>Ga0137373_10008578_pt1 | contig 10777 bp, 15 predicted proteins | sample SagtaG_5_FD_104912 | JGI IMG/M metagenome (GOLD analysis project Ga0137373, IMG submission 104912) | Vadose zone soil microbial communities from Sagehorn Ranch, Mendocino, California, USA - Sage1_R_80_16 metaG | ecosystem: Environmental > Terrestrial > Soil > Vadose zone | place: USA...
GGTCGGATGCAAGGAGCCGCGACGAAGGCGATGCCGGGGCGCATCGGGGAGGAGCGGCGACGCCGCAGACGGCCCCGCGCCGCCGCAACCGCTCGCGGTGGCTGGCCTTTTGCTCGCGACGCTTTCCAAGAGAAGAGTCTTCTCTGCGAGAGAGTCTTCCTTGCGTCAAGAGTTGCAAAAGGTCAGACACGACACCCGCATCCATTTTTCAGCAGCCTGCTAGGAGCCTCGCTCCTTAGAAACTCACGAGCAGCCCCAGCAGGAACTGGCTGAACGCGAGGTCGGGCGACGCCGTGATCGCGCGGTTGTAGTTGTAGGTCGCCTCGAAGGAGAACCGCTCGGCAGGCTGACGAAACAGGAATTGCTTGGTGTCGAGAACGCCGTCCAGATAACCCTCCACATTGCCGCGGACGTGACCGCTCAGTCCCGGGAACGCTCGACGACCTTGGCACAGCCGCAGTAGGGTCCTCGCGGCAGGCGACCGGGACGCGTGGTCTCGATCAGGCGTATCGTCCGTCCGATGCGCGAGGAAACCGACATCGGAGGGCGGCTCAGCCGATTCCCGACGACGCGGCGCTCCGCCGTTCTCGCGGCGAACTCGGAAGACGACGCCGAGAGGGAGCGGGGCTTTGACCTTCTCGTCGCGTCGTACTGGAAGCCGGTCTACAAGTACATCCGCCTGAAGTGGCGTGCCGACAACGAGCAGGGGAAAGACCTGACCCAGAGCTTCTTTGCCCGCGCGTTCGAGAAAGACTTCCTCCGCTCTTACGAGCCCCGCAAAGGGAGCTTTCGCAATTTTCTCCGCGTTTGCCTCGACGGCCATGTTGCGAACGAGCGGAAGGCCGCGCGCCGCCAGAAGCGAGACCCGGGCGGCCCGTTGCTGCCGCTCGATTTCGCCGCCGCGGACGGCGAGCTCCTCGCGCAGGGGCTGCCTGCCCGACAGTCGCTCGAAGACTACTTTCACGCCGAAGCGGTGCGGTCACTCTTCACGCTCTCGGTCGAAGCACTGCGCGCAGAATGCGCTGCGCATGGGAAGGAGCTTGCGTTTCGCTTCTTCGAACGGTATGACCTCGACCCGGGGCCGGCGGGCGAGCCGAGCTATGCCGCGCTCGCCGCCGAGCACGGACTTTCTGTGGCAGAGGTGACGAGTCAGCTCGCCTTCGCGCGCCGAACCTTTCGGCGCCTCGTCCTCGATCGGTTGCGCGCCATGACGGGCAGCGACCGGGAGTTTCGAGAAGAAGCGCGGGCGATCCTCGGGGCAGACCCCGCCTGAAGGCGCGCACGATGAATGAGCAGTGGACGGCGGCCTTTCTCCCCGACGAGGCGGTCCGGCGTCTGCGGCGCGCCGCGGATCGGCCGGAGACAGCCGACACGCCCTACACGATCGTCGAGGAGCTCGGGCGCGGGGGCATGGGTACGGTATACCGGGCCGTAGACGCAAGGCTCGACCGCGAGGTCGCCCTCAAGGTCTCCACTCTCGGGCAAGCTGACCCCGAAGAGGCGGAGCGAATGCACAAGGAGGCGCGCGTCATGGCCCGCCTCGAGCACCCCGGGATCGTGCCCGTGCACGACGCCGGCGAGCTGCCCGACGGCCGCATGTACTACGCCATGAGGCTCATCCGCGGGGAGCGGCTGGACCGGTGGGCCGAAGGCCGAACGCTGTCCGATTGTCTGGGCGTCTTCCGGAAAGTTTGCGAGGCCGTGGCCTTCGCGCATGCTCACGGCGTGATCCACCGCGATCTGAAGCCGGCAAACGTCATGATCGGCGCGTTTGGAGAGGTGCTGGTGCTCGACTGGGGCGTGGCCCGCCGGCGCGGGGAGCCGGCGGAGCCGCAGGGCACGTACTGGGCACGCGGACCTATATGGCGCCCGAACAGGAGCAGGGAAGGACCGACCTGGTGGACGAGCGGACCGACGTGTACGCCCTGGGCGCCATTCTCGCGTTCCTGCTGGAGACGGCCGGCTCCGCGGGCGCGATCCCGCGCGCGATCCGGTCGGTGGCGTCTAAGGCGTCGCAACGCGAGCCGGCAGCGCGCTACCTCGACGCTGCCGCCGTCTCGACCGACATTGCGCGCTTCCTGGACGGGGCAGTACCGGCCGCTCACCGCGAGAACGTGTTCGAGCGCCTGGGTCGGTTCGGCGCTCGCCACCGCACGGCGATTCTCCTGGTCCTGACGTACCTCGTCGTTCGCGCTTTGCTGATTCTTTTTCTCGGTCGCTAAAGAAAACGGCCTCCGCGTTTAAGAGAAGGGCAGGAGTGCAAGAAGATGAACAAACCGGTTTTCGGACTGGTTCTCGGAGGGCTTCTCGGAGTTCTGGATGGCCTGACCGCCTGGTTCACGCCCGAGGCCCGGCCGATGATTCTCGGCATCGTCGTCGGCTCCACAGTCAAGGGTCTGATCGCCGGCGTTTTGATCGGCTGGTTCGCCAGGAAGGTCGGCTCGCTGCCTCTCGGTATCGCATTTGGTCTGGTCGTGGGCCTGGTTCTCGCCTTCGCCGTCGCGGCGATGCCGTCGGCGACGGGGAAGCACTACTACTTCGAGATCATGCTGCCGGGAGCGATCCTCGGAGCCATCGTCGGCTACGCCACACAGAAGCACGGCGGCGTCCGGACTGTGAAGGCGTAGCGAGATCATCGGACAACAGGGAGGTCCCCTTGAAGAGACTTTTGCTCGCGCTTTCCACAATGGCTCTGATCGTCGCGCCGGAAGGCCTTGCGCAGACACCTCAGCAACCCTCCAGGACGCCGGACATCGGCCCCGGCGGCTTCGAGATGACGACCTACTATGTCGCGTTTCTCTATCGAGGGTCGAAGTGGACGCCGGAGCAGACCGCGGAAACGGAGGCTCTCCAGAAGGCGCACATGGCTAACATCCAGAAACTGGCAGGAGAAGGGAAGCTCCTGCTCGCCGGACCGTTCACAGACGGCGGCGATCTGCGCGGAATCTTCGTGTTCCGAGTCGGATCCATGGCAGAGGCGCAGGCCCTCGCGGAGACGGATCCGGCGGTCAAGGCCGGGCGTCTCCGTCTCGAGTTCCATCCCTGGTACGCGGCGAAGAACATCACGGTGACGGCGCGGGCCGCGCCCGCTCCCTGACGAGTGGAGCGGCGCCCCCCGACCGCTGGAGCAGGGCCGTCCACCGTTCTCGCGCACGGCTCGAGCCCTAACGGCGGACCGGCGAGAGAGTCGTGCTTTCGACAACCGCAATCGTCACAAACGATGCCCGTTGCAGGTCTCTCGATCGGCCTGTAGAGTCGAAGAGGAGGCCGCCATGCCCGAAACGCCGCGGATCCCCGGATTTCGCCTCGGCATCTACGTCTTCAAGGATGCCGAGATCGTGGACTTTGCGGCGCCCTACGGAGTCTTCTCCGTGGCGCGACGCTTCGATCCCGAGCTCGAAGCGTTCTTCATCGCCGACGCGTTGAGACCGGTCCAGACACAGGCCGGTTTCACGGTGCTGCCGAACTACTCGTTTCTCGAAGCGCCAGCGATGGACGCCTTTCTCATCCCGGGAGGGTTCGGGACGCGGCAGGAGCTGCACAACCGCCGCCTTTACGACTTCATCCGGAGCCTTCCGGAGAGCACGATGCTCGCGAGCGTCTGCACCGGCTCCTGGATCTACGGGAAGATGGGCCTTCTCGACGGGCTGCCGGCCACCAACCGCAAGGAACCCGACCGCGTGGAGGCGTCGCCCGCCGGCATGGTCCCCCTCGACCGGCTCGCGAAGATCGCTCCCACCTGCCGCATCAGCCGTGCCCGGGTCGTCGACGCCGGGCGGATCGTGACGGCGGGCGGGATCGCCTCCGGGATGGAGATGGGCTTCCATCTGCTGCGGCGCGCCGGATACAGCGAAGCGTTCTGCGCCGAAGTGGCGCGGGTCATGGAGTACCAGAAGGCATACGAGCTCTACCGAAACGACATCGAGCTGAACGGATGAAATGAGCCGCAGAACCGAAATTCGCTGATCGCGGGAGGGACCTTGACTCCTTCTCCAGTCGTCGCGCGGATCGAGGACTTCGAGCCCGGGCAGCTCGCCAGTTTCAGCAAGACCTTCACGGACGAAGACGTGCAGCGCTTCATCGAGATCACCGGAGATACGAATCCGCTTCACGTCGACGACGAGTTCGCGGCGAGAACGCAGTTCGGCCGTCGCGTCATTCACGGAATGCTGGCGGCGTCGCTCTTCTCGACGATGGTGGGCACGCCGCTGCCGGGGACCGGCGCGATCTACCGGTCGCAGACGATCCGATTCCTGCTTCCGGTCTACATCGGCGACACCGTGACCGCGCATTTCGTCGTCCGCTCCGTCGATCGCGCCAAGCATCGCCTGGAAATCGACGCCTGGATCGAGAACGAAGCCGGTGACCATGTCATCGAAGGGAACTGCGAAGCGGGGCTGCTTCGCACATGAGCTCTGTGGGCTCGGCGATCAGACCCTCCCGCAGAATAAAATGCGTGGCAGCCGAATGCGAATCTGTTTCGCCGTCGAGACCTATCCGACTGTGACAGAGACCTTCGTCTACGAGCCGGTCGTATCACATCGTGGGTGATGGGCCGCTCCTGACCGCCGCCGCCGCCCCACAATTGCGCTCCTGCCGGAGCAGCCGGATGCCTGGGTAGTGGGTGGCCACGGAGGCGGCGCTGTCGTCGTTCGACCCGTCGTCCACAACGATGACCTCGAAGTTCGTGTAGCTCTGTGCGATTACGGAGTCGAGCGTCCACCGGAGCGAGGTGCCGCGGTTGTACACCGGCACCACGACGCTCACCCTGGGCGTCCCGATAGGGAGCTGCGGCGGCGGGAGGCGGGCGGAGTCAGTCTCGCCAGACGGCATGCTGGGAACGAAAGATACGCGGAGTCAGTCTTTCGGTATGGGCTTATTCCGCCGGTCCGCCCAAGAAGCCTACATAGCTAAGTCCGCAAACAAATGAACTTTGTCATCCTGAGCGACCCGTCCTCCGAAGCCTTAGCGAAGGAGGAAGCGAAGGATCTGCCCCGGTCGTACCAAGGATCTGCTCTCCGACCCCAACTTTTCCCTCCGACGCAGCTCTACCCTGACCCCGCTCCAACCTCCTGACCCCGCAACAGCACCCGGGCGTGGGCACTACTCGTAGGCGCGGGTGTTGACCGTGAGGCGAGTCAGGTACACGGTCTCGCAGCCGCCGGGGCCTTCGTCCGAGCGCGAGACGCTCGTCTTCCAGCGGAAGGACTCGTTGTCGATACCGTCCACGTCCACGAGCCAGCCCTCCAGACGCACATCGTCTCCCTTCCTCACGCAGGCGGCCGCGCGGCGCAGTCGGGCAGAGGCGGGGATGACGTGCGTGTTGGCCGTGTGCGTGACGATCGTGCCGCGGTCGAGGCGGCCGTCCGAAGTGCCCCACAGATAGAAGCGGGTCATCTGCGTGTAGTGAATCCTGCCCGCATAGGGCGGCGCGACGACCGGTCCCCACCCGAGCACCCAGTCCCGAGGGATCAGCGCTCCCGAAGCGCCTGCGCTGTACGGCTCTTCGCTCATCACCCGCGCCGACTCGTCCCACCGGAACCGTGGCACGATCCGGTAGCGCTTCCCGCCCGCCACGTGCTCGAACGGCTTCACGTCGTCAGCGGCCTGCAGGGGCTCCTCCGCCACCTCCGGCCGCGGCGCCGTCTCGTGATGGAGCACCGCCAGAGTCAGGGGATGCCGGAAGACGAAGCAAAAACCCGCCGCCGCGGCCAATCAACGTTCACGTCCCGCCTTTCCACGTCGCCACCGTGGCGTGATTCTAGCGACCGCTCGGTCAGCCCCCGATTCGATGCCCAGAAACGCTCGCATGCGATCCAGCTCCGCCCCCATTTCACGCTTGAAGACGCGATCGCGCGGTGGCGATCCGACGTAGCCGACCTCGGACTTGAGCTCGCCTTTCTTCACGGAGAGGTTGCCCCAACCAATCACGCGGTCGCGCCAGAGCAGCGGCAGAGCGTAATAGCCGAGCCTGCGTTTGGGCGCCGGCGTGTAGGCTTCGAAACGGTAGACCCAGCCCCACAACAGCTCGAAGCGGGCGCGGTCCCGCACCACCGGGTCGAAGGGCGTCAGCAAGCGCACTTTGTCCTGCGGCTCATGGCGCGTCGCTTCTTCCCCGGCCGGCCAATACCAATCGACGCCATCGACGCGCGCATGCGAGAGTCTCTCTCTGGCCCGATGCAAGGCACTCTTCAACTCGCCGTGCCACTGCGGCACGGCAAAGCGCAGTTCACGCACAAAGGACGACAGGCTCGCACCGGGCAGCGGCGCGTAGATGCGAACGACGACATCGACCAGCGCGTCAATCCGTGCGCGGCGCGTGGCTGCATCCGTCGGCCCGGGCCCGTGCTGGTGTGCGGTGTAGATACGGATGCCGCCCTCGCGCCGTGCCACACGCAGCAGGCCGCGGTAATGCATGGCGTCCAGCAGATGGGTCGTGGCGTTCGACGAGCCGCCCCAGTAGTTCTTGACCGTGCCGTGCGAGAAATGGTCATCGACCTCGCGCGGGTGCGCCTCACCGCGTTCGCGTACGAACTCCAGCAGGAGCTCTGCCTGCTTCCTGCGTGCGGCGGGCCAGGGCCCACGGCCTTCGGCGGGGACACCAGTCTCCGCGCGCGGATGCATCAGCGCCTGGAGGGGGCGCGTCAGGAAGCCATAGGTCACGAAGAAGTCCTCCTCGAGGCCGAGCCCCGCGTAGCGGCGTTCGAGGTCGCCGGCACGGTAGTCCTTGACGCGATGGCGCAGCGTCAGGTCCTGGGCACGGGCCGGCGCACGGATCGGGTCGGCCTGCACAAAGCCCAGCCTGTGGAGGGCGCGTTTCAACGTTGTGGCCGGGAAGAGGCTATGGGCGACGGCAAAACGCCGCAAGTCGCCGAGAGTGATCAGCATGACCAGATGTTGCCTGCGCCTCAGATCATTTCAGCGCTTCCATCAGCGCGGCGCGGGCGAGCAGGCGCGTCGAGTCGAGCGTCGGCAAGGGTGACTCGTCGGCCCGGACGAGCAGCGGTATCTCCGTGCACGCCAGGGCCACCGCGTCACAGCCGCGCTCGCGCAGGCGTGCGATCACCCGGTTGTACCCCTGCCGCGATCGATCGGTGAAGACGCCATCGACCAGCTCCGCGAAGATGATGCGGTCTACGGTCTCGAAGTCCGCGGCCTCGGGCACCACAACGTCGATGCCGAGCGCTCCGAGAGACTCGGTGTACACGGGCCCCGCCATCGTGTAGCGCGTGCCGAGAACGCCGACGCGCTGGAAGCCGCGGCGCGACGCCTCCTCGCCCACCACGACGGCGATGTGCAGCCACGGGATCGGAGTTGCCGCCCGGACGTGATCCCATGCGAGGTGAGCGGAGTTGTCAGGGCAGATCGCGAAATCCGCGCCGGCGGCGGAGAGCAGCCGCGCGGACTCGAGCATGAAACGGGCCACGCCTGCATAGTCGCCCGCATCGAACGCCGGAAGCCAGCGAGCCATCGCGATCGAATCGAGCGTGATGCGCGGGTGATCGTTCTTCCCGACGAGGGCCAGAGCCTCCCGGCAGATCGTCTGATAGCAGAGCGCGGCGCCCTCCGCGCTGCAGGCAACGATACCGATGTGCTTCACGGGACGAGTCTACCGTCGCCCTGCGCTTGCGCGGGATCTGCGCCTTTCGGCGCACCGGCGCGCGACTCGGCCGGATGCGGCCTCGATCGCTCGCCTGATCCCGCGCAAACGCTACGCTCCCGCAGCGCGAGGCTCCTCCCCTCTGGGAGACTCCTCGCGCCGCGACCGGGGCTCTAGAACGAAGCGGGCCTGCTTCGCGCATAGCTCGGAGGAGCAGTCAAGTGCGCCCGCAGCCATCGGCGTAATCTAGCGGGATGAAATGGGGGCTGCTGACTCCGGAGGAACGTGTCCGCTTGGGCACTCGCACCATCCTCGTCCTCGGGTTCGCGGCCGCCGTCGTGATCTACATGACTGCCCAGCCCCCGCTCGAAAACCCTCTCGGCTACGACCCTTTGGACACCAAGAAGTACCTGCACGACCTGGAGGTCTACGGAGGGAAAGCGAATGTCATCGCCGCCCAGTTCAGAGACTGGTTCGACAGCCTCTGGCACGGCAAGCAACTGGCTTACACCGTAGCCGTGCTCACGGTGATTGCCGCCGGCACCTTCAAGTTCTTCGCCACGCCGCTGCCACCAGACCAGAAGGCTCCCGGTGCCGATGCGACGCACGACCAACCCACCCTACCCACGCGCCGGCTACGGGCCGTCAATACAATCATAAGGAAAGACTGAACCCAATCTGCCCCCCGGCCGGTACGCGAGAAAGTCTTCCGAAGGCGGCCGTGGATCTGCCTCAGCTGAAGGGCGAGGATCTCGCCCACCTCTTCGCCGTCGTGCAGCCCGGCCGAGTCCGGTTCGGACCGCCCCCGGGAGGCTTAGCGGCTCCTCCAGCGCCTCCAGGTCCCCCTGGATCCGGTACCGCGCATCGATTCCCGAACTCGCATTTTCACAGATCTGACTCCACCCCCTTCTCTAACCAACTGAGGGCAAAGGCATAACGCGACCAATATGCAGTCCGGCAGACAGGATTTCAACGAATATGCGGGGGCCATCGACGAGAACTTTCAAGACTAGGAAGCGCTGACAGTGGAGCGCCCGGCGGGGGTGGGTTTCGCGTGAGGGGAGCGCGGGGTCGAGTCGAAGGCGTTGTTCCGCTCGGTCGTTTTCCCCGGGGCGGTGTTTGAAGGTTAACCCGGAGGGGCGGGCGGGATCTAAAGAAGGTGGTAAAGAGGCGAGGTCAGGCGCGGCTTAGAAGGGGGAGGGGTCAACCGTGCGCTTCGTGTATTAAGATCCTTGGAGAGCCGCCTCCAGTCGAGCAACGCTCCCGCGGCGGGCCGAGACCTACCACAACTGTCTCTCCCGAAGGCCGTCGTGAATCACACCCGTCCGCCTGCAGCCGCAATAGCCGCGGCCCTCGGTCAACAACACACGAAGCGCACGGTTGTCCCTGCCTCGCCCCGCTCAAGGTCGGCGGAGGCGATGGCGGCGGACCTTGTCCCGGTTGCCGCAGACGGTCATGTCGCACCATCGCCGGCTGCGGTTCTTGCTGCGATCGACGAACAACCAGGCGCAGGAATCGGAGGCGCATTCGCGCACGCGCGCCAGGTACTCCAAAGTGAGCAGGTCCGCCGCGGAACGGAGGACGGGCCAGAGCATGCGGTCGAGGTCCGGGCTCTCGGACCACGTCCATTCGGCGCCCGCCTTCGTGCCGGGCGCGAGGCGCTGGCGCCCGAGAGCTGGTGCGAGCCGTTCATTGAGCGATTGGACCATTTTGCCGGAGAGCCGCCGCCCCGCGGCGGCCTGGGAAAAGAGGGCAAAGAGTTCCTCGCGCACCGACCGCGCTCGCTCCACCGCCGCCAGGGCCTGGTGCGGGCGGCGGGCGGCCTCCTTCTCGAGGGTCTCAGCCTGACGGCGCGTAACAGCTCCGGCCTGGCGCGCCCAGCTCACTAGATCCCCATAATTCGCGAGTAACTCCCTGGGCTGCGCGGTGGGCCTTTCGTCCAGCGTGTTGATGAAATCGAGGCAAAGAGCGCCTCCGGACAGCTCGAACCGGAAGCCGGAGGGGGTCCTGTACCCGCCTCGCTTCACGTCTTGCCTTCGGGAGGCCTTTCGCTGCGACACCGATGAAGTCCTCTTGACAGGTTACCAGATTCTCCGAAACAATGTAACCCTCAAATGGTTTTAAGAAGGTTACAACAACGCCAGGAACCTGAGCTCGCGGCCTCGGGCGAGGATGGCGAGAGAGACGATGTTTCCAGAGCGAAACTCTTCGGGGCCTTCTTCCTCATCTACGTCGTCTGGGGATCCAACTTCCTGGCCATCCGGTATGCGGTCGAGACGATTTCCGCCCTTCCTGCTCATGGGCGTGCGGTCGTTGTTGGCGGGCGTCTGCCTCTTCGCCTGGGCGCGTCTCCGAGGGGCCAAACGGCCAACGCCGCAACACTGGCGGGCCGCCGCCGCGGCCGGCACACTCCTGTTTCTCGGATGTCATGGTCTGCTCGCCTGGGCGCAGCTCCGGGTGCCTTCCGGCGTCGCGGCACTGGCCCTGGCGACAATCCCGGTTTGGATGACGCTTCTCGACTGGCTCTTGGCGCGCGGGCGCAGGCCGGGCCCGTCGGTCTGGACCGGAATCGCTCTCGGGCTTTTCGGTCTGGGCGTCCTCGCCGCGCCCGGCCGCGGGACGGGGACGGTCGATCTCCTTGGAATCCTGGCGCTCCTGGCAAGCGCCTTTGCGTGGGCGGCTGGTTCGATCGTGGGACGCGAGAGCCGCCTCCCCTCGTCGGTCGTTTTGGCCACGGGCATGCAGCTGCTCGCCGGAGGTCTGGCGCTCGCCGCCGTGTCGGTTGGCGCGGGCGAGGCGGTTGCCTTCGACCCGAGTGGCGTGTCTTCACGGTCGATCCTCGGTTTCGTGTACATGGTGGTCGCATCGTCGATACTGGCCCTCACGGCATACGTCTGGCTGTTGCGCGTCTCGACCCCTTCGCGCGTGGGCAGCTACGCCTTCGTCAACCCGCTGGTGGCCGTCCTCATCGGCTGGGCCGTGGGCGGTGAGCCACTCACGGCACGGACCGCGGTCGCCGCGCTTCTGATCGTCGCGGGAGTCGCGTCGATCGTCACGGGGAGGAGAAAATGATTGCGAGACTCTGGCGCGGTGTGATTCCGCAAACCAAATCCGAGGCCTATCTGGACTATCTCCGGGATACGGGCGTGCGCGAGTGCCGCGCAACGCCGGGCAACC
>Ga0137373_10008588_pt1 | contig 10774 bp, 8 predicted proteins | sample SagtaG_5_FD_104912 | JGI IMG/M metagenome (GOLD analysis project Ga0137373, IMG submission 104912) | Vadose zone soil microbial communities from Sagehorn Ranch, Mendocino, California, USA - Sage1_R_80_16 metaG | ecosystem: Environmental > Terrestrial > Soil > Vadose zone | place: USA: California...
CGATCCTGACCGACTCAGGTGGCTTCCAGGTCATGAGTCTCTCGTCTCGACGGCGGATCACGGAGGACGGGGTCGAGTTCCGGACTCCGGAGGACGGAACGCGGCACTTCCTGACGCCCGAGCTCGCGGTCGAACTTCAAACGGAGTTCGGAGTCGACATCGCGATGACGCTCGACGTCTGTCCCCCGTTTCCCGCGGAGCGGCGGGAGATCGAGGAAGCGTGCCGCCTCTCCCTTCTCTGGGCGGAGCGGTCGCGCGTGTCGCGAAGCGGACGAGGTCTGCTCTTCGGGATCGTGCAGGGAGGGACGCACGAGGACCTGCGACGGGGTGCCGCCGTCCGGCTCATCGATCTCGGCTTCGACGGCTACGCGATCGGCGGGGTTGCGGTGGGAGAGTCCAAGGAGGCGATCCGGGCGATCACCGAGTTCACCGCCCCGCTCCTGCCGGAGGCAAAACCGCGGTACCTGATGGGGATCGGGACACCCGCCGATCTCCTCGCCTCGGTCCGCTACGGGGTCGATCTCTTCGACTGCGTCCTGCCGACCCGCCATGGCCGCATGGGCCACGCCTACACGCGCGCCGGCGAGGTCACGATCAAGCACGAGCGGTTCAAAGAGGACTTGACGCCGCTCGATTCCGGGTGCGCGTGCCCCGTCTGCCGCCGCCACAGCCGGGCGTACCTGAGACATCTTTTCGTGCTCGGTGATTTTTCCGCTCCGATGCTGCTGTCGATCCACAACGTCTTCTTCTACCTGGAGTGGATGAAGCGGATCCGGGAGGCGATCGGTCGTGGAGATCTCGGCTCGCTCGAGGCGCCGCCGGAAGGGAAGATCGATTAGCCGATGGTAGCCTCTCGCGCCCGAGAAAGGCTCCGATATGATCTGCCGGTGATGAACGCGCCGCTCTCCGTCCTGCTCCAGATCGCTCCCCAGACGCCGGGAGGGGGCCTGATCCAGTTCCTCCCGATGGTCTTCATCTTCGTCATCTTCTACTTTCTCTTGATCGCGCCGATGCGCAAGAAGCAGAAGAGACAGCAGGAGCTGCTGACGCAGCTGAAGAGGGGGGACGAGGTCGTGACCGGAGGCGGCCTCTTCGGCCGGATCGCGGCGTTCGACGAGGCGCACGGCGTGGTCATTCTGCAGATCGCCGACAACGTGAAGATCAAAGTCCTGCGCACTTCGATCGTGGGTCTGGCGGGCGAGCCGGAGGCGGTGGTTACCCCGAGTTCCTAGCTTTCCACAGTTTCCCAGGTCCGTTCTCGTATACACTTCACGGTTCTTTTTTCAGGAGGAAGTCTTGTCCAAGAGGGTTCGCTGGCGGGTGCTGCTGATCGTCCTCGTCGTGGCCGGGATGATCACGGGCTACATCGCCATGGGGTACGCCAACGCCCGGCGGGAGTGGATCGGCACGGGCAAGCCGCCGCTGTCCGAGGCGCTCAAGAAGGGCATCAAGCTCGGACTCGACCTGCGCGGCGGAATCCACCTGGTCCTCCAGGTGAACACCGCCGACGCCTTGAAGGCCGAGCGCGACGACGCCGCCGAACAGCTTCAAACTCAGGCCCGCGAGCAGGGACTGACGGTTGGACCGGTGGAATTCCCGAACGAGCGCGCCTTTTCGGTCGCCGTCACGCCGGCGACCGATGAACGCAAGCTCGAGGAGACGGTGAAGCGGTTCCTGCCCGACTGGACGGTCTCGACCGCGGGAGGAAAGTGGATCTTCACGTTGAAGGACCTCGCGCGGCGTCAGATCGAAGACAACTCCGTCTCACAGGCGGTCGAGACGATTCGCAACCGGATCGACGAGTTCGGCGTCGCCGAGCCGCTCATCGCGCGGCAGGGCACGGACCGGATTCTCGTCCAGCTCCCGGGCATCGACGACCCCAAGCGGGTCAAGGACCTGATCAAGAGCACGGCTTTCCTGGAGCTGAAGCTCGTCGACTCGGGGCCTTCCCCCGACCGGACCTCTCTCCTCGCGCCGCACGGCGGTCAGCTGCCCCCGAATCTCGAGCTCGTCGAGGCCGCAGCCACACCCGGCCAGAGGGAACAGACGTGGTACCTCGTCCAGAAGTCGGCGGTCATCACGGGGCGGGACTTGAAAAACGCACGGCCCACGCAGCGGCAACTCGGCGGCAACGCGGTGTCGTTCTTCCTGAATGCCGCCGGTGCGGAGAAGTTCGCCAAGGCGACAGGCGAAAACGTCGGCAAACAGCTCGCGATCATTCTCGACCATCGCGTCAAGTCCGCGCCGACGATCAACGAGCGCATCCATGACCAGGGGGAGATCAGCGGCAGCTTCACGCCGGAGGAGGCGAACGACCTGGCTCTCGTCCTCCGGGCGGGCGCGCTGCCCGCCGGCCTGACCTACCTCGAGGAGCGCACGGTCGGGCCATCGCTCGGCCTCGATTCGATCCGCAAGGGGGTAACGGCCTCGGTCGCCGGCGCGCTGTTCGTGTTCGTCGCCATGACGTTCTACTACCGGCTTTCCGGGCTGAACGCAGTTCTCGCGCTGATCCTGAACGCCGTCATGCTCCTGGGGGCGATGGCCCTCTTCAACGCGACGCTCACTCTTCCCGGGATTGCCGGGTTCATCCTGACGATCGGCATGGCGGTCGACTCGAACGTGCTCATCTTCGAACGCATCCGCGAAGAGCTGAGAGGAGGTCGCGCTCCGAAGACCGCGATCGAGAACGGCTTTACGAAGGCGTTCGCGACGATCATCGACACACACCTGACCGTGATCATCTCCGCGGTCTTTCTCTTCCAATTCGGTACCGGTCCCGTGAAGGGTTTCGCGGTGACCCTGATCCTGGGCCTCCTGATCTCCGTCTTCACCGCCGTCTTCGTGTCGCACACGATCTTCGAGCTGACGTACGGGCGGCGCCAGCACATCGACACTCTGTCGATCTAAGGAAACCGGAATGGAACTCTTTCGGCAGACCAACATCGACTTTCTCAAGTACAAGTGGTTTGCGATCGGCGCCTCCTGGCTGCTGATCGCGGTCGGGCTTTTCGCGATCTTCGTGCAGAAGGGGCTGAAATTCGGCATCGACTTCGCGGGCGGAACGCAGATTGCGGTGCGTTTCACCGAGCGCCCCGACCTCGAGCACCTGCGCAAGATCCTCGACGCCGCAAATCTCGGCGACACCGGCATCCAGCGCTACGAAGAACCGGCGAAGAACGAGGTGCTGATCCGCGTCCAGCAGCAGAAGCGCGAAGGCCGGGACGTCTCGCACGACGTGCAGAACGCGTTGCGGTCCGGTCTTCTCGTGCCGGGCGCGGATCCCTCGAAACTCGACCTGAACCGGGAAGGGAAGGACACTCTGGGAGGTCGGCTAACGGCGGCGGACCCCGACCGCGTGTCGGGACGGCCGGACGTCGTCCCCGCCGAGTACTACGGGAAAATCGCGGAGCGGATCATCGCGTATCGGTCGGGAGTCGGGATCTTCCGCTCGGCGGCCGATTTCGCCCGACTGCCGGACGTCTCCGCCTCCGTCCGGGATTGGCTGAAGGCGAACTGCTACACCGGCCCCTTCGTGCTGCTCTCCGCGGAGAACGTCGGTCCCCAGGTCGGTGCGGACCTGCGCAAGAAAGCGCTGCTCGCGGTGGTCTGGTCGATCGGTGGAATGCTCGCCTACATCGCGATCCGCTTCCGTTCGCTCCCCTTCGGGGTTGGGGCGATCGTCGCGACGATCCATGACACGTTGATCACGGTGGGACTCCTCGCGATCCTGGGTCGCGAATTCAATCTCGTCGTCGTCGCCGCGCTGCTGACCCTCGTCGGCTACTCCGTCAATGACACCGTCGTCGTTTACGACCGCGTTCGCGAGAACCAGCGAACGCCCAAGAAGGAATCGCTCGAGACCATCATCAATCGCTCGGTAAACCAGACGCTCTCTCGAACGGTCCTGACGGCCGGTGCGACAATGCTCGTCGTGATCGCGCTCTTCCTTCTCGGGGGCGAGGTCCTGAACACGTTCGCACTGACGCTCATCATCGGGATCATCGTCGGGACGTACTCTTCGATCTACGTCGCGGCCGCGATCGTCGTCATCTGGAAGGACCTGCGGACCCGCCGCAAGCTCCAGGTCGTGCCGGCACCGAAGCCCGCGGCACCCGCCCCGCCGCAGCCGACGCGGAAGAAGAAGTCGGGGAGACGGTAGGCGGTAAAGGGTAGGCGAGGGCCGACTACCGGCTCGGGTCCGGTCGGCGTAATCTCTGTCTCGTGATTCGATTCGAGGACATCCTCGACCGCGTCGAGGCCTACAACCCGCAGTCGAACCAGGATCTGCTGCGTCGCGCGTACGTCTTTTCGGCGCTCGAGCACAAGGGACAGGTCCGGCGCTCCGGGGAGCCCTACCTAGTCCATCCCTTGAACGTCGCGGCGATCCTCGCGGAAATGAAGGCCGACGACGTCTCGATCGTGGTCGGCCTCCTCCACGACGTGCTCGAAGACACGCTGACGACCAAGGAATCGATCGCGAAGCAGTTCGGTCCCGAAGTCTCCGAGCTCGTGGACGGGCTCACCAAGATCGGAAAGTTCTCGTACGTTTCCCGTGAGCAGGAGCAGGCCGAAACCTTCCGCAAGATGATTCTCGCGATGGTGTCGGATCTCCGGGTCGTGCTCGTCAAGCTCGCCGATCGGCTCCACAACATGCGCACTCTGCAGTACCTCCCGGAAGAGAAGCGCCGCGAGATCGCGCGGGAGACTCTCGACATCTACGCCCCGATCGCGAACCGGCTCGGCATGGGCCTCGTGAAAGGAGAGCTCGAGGATCTCGCTTTCATGTACCTCGAGCCGGAGGTCTACGCTCGCGTGGCTCTGGATGTCGAGCGGCGCATCAAGGGCTCGCAGGCGATGATCGAGAAAATCCGGGCGCGCCTCGCGGCGAAGCTCGCCGAGGCAGGGATCGCCGGCGAGGTCACCGGGCGGGTCAAGCGCTACTACTCGATCGCGGAAAAGATGCGGCGGCGTGAAGTGGACGCTGCCGAGCTGTACGACGTCCTCGCCTTTCGAATCGTCACGCCCGAAACGCGCGAGTGCTACGCGGCGCTCGGTCTGGTGCATCAGCTCTGGCGGCCGGTCCCCGGACGGATCAAGGACTACATCGCGATGCCCAAGCCGAACTTCTACCAGTCGCTTCACACGACCGTGATGGGGGAGGCGGCCCAGCCCTTCGAGATCCAGATCCGCACGAGGGAGATGGACCTGATATCCGAGCGTGGCATCGCGGCGCACTGGAAATACAAGGAGGGGAGACTGGGCCCCCACGCCGACGACGCGCGCTTCCAGTGGCTGAGGCAGCTCGTCGACTGGCAGAGCGAAGTGTCCGACCCCCGCCAATTCCTCGCGTCGCTGAAGGTCGACCTGTATCCGGACGAGGTCTACACCTTCACCCCGAAAGGGGAAGTTTTTGCGTTCCCGCGCGGGGCGACCCCGCTCGACTTCGCCTACCGGGTCCACACCGACGTCGGCCACCGCTGCGTCGGCGCGAGGGTCAACGGCAAGCTCGTTCCCCTGCGGACCGCGCTTGCGAGCGGCGACATCGTCGAGATCCTGACCGCTCCGAACCAGGCTCCGTCGCGGGACTGGCTCTCGTTCGTCGTCACGAGCCGGGCGCGCCACAAGATCCGGCACTTCATCCAGGCTCAGGAAAAGGCGCGCGCGGTGGAGCTCGGCCGCCGGCTGCTCGAGAAAGAGCTCAAGAAGTACAAGAAGACCATCCGGAAGCTCGAGGCGGAGGGGAAGCTCCAGGCGGAGCTCGGAACATGGGGCTTTTCGAGGTTGGAAGACCTCTACGCCGCGCTCGGATATGGAAAGCTCGCCCCCCGTAATGCCCTCGAAAAACTGATACCCGCCGACGAGCTCAAGCGCCCGGAGCCCCCGAAACCGGAGACCGCGGTCTCACGCGTCGTGCGGAAGATTCTCCCGTTCGGAGCTCCGGACATCATGGTCGTCGGCCACAACGACCTGCTCGCTTCTCTGGCAAAGTGCTGCAATCCGGTGCCCGGCGAAAAGATCCTCGGCTACATCACGCGGGGACGCGGGGTCTCGGTCCACTCGGATATCTGTCCCAACGTGCGCAACCTTCTCTACGACCCGGAGCGGCAGATCGACGTCGCCTGGGCGGGGGGGAAGGGCGCGTCCTACGCGATCGAGCTCGACGTGGTCACCGACGACAGGCCGGGTCTGCTCGCGGACCTGACACAGGCGATCGCCGGTGAAGGCTCGAACATCCGTCGGATCGAAGCCCGTTCCTCGGAGGATCGAAAAGGTTATGTCTCGATGTCGCTCGAGACGTCGGACCTGAAGCACCTGGAGAAGATCTTCAACCGTTTGAAGGCGATCTCCGGAGTGCGGGAAGTGGTGCGCAAGTACAACGTGCCAAAGGCGGGCGAGAGGGACTAGCCCTTCCGGATCACGCGCGGAGCGGGCTTCACGACCTTCCCGGATCGCAGGCATCTCGAGCACGCGCGCACGCGCCGCGTCGTGCCGGGGCCGACCACCGCACGCACCGACTGGAGGTTCAGGTGCCACTTGCGACTCGTGACGTTGTGGGCGTGGCTGACGTTCGACCCCGTCATCGGAGTCTTTCCGCAGAAGTGGCAATGCTGAGCCATCGTGACTTCCCCTTTTACCGAGCTCGTTCCACGATCAAAAGGCCGGGCATCCTACAACATCCGAGTCCAGGGTCCAAAGTCCGAGGTCGGAAACAAAACCGTGCACTCCCGTTGCGACTTTCGACTGGTGACCGGAGGCTCCGGACCGGCGTGTTTCGCGCCTCTAAACCTTGACTGTAGAAAAACTTTCTGCTATTTTCCATCCCAGCCGAAATAACCCAAGGTCAAAGCCCACAACCGTATGAATTTTTTCGGTGGGGCGATATTGTGCTGTTCCGAAAGTCGAAGAACCTCGTAGGCCTCGACATCGGCTCGTCAGCCGTCAAGCTGGTCGAGCTGAAGGACGTCAAGGGCGGGGGCTATCGACTGGTCAAATCGGGCCTGGAGACCCTCTCTCCGGAGGCGATCGTCGATGGCGCGATCATGGATGCGTCCCTGGTCGTCGATACGGTCAACCGGCTGGTTTCGACCGCCAACGTCCGCAACCAGGACTTCGGGACCTCCGTTTCCGGCCATTCGGTCATCGTCAAGAAGATCAGCCTTCCCGCGATGTCGCCCGAAGAGCTCGCGGAGTCGATCCGCTGGGAGGCCGAGCAGTACGTGCCCTTCGACATCAACGACGTCAACCTCGACTACGTCGTCCTCGAGTCCGGCGCGGGAGACACGATGGACGTCCTCCTGGTTGCCGTCAAGAAGGACAAGATCGGCGATTACACCAGCGTAATCTCGCAGGCGGGTCGCAACCCGATGCTCGTCGACGTGGACGCTTTCGCACTCCAGAACGCGTTCGAAGCGAACTATTCGATCGAGGCGGGCCGAATCGTCGCCCTCGTCAACCTGGGCGCTTCGGTCACGAACGTCAACATCCTGTCGGGGTCGAACACGATCTTCTGGCGCGATATCTCCTTCGGCGGCAACCAGTACACCGACGCGATCCAGAAGCAGCTTTCACTCTCCTTCGATCAGGCGGAGTCGTTGAAATAGGGGGAGAGGGCCGGTGACCATTCCGTCACCGAGATCTTCCCGATCCTCCGCTCCGTTTCCGACGACCTCGCGCAGGAACTGCAGAAGACGTTCGACTTCTTCCTCGCGACGACCTCGACCCAGAGGATCGACCAGATCCTTCTCTCCGGTGGCTCATCTCGGGTGGTCAACTTCGATACTCAGTTGAAAGAACGTTTTGGGATGCCGGTCGAAGTGATGAACCCGTTCCGCCAGGTCGACATCACGGGCGCCTCGGTCTCTCCGGAGTGGCTCACGGAGAACGCGCCGAGCCTCGCGGTGGCGGTGGGACTCGCGGTCCGGCATGTCGGAGACGAAGCGGCTTGATCCGGATCAACCTCCTGACGGAGGCCCGTGCGGCAGCGGCGCGCAAGAAAGCGCCGTTCCTGCCGACCGGCGCCCGGCTGAACAACCTGATTCTGCTCGGCGGAGTTGCGCTCGGGGTGCTCTACATCCTCATCATGGCGCTCACGCTGACCCACCGTCGCCGGGACCTGGACGAAGAGATCGCGCGGGCAAACGAAGAGGTCGCTCGGCTGCGCTCCATCATCGACGAGGTCAAGGGCTACGAGGACAAAAAGGCCAGTCTCGAAGCGAAGATCCAGCTCATCAACAACTTGAAGACGAATCAGAAGGGACCCGTACGTCTCATGGACGAGATTTCGCGCGCCCTTCCCGACCTCGTGTGGCTGACAGAGCTGACCGTTGCGGGGAACCAGGTCACCTTGAAGGGCCGCACCCTCTCGCCCAACTCTGTTGCGACGTATCTCGAGAACCTGAAGAAGAGCCCCTTTTTCGCCGAGCCGGTCTTCCGCAACCTGGGGCGGGAGGGCGATACCCAAGGCACCTACGCCTGGGAGATGAGCCTGACGTTCACGAACGCGCAGGCTCTTGCGGTCGGTGCCGGGAGCGCGCCCGGGGCGGAAACCCCTCCACAGCCGGCTACCTCGCCGGCTCCGGGAACTTAGGGACGACGACGCGTGGCGATCGATCTGAAACTGGAAGACAAGCCGTGGTACCACGCTCTCGGCTACGGACTCGCGATCGGAATCCTGGTCGCCGTGGCCGTGCACTACGCCTGGTTCCGCGGGTTGAATACGGAGATCAAGGGGAAGCGGGCGCAGCTCGAGACGCTCCAGCAGGAAATCCAGAAGGGCCGGGCGGCCGAGCGCAAGCTTTCGCAGTTTCGGGAGGAAGTCCGGCGGCTCGAGCTCGAGCTCGCGAAGCTGCTCCAGGTGCTCCCTTCCAAGCGCAATACGGAGGATCTGATCAAGAGGATCGAAACTCTGACGCGTCAAGGCGATTTCACGCTCCGCAAGTTCACGCCGGGAGACTTCGTCCCGAAGGAGTTCTACGCCGAATGGCCGATCGACATCTCGCTCGACGGGACGTATCACAACCTGGCTCTCTTTTTCGATCGGATGAGCCGATTCTCGCGAATCATCAACGTCGAGGCACTGAAGATCGGCGCGCTCCCGAACGTTCCACAGAAGTCGATCACCGCTAATTTCATGGCGAAGACCTTCATCTACACCGGGGAGGAGTCGCTCGCTCATCCCGGGGGAGCCCAGCCCGCGGGCGCGCCGGGCTCGCCTCCCGCTCCGGCGGGGGTCAGCGCTCGCAAGTTGAAGGAGCGGGCGGAAGGGAAAGGCGTCGAGTGAAGACCTCGCTTTTTGTCGCCTTTCTCGTTTCGCTCGCGGCCGGCGTCGCGGCCGCTCCGCCACGTCCGACTCCGACGGTGAAGCCGACTCCCGTGCCGGCGCCCCCCGGAACCATCAATTCCCCGGGTCAGGCGATGATCGAGCAGGAGGAAGCGGCGCTCTCCGGCCGCTCGTACAGCTACGACCCGGCGGGCCGGCGCGACCCGTTTCGCTCGCTGCTGGTCCGACCGGAGGACCGCGCCCGAGGCGATCGACCTGCTGGAGTCGCCGGCATGTCGATCGACGACATCGTGATCTATGGAATCTGGAAGACCCGCTCCGGCTACATCGCGCAGGTCCGCGCCACCGACAACAAGAGCTACCTGATCCGCCCGGGGGATCTCCTTTACGACGGCGAGGTCACCCGCGTCGGACCGAACGAGGTCGTGTTCCGCCAGAACATCAACGATCCGCAGAGCGTGAAGCCCTTTCGGGAAGTGACTAAGCAATTGAACGTGACGCCAAAACCGTGAGGAACCGCGGGTCAGGGAATTCCGGCGCGACGGGAGGGACGATGAGAAGGTCTTTCAGAAAAGCCGCGACGGCGATCGCGATGGCCGCCGTCCTGGCGGGGGCGTTCGGGTGCTCCGCCGTGAAGAAGAGCAATCGCGTCTCTGCCGCGACGTCCTCCCCGGTGGTGGCGGCCAATCCGCCCGCCGCAACGCCGACATCATCCGGTCAGGTCACGCAGGCGGCGTTCAACGAGGACGGTGACGGCGCCCGAATCGTCGTATCGGCAGACGCCCCTCTTCTGTACACGTCCTACGAGCCGAGACCGGATCTGCTCGTCGTCGAGATGCCCGGCGTCCGCCTCGCGGATGGCTTCGCGTCTCCGAAACCCTTCGGAAGCCTCGTGCAGGCGGTCCGCGTCGAAACGCTCGACGAGCTCGGCAAGAGGATTACCCGCTTGACCGTCGAGCACCGCGCCGGGCTGAAATATCAGCTCCAGTCGGTCGGACGGGGCCTCGCGGTCGCCTTCGAGACGCCGCGCGAAGCCTCCGCGGAGGCTTCGCCAGCTGCTGTGCCGCCGCCGGTCGTGACCGAGCCGATTGCCGCGCCGGCGCTTTCGCGCGCGGAGCTCGCCCATGCGCTCGAGGAGGTGACGACGGAGTCGAGCGGAGACGGCGTAGCCGTCCATCTCCTCGCCGACGGAACTCTTCAGGCCAAGGATTTCGTCCTCGCCAACCCCCCGCGGGTCGTCATCGATCTGCCGGGCGTGAAGAACTCGGTTCGCCGGCGCGTCCTGCCCGTCTCCGGCGGAGTGGTGACCCGAGTTCGCGTTTCCCAGTTCCAGTTGGCACCCGAACCGGTTACCCGGATCGTCCTCGATCTCGTTCGTCCGACGCCGTACTCCGTCCATGCCGACGGCGAGAGAATGTCGGTCGTCGTCGGCGGGACGGCCGCTCCCGCGGTGGCAGCGGTGCCTCCCGAAGTGATCGCCGAGCCGCCGCCCGC
>Ga0137373_10008591_pt1 | contig 10769 bp, 10 predicted proteins | sample SagtaG_5_FD_104912 | JGI IMG/M metagenome (GOLD analysis project Ga0137373, IMG submission 104912) | Vadose zone soil microbial communities from Sagehorn Ranch, Mendocino, California, USA - Sage1_R_80_16 metaG | ecosystem: Environmental > Terrestrial > Soil > Vadose zone | place: USA...
CGGCGGGCATCTGTTCCCGCTATACGACGGGTGCGTCAAAGCGGGCATCCGACTGGTCGACACACGTCACGAGCAGACGGCGACCTTCGCGGCCGAGGGTTGGGCGAAAGTCACCCGACGCCCGGGCGTCGCGGCACTCACCGCAGGACCCGGGGTGACCAACGGTGTGAGCGCGATCACGTCCGCGTATATGAACGGATCGCCGGTGCTTGTGATCGGCGGGCGCGCGCCGAATGCGCGATGGGGCGCGGGGTCACTCCAGGAGCTCGACCACGTGCCGATCGTCGCGTCCATCACGAAGGAGGCGACGACTGCGGCGTCGTCCGCGCAGATCCCGGGGTTGATCGACTCCGCGCTGCGGAAGGCGTGCACGCCACACCGGGGTCCTGCGTTCGTGGACGTGCCCCTCGACGCGTGGGGCACGAGCGCGGTGACGCTTCCTGATTCGCCTCGTCCCGACGAGCTCGCCGGTGCCGAACCCGACCCCGACGCGGTGGCAGCCGTTGCCAAGCTGGTCCGCGAGGCGGGGCGCCCGGTGTTGATGGTCGGCGCTGACGTCTTCTGGGCCCGGGCCGACGACGCGCTTCGCGCGTTCGCCGAGAACGCCAGGCTGCCGACGTTCGCCAACGGGCTCGGGCGCGGCTTGCTGCCGGCCGACCACGAGCTGTCGTTCTCGCGCGTGCGGAGGACGGCGTTCGGCGAGGCGGACCTCGTCGTCGTCGCCGGCGCGCCGCTCGATTTCCGCCTCGGGTTCGGCCGCTTCGGCGATGCCCGCGTCGTGCACCTGGTCGACTCGCCCAGCGGCGTGGCCGCGCACATCGATCTCGTCGCGAGCGCAGCCGGCGACCTTGCCCGAACGCTCAGCGCACTGGCTGACGGCACGTGGGGCCCGGCCGCGACCAGCGAACGGGAGGAGTGGGTGACACGGCTGCGGGACGAGGAGCAGTCGCGCCGTGCGCGGGAGGCCGAAGATCTCGGGAGCGACGCATCACCGATTCGACCGACGCGCGTGTACGGCGAGCTGCGTCGGCGTCTCGAACGTGACGCGATCGTGATCGGCGACGGCGGCGACTTCGTCTCATACGCAGGCAAGTACGTCGACACCTATCAGCCCGGTGGCTTCCTCGACCCTGGTCCGTACGGATGCCTGGGCACCGGCTCGGGCTACGCGCTCGCCGCCGCGCTGGCGCATCCCGAACAGCAGGTCGTCGTGATGTGGGGCGACGGCGCGCTCGGCTTCTCACTCGGTGACCTAGACACGCTCGCGCGCTTCGGGGCCAACGTCGTGGGCGTCGTCGGCAACAACGGGATCTGGGGGCTCGAGAAGCATCCGATGGACCTCATCTACGGCTACGACGTGGCTGCCGAGTTGCGGCCCGGGACGCGCTACGACGAGGTGATGACCGCGCTCGGCGGGCACGGCGAGCTCGTCACCGAGCCCGACGACATCGGGCCCGCGCTCGACCGGGCGTTCGCAACGTCCGGTCCGTCACTCGTGAACGTGCTCACCGATCCCGCCGACGCCTACCCGCGCTCGAGCAACCTTGCTTAACGTGTCGCCGTCGCAAGCTCCGGCTCCTGCGGCGACGGTCGGCAAAGCCGCCGTCGTCGCGGCCTGAGGGGCCAGGCTCAGAGCAGGGTCGGTAGCCGTACGAACCCGAACCGGCCACCACACGGGCGCCACTCGCCGTCGATCTCCTGCAGCCGCAGTCGAACGAACCTGTTCGAGTCACCGACGGTGTCCGGGGTGAGGTCGACCTTCACGGTGGCCCGGCTGCCATCACGATGCACGTCGAAGGGGCTGACGTCGTACTCGTTGATCCTGAGCGCCGCCACCGCGCGAGCGAGGCCCTCGGGCGACGCGTCGACCTGCTCGGCCGGACAGAGCTGGTCGAACGCAGCATCGTAGTCACCGTGGGAGAGATCGCGTAGGTAGTCGTTGGCGGCGTCGATCGGGGGCTTGACTTTCTGAATCCAGATCGTTCCGCTGGCTACGGCGAGCCCGACGATGGCGACGACCGCGCCCGCGAGCAGCCAGATCCACGGACGACGACGGTGTTGTCTGGGCGCGGGCGGGCTCCAGGCCGGCGGGGGTGCAGGAGGCGGGGTCGTCCACGGCGCCGACGGAGGCGGCGGAGGCGGATCGGGCACGCGCTGTCAGCTCCCGACGGCTTTCTCGAGGAAGCGCGCCCGCTCGACGACGACGCGGGTGATCTTTCCCGCGGCAACGAGCCCGCGCGCGTCCGTCACCGACACTCGGAACGTGAGCCGCCGGCCCTGCACCGCCTCGAGCAGCGCCTCCGCCTTGACGTCGCTGCCGACCGCGGTCGGAGCGAGGTGGTCGAGCTGTACTCGATAGCCCACGGTCGTCGTGCCCTCGTCGAGCCGGTTCTGGACCGCGAGGACCGTGGCCGACTCGGCCAGGCCGACGACGCGACCCGTCGCGAGCACGGGCACGTCGCCGCTCTGGAAGGCGGGCGCGGTGTCATCCTCGGTCACGATCATCTCGACGGTCGCGACGAGTCCGGGCTGCAAAGGCACGGGCGTAGGGTAGCGGTGGCGCCGGCAACCACACCGACCAGGGAGCCACAGTGATCGACGAACGCGTCCTCGACCGCACACTGCATGCCGCGTTGCGCGCCGGCGGCGACTTCGCGGAGGTCTTCGCGGAAGATCGCCGCGCGTCGTCGGCCCGTCTCGACGACGGCAAGGTCGAAGAGCTCACGTCCGGGCGCGAGCGAGGCGCCGGCATCCGGGTCGTGCGCGGGGAGACCACCGGCTACGCGCACACCGCCGACCTCTCCGAGTCGGGGTTGCGAGAGGCCGCCGACGCCGCCGCGGCCGCCGCCCGCGGCAGGGAGGGGGAGACGACGGTCGTCGGGCTGGAGCGGCGCGACGTGAGGCCGCCGCACGAGGTGCGTGTGCTCCCCGAGTCGGTCGAGAAGGCTCGCAAGGTGGAGGTGCTCGAGCGCGCCGAGGACGCCGCCCGAGCCGAGGGGGACGCGATCCGCCAGGTGAGCGTGTCGTACGCCGACTCGCGCCGGCGCATCCTCGTCGCCAACTCGGACGGCCTCCTGACGGGCGACGACCAGGTGCGCACGCGGTTCTTCGTGCAGTGCATAGCGGTCGCCGACACCGGCATGCAGACGGCGATGGAAGCGCCCGGCCTGACCGTCGGGTTCGAGCTGTTCGACGACATCGAGCCGGAGGAGGTGGCGCGCACGTCGGCGCGGCGTGCACTCACGATGCTGCGCGCCCGGCCCGCTCCCACCGGCAAGCTGCCCGTCGTGCTGAAGAAGGGCGCGGGTGGTGTGCTGTTCCACGAGGCGTGTGGCCACGGGCTCGAAGCGGACCTGGTGGCCAAGGACGCGTCGGTCTTTCGCGGCCGGGCGGGCGAGCAGGTGGCGTCGCCGCTTGTCACGCTGGTCGACGACGGCACGCTCGCACGCGAGTGGGGCGCCTATGCCATCGACGACGAGGGCGCGCCGGCGCGTCCGAACGTGCTCATCGAGCGGGGTGTCCTCACCGACTACATGTGGGATCTCCTCCGAGCCCGCAAGGAAGGCCGCGAGCAGAGCGGGAACGGCCGGCGCGAGACCTACCAGCACCTGCCGATGGTGCGCATGACCAACACCTACCTGCGGTCCGGCGACGCGGAGCCCGACGAGATCGTGCGCCAGACGCCGTACGGCATCTACTGCGCGCAGCTCGGTGGCGGTCAGGTGAACACGGCGACGGGCGACTTCGTGTTCGGCATGACGGAGGCGTACCTCATCGAGAACGGTGAGATCACCGAGCCGGTCCGGGCCGCAAACCTCATCGGCAACGGACCCGAGACCCTGCGGCTCGTCGACGCGGTGGGGAGCGACTTCGGGACGTGGCCCGGCACGTGCGGGAAGTTTGGCCAGGGAGTGCCGGTCTCGGCCGGGCAGCCGACACTGCGCGTCGCCGAGCTGACGATCGGCGGCACCGCCGGTGAGTAGTAGCGGTTCCACCGAGCTGCTCGAGCTCGCCGAGCGAGTCGCAGGCGCCGCAGAGGTCGAGGCGTACGTCGTGCGGTCCCGCGAGACCGACGTACGCGTCTTCGACGGTGACGTGGAGTCGCTGTCGGTGGCGGGCGTCGAAGGGGTCGGTGTACGCGTCGTCAGCGACCACCGCCAAGGCTTCGCGTGGGCAGGATCGCTTGACCCGGAGGTTGTCGACGAGACGCTGGTCGAGGCACGCGACAACGCCGCTTTCGCGGAGCCCGACGAGTGGAACGGCCTCGCATCGCCGTCCGACTTCGCCGGCGTCGAGCTGCCGGAGCTCGACGTGTGGCGTGAGTCGCTTCTTGGCGTGTCGGCAGACGACAAGGTCGCTCTGGCGCTCGACTTGGAGCGGGAAACCCGCGCCGCTGATGCGCGCGTGCGGGGTGTCGAGTACGCCGGCTACGGCGACGCCGCCGTCGAGGCGGCGGTCGCGAACTCCCTCGGGGTGGTCGCGACAACGCGGCGCACGATGTGCTCGTGCTCGTCGTTCGCGATGGCGGGTGACGGCGATGAGACGCAAACCGGCTACGGGTTCTCCGCCGGACGCGCCTTCGAGGAGCTCGATGCCACCGACGCCGCGTCGGATGCTGCTCGGCGGGCGGTGCGCCTCCTCGGTGCGAAGAAACCGCAAACGCGTCGGCTGCCGATCGTCCTCGACCCACTCGTGACGCGCTCCCTGCTTGCGATCATCGGATCGGCGCTCAGCGGAGAGGCCGTGCTCAAGAACCGGTCGATGTTCGTCGGGCGCGAAGGCGAGCAGGTTGCCGCAGGCGCGGTCACGTTGCACGAGGACCCGACACTGCCCGACGCGCTCGGCGCGTTGAGCCACGACGCCGAGGGCGTGCCGACGCGACGCGTCGATTTGATCACGGGCGGCCGGCTTCTCGGCTTCCTTCAGAACACGTACACCGGTCGCCGCTCGCGTAGCGCGACCACCGGGTCGGCGGTGCGGGGCGGGTTCAAGTCGACTCCGGGCGTCGGCGCCCGGGCGCTGTACCTGGAGCCCGGTGCACGCGGGCCCGAGGAGATCATGGCGTCGGTGCCGTCGGCCCTCTACGTGCAGGCAGTGAGCGGGCTGCACTCGGGCACGAACTCGGTCAGCGGCGACTTCTCGGTCGGGGCCGAGGGGTTACTGGTGCGGGACGGCGAGTTCGCCGAACCGGTGCGCGAGGTGACGATCGCCTCGACCCTCCAGCGGATCCTGCTCGACGTGGGCGAGGTTGGCTCGGACCTCACATGGCTGCCGGGCGGAGGGGCCGGCATGACGCTCCTGGTGACCGAAATGACGATGAGTGGCGAATAGATACGGCATCAGGCACCTACGCCGCGCGTGTCCCGCGGCGTTCCAGGATCGCGTCCAGCTCGCTGATCGCGGCGAGCGGGTCGTCCTCGAAGTGCACGGCCTCCATGCCGACGGCGCGCGCCGCCGCGACGTTGTCGAGGTTGTCGTCGACGAGCACCGCTGACGACGGCTCCACTCCGAGCCGCTCGCAGGTGAGCAGGTAGATCCGCCGGTCGGGCTTGCGCAATCCGACCTCGCTCGAGTCGACGACCACCTCGAACAGCTCGTCGACGGGGAAGGTGGCGCGCCACGCCGACCCGAACTCCTTGACGTTGTTCGTCAGCAACCCGAGCTTGAGGCCTTCGTCCCGGAGGCGCCGGATGGGGTGCACGACCGGCCAGTGGATGCCGAGCGGCATGTCGCGCGTGAACTGCCGGTACGCCTCGAGGTCGATGGGACGGCCGAGCACTTGGGGCGCGCGCTCGACGACTCCGGCCAGGTACTCGTCCAGGCCGATCTCGCCGATCTCGAGGCGGTGCCAGTCGTGAGTCACGGCCGACGCTGCTTCGGGCGCGGCACCGTCGCACGGATCGCCACCACCGCCTCCCATGTACGCGCTTTCTCCAAAGATCAGCTCGAGGATCGAGCTCTCCGGATAGCCCATGTCGGCCTCGAAGCGGCCGATCCCGCGGAACAGCGGGCTCGAGATGACGCCGCCGTAGTCCCAGATCACCGCTTCGATCGGCTCAGCCACGACCTCGCAGGCTACCGGCGCACCGTTCTCGGCTACCGCAGGCCGAACCCGAAGATCACTATGACGGCGGCGCCGACGACGAACCGGTAGATGACGAACGGCGTGAACGACCGCGTCTGCAGGATCTTCAGCAAGAGCCAGATCGCCAGGAAGCCGCTGATCGCGGCGAAGAGCACGCCCCACAAGAAAGGCGCGACGTACGCGTCAGGGATCCCGCCGTCCCTGATGACCTTGGCGCCTTTGAACAGACCGGCGCCGGCGATGATCGGCAGGCTCATCAGGAACGACAGCCGGGTCGCGGCGACGCGGTCGAACTCCAGCCAGCGCCCCATCGAGATGGTGATGCCCGATCGGGACACGCCCGGCTGCAACGCCACGGCCTGTGCGCCGCCCATGAGCAACGCGTCCCGCAGCCGAAACTCTTCCTGATGGCGCCGGGCAGGCAATCGGTCGGCGAGGTACAGCACGGCGGCGAACACGATGAGCATCACGCCCACCAGGACAGGCTGGCCGAGGTGGTCCTCGATCGGCCCCTCGAACGCGGCGCCGACGATCGCGCCCGGGATGGCCGACACCAGCAGCAGCCACGCGATGCGCTCGTCGGTCGACCGGATGGCGCGCTCTCGTAGCGACCGCCACGCGGCACCGATGTAGCGGATGAGGTCGTACCGGAAGTACCACGCCGCCCCGACGAACGTGCCGACGTGCAACGCGACGTCGAACGTCTTGTTCAGGCTCTCGTGGTCGGTGAGCTCGGTCCAGTGGAACAGCTCGGGTCCGAGGATGAGATGGCCACTCGACGAGATCGGCAGGAACTCGGAGAGACCCTGCACGATCCCGAGCACGATCGCGTGGAGAATCGGCATGTTTTCCTTGTCGCCGCCGTCGAAAGCTCCGGCTTTGCGGCGCCGGACGGCAAAGCCGCCACCGCCGCGGCGCCGCAGCCTAAGTGGTCTTCCCTATCCGGCGACCATCGGGGTGGCGTCCTCGGGCGGGACGAGCGCGACCGTCACGACACCGGTCGCGGCCGCAAAAGCGAGCCGGGGCGCGTCCTCCACCGACACGAGGAGCGTGACGCCGAGACCGGAGCCCGTGCGCCGTGTGGCGCTTGCCGTGTCCGACGCGGCAGGCGCGTCGTCAGTCGCGAGCACGAGGACCCCGCGCGCGGCCACGACCGTCGGCGCAGCGTTGCTCGCACCATTACTCCCGGGCTCGAAGGTCACGAGCACGTCGACCGAGCTGCCAACCGGCGGGCGCAGAGCATCCCGCACCACGATCTGCATGGCCCGCATGCCGGCTGGGATCGCCCCGTTGAGCCCCGTGCGCCGGCGCGGTGCCACGTTGCCCTCGATCACGAACGCGCCCCGGACCACCGGCACCGCGACCACACGCCCGCGGACAGCGGCGGGGGACATCGCGTCGGCCGGAAGCTGCGACCGATGCACCGACCGAACACGGATGTCACCGTCGCTGATCGTCGTGCCGAGGGGAAGGTCGCGGACGGCGACCGCGATCGGGCGCGGCGAACCAAGACCGCGTGCGCGCCGGTGCAGCGCGGCGAGGTCGGTGGCCACGATGGCAGCCGTCACGATGGCGACGACGACCGCGCCGATCCAAAGGAGCACGGCGCGTGGTGAACGACGACGCATGATCTCTCCCCTTCCGAGCGATGGCGCGACACGGCGCCGGCGAAAAGGGGAGGCGGGAGGGAAAGGCGGCCGGCGAGTCGCCGTGCCGAGCGTCGGGACTAGGTCGAGGTGCCGCTCTTGGAGGTCTCGCCCTTCGGGCTCTTGGCGTCCTTCGACGTCTTGGAGTCCGAGCCCTTCGACTCCTTGGCGCCCTTGGCCTTCGAGCCCTTGCCGTCGCCCGCCGCGTGGGCGCCGTCCTTGGCCGGCTCCTTCTCCTTGGGCTCCTTGGAGTCACCCGAGCCCTTTGCCGCCGCGGCCCGACTGTCGGTCCGGTAGAAGCCAGAGCCCTTGAGCACGATCCCGGCGGGGGAGAACACCTTCGTGACCGTCCCGCCGCAGCCGGGGTGACGGGTGAGGGCATCGTCGTGGATCGACTGCCACAGCTCGAACTCCTCGCCGCACTTCGCGCAGCGGTACTTGTAGGTGGGCATCTGGCGTCCTTGCCTCAGAGGCGTTCGGCCGTTGGCACTCTCTGGATTCGACTGCTAATCCTACCGGAGTGCCGGGCGTGCTGCTCCTCCTCCCGCTCGCCTACCTCCTCGGCTGCTTCCCGACCGCCGCGCTCGTCGCCCGGGTCACGGGGCACGACATCCTCCGTGAGGGGTCGGGCAACCCGGGGGCGTCGAACGTGTACCGCCTGGCGGGCTGGAAAGCGGGGCTGATCGCGTTCGCGGGCGACTTCGCGAAGGGCGCGATCCCGTCCGCCGTCGGCCTCGTCCTCGACGGCCACCGTGGCGCGTACATCCTGGGGTTCGCGGCCGTCGTCGGCCACGTGCTGCCGGTGACGTTCCGCTTCCGCGGCGGGCGGGGCGCGTCGACAGCCGGAGGTGTGCTCGCCGTCATCTTCCCGCTCATCGCGCTCGGGCTGGCGTTGTTGTGGTTCGTCATCGCTCGGCTCGCGCGTAAGGCGTCGGTCGCGTCGATCGTCGTCACGATCGCCTTCCCCGTTCTGGTAGCGGTGACCGGAAACGAGTGGGGCGACGTGCTCATCACCTCCGCGCTTGCGCTCGTCGTGCTCGCCCGCCATGCGTCGAATCTGCGTCGTCTGTTCCGCGGCGAGGAACCGGGGCTGGGAGGGGATCCGCCGAGCGATAGCGTTTCGCGGTGAGCGAGGTACGCAAGGCGGTGATCCCCGCCGCCGGACTGGGCACCCGCTTCCTGCCCGCCACCAAGGTGCAGCCGAAGGAGATGCTGCCGGTGGTGGACAAGCCTTCCATCCAGTACGTCGTGGAGGAGGCCGTCGAAGCCGGCCTCGACGACATCCTCATCATCACCGGCCGCGGCAAGCGCGCCATCGAGGATCACTTCGACCGCAACGTCGAGCTCGAGCTCCACCTCGAACAGACGGGCAAGGTCGATCTGCTGAAAGAAGTGCACGCGGTCACCGACCTGGCGCACGTCCACTACGTCCGTCAGCATGACCCGTTCGGGCTCGGCCACGCTGTCTCGGTGGCGCGCGAACACGTCGGGAGCGAGCCGTTCGCCGTGCTACTCGGCGACGACATCATGGTCGACGAGGCGCGGCTGCTCCGATCCATGCTCGCTGTCCACGACGACTACAACGCGTCGGTGCTCGCCATTCTCGAGGTGCCCCTCGAGGAGATCTCCGCGTACGGCTGCGCAGAGGTTGAGCCCGTGTCGGACGGCGTCGTCCGGGTGCTGTCGCTCGTCGAGAAGCCCCGTCCCGAAGAAGCTCCGTCGAACCTGGCGGTCATCGGGCGCTACGTGTTCACACCCGACATCTTCGGACCGCTCGAGCAGATCGAACCGGGCGCGGGCGGCGAGCTCCAGCTCACCGACGCGATCGCGCTGCTGGCGAAGCGCCAGCCTGTCTACGGGCGTGTGTTCCAGCACGGGCGCTACGACATCGGCCGCAAGATCGACTTCCTGCGTGCCAACATCGAGCTCGCGCTCGAGCGGCCGGACCTTGCCCCCGAGCTGTCGGCGATGCTCGCCGACATCGTCCGGCAACGGAACATCGGCTGAGGCGGCGATGATTCCGCTCGTCGACGTCCAAAGCGACATCCTCGGTGCAGTCGCGCCGCTCGAATCGGCCATGGTTCCTCTGCGCGACGCGCTTGGCCTCGTGACGGCGCGCGACATCGTCGCCGGCGAAGCGGTTCCGCCGTTCGCCAATACGGCTATGGACGGCTACGCGGTGCGTGCCGGCGACACCGCCGGCGCGGCCCCCGAAGCGCCGGTGCGTCTGGCCGTCGTAGGGGAGCTGCCGGCCGGACGCGAGCCCACGCAAGCAGTAGGGCAGGGCGAGGCGATCCGGATCATGACCGGCGCGCCGATGCCGGACGGCGCCGACGCGGTCGTCATGGTCGAGTACACCGAGCGCGACGGCGACTCGGTACGTGTGCTTCACGTCGCGCAGCCCGGCGATCACGTGCGGCTCGCGGGCGGCGACCTTGCGCGGGGTGCTCTCGTGTTCACGGCCGGCACCGTGCTCGGCGCCGCGCACCTCGGTGTGCTCGCGAGCTTGGGCGTGCACGAGGTACAGGCCGTGCGGCGCGCACGCGTGGGCGTGCTCTCGACCGGTGACGAGCTCGTCGAGCGGGGCGAGCTCCGCCCGGGACAGATACGGGACTCGAACCGGCCGATGCTGCTCGCGCTCGCCGCCGAGGCGGGAGCCGACGCCGTCGACCTCGGCGTCGCTCCCGACGACGAGGCTGTCATCAACCGCACGCTCGAGGACGCGCTGGCGTCGTGCGACGTCGTGCTCACCAGCGGCGGCGTGTCGGTCGGCGAATACGACTACGTGAAGGCGGCGCTCGATCGCCTGGGCGGGTTGCAGTCCTGGCAGGTGGCGATCAAGCCGGCCAAGCCGCTGGCGTTCGGTGTGATCGGCGGCACGCCGGTGTTCGGCCTGCCCGGGAACCCGGTGTCGTCGTTGGTGAGCTTCGAGCTGTTCGCCCGACCGGCGCTGCTGCAGATGATGGGACACTCGCGCCGGTTCCGCCCCGAGGTGGGGGCGGCGGCTGCGCATCCCATGCCCCGCAAGCCCGACGGCA
>Ga0137373_10008609_pt1 | contig 10755 bp, 9 predicted proteins | sample SagtaG_5_FD_104912 | JGI IMG/M metagenome (GOLD analysis project Ga0137373, IMG submission 104912) | Vadose zone soil microbial communities from Sagehorn Ranch, Mendocino, California, USA - Sage1_R_80_16 metaG | ecosystem: Environmental > Terrestrial > Soil > Vadose zone | place: USA: California...
AGAGTCCAGCTCTTCGACGACGACGGACGTGCCGCTGACGTACCCCAGCCCCTCCAGGGACTTGGGCAGCGAGATCACGTTGCTGTTCCCGACCCGGCGAATCTTCACGATGTCCATCGAAGGGCAGTATATACAGGGATATCCGAACGGTCAACGGCTCCTCAAACGCCGAGCCCGGGTCGGACCGTCGTAAGCCTCCGAAGGGCTGGGCAATGGATCCCCGACCGACCAGACGTTCAGGAGGCGTTGCGGCAGCGCGTCCCGTCTGCGCTGGTCCTCGACCCTCCGGAGCGGCGGGACACGCAGCCGGAGGAGATCAGCAAAGTCCGCATCGCGTTCGACGGGGATGCGGTTCTGTTCGACGGAGAATCGGAGCGGTACTTCCAGAAGCACCGGCCTGGAGGCGTTCCTCGCGCGAGAGGCCGAACTGGCCGATGTGCCGATGGACCCCGGCCCGTTCAAGCCCGTTTCTGACCGCCCTCGGCCGCATCCAGAGCCGGTTCATCGAGCGCGAGTCGCCGGTCCGAACGGCGTTCGTCACGTCGAGGAACGCGCCGGCGCACAAGCGCGTCATCAAGACTCTGAGAGCCTGGGGCGTGCATGTGGACGAGTCCGTCTTCCTCGGCGGCGTGGACAAGGCCGAAATTCTCGAAGCGATGCGAGCCGCACATCTTCTTCGACGACCAAATGACGCACCTCGAACGTGCTCGGTCATTCGTGCCGTCGGCACATGTCCTCGGGGAGTTCGAGCACGAGCAGCTCTTCAAGGAAACAAGGGCCACCGCGGGAGAACCGCCCGAGACGGACCCACGCGTCGAGGCCGAGCGGGCCCTGGGCGGCCTGCTGCCGACCACCACGGACTCCGAGTGGCGGCATCGCTCCACCGCGCGAGCCGGCCTCCCCGTGCGGGGGCCGGCTCTCGTTCGGGCCTCGCCGCGCCCGGGCTCGGCAAGACGCGCCTGCTGGCGGGGGTCGTGGAACAGCAGGCCGCACTGGTCGGCCCGGCAGAGTTCTCGAACCGCTCGAGCGCCGCCCTGAACATCGCCAGGTATCGGGGGAGGAGGTCCTTGTTCCTGAACGGCCGCCAGGCGGATCCCGGAGAGGCCTCTCGCCACGAGGTCCCGGAGGAACGCCGTCCACCCCGCGCCGTACTCCGAGGTCAGCACGTCCAGGCCCAGGATCTCCCGGCACCCGTCTGCGTTCACCGAGGTGGCCACCACGGCCGACACGTTCTGGATCCGACCACCCTCCCGGCACTTCAACACCAACGCGTCGAGCCACAGGTTGACACCCGCCTAGGGCAAGGACGGCGTCCCACGTTCAGGATGTTTGCAAAGTGTTTGCACGGAGCCCGTTCGCGCGGTCTCCGTGCGGAACTTTCCGAGGCACCAGAACGCCGAAACGGCTGGTCAGCGGAGGCGGACGGGAATCGAACCCGCCTGGGAGCTCTCGCCCCCACACCGGTTTTGAAGACCGGGGGGCCCACCAGGCGCCCTGACGCCTCCGCCGAGGAGGATAGCGGGCGGGCCGGAGTCTCACGGACGAAGGACGCTTGGATCACAGCACATGCCGACTAGTCCGAGACGGACTAGGTGCGTGGTATCGTTCGCCTCGTCGCTCGAAGCGGAGGTGCGGACATGTCGGTGGCGCGGGTGGATGTGGTGGTGTTGGGGCTGCTGGCGGAGGAGCCGCTGTACGGGTACGAGCTCATCGAACGGTTCCGGTCCCGGGCCATGGGCCGGTGGACCGAGGTCGGGCGGGCCTCCGTGTACCAGGCCCTGCGGCGGCTGGAGGACTCGCGTCTGGTCTCGGGGAAGGACCAGGCGGGGGAGGAGGGGCCGGACCGGCGTGTGTACCGGATCACCCGGCCCGGGCGGGACCGGCTCCACCGGGGGCTCCTGGATCGGTTCGGCATGGACGCCGGCTACCGGTCGGATCCGGCGGTGGCGCTCGGATTTCTCCACGCGCTCCCCGCGGCCGAGGCACGCGCCGGGATCGTCGAACGGGAGGCGGTGCTGCGGGGCCTGCTCGACGTCCTCGCGGCCGACCGCGATCGGCTGAGAGCGGCCCGGGGGCCGGCGAACGGGGTGGCACGCCGGATGCTCGACCTCCAGGAGTCGCTGGCCGGCGCCGAGCTGGCCTGGCTGGCCGCGCTCAGGCGGGACCTGGCCAGGCTCGTGCGGTAGCTGCCCAATTGCCGAACGGTGCGGTCGACAATGGATCGTTGCTTGCCCGGCTGAAAACGGACAGGGCTCCTCCGGGGGGGTGTGGAGGAGCCTCGGAAAGGGCGCAGGGGGGGAGGTTCTTGGGTCTGCGCCTCAGCGGAGAGTACCCCCATCCGACGCCGGCAAACACCCCGGATCGCGATTTTGGGACACTTTTTTCTCATCGGGGGCAACGTGGCTGGTCACGGGCCCTTTCGAGGAGTCCTGGCACCAGTCAGGACGGCCATCCGGTGCCTTCGCCGGGCCCCGATCCTGTCCTACCATGGCTCCCGACATGGAAGCCGCCTTCTTCGATCTCGACAAGACGATCATCTCCAAGTCCAGCTCCCTGGCGCTGTCCAGGCCGCTGTACCGCGCGGGAATGGTCTCGCGTTCGGCCCTGCTGAAAGGCATCTACGCGCAGCTCGTCTACCTGCTGATGGGAGCCGACGAGAAGCGCATGGACCGGGCCAAGGAGGCCATGGTGGCCCTGTCCAAGGGGTGGGACCAGACGGCCGTGGAGGAGATCGTCCGGGACGTGCTCATCAACCTCATCGACCCGTACGTGTACCAGGAGGCCCTGGACCTCATCGCGCTCCACCGGGCCCTGGGACGGGAGGTGTTCGTGGTCTCATCGTCGCCCGAGGAGGTCGTGAAGCCCCTTGCCGAGCACTTCGGGGCCACCGGGGTGATCGCCACGAGGGCCGAGATCGTGGAGGGGAAGTACACCGGGAACCTGGAGTTCTACGCCTACGCGGCGAACAAGGCCGAGGCCATCGTGGAGATCGCCGAGCGGCGGGGGCTGGACCTCGCGAGGTCCTACGCGTACTCGGATTCGGCCACGGATCTCCCGATGCTCGAGGCGGTGGGAAACCCGGTGGCCGTGAACCCCGACCGGGACCTCCGGCGCGAGGCCGAGAAGCGGGGCTGGCAGATCCGGTACTTCCGCCGTCCCGTGCGGCTCCGGAGCCGGCTCCAGTCCGTCCCCCGTCCGACCGTTCCCGTGGCGGCGGTCGCGGCGGTGGCCGCGGCCGCCGTGTTCGTGGTGTGGGTCATCGCCCGTCCCCGCCGGCGCGAGGACTGAGCGGGAGCACGGGGCCGAGACGACCGTCCGCGGGGCGGTTCCCCACAGGATTTCCACCGGATCTCCGCTCGGGGCGGCGGGTTTTCCACAGGCAGGCCGGGGGCGTAGAATCCCCTGTGGTCGCTTCGGCGACCGCGAAGGGAAGCGGACAACCCACGCGCGTCCTGCCGCGGGAGGCATGTCCGGGCCCCCAGGGAGTGATCCTGCGGGTCCCGGACAGGAAGCAGACGGCGCATGATCTCTGCTTCCCTTCGCAGTCTCTCGGGGTCCCGTTCGCGCGGCGCGTCAGGCGCGCGGGGAGTCGTGGAACTCGAAGTGCATGCCGTCGGGGATGAGCCAGTCCCCGCCCCACGCGAACCCCCACCGCCGGAAGATCGCGACCACCCGGGGGTCCATGGTGGGCCGTTCGCCGTACGGGTTCTCGGCCACGTCGAGGTCGATGGCCACTCCCCATGCGTGGTGCGACAGGCCCGCCCCGGCGTGGTGGAGAGCGAAGCGGGGCGAGTAGCACCCGCCGTATTCGTTCGGGTGGATCTCGGGCGCCAGGCCGTCCCGGACCACCTCCCGGAGGGCCCCCCGGAGCCGGGCGAACAGCCCGCGGTTGCACCGGACCTCGCCGAGGATCGGGACCCGTTCGGTGGCGATGTGCGTGGCCTCCCACGCGGGGTCGGTCTGGAGCTCGCCGCCCTCGGGCCGGGCCGCGAACTCGCCGAACAGCTGCTTCAACCGGACCTGGGGCAGGACCGCGTCGCCCTGGCGGAAGTACGGGGTCTCGCCGGGGGCCCGGACCCGGAGCGGCTCCGCCGCGGGGAGGATCGCGCGGAGGCGCCGGACCAGGCCGAGCTCCGAGATCCCGTCGGCGGGCTGGAGGAGCGCGTAGCGGTCGGTGCGGACGCCCAGGCGCGCGGCGGTGGCCCGGGAGACCATGAGCTCGTTCGCGCCGACCAGCTCGTCCGCCACGACCGCGGCGACGCTCACCTGGTTCGAGCCGAACACCAGCCGGCCTCCGTCCCCGAAGCCCCGCACCTGCGAGCTCATCCTCCCCATCACGCCCCGGCCGCGGGCCAGGGAGACGACCAACCATCGGTCCGCGGGCGGCAGGAACGGGGCGTACTCGGCGGGGTCGACGCCGGCGACCTCCACCGGGATGGCCAGGCCCCCCGGGGGCCCGTCCACCACGGTGCCGTCGGCGGCGAGGCTCCGGGTCATCCACGCGACATCGCTCGCCACCACGACCGAGTGCTCGATGCCCGGCACGCCCCGGACGGCGTCGCGGAAGCCGGCGGGCAGGCCACCCGGGGTCCACGCCAGGAACGTCCGGGGGGCCTCCGGCCGGACGACGGGGGCGGCGAACCGCGGTTCGGGGGTGGGAACCCCGTGCGCGTGTGTCGACGGCCTGGCGAGCGTGCCGGGTTCGGTGGCGATCTGGCCGGAGCTCTGGAGCGACAACGTGAGCCACGCGCCCAGGAGGAACCCGACGAGCAGGGCGGCGCCGGTGCGCGCGGCCTTCATCCGTCCCCCGGATCGCGTGCCGGGTCTGCCGGTGGGGCCGGGGCCTCACCCGGGCTCCGGAGCGATGCGGCGATCGAGAGCAGGCTCGACAGCCCGCGCCCGGCGCCGTCGAGCGAGACGTACACGCCGTCCGCGACCCACTCCAGCAGGTTCCGGGAGGGAGTGAAGCGGCCGGTGGCGCCGCCGACGCGCACGGAGTACTGCCTGGCCGAGGAGGCCGCGGGCAGCCCTGACGCCGGTTCGAGATGCAGCCGGAGCCCGGTGGAGCCCGTCTCGGTGGCGAAGTACAGCGTCACGCCGCGGACGCCGGCCACGTCCACCCGTTCGACGGCGGTCAGGCGGTAGCCGGCGGGGAGCGCCTCGGGCAGGGGGATGGCGAACGGAACCTCGGACCGGGCCTCATCCAGGCTCACGCGCGTCGTGGACCCGCCGTGCGACCGCTGATCCACCCAGGTCCGCGGGACCTCGCGGCGGGATGCCGCGACCGACCCGGCCACCTCCAGGAGGTCCTTCTTGGCGAGGTTCGATTCGATGGACACGTCCACCCGGCCGGCGTGGAACGCCAGGTGGTGCCCGCCGGACCCCGTCCCGGCATCGAACAGCGCGGAGCCGCCGCCCGGGAGACGGACCTCCTCGGCGGTCGAGCTCACGCCGAACGCCTCGGGCTCCTTTCCTGTGGAGCGCCGCTCCCGGAGGTTGAGGTACGTGAGCCCCCGGCTGTAGGAGATGACGGCGTGCGTGGAGGGAGGGACGAGGGCGTGGAAGCCGGCACGGGGCCCGTCCGAGTTCCCGGGGGGCTGGCCCCGAGGGGCTCCGCCGGCGTCGGCGGAGCCGGCCACGGCTTCGTCGGTGAAGGGCAGGCGCCCCTGGGGGGCGGGATCGGGGGCGACGACCACGCGGTACAGATCGAGCCCCGCGGTTCGTTCGGGGATGACCGGGGCGAGGTCCCAGTGGGTGTCGAGGTCCCTCAGCAGGACGGAGGTGGCGCCCTCGCTGGTACTCGGGCCCCTCGGGACGGCGAACAGCCCGGGCCGCGGCGTCCCGAGGTCGAGCGCGGTGGCCGATGCCTCGAAGATCTCGCTCGAGGCGGGCTCGAACGGGAGGCCCTGGCGGGCTGCCCACCGGGCCCGAGCCGGGCTGGGGTCGGGCAGCACGACGTACCGGAGCGGGAACCACCCCGCCCGGTCGAGCCACAGGTGGACGCGGTCGCGGGGATGGAACGGACGCCACGCCCCGGCCTCGTGCAGGAGCGAGAACAGGGGCCGGGCCCGTGCGTAGGGGAGCTCGACCTCGACGGCCGGCCGATCCAGGACGCGCCCGGTCCGCAGGACGTGGAGCGCGCTCGAATCGGCGAGCGCCTGAACCGGGACCACCGCGTCGGTGGGGACCGCGGCGCCCGCGGAGAACGGCGCCCGGTGGTCGACGCGCTGCACCTGCGTCGCGACGTCGGGGCAGCTCGGATAGGCCGACATGGGGCACGGACCGGGACCGGACCGGTACCACCGCGAACCGTTCACCACGAGCGACGCGTCGTTCCCCGCCCACCCCTTCGCCGGGTAGGCGGTGTGATCCGCCAGATCCAGCCGGAACCGCTCCGGCGCCTCGAACCAGACGTTGGCGGTGAACCGGCGAACGGGGACCGCCGGCCGGAAGTGCCACTCGGTCACCGCGTACGTGGCGTGGAACGTGCGGACGGCGGCAGCCGCCTGGACCACCCGGTTCGGGATCGCGGCGGCGGGAACCGGCCGGCCGGACTGGGTGACGACGCCCGGCCCGGTGCCCGTGACCAGTGACCCGACCAGCGCGCCGGCGATGAGGGCGGTGCCCAGCTGAAAGGCCTCGCGACGGCGCCGCGGCCGCCGGCGCGGGGCCCGACTCGGGGCAGGCTCCCGGGCAGGCCTCGGCGCCGTCCGGGCCGGGTCCGTTCGGATCGTCTCCGGTCGGGCGATGTCGGCCGCGTCCACCGCGCGCAGGCGCCACCGAGCCGGCCGTGCGCGGCCGCGGCCTTCCTCCAGCGAGATCCGCTGCATGATGGGCCCGACCAGATCGGGGACCGGCTCGGCCACGGTGATCCGCGCCAGCTCCCTCACCCGTTGAGCGCCATCCGCGAAGGCGGCGCACGCGGGGCAGGTCTCGACGTGCGCGTCGAGCGCCTCGGCCAGGGCCACGGCCGAACGTCCACCGTCCATGCGCTCCGACCAGGCCAGCTCCGCCCGCTCGCACCTCATGGCGCGACCCTCGCTCCCGGGGTCGGTCCGGCGGCGCGTGGGACCCGAACCCATCGGGCGACCGCGCCGTCAGGCCTCATCGACGGCCTCCTCGTCGGTGAGGTGGCGGATCAGCACCTGGCGAGCCCGGTGCATGCGGCTCTTCACCGTGCCCACCCGGACCTGGAGGACGTCGGCGGCCTCCTGGTAGGAGAGCCCGAACACCTCCACGAGCACGAACGGCTCCCGGTGCCCCGAGCTGAGCGCCCGCACGGCCGAGAGCAGCTCGGCCCGAAGGGAGGGGTCCGGGGTGGTCGCGACGATCGGTGCCCGCTCGGGGGTGGGGATGTCCCGGGAGCGCCGGAGCGCGTCCATGCTGCAGTTGCGGGCGATCCGGAGCAGCCAGCTGGAGAACTTCGCCTCGCCCCGGAAGGAGCCCAGGAAGCGGAACGCGCGCAGGAAGGTCTCCTGGGTGACGTCCTCGGCCGTGGCCCGGTTCCCGGTCAGGTGGTACGCGTAGCGCCACACCTCGACCTGGTAGAGCCGGACGAGGTCCTCGAACGCCCCGAGGTCTCCCTGGAGGGCGCCGGACAGCGTGCGTGGATCCGGATCCTGCACGACGTCACACCTCGCCCCACCGGCCCGATGGCCGGCGCGCCAACCCTAGCCCTCCCGTACGGCCTCCGCTCACGCTGCTGAAACAGACTGGTCGGGGCGCCGTCCGGTTCCATCGAGCGGGGGCTGCATGCGTGGTATGGGGTCCCGCGAGCGCCGCATGCGAGCGGGAGCCGCCTGCGGCGGGGGCAGATCCGGTTCGATCGGCGGCGCTCCTGGTCAGCGTGCGGGGCGGAGGCGGGCCAGCAGGTCCTCGGCCCGGCGGGACGCCTCGACGTAGCGGCGGCGGGCCACCGCCACGTTGACCGCGCGCAGCTCGCGGCAGATCTCGTGCTGGTCGATGATTCCCCCTTCGATCACCCCCTCCAGAGCGGCCTCCAGCTCGCGCACGGCCTCGGCCAGCTGCTCCACGGGGTCCGGTCGCGGAGGCGGAACGGGGGGACTCCCGCCCCGGGCGTTGGCCCGCTGCCGGGACCCGGTCTCACGACGGCGCCGGTAGTCCTCGAGCTGGACGATCTCTCCCATGGTGCGAACCTAGCGGGAGGGTCTGACATGAACTCCGGCGCACGGGGGACGGTTCCATGGGGCCGTCGTTCGGTGCGGTCGTGTCTCCCGGCCCGTCCCTGGGCAGCCGGAGGGCGCGTTCCGGGACCTACAATCCGGTGGTGGATCGCGAGGCGGTCGCGGAGCTGCTGGCAGCGCTTGCCTACGGGGAGCAGGTGGCGGCGGCCCGCGCCCGGGCCAACGCCGCATTCGCGCCCGACCAGCGTCGCCGGGAGGCGCAGCTCGGGATCGCCGAGCGCGAGGAGCGGAACTGGCGGCTCATCGAGGCCCGGATGCACGAGTTCGCCACCCCGGACCTGACCCCACGGTTCCAGCCGTTCTTCGACGCGTTCTTCGCCGGGACCGAGCCCCCCGACTGGACCCTGGCCCAGGCCTTCCACTACGTGGGCGACGCGTTGGTGTCGGACTTCGCCGACATCCTGGTGGAAGTGCTGGACCCGGTGTCGGCCGAGATCATCCGGCGAACCCTGGGCGAACGGGAATGGCAGGAGTCGTTCGCGCTGGAGGAGCTCAGCCGGGCCATGGAGGAGGACCCCACCCAGGCCGAGCGGATCGCCGCGTACGCGAAGCGCATCGTGGGCGAGGCCATCACCCAGACCCGCCGGGCTCTCGTGCAGACCACCCAGCTCCGGTCGCTCCTGGGCGGCGACGAGGGTGAGAAGCGGATGGTCCTCGATCTGCTCGAACGCCACCGAGCCCGCCTGGACCGGCTCGGCATCGAACGGGTCGAGATCGATTAGCGCTGGCCACGCGCCCCGGATAGCTCGATCCGACTAGTCATTCCGGGTGGTTGCCCATCCCCGGACACGATGGGATCTCCTCCGCCGTCGACCTGTGGAAAACCGGCCGCTCGGGCGATTGGCGGGACGGTGCCGCGCGGCTAACGTGGCGACTGTCCGAAACGGCCAGCCCGCATCACCGGCCGGTCCGGGCGGATCTTCCCCCTCCTTCCCCTCGCGTCTTCCCCTGATCGTGGATCGCGTTGGTGTCGTCGTGCCCGAGGAGGGGCCGTGCAGAGCATCGCCAGGATCGTGCTCGGAGTGGACTCGCCGGAGCTGGCCGATGAGGTCGTCGACTTCCTCGACCGGGGCGGGCGGGCCCGGGTCGTCGCCACGGCGGGGTCCCCGGACGACCTCGCGGCCGCCATGCGGGACCACCGGCCCCACGCCGTCGTCGGGACGCCCGCGATGGTGCGAGCCGCCGGAGGGGTGAACGGGAGCCAGTTCCTGGCGCTCGACACCGCGGAAACGCTCGCCTCCCTCCGTGGCGCGCTCGAGGTGGGCGCCCGCGGGTACTACCTGTGGCCATCGGAGCGGACGGCTCTGGGCGACGCGGCGGCCGCGACGGCTCCGCCGCCGGAACGTGGGAACGGCGGGGAGGCGGTGGTGATCGCCGTCCATGGGCCTCGCGGCGGCGCCGGCACGACGTTCGTGGCCTCCCACCTGGCCCTCGCGTTCGCCGGGCGGGGGCGCCGCGTCGCCCTCGCCGACCTGGATCCGCTGTACGCGGATCTCACCGTTGCGCTCGGGGTGCCGCCCGACCAGGAACCGCGAACCGTGGCGGACCTCCAGGCGGTGGCGCACGAGCTGTCGGAGGAGCACCTGGGGGAGGTGCTGTGGCGTCACCCGGCGGGATTCGACGCGCTGCTCGCGCCGCCCCGGCCGGTCACGGCCGAGGCCTCGACCGGGCCCGTGTACCGCGCCGCGATCCCGGTCCTGGCATCGAGCCACGACGCGGTGGTCCTGCATCTCCCGAGGGCCATCGACACCACGTCGGCCGAGGCCATGCAGGCCAGCCGGCGGGTCCTCGTGGTGCTCACGCTGGACGTGCTGGCCTTCCGTGCCGTCCGCCGCTCGCTCGAGCTCATGCGAGAGGTGGGGCTCGATGAACGGGTGGAGCTGGTCGTGAACCGGGCCACCCGGTCGGAGCTGTCGGTGCAGGACGTGGCCCGGGCGTTCGGACGGGCTCCGGTCGCGGTGATCCCGGCGGACCGCCGCGTGGGATCGGCCCAGGACCGTGGACGTCTCCTGCGGGGACGGGGCGGCGCCATGCGCCCGCTGGGGCGCCTGGCCGCCCGGCTGACGGCGGAGGTGCAGCCGTGAACGACGTGGGGATCGAAAGCGACCCCCTGGGTCCGGTTCGCCGGGCTCTCCACGACCGGCTCATGCAGCGCGTCGGCGGCCGCGGGATCGAGGCCATGCACCCGGCGGCGCGAAGGCTGGTCATCCGCGAGGAGGCCCTGGCCATCCTCCGCGAGGACGGCCACCTGCTGCCGCAGGAGGCCCTGGCCCGTGTGGTGAACGAGGTGTCGGATCGTGTCGTCGGCCTCGGGCCGATCGAGTCCCTGTTGCGGGACCCGGAGGTCAGCGAGGTCATGGTCAACGGGGCCGACGACGTCTACGTGGAGCGGAAGGGGCGGCTCGAGAAGGTGGGGTGCGGTCTGTTCGAGGGGGAGGAGGCCGTGCTGCACGTGATCGAGAGGATCGTGGCCCCGCTGGGTCTTCGGGTCGACGAATCGTCACCCTGGGTGGACGCGCGACTTCCGGACGGCAGCCGGGTCCACGCGGTC
>Ga0137373_10008621_pt1 | contig 10747 bp, 18 predicted proteins | sample SagtaG_5_FD_104912 | JGI IMG/M metagenome (GOLD analysis project Ga0137373, IMG submission 104912) | Vadose zone soil microbial communities from Sagehorn Ranch, Mendocino, California, USA - Sage1_R_80_16 metaG | ecosystem: Environmental > Terrestrial > Soil > Vadose zone | place: USA...
CTGGAGGCGGTCCACAGCCCCATTTTACTCAACGCACAACTGAGCAGTGGTTAACGCCCGTAACGGGATCTTGATGTGGCGCACTATGGGTTCGCTACTAAACGTGATGAGGTCGCGCCAAGCCAAGGACGAAGCTAGTAGGTTGGCAGTCACGATGACGGTGCTGAGGCGGGCCATGCGCTGCTGGGACCGGGATAGGCGCCAGTGTGATGGCCGACCCGGCACGCGGCCGCGTACGCAACAAGCTACCGAACGTTGGGGGAAGCTCCGCAGCGTCTTCCTTCAATCAAGGCGGTCGCTGACGGCCATGGCCGAGACTGGACTGACATCGAGCCGAGTGCCCGCGGTCCAACTTGGCTTCGACGAGCTGCTCTGTGTCAGCAGCAACAAGCAAGGGCACGGTTCGAGTTTCGCGGAACCACTACCACGGCTCGAGCCACGATCGAAGCCGCAAGCAGTGACCGGCTGTACGGATCGCGGTGGCTCGACGACCGACCGCCGCGTGCCCAGAAGCCCGAATTCCGCAACGGCCTTCAGTTTGTCTGCGGCGACGTCCGCGCGGACGCGGCCGTGGCCGAGGTCGACGCACTCCCGATCTTCTCGCCCAAGACGGGTCGATGCGGTCTTGGCGGCGCTCTCACACCCGCCCGTGGACACCTTACTGGATGAACGCTACTTGCAGGACTCGCCAACCGGCCCGCTGGCTGGCCAGCTCGCGCACGAGCTGCCCCCGTTCCGCCGGACCCAGGCGTGGATTGGCGGGCTGCGCGATCAGTTTGTATCTGAACAGTGCCGTGGCTTCGGCGGCATCGATGGGTGGATCGGCGCTCATGCGCACCTCCAGATGTTCTGTCAGGACGATGCGCCCATCCAACTCCGACCTGACCGGTTCCGCCAGGACGCGGACGTGTTGGTCGCCAACACTTGGCCGCCGCTGATGCGGCTCCAGTATCGCCACATCTCGCCGACGGGCTGCTCGCCGAACCGCCGATGTGCTCGTTGGCAAGCCTGCTCCAGCGCCTCAAACACGACCGCCTCGCCCTTCTGCCGCAGGTCGAGCGGCGCCGGATCCAGTCCAACGCCGACCTCCACCACTTCTGCCAGCAGCGTCGGCGACCGAGCGCGAAACCGAGCCCACCAGCCACGCAACGTAGCACGCGGTAGTTCGAACCGACGCGCCAGCGCGCGGAGCTCCACGTCAACAGTGGCTCGCAGCGCCCGCACCTGGCCGATGGTGGCAACCACGTCCAGCCGTCGGAAGAATAGGAAATCCGGCAACAACGCATGACTCGATCGGCACCGCCGACAACGTGTGCGTCGAATCCAGATGCGACGCTGATCGACCGGATAGCGCACCCAACGCCAATAGCCACTCCATCTGGCCCTACGCCGACGACACCCCGGGCACTCCGGCACCGGCGCCACCACCTGCTGCCCAGCCGCCACGTACTCGGCCACCGACTCCTGCCACGCCAGATGATCGACACCCAACCGGCGCCAGGCTACCTCTGATGCTCCCTCGCCGCCGAGGCCAACTCGGTGCTCAGCGAATTACGCCGATCCCGAGCCGACCATCCCTACGCAGATACGCCGCTAACACCTCCGCCATCCAACCTGTGGGGGCTCGTCCACATCGACGAGTCTGCAGGTCGTCTACGTGTCGGCTGTGTGAGCAACTAAAGCGACATCCTGAGCGGTGGCGGCTCTCGTCGGCTGCACGAGCTGCCTCAACAACAGCGCGGTCAGCCCACGTGTATCGCGGTCAGGTGCTCAGGTCCGTTTGGCGTGTGCTCCACCACCTCGTCGCCGAGCCGGGTGCCCGACAGGGCTCGACCGATTGGCGACTCGACGGAGAGGCGCCCCCGACGTCGAGCGGCCTCTGCTGCCGACACAAGGACGTACATGGCTACCTCGCCACGGGACAGGCGAATGGTGACTGCTGACCCGAGCCGCGCCCGGTCTCCATTGACCGCGTCCTCGAGAGGCTCAGCGGTTGCCAACAGGCCCCGCAGTTCGGCGATATGTCCCTCGACCAGCGCCAGACCATCAATCGCATCCCGTAAGTCGAGATTTTCGGTCGGGTCATTGCCCCGTTCGCGCGCCTGGCCGGTGCGAGCCGCGACCAATGTCCGTTCCGCCTCGAGCCGCTGAACGTCTGCTTCCAGTTCTCGGCTTCCCTCGCGACTCAACCGGATGATCGGCATGGTAGTGACCGAACCTGGTCGCCAATGCAGTGGTAGCCACAGATGCTGAACAACACCGACGTAGCTCACGATACGAAACTGCTCAGTAGCGCACTGAGCACATCCGGGTCGAACGGTTTGCTCAGGAAGCCATCTGCCCCGAGCTCCTTTGCCTCGTGAAGGCGTTCGCGTGCTGCTGCTGAGACGACCAGCACCGGAATCGCTGCCAGCGAGGGATCGTCTCGCCTGTGCCGCAAAAACGACCAACCGCTTGTGCCCGGCAGCATCAGATCCAGGAGCACCAGGTCGGGTCGCTCGCCTGCGATGAGTGTTGTCGCTTCCTCGATGCTGCTAGCCGTCTGGGCCGCGTAGCCGGCGTCCTCCAGGTGCTCTGTGATCAAGGTACGGATGATGGCCTCATCTTCTACAACCAGCACTCTGGGCGGCCGGTGCGAGCGGAGAGTCGCGCCTTGGCGCGCAAGCGTCCGCGACGAGCCGGCCAGTTGCTCGACTGCCGCCAGGAACTGTGGCACATCCAGTGGTTTCGTGAACCACGCCGCGACTCCGAGCGTGGCGGGATAATCGCCGCGCCCGCTGATAGCAGACAGCACCAGCACGGGAATGTTGGCTGCCTCGAGTTGCAAGTGCGAGCGTTCGAGAAACTGCCACCCGCTCATGCCTGGAAGCATCAGGTCCAGGACGATCAGGTCAGGTCGCTGCTCGCGCAGATGCTTCAGCGCTTCGAAGCCATTAATCGCTTCAGCCACGGCATAGCCCGCGTCCTGAAGGAGGTCGGCGAGCATGGCACGAATTGGCGAATCGTCCTCGACTACGAGCACGTGCCGCAGGCCCGGCGCGGGATGCGGGGCGGGTCGCGAGCTGGGCACTGGCGCCTGAGCATGCGACCCGAAGCGTGCGACTGTCCTGTTGTTCGCCTGTCCTGACGCGTCAACGGGACCCGCAGTCGACATGGGGCCAACGGACGCGCGATTGGGCTCTCGTCTGAGCTGGGCGTCTGGGTGCCTGCACCGATTTGGTTGGCAAGCGCTCTGCATGAGTTGGATCGCGGACACGCGCAAAAGGCGTAACAGATCGGGGGCGACGACGTAAACCCGGCAGGAGCGTTCGGCGCGGAGGCCGGGGCGCTACGGAGCAGTGGCGTCCCGACCCATCCACCGGACTCGGCGGCCCCATCCGGTGAGGCCGCGGGCTGGGCTGCGCCAGAAGTACCTTCGGCATGCCGTAAGTCGCTCGAATGTCGGCGCATGAGCACCCGCTATGCGGACTTCGAACCAGCCGGTGACCGGCCGACCGCACAACTGTTACGTGCTCGATAGCAACGTCTCCGTAGTGTCCGACGAAAACGCCAGCTCTGTCCCACGTGGCTGTTGGCCCATACCCATTAGAGGCTATCGTCGGTTGCGCGCCACCGCAATTGTCCAAGGTTGAGCCTCAACCTGGTTGAGAGAACAAGTCGCAGGCAAGGCTCGCGGTGTTTCAAGAGCGCCTGGGGTGTCTGTAGCAGCTGCTGGTAAACGGTTCGTCGGCCAGCACGGCGCGTTACAGGCTGAATATGCGCGGCCTGGCGTGCCGGCGACTCCCCTTCGAAGCTCCCCGTCGAAACAGAGCAAACTGCGTTCGGCGTGCGTGCTATTCCGCAACGTCGTGGGCGTTACCGAACCCGTTGTGACGCTCGATCCAGTAGAGGGTACGCCGAAGCCTCGGTGTCGACGCATTGCACAGGCGCTGACGTGGGCTGAGAAACTGACACTGATGCGCATCACACAACTCAAAGCAGGGGCCGGTGGTCGATCCGAGCATGGCCAGCAAGCACGCCATCATGGACGATGTTCTGGTCGACGCGACCACTGCGCGCGTGGCGGCGGTCGATGTCGCAGCTTCGGAGGCCAAGGCACGCGGGCGCAGGTCCCGCGTGGCCACCAAGCGGAATTTCATTTCGTCATCAGAGGCGGCTGTCCGGATCCGCTAAACTGTCCGACGCTGCGCTTGCGCTGCTGCAAACGCGGGCCGCCGCGTGTTGGTTGTCGCCACTAGCCCGACCTGTCGGATTCATCCGGTTCTTTGCGGCCGCATCCACGTATGCTGGGCCATGTCTTGGAGTGTGCTTCGCTTACGTGTTGGCATGAATTGCCTTCGCTAACCAGTTGGACTTACTCGTGATCCTGCTGGGGCCGCAGCACAAACCCTCCTGGGGTCTGATGGTCGTCCTCGGCTGACTGGTAGTCGACCATCATGTCGGCGAGGTGATCGGCAACCGCGCTGTCGACGATCAGTACGGGCGTCTCATTGTGTCGGATGACCTCATCGTCTTCATGAGGTGCGTCCACGACCATTCCGAGACTGCCCTTTCCGTTCGGCACAAGCCGGACGCCAGCCTCCGGCGGAGCGTGATTGGCAGTCAAGAGATCCTCCAACGCCGTCGTTGCTCGTGGGGTAATCCGAACCATATGTGTCCTCCTTCTACTCGCTTGTGTGACATCACGCGACAACAGACCAGCCTCCGATCGCAGACGAACAGAGCCCACGCCAAGCGTCACAAAACATCAGTTGTGTCGACACGCCGGCTGGGCTTCTGCTGACACCGCAGACTCCTTGCGGCCCTGACGCTGAGCTGCGTACGGGTATTGGCCGATGTCTAATAGCCCTCGGTTTTGGCCTTCAAATACTCGGCGGGGTTCGTGTCGAACAGGTCCCGGCATTCACGGGAGCCGAAGTGATATGTCTGTCCCTGGCGGTGGACTTCGGCCTCCTCGTGTCCGGGCATCTCAACTCCATACCACATGCAGGATCGCGCTCCATATAAGCCTCCCGGGCATACCTCCCAAGTTCTACCAGGACGATGGCAGTACCCTGCGGTTATGCGGGCTGCTGCGGGACCGCAGACGCCCGAAAGTTACCGAGTGGAGTGATCGTCCTGGCACTGACGGACACACTTTCACTGCGCGCCCGTGGGGGACGTCGACGATGCGATGGTCCGGGCCGTCCAGCGACGGCGTGCAGCTCATGCGACAGCCAGCCTGGGCTGCTCGGATGGGGGCCGTAATCCGTGGTTCCTGGCAGCGTCTGCCCCGGCCAGGACGGCGAGGTAGTACGCCTCGACCTGCTGCGTCACGAGCTTCCAGTCGAACTCGGCCGCCCGACGCAGACCCGCCATGCTCATTCGGCGCCGAAGCTCGGCGTCGCCCAGCAGGCGCACGAGTGCAGCGGCAAACGTCGGTGGATCGCCCGGCGGGACCAGTATGCCTTCGCACCCGTCTCTGACGACCTCCCCGTAGCCGGCAATGCCCGAACAGACGATGGGGCGACCGCACGCCATCGCCTCGAGGAGCACGATGCCGAAACTCTCGCCGCCAGTGGACGGGGCGCAGAAGACGTCCACGCTGGCGTAGCAGCGCGCGAGATCGGGCCGCGAAAGTGGACCGAGAAACGAGATGTTCCGCGCGCCCCAAGCTCGCCGCTTCCGCCGCGTACCCGTCGCGCTCGCGCGACCCGAAAGCGCCCGCCACCAGGAGCCGCGCATCTGGCCGAGTGTCAAGGACCTGCGCGAAGGCGCGCAGCAGGTGGATGAACCCTTTGCGTTCTTCCAGTCGCCGTACGAACGGATGCTGGGGCCGTTACCGCGGGCGGCGGACAGCGGCTGCAGGTCTGGTCGGAAGGTGGTGCCGTCCACGCCGTTCGGGATGATCGCGTAATCGGTCGGGAAGTATCGCCCGACGTAGAGGCTGCATGGGCAGCAGCGGCTCGTGAATGTGGATAACGTCGAAGTGCTCGCACTCCAGGATTGCTCTCACCTTACGGGCCAATCCGAGCGACAGGGTGACGCGCGCCCACGAGCCGTGGTACGAGACGCGCACGATACTGACGGCGTTTGTGGTCAGCGCCTGAGACCTAATCGCCTCCGCGGCCCCCGGTCGCGGCAGTCGGCACGCAAGCTGCGGGCGTTGTCCGACGTGAAGAGTCTTCGGCCGCCTACTGTCATCCTGGAGGCATTCCCATGCGCGCATTTCGTCTCATCCCGGCAGGCCACTCTTTTGCAAAAGCTCCTTCGGTTGACTCTGGTGCTGACGGGTACCGCTTTGATGGCTTTGATGGCGGCCTGTGCGCCCGTGTCATCGCCCTCGGGTGCGGGGGCAAGCGCCAGCTCGGCCGCGGCCGGGGCGACCGCCGTGGCAGTCCAGATGACCGACGCGCTGAAGTTCGATCCGGCCAGCGTGACCGTACCCAGGGGCACCATGGTCACCTGGCGCAACACCAGCCAGACGGCCCACACGGTGACAGACGACCCCGCCAAAGCCGCCAATCCGGCGGACGCGCAACTGCCGTCCGGTGCTCAGGCCTGGGATTCAGGTAATGTGGACCCGGGCCAGACTTTTTCGCATACGTTCGATACCCCGGGCACGTACAAATACTTCTGCACCCCCACGAGACGGCGGGCATGCTGGCAACGATCATCGTCACGCCCTGAACGTGTCCGCGGCGGGCAGGACGCGACATGTGTGCCAACTGGTGTTCGCGCGGCGGACGCCAGCCTGCCTGGCTACTGGGTAACATGGCTGACGACTACGCGGAGCGGGACACGACGTGTGTTCGAGAGTCAGCCGAGTTCCGTGCTCAGCCAATACAGCCGGCCGCATCGCAAGACGTCTTCGCGAAGCAGCATCATCGACGGCAAACGTGACGCGGATAAACGATTCAAGATGCGCTCGCGACGCTCGCGCCTCAGCTACGGGCCCAACTCGGCGAGCAAACACCCTGGGCGCGGGCGAGCTACTCCGGGTCCTGTTCCGACGGCGTGGCAAACGCAACAATGACCGTTCAGCCGTCATGCCACTTGCGCGGGCCGGGCGCTCCGCCGCACAGGGAACCTCTGTCTGTTAGGCAAACACTTGCAACGACCCGAGGGCAAGCATTCGTCAACGTGACGCGACGCAGTCCGGTTGGCCGACTGCGCTACTGGAGCGCTCGGCATAGGTCTTGCTGTGCTGGGTCCTCGGGAGGTGGACCATGAAGCTCAGGGACGTCATGAGCCGCGACGTGGAGGTTGTGGAGCCCGAAGCCACCCTCACGGACGCGGCGAAGAAGATGCAGCAGCTGAACGTCGGCATCCTGCCGGTTTACGACGGCGACACACTCTTGGGCGTAGTCACCGATCGCAACATTACGGTAAGGGCGGTCGGTGCCGAACAGGACCCGACCAACACCACTGTGCAGCAAATAATGACGCAGCAGCTCGTCTACTGCTTTGAGGATCAGGATATTCGTGACGCGGCCAGGCTGATGGAAGACAAACAGCTGCGGCGCCTCGTCATCCTCAACCGAGACAAGCAGTTGGCGGGCATCGTCTCCCTGGGCGACCTGGCGACCAAGGCGGCCAACGAGCGGCTGGCCGGGCAGGTGCTCGAGCGCATCTCCGAACCCGTCCAGCCGAAGGGTTCGCGCGATCCCCGCGCTGGAACAGGCGGTTAGCGCCCAGGCAAGCGTTGCTGCCGGCTTTGTTGATCCCACGCCCGTCATCGCGGCGGCCACTTGCTACCTCGAGCGAATCGCCGAGCGGCTCATGGGCCGAGGGCTGAGGTCGTCTGGAAACAACCGCAGGACTCGGCCACTCAGGCGTGTGTCGAACATGCTGAAGGCTCAGGCGTGGACCTCATCTGACTAACGTGCGTGGAAGCGGTAGCCGCGGAGTACGGCCGAAAACAGCCATACTCCGTCTAACAGTTTTGCCAAGGGGGCGGCCGGAAGAGCCCAATACGCGGCCATGACTGCCCCATGGTGCGCGTGGTTTTCGGCAGCGCGGCCGACAATGTCCTCCGCCGGGCGCCTTGCTCGGTACTGTTGGTCCGAGTGACCGAGGAGAATGGATCGTGATAGCGCCCAGCGAAACAGAGCAAACCTGTCCGGGGTGTGACCTGCCCCGTAGCCAGTGGAGCGGTAATGGCGGCGAAGGCTGCCCAAAGGGTGGGGAGGTGTACTGCTGCCGCGAATGTGCGGAGCGCACAGGCTGCGCCTGCCATGAGGCAGGACCAGCGTAGCGCAGCGTGCGTCGTCTCGGCGTTCAGGAGCCTACTGGCACCCGGGCGGCAGTATCCGGCCGCCAGGCGTATGCGGATCGCCCAGGTCGCCCCGTCGTTCAGAGCGTGCCGCCCGGGTATGACGTCTCCAAGCGGGTAGTGTCCATCCTCAACTCAAGAGCTGGTGCGCCGCCGGTGCGAATGTGCCGACGAGCGCCAAGCTCAAGGATTGGGAATCTCGCGCTTGGCGAGGCGGTAGGCTTGCCGCGCCTGCCAGGGATGGACACGGGCGGGAGACAGACCCCGCGGCCTATACAGCGGTATGCCGAGGCATGCTGTCTGCGGTCAGCGGGGACTGCCCATTGTCGATGCGTCGACTCAGTTCGACAATGGCAGCCAGTCCTTCTGCTGTGTCAACTGCGCAATCCCACGCCAGGCTGCCGGGGAGCCGCCGAGCGTCGGCTAGCTCCGCCGACCTCGGACGCAGAATATGTTGCATGAGCGGCTACTCCGATGATGTAGCGGAAGCCTGCTCATCGGAGCAGCGCGCACAGTATCCACCGACTAGACAATGGCCATCGGGATCACCGAAATTTGCGATCAACTCCTGTCCTACCGAGCAGTGTGCGCTGCGGTCGGCCGGAGCGGCGCACGTGACGAGGTGCCATTGAATCTGAACGCTCTCGCGGTTGGGTGCATGTACGATGGCACGCCAGGCGAGCTTCGATCGGCCCGCTTTGGGCGGATCGAGATTCACCTCCGGGCGGGCCGGAGCACGGAGTGTGTCGTCGTCACCGGATGGATCTAACCGCTTGTTGGTTGGTACGAAGACCATGCCAGAGTATGGCGCGGCAAGCACAGGTGGGGTGCCACATTCGCGAAGCGCGGTACAGAGCCGCGGCTAAACCTGGTGGAGCTCCAATTTGTCGGGCTGCTTGAGGAGGATCCTCCGCCGGCCACATGGGCCAACGCGGCGCCTATCTGGCCGCCAGGCTGACATGACGCTGAACGCAGATCAGTTGCGCACCTGGGGATGTGCTGCCGCGCCAGCAGGCAAACACGATGCACAAGAAGCAGAAAGGTGGAGGGTTTCGTCTGGGCCAAGAGTAACGTCGACGCTCGCCCTCCAGTCCAGCTGCAAGACGCGCGCGTCGATGTCCACTTTTGCGCCGAATGTCGCTCCGAATACCGAGGTCGTGAACCGGGTACGGTCATGTCGAGTGGTTCAACCTATAGAAAAAGCAAAGTCCGGCTATTCCGCTGATCGTGACGGCTTCGCTCGTTTTTGGGAGACAGGCGGTCTTCCCTTCGTCGACACGAATGGCCAGATGAGCGCGCGATCAATCGGCACGTCCGAGGCGGGGGCGAACCATTGGATCGAGGAGGCTCATCGATACCATTCTCGCGTCTCGCGCGCGATCGTCGACGATCAGTTAACGTGCACGCCGGCCACGCGCTCGGGTCCATTCGGCGTCTGCGCGACTACTTCGTCGCCCTGCCGTGCGCCCAACAGGACTTGGCCGATCGGCGACTCGATCGAAAGGCGCCTCGTCGAGGGGCAGCCTCGGCCGGTAACACCAGCACATACGTGTCTTCATCTCCGCTGGCCAGGCGAATCGTGCCGCCGCGCCACGCCGCGCCCGGCCGCCATCAACCGCCACCCCAAGCGGCTCAGGCAGTAGCCAGCAGGCCCCCGGAGCTCGGCGATGCGGCCCTCCGTCTGCGCCATGCCTCAATGGCGTCCCGCAGGTCGAGGTTCTCGGTTGGATCATTGCCCTGTTCGCGCGCCTGGGATACGCGCAGTAATCTGAGTCCGCTCGGTTTCGAGCCGCTCGAGCTCCGCCTCGAGTTCGCTCGTCGGCCCGCTGACCTGGCGCTTGCTCAGTCACTTGCTGAGCTCGCCTCATGAAGGTCGTGGTACCCGCCCTGGCAGGTGTTGTTGACCGGGGCCCGCCCTATTTTCCGTAGTTGGCGACCAGGGTGGCCGAGGATGTGCGCGCCGCGCAGCCCACGGAACCATTGGTCCTCGTTGGGCACAGCAGCGCCGGTGCTCTGCTACCAACAGTCACAGCGCTTGTGATGCGGTAATCGAGGTGGCCGTTCACGTGGACGCCATCCTGCCGCATCCGGGCGCCAGTTGGTTCGATAGCGCATCGCCGGAGTTACGCGACCAACTGCGGACGATTGTGACCGATGGTTGACTTCTGCCCTGGCACCAGTTCAGGTGGGGACGATCAGGGATGCCGAGCCTGAGACGGGAATCACCGAACCTGGTCAATGAGGAAACATTGGAGTCGAATGATGTCACCACGATTTGCCGGAATGCGCGAGCCGATCATGTCGCACATGGCAGACAGTGTTGCCTCTGCTCGCCCTGCTGGGTTTTTCGTTGGCATTGCTATGCACATCGCTTTTCTCGAAGAACTCGTGACAACTGCAATTCTTCTCGTGGCAATGACGTGTTCGATGTGCGACTGCTTATGATTGGGTGAACGGCCCCAGGGCAGAAACTGTGTAGCCTTGCATCCCGGA
>Ga0137373_10008622_pt1 | contig 10747 bp, 6 predicted proteins | sample SagtaG_5_FD_104912 | JGI IMG/M metagenome (GOLD analysis project Ga0137373, IMG submission 104912) | Vadose zone soil microbial communities from Sagehorn Ranch, Mendocino, California, USA - Sage1_R_80_16 metaG | ecosystem: Environmental > Terrestrial > Soil > Vadose zone | place: USA: California...
GATGTAACTGGCGCGCAGCCCCAACCGCCGCGCCCCGACCATCGCCGACGAGACCTGCCCGCCCGACATCTGCCGGTGATCGGTCAAACGGACCTTGGTGTTGAAGGAAGGGAAGCGCGGGATAGTCACGAGATGGTCGACCGCGTTGAGGCCGAATCCGACGACATCAAACTCTCTGTCGCCGGGGAGTGTGAAGGAGAATTTCATAGCGCGGGGATTATGAATGATCGTCGGCGAGTCGCCAAGACGCCTCCATCAGCAGTGCGCGGAAATGGTTTAAGGCGTGTCTTACCGGACACTACGCCAGCGTTTATTGAAGGGCGGGCCCGCGATGTACGGAACATGAGCAATGATGAAGATGATTTCGAACGTATGTCACTCATGATTGATTGAGAACCCTTATGGATCTCACTTTTCTGTTGACTCGAATATAGCGGGAATATTAAGGTGTATTCTCCAAATCGGAAAATAAATACCGATCTTAATCAGGCTCCCAATTCAGGTTTGATTTATTGTTCTTCGGTGATCAGGCATTGATCAACTCGTAAGTCAGGCAGTACGGATGCTAACAAAAGGCAGTCTCAGGAAGAAACTGGCGCTTTTGCTCATCGTGGGGGTAGTGGCTGCGACCACGAAGATAGGCCCTGCGCAGGATTCCCAACAGGATCGCCTCTCGTTGAATTCCGCGTCATTGCCCGTTCGATTCCTGAATCCCTTGCAATCCGTCACGGATTTCGATGGCGACCGATTGCCTGATCGGGCGGAACTGACCTCGAACGGCTCCTATAAGAACATTCACCTGACACTCAGTTCCCCGCGGGTAACAAACCTGCATTTTTCCACTGAGTCGCAACAGCCGGGGAGCATTCATGCGGAAGACATTGATCATGACGGCGACAATGACCTGATCTGGGTCTCGGACCAGCAGTCGACACAGTATGCGCTCTGGCTCAACAGCGGGATCGGAGTGTTCGCGCGCGTCACCGACACGTCCGCTTACAGCGCCGATATCAAGCGTCTAATCGCGGATGACCGCCAGAGTGGTATCTTAGCATTGTCTGCCGACGATGAGTTGCTGGCGACCGAGACGAGCGAACATTCGATCCTGACGCGGAGCGACGGCCGTCTTCCGGTCGCGCCGCGTTCCATTACGCTTCCGGGGTTCGGCCGCAATTGCGCGGCGGAACTCTCTCCTTGCATTACCCGCTATCCCAAACGCGGTCCTCCCGCTGAACTTTCCTGATTTGATTTCTCGCTTAATCATCAGTGACCACTTCTCCAGGCATTCCGCTTCCTGTCTGGCGTAGTCTATCGGCCTCCCGACGTTACTGATGAGCCAGAGAACTTCAACTAAGCCCTAAACATTTCAAAAATTATGAGTGAGAAGTCGCGAGTGGCGACAAGTCATTCGCGCTTTGTCACTTTCAAGTAATTATCGGTCCCCTGCTACGCCTCATTTGCTGCGCCGGTCTGGCCGCAGGCGTGCGCGCGTGTTGGCGACTCGACCATAATCTTTAAGGAGAGAGTAGTATGTCGCGAATAGCCTGCTCCCGTATTTCTACAGGTCTGTCCGTTCTATCTGTTCTGATGATCTTTTCCGCTTCGTGGGTCGGCGCGCAAAGTCCTTCCGGCCAACTCCCACGCAAACTGACGCTGGCGCAAGCCGAAGAAGTGTTGGTCAGGCGCAACCTCGCAGTTCTGGCCGCGCGATATAAGATAGACTCCAGCCGCGCGGCGCGCTTGATTGCCGGCTACAAACCGAATCCGATGCTGAGGATCGGCGCCGAGCAATTTCCCGTCTACTCGCCGCTCAAGGGGAGTTTCCCGCGTTTCTTCACTACCAACTCCGACGCCGGGGCGCAACCGACCTACACCTTCAGCGTGGATAAAGTCTGGGAGCGCGGCGGCAAGCGCGAATTGCGCGTCGAGCAAGCCGATGCGGAATTGAAGACCTCTGAAGCGCAGATGCTCGACGCCATTCGCACGCAAATTTACCAGCTACGACAGGCCTTCGCCGCCGCCACGCTCGCGCGTGAAAACCTGCGCCTGGCCGAAACCACGTGGCAGGAATACGAACAGACCGAACGGCTGACGGAGGCGAAAGTCGAACTCGGCGATCAGGCCCGGATGGAAATTTATCGCGTTCGCGCCGGACGACTGCAGTTTCAGCAGGTGGTGTTGCAGGCGCGCTCCGATTATGAGCAGGCGACACGCGACACGCTCAATTTGCTGGGCGCGCAACCGGAAGATCTGGCCCCGGCCACGCCGTCGGCGCCGGGCGCCGAGGAGTCTGCCTCAACCCCACACAGCGAGCGGCGGCCTGCAGATTCGCTTTTAGCCTCTGTTGACGGAGCGCCCGACGAGAATATGGCGCAAGACAGCGATCAGGAACGATTTCCCGAATCGTTGCAGGCCGCGCCGCTTGAACTGGTTTGGAAATTCGACGACCGGCCCGTCCTGCAAAGGCTCGAGGAACTCCGAAACATGGCGCTCAACGAGCGCCCCGACGTGCGGGCGGCGCGTTACACGCTCCAGGCGGCGGAGAGCGCGCTGCGACTGGCAAGGGCGCAGCGTACCCGCGACGTGATCGTCTCTTACGAATACCAGCGGGTGGGCAGCGATCACGCGGCGGGGGTGGTCGCGCAGATCCCGTTGTTCGCCTATAACAACCAGCGCGCCGGAATCGCGCAGGCGGAGGCGGATGTCAGAGCCGCTGAAGCGCTCGTGAAACAAGCCAAATTGCAGGCGATGACAGATGTCGAGAAGGCCTACCAGTCGCATCTGACGGCGCGTCGCAAGCTCGATCTCTACAACTCACAAAACCTGGCCCAAGTGGAGAAACTGCGCCAGATCGCCACTTACAGTTACAGGGAAGGGGCGTCGAGCCTTATCGAATTGCTGGACGCGCAGCGCTACTACAACCAGGCGCTCACCTCCTACAACCAGGCGCGGGCCGATTACCAATCGAGTTTATGGCAATTGGAGCAGGCGACCGGCCACTCGCTGCGTTAAACCGGTACTGTACCAGTGACTACACAGAATAGGAGATTTGTTATGCAGGAGACGATTGAACAAACCAAAACGACAGATCACGAAATCAAGGCTAGCGAGCGGAACGAACATTCTCACGAGCCGGGGCCGTTTCGCCGGAATAAGCGCGTCATTTTCATTGCGGCGGCGCTGCTCACGCTGTGCTTGGCCGCCGCCGTCATTTACCGGGCGGAGGAAGGACGGCATGCGGTCGCGCCACATGCCGAGGCGCCATCCGCGTCCGAAGTCATGCTGCCGGATGTCGCCGTCGCGACTGATGAGCAGATGCGTCAAATCGCCGTCGAGCCGGTCACCGAACGCACGCTCGACGTGGAGCGCGAGACGACAGGTAAAGTCGCCTTCAACGAAGAGCGAATGACGCCGGTCTTCACGCCATACGCGGGCCGAGTCCTCGAAGTGAGCGCGAGCAAGGGCGCGGTCGTGCAATCCGGGCAGCCGCTGCTTACCATCGAATCGCCCGATCTGGTCGCGGCGCAGAACGAACTGTCCGCGGCGCGCTCCGACGAGAACAAGGCGCGCATCGCTCTCGACACGGCCCAGAAGGTCGCCGAGCGGGCGCGGAGATTGAACGAACGCGAGGCACTGGCGACCAAAGACCTGCAACAGGCGGAAGCCGATCTCTCGCGCGCCAAAGACGAACTGCGCCGGGCCGAAGCGGCGGTGAGGTTCGTCGAAAGCCGGCTGGCGCTCTTCGGCAAGAACGCCGGCCAACTGGTCGAGGCCAGCGATTCGAACGGGCCTGACCGGCGCGTCGTGATACGCGCCCCGATCAACGGGACAATCGTCGAACGCAAGGTCGGCAACGGACAATACGTCAAACCCGACACTCCCGAGCCGTTGTTTATGATTAGCGATCTTTCGACGGTCTGGGTGATCGCCGAAGTGTTTGAAAGCTATCTGGCGAGAATTCGCGTCGGGCAGTCCGTGGAGATCACCGTCCCCGCTTACCCGGAGCGTCGCTTCCCGGCGCGCATCTCGTTCATTAACCCGACGGTGGACAACGAAACCCGCATGATTCACGTTCGCTGCTCGGTTCCCAATCCGGGCGGGTTGCTCAAGCCAGACATGTTCGCCCGCATCAACATCGGGGCCGCCTCGCCGCAGCCGGCCGCGGCCGTTCCGACAGGCGCGATCTTCACGAAGGGCGCTGACTCGTTCGTGTTCGTGGAAGAGTCGCCCAAACGCTTCCGCCGGCGGCAAGTCAAACCCGGGCGCGCAATAAATGACGCGACGATCATTGAAGAAGGGGTGAGGCCCGGCGAGCGTGTGGCCACGCGAGGCGTGCTGCTCATCAACCAGATCATCGAATCCGACGGCGGGAAGGGGTGAGGCATGATTCAACGCGTCACATCCTTCGCCTTGCATCAACCGTTCTTTCTGATTCTGTTGACGGCGCTCTTTATCGCGGGCGGCATGGCGGCGTTCCGGGCGCTGCCGGTTGAAGCCTTCCCCGACGTGACCGACACGCAAGTACAGATCATCACACTCTTTCCGGGGCGCGCGGCGGAGGAGGTCGAAAAGCAGGTCACGATTCCCATCGAGATCGGCTTGAGCGGCATCCCGCATTCCCTGCGGCTCTTTTCGCACACGCAGTTCGGCCTCTCATTCATCGTAGTCACTTTCGACGATGGCGTGGACGCCTACTTCTCGCGCCAGCAAGTTATCGAGCGCTTGCGCGACGTGGATTTACCCCGTGGTGTCGAATCGGAACTGGGGCCGCTGGCGACGCCGATCGGCGAGATATACCGTTACCGGATGAAGAGCGACAGCGCCGACGCGATGGAACTGCGCACCTTGCAGGATTGGGTGGTCGAGCGGCGCCTCAAGACCGTGCCCGGCGTGGCCGACGTCGTCACATACGGCGGCTTCGTCAAGCAGTACCAGGTACAGCCCGACCTGGCGAAGCTGAAATCCTACAACATCACCTTGCGGCAATTGTTCGAAGCGCTCGAACGCGGCAGCGCCAACGCGGGCGGCAGTTACGTCGAGAAGGGCGAGCAGCAGTATTTGATTCGCGGCCTCGGCCTGCTCAAGTCGCCGGACGACATCGCCAACCTGGTCGTCGCGGAGCGGCGAGGCACGCCACTGCTCGTTAAGGACATCGCCGCCGTCGAAGTCGGCGCCGTCCCGCGCCAGGGGATCACGGGCCAGGATAACGAGGATGACGTCGTCACCGGCATCGTGCTGATGCGGAAGGGCGAGAACCCCTCGGAAGTCCTCAAGGCGCTGAAAGAGAAGATCAACGCGCTCAACACAAGCGTCCTGCCGAAGGGCGTACAGATCACGCCGATCTACGACCGCACGTGGTTGATCGGCACGACGCTCAGGACCGTCTTCCGAAACTTGACCGAAGGCGCGTTGCTGGTGACGGTGGTGTTGCTGCTCTTCCTGGGCAACCTGCGCGCGGCGCTGATCGTGGCCGTCACGATTCCGCTCTCGCTGCTGGCGACTTTCCTGGGGCTGACGTTTCGCGGCATTCCGGCCAACCTGCTCAGCCTGGGCGCGATGGATTTCGGGATCATCGTGGACGGCTCGGTGATCGTGGTCGAGAACATTTTCCGCAAACTCTCGGAACACTCGCATCAGCGCGGATTCGGGCATGATCTCAGTTCGATCAAATCAATCGTCCTTGAGGCCACGAGCGAGGTCGGGCGACCGACTTTCTTCTCGATGTTGATCATCATCACGGCGCACATCCCGATCTTCACCTTGCAGCGCCATGAGGGGCGAATCTTCGCGCCGATGGCCGTGACGGTGACCTCGGCCCTCATCGGCTCGCTCATCTTCTCGCTCACGCTCGTCCCGCTGCTCTGTTATTTTCTTCTACGGAAGCGGCTGTCGGAGAGAGAGAACTTCGTCGTCCGCGCCTGCAAGCGCCTCTATCGCCCGTCGCTCGATTGGGCGCTCGAACATCGCCGGATGGTCATCGCCGTTTCCGTCGTCCTGCTCGCGGCCAGCCTGTTCACCGCGACGCGGCTCGGCAGCGAATTCCTCCCGGAATTGAACGAAGGCACGATGTGGGTCAATATCAATTTTCCACCGGGCATTTCAGTCAGCGAGACCAGGCGGCTCACGGCGCGTGTGCGCGATATACTGCGCAGTCACGAGGTCGTGCGCTCGGTCACCTCCAAGGCCGGGCGGCCTGAAGACGGAACCGACCCGAAGCCGATCAATATGGCGGAATTTTTCGTGGACCTGAAACCGCCCGAGGAGTGGCCCAAGAGATTAACGCGCGAAAAACTGACCGAGGAACTCGACAAACAGTTAGATGAGCTGCCCGGCGTCGAACCAAGCTTCTCACAACCGATCCGCGACAACGTGCTCGAAAGCATCTCGCAGATCGACGGCCAGATCATCGTCAAGGTCTTCGGCGCGGACGGCGACACCTTGCGCGAACAGGCGCTGAAAACCCTCAACGCTGTCTCGTCAGTGCGAGGCGTCGCGCGCGCCTTCATCGACCGCTACGGCCAGGTCCCGCAGTTGCAGATAGAAGTCGACCGCGCGAAGGCCGCCCGCTACGGGTTGAAAGTCGCCGACATTCAGGACGTGATCGAAACGGCGCTCGGCGGCAAGCAGGCGACCGAAATCTGGGAGGGAGAGAAGAAGTTCGCGGTCGTCGTGCGCCTGCCCGAAGAGCAACGCCGGATGGACAACATCAAAGCCATTCTGGTGGACACGCCGGACGGCCAACGCGTCCCGCTCGACCAACTCGCGGCGATCTCGATCAAATCCGGCAGCATGAACATCAGCCGAGAGATGGGCACGCGCGTGATGGCCATCGGCGTCTTCATCCGCGACCGGGACATGGGCAGCCTGGTGGCCGAGATGAAGGAGAAGGTTAATCGGGAAGTTCAATTGCCGTCCGGGTATTACATCACCTGGGGCGGCGAGTTCGAGAACCAGGAGCGGGCGATGAGGCGGCTGGCGCTGATCGTGCCGGTCAGCGTGCTGCTGATCTTCGCGCTGCTATTCAACGCATTCGGCTCGCCCAAAAGCGCGCTGCTGATCCTGCTCAACGTGCCGTTCGCGTTGATCGGCGGCGTTTTCGCGCTGCTCTTCACTGGCATCAATCTGAGCGTTTCGGCGGCCATCGGTTTTATCGCGCTTTTCGGGCAGGCGGTGCTGAATGGCGTGGTGATGGTCAGTTGTTTCAATCAACTGCGCGATGAAGGAGAGACGAGTCACCACGCCGTGCTCAAAGGGTCGCTGGTGCGGTTGCGCACGGTGTTGATGACGGCCTTGCTGGCGATGCTTGGACTGCTGCCGATGGCCCTCTCGCACGGCATCGGCTCGGAGACGCAAAAACCGCTGGCCGTGGTGATCATCGGCGGGCTGATCTCGGCCACGCTGCTGACGTTGTTTGTGCTTCCGGCGCTCTATCTGATATTTAACCGCGACGACCGCCGGCAGGCGCCGCCCGACCATCGGCGACCGCAGCCGGTCAGGGAGGAAGTCGAAGTACATTAACCGGAGAGACGACGTCCGATGACGCCACACCACGGATAATCCATTTTGGGGAGAAAAGAAAATGCGGCTCACTCACTCATTGCTTTCTGTCGTTTTCATTTGCTTGATGACTGCGCCGCCGGCTTGCGGGCAGTCATTGACAGCCGACGAGACGGCGCGCGGCGCTGCGGTTTCGGCGGGAACGCAGCCGGCGCAGCGACCGAAGCTTTCGCCCGGGGCGGAAGAGATCGCGCGCGCGATCGGAGTCGTTCCGCTCATCGAACGATTCTATGACCTGCCAGAGCGCGAGCGCGGCGTGGGAGGCGGCGCAATGAGTATGGAAGCGCTGAGCCTGCGCCAACAGATTACCGAGAGCGTCGTCAGCGCGGGGCTTGAAGTGGATGGCCTGATTACCGAGATCGACAGCGAGATAGCGCAGATCAGCGTGGTTCGCGCTCAACTCGAAGACCGCCGCGATCGGGCGCTGGCCATCGGCAATCTCGCCACCATTGTCGCTGGCGGCGCGACCGGAGTCCTAGGCACGGCGATGCAATTCAGCGATGGGACTTCAAAAGCGGGTAACGTTATCGGCGTCGCGGGCGGCGCGGTCTCGACGGTGTTGTCGTTCATCGGCCTGCGTCAACAGCGCGGCGGAAAGCTGCCGCTCGGAGTCGCGCCCAATATGCTTGCCAAACTCTTCGACCGCCCGACGGAATTTCATAGCGATTATCCGAAGGAGGTCTGGACGTATCTGAACTCCGCGCCGCCCGCCGAGCCGGGCGATGGAACGCGGCGCGAGCGATTGATCAAACAATGGACGGATACCGGGCGTCTCGAAACGGGCGACACGCGCAAGGCGCAACATAAGATCGAATTATTGACCAGCGGCGCCTCGGATCAACGCCAGCTGACGATAGACCTGCTCAACGACCGCGCGGCTATGCTCGCCGACCTGCGCGCGTGCGTGGCGCTGATGAAGCGCGACCTGAGCAAGCTTATGCTCGCGCTTCGTTCCTGATGAGGCTTTTGGACCTGTCCCAAAGAATAGATCGCCCATTGCCGCATCAGAATCCGAATCGTAAACTTTTCGTATGACGCTAGACGATAAGTTACAGAATCTTCCAACCGTCCCCGGCTGTTACCTTCACAAGAACGCGAAGGGCGAGATCATATATGTCGGCAAGGCGAAGAACCTGCGCAGCCGGGTCCGCCAGTATTTCCAAACCTCGCGCGCGATGGACGCCAAGACGCTTGAGCTGGTGGCGCGCATAGTCGATGTCGAATTTATCGTCACCGACACCGAGGCCGAGGCGCTCATCCTCGAGTCGAACCTGATCAAGCGTCACAAGCCGCGCTATAACGTGATGCTCAAGGATGACAAGGCCTACCCGCATCTAAAGCTCACGATCAATGAGGAGTTCCCGCGCATTTTTAAGACGCGCAGAGTAGAGAAGGACGGCGCGGCCTATTTCGGCCCGTACCTGCCCGCGTCGCTGGCCGACAAGACCGTCTCGCTCGTCAACCGCGAGTTCCAACTGCGCACGTGTTCGGATGAGGTTTATGACATCTACAAGCGCGCCGGGCGGCCATGCATGGAATATCAGATCAAACGCTGCATGGGGCCTTGTCAGAAGGATTTGTGCAAGCCCGATCAGTACCGCGAAGCGGTCGATGATGTGAAACTGCTGCTCGAAGGCAAGGACAAAGAACTGGCCGACGAGCTCGAAGCGCGAATGTTGAAAGCTTCTGAAGAATTGCGGTTCGAGCAGGCGGCGAAATACCGCGATTTGCTCAAGACCGTTCGCGCGCTCAGCGAGCATCAGAAGATGATGGGGATGCTCGATCTCGACATCGATATTTTCGGTTATTACCGCGAGGGGCATCAGTTGTCGCTTCACTTGTTCACGATGCGCGAGGGGCGCGTCGTCGGGCGGCGCGAATTTTATTGGGAGGACATCCCGGTCGAAGGCTTCAATCCGGCCGAATTCCTGGGGGCGGTGCTCGAGCAGTATTACACCATCGGCAATTACGTGCCGCTGGAGATTCACGTGCCGGTCGATTGGGAGAGCCGCGAGGCGCTCGAAGAGGTGCTCGGCGAAAAGCGCGGGCGGCGCGTGCAGATACTCGACCCGCAGAGGGGCAAGAAGCGCGAGATGATCGACCTGGTCGAGAAGAACGCCAAGCTCGGCTTCGATCAGCGCTTCCGCGTAATCAAGCCCGATTGGTCGAAGGTCCTGGCCGAATTGCAGGAGACGCTGGGGCTGCCGTCGTACCCGCATCGGATCGAATCGTTCGACATCTCGAACATCCAGGGCGCCGAGAACGTCGCCGGGATGGTCGTTTGCGAAGACGGCGAGATGAAGAAGTCGGACTACCGCAAGTTCATCATCAAGACGGTCGAGGGCGCGGACGATTTCGCCTCGATGCGCGAGGCCGTCTACCGGCGCTATTCGCGTTTGTTGAAAGAGGAGAAACAACTGCCTGACCTGATCTTCATTGACGGCGGCAAAGGGCAACTCTCGTCAGCCGCCGCCGCGCTGCACGAATTGGGACTGGCCGACCTGCCGATAGCCGGCATCGTCAAACCGCGTGGTCGTCATGAAGAGATCAGCCATCTGCTCCTCAAGGGCAGGGAAGACGAGCCGGTCTTTCTGGAAAAGACTTCGCCCGTGATGCGGCTGGTCAGGATCATCCGCGACGAGACCCACCGCTTCGCCGTCAGCTTCCACCGGCAGCGGCGCGCGACGCGGGACTTCACCTCCGAGCTGACCTCGATTCCCGGCGTCGGCGAGAAATTGAAAGAGCGGTTGCTGCGGAATTTCGGGAGCTTGAAGCGCGTGTCGGAGGCGACGGTCGCCGAGTTGAGGCCGTTCGTCGGCCAGAAGCAGGCCGAGATGATCGTCGAACATTTCAGGGAGAGAAGGAAAGCCGAAGGGATCGAGGATCGAGGATCGAGGATCGAGGATTGAGGATTGAGGTCTTCTATCTTCGATCATTGAAATTGTCCGCCAAATCATAGCACGTGAGGCTGGTACAGTACCGCGCGCGTAAGCAAGCGGCTGACCGATGAGGCAGCCGCTTGCTTACGCGCGCGGTACTGTTACTGCCCCCACTGGCTTCAGCCGCGTCGCTGTGGCAAGATCAGAGTCGTGAAGCAGGAGACAGTGTCGGATGATGTAAGGGGCGCCGCAGCCGTCGAAGAAGCGACTGAACCCGTCTTCGGCGGGACTTTCCGCGCGCTTCGCTACCC
>Ga0137373_10008627_pt1 | contig 10743 bp, 9 predicted proteins | sample SagtaG_5_FD_104912 | JGI IMG/M metagenome (GOLD analysis project Ga0137373, IMG submission 104912) | Vadose zone soil microbial communities from Sagehorn Ranch, Mendocino, California, USA - Sage1_R_80_16 metaG | ecosystem: Environmental > Terrestrial > Soil > Vadose zone | place: USA: California...
CACCTCTCGAACAATCTGGACAGCACCTGACCTTCGACGGGGGTCTGATCCGGAAAATCGCAAAATCCGGCTCCCTTTCCGAGAGGGCGCTCACCCGAGGGCTGCTAATTTGGGTAATAATATGCTTGACTCAGCGGGCGGGAGGCCCTACTCTTGCCTCGAACACATCGCAAAAGCCGTGTTTGGATTGAATTGGCGGGAGGTTCTGTTCGCCGTGTATACCGCATATTTTGATCGTAGTGGCGATCATGACGGCCATCGCACCGTCGTAGCCGGATGGGTGTCTAGCGTCGAGAATTGGCTAGAATTTGAGGGGCGATGGCGGGCTGCGCTCGCGGCCAACGACTTGCCATACTTTCACATGAAAGAGTTTGCTCATAGTACCGGCGCGTTCGCGAGCGGTTGGAAAGACAACGAGGGGCGACGCGTTCAATTGGTGGAGTCTCTAGCCACGATCATCGACGAGACGGTCATGTTCGGCACGGCCATGAGCGTAACCCGCACCGTTTTTGATGAAGTCAACCGCGAATATGAATTTGATGCCGTATTTAAGAATGCGTTCGTATTTGTCGCACGCGAGTGCGCAGAGACAGTGAAAGATTGGCTAATGGGTTCACGGGGATGGTATCCAGACAGGCATCCATCCGTCTTGCGGCATGTCTTCGACCGTGGAGAGGATGGTCGAGGTGCGTTAGTGGACTTGTTTCACGGTGATGGTCTTCCTACTCCATCCTTTGAACCTAGCCGCGACGACGACAAAACAGGTCAACGAGGGGTTCTACCGCTACAGGCTGCTGATTTTGCAGCGTATGAATATTTCAGGCTATTCAAAACACTACACGATGAGTGGGACAAGTGGCCGAGACGGATACGCCAACCAGGCGAAAGCCCCTTTCCTGAAACTAGAAGGTCAGGAGACAGAATCCGCAAGAACGTGGATGCGCTTGACCATGAATCCAATGCGTTCTGGCTACGCCACCGTTGCGAGGAGCGAGGCATTCCGAAACGAGTAGCGCCATGAACGGCGGAATGCCTCAGCGGGGACCGCGCCTCCACCCTCGTGCTTTCGTCGTCTTGACCTCAGCAAGATCGACTAGCGCGCGGACGATGGCTGAACGGGAGAACACCGCGCCGTGCTCCAGCCGCACATCAACCGCGAACCGATCTAGCGCCGTCACGAGGCGCAACGGCATTTCCACATGTACCTTCACTCGACGCCTGAATGGCTTCGACATCTCCGGTTCGCCTCCCCTCGGTTTGGACATTGTAATGTCCGTTGAAGGGGACAATCTAGTGTCGAATCGTCGCCGTGGCAAGCAGCGCCCGGCGTGGACTCCCGGCAGCGGTAGGTGCGAGAATAGGCCGGATCAGGCAGCAGCGGCGGCTATCGCGCCGCGTGGTGGCCGAACTGGCAGGGATTCACGAGAACACGTTGAAGAAGATCGAGAGCGGCGCGGGCAATCCGACGCTCTCCGTGCTCGCGGGAATTGCCGAAGCGCTCGGCGTGAAGGTTCACGATTTGATCTGCAAATAACAGGGTAACGCATGCCAGCGAAGAAGAAGCATTCCGAGGAGTACGAGGCTTTCACGGCTCTCGTGGACAAGGTGCTCTCCGTTCCGAAAGCTGAGATCCTGAGACGCGAGGCGGAGTACCGGAAGCAAGCGGATCTCAATCCCTAAACGCGCGGACCGAAACCGAAACTGAAATGAGGTAGCCCATGACTCAAGATGACCGTGACCGACAACATGGCGAAGTTATCCGCCGCATCAGGGAGCAGGAAAATCTTTTAGCGCCGCTGCTCGTGCGAGCACAGAGTTTTGGCGATCTCTTGGCGACGGTTGCGCAATCATTCCAGCGACAACTCGGCGTCCGCAAAATAGGCAACAAGTATTCAGGGTGGGTTTCCGGTTCTCACGCCGTTGATGGCTATGAACTTGTACTCAACCTTCAGGAACTGATGAAGTTGGAAGACGAGATTAGAGCGGTAGGACGGGAACTCGACCGCCTGTACGGCCAACGCTCGCAATTAGATTTAGATTATGAGTAAACGCTTCCTGCGCTTCCCGCGCCCCTGTCGCCTAGAAAGCCTCCCACTCCGGTTCGACCGGCTTGACTTCGGTGATGGTTGGCTCTGTCGTTTCTCCCACCTTGCCGGTGAGTTCCGCGTAGGTGAGTCTCTTCCCGGCCACCTGAGAAACGACCATGCTAAAGCGATCGGCGTCGTTCATTTCCTTGCGGTAGTTGTAGCGGAACGCCTGCTCATCGATATAGCGGAACAGGTGGAACGGCTCGACGCTCACGTAGGTTCCGTGAAGGCCACGCTTCAACAGCGCCCAAAAGTTCTCAATGGTATTGGTGTGAGTGTTTCCGTTCACGTATTCGATGGCGTGATTGATGACGGCGTGCTTGTAGTCGTCATCCAGACCTTCGTAGGACTTCAGTTCATCGCTGAAAATTGCCGCGCCGGCTTCGACCGCCTGCCGGATGTGCTCTTGAAGTTCGCACTTCTGACGAGTCTCTACGGGAGTGGCGCGCACCCTGCCGCCGCGCTCCACCATTCCGAATGCAATGGCCTTGTCCTGCGGGCCGCGACCGTGGATCTTCTCCCGGCGTTTGGACGCATGCATGTTGCGCGCTTTGCCGCCGATGAAGGTTTCGTCTACTTCGACCTCGCCGCAGAGCATTCCGCCGCTCTCCTGCATGGCGAGACGGATACGGTGCATCATGTGCCATGCGCATTTCTGAGTGATGCCGACAGAGCGGTGGATTTCCCACGAGGAGACGCCGTTCTTACAATTGGCGATCATCCACATAGCCATAAGCCACTTGTCCAGACCGAGCGCGGAGTCCTCGAAAATGGTTCCGATCTTCACGCTGAACTGGTAGCGGGGGTGACGAGTCCTACACTGCCATACGCGACGGGCCGGAACGAAGGTCACTTCCTTGCTGCCACAGGTGGGGCAGACTACGCCGTCCGGCCAGCGGCGAACTGCGATGTAGTTCAGGCAGTTGTCCATGTCCGCGAAGTAGCGGATGGCCTCTCGGAGAGTTTTCGGAGTGTAGTTTTTGTCGCTCACACAAACAATATAGGCTCTCTATGCCGCTGAGTCAAGCATATTATTACCCTAATTTGGACAGCAGTGATTCGACTTATTCTTCGAACTCTGCCGCGGAGCCTTCAATCCTTCGATCACCGTTGATGCGGTCGAGGAGATGCTCGTGCAACATCTCCTGACGGAGCGCCTCACACGCACGATCTTCAACAACCCCGACTTCATTCATCAAAACGTCATAGCCGCGGAAATCGAGCGAGTAATCACAGCTCTCGTGTCCCAATCCTTCAACCGGGAAGAGTTTCTCAAATCACTCAGCCGTTTCTACACAGCGATCGAAGATGCAGCACGCGGCATCGAGGACTTCTCGGAGAAACAGAAATTTCTTAACACGGTCTACGAGCGGTTCTTCCAGGGCTACTCCACCAAAGTTGCCGACACTCATGGGATCGTCTACACGCCACAGGCAGTCGTCGACTTCATGTCCGCGAGCGTTGCGCACGTTCTGGAGCGGGAGTTTGGCGTGGCGCTTGGTGATCCAATGGTAAACGTCCTTGACCCCTGCACAGGCACCGGCAACTTCATCGTAAACCTCATTCGCCGCTTCCAGCCGCAGCACTTGCCGGACGCGTATCGCGACCATGTCTTTGCGAACGAGATCATGCTCCTACCGTACTACATCGCCGCGCTCAACGTGGAGCATGCTTACTACGAGCTCACCGGCAGCTACGAGCCGTTTGAAGGTCTTTGCTTCGTCGACACGCTTGATCTTGCGCAAGCCGCGCAGCACCGACTCGGATACCTCGTCCAAGCTAACACCGCACGAGTGGAACGCCAGAAGAAAGCCGAGATCACCGTCATCATCGCCAACCCGCCATATCGTGCATCTCAGAAGAGTGCCAACGACGAAAACAAGAGCAGGAAGTATTCGGTTGTTGATGGGCGCATTCACGACACGTTTGTGAAGGATTCCTCAGCAACCCTGAGTAGTAAGTCCTACGATCCGTATCTGCGCTTCTTCCGGTGGGCGATTGATCGACTCGGCACGCGCGACGGGATCGTCTGCTTCATCACGAACAACAGCTTCATCCACAAGCGCACGCATGACGGGGTGCAGAAGCACCTCCTGCGCGAGTTCAGCATGATCTATCACGTCGACCTGCATGGCGACCGGCTGCAGAACCCGAAAATCAGCGGTACCACCCACAACGTGTTCGGAATCCCGAATGGCGTCGGCATCACCATCGCAGTCCGTCGTGGACCGAGCAGGTGCGACGTCTACTACCACCGAGTGCCCGAGGATTGGCGACGCGACGAGAAACTCGCTTGGCTCAACAAGATTGAGTCTGTCGCAAATGTGGAATGGCGGAAGCTCACACCCTCCTCCGACGGTGAATGGCTGCCTGCAACGCCCCAGCCAAAGTTTGAACGTGGATTGCAGATCGCTAGCACGGGACGATCGAAGAAGCTGCATGCCGACCGCATCTTCCTTGACGTGTCGCTTGGAACCTCAACGAACCGGGATGCGCTCGTTTACGACTTTCGCCGCTCCGAGTTGCTGCAGCGCGTACGAAAGGCGATCGACGCGGTGAATGCACACGTCGATCGCTACCGGCGCCATATTTTGCAGAAGCTCGATCCCGACGCATTCGTGTTCGATCCAGTGATGAAGTGGAGCGATGATCTGAAGAGCGTCGTGCGTAGCGGACGCGAACTCGAGTTCCATGAGGACCGAATCCGCGAGGCACAGTATCGACCGTTCACCAAGAAGTACCTCTACTACGATGACATCCTCATCGATCGCCCAGGCATCTTCCGGCGATCGCTTCCTACGAAGGACGCAGACACGCCGCACATCGTTATGAGCAACGTTGATTTTCGCGCGCCGGAGTTTGCAGCTCTCGCGACAAGGCGCATCGCCGATCTCCATCTCTGCGAATCACGGGACGGTCACCAAGTCCTGCCGCTCGTTACCTACGATGCCAACACACGCGAAAAGCGGGACAATATCTCAGATTGGGCGTTGCGCGAGTTCAGGACGCACTACCACGCACCGACGATCAACAAAGAGGACATCTTCCACTACATCTACGCGCTCCTGCATCATCCCGGTTATCGCAGCGGATTTGACGCAATTCTCAGAAAGGAAATCCCTCGAATTACGCTAGCACCGGACTTCGCGACATTCACTCGCACAGGCGAGCGCCTTCTGCGTCTGCACGTCGGATACGAAAGCATGCAACCACGGCCTCTGAAACAGATCGTTACTAAGCGGCCGGTGCGCTACAATATCGACGACCGCCTTCGACTCACACCGAACATGGACGGCATCATCGTCAACAAATCACTGACGCTGCTCGGCATCATACCGGCGCTTTTCAGTATCGCCTTGGCACGAGAAGCGCGATCGAGTGGCTCATCGACCAGTACGTTGGTGAGTCATCTGTGGAGCACGACAAGGACGTGGCCCGCCTTATCGGTCAGGTTCTAGCGGTCAGTGAGCAGACGGTTGCGCTGATCAGCGGCCTACCAGTTGCGTTCACCGAGTAGTGGTACCCGATCTGAGGCGCGCTAAGGAAGAACAGGGACGCGGATAATCGCGATTCGACGGCAGCGTTCGGTCCGATGTTCACGACTGCCGTTGCTGTTTCCGTCGCGATCGCAACATCGCGACCCTCGATGTGCTCGGCGCTGCAGCGCTTTGTCGACGAGCTGAAATCAGACGCCGCGCCGCTGCACGTGCCGTTCTATTCGCACGTGCTCTGCCACGTGCTTAGCGACGAGCAGCAGATCGTCGACCGCGAATCCATACGTCGGGCGGCCTCGCGGCCGCCCGACACATTCAGTCCTTTGCTGAAGTCGGGGCATCGATTTCCGTCGTCAACCACCTACGCCAAAACGGGGCTACCCGATGTGGAACGGCACGGTTCTGGTATCTTGAAGGCAGAGGCCACGCGTGGCACCGCGGATCGAAGCGATCATCAATTCCGAGCTTCTGGTGTGGGCGAGAGACTCAGCGAGTCTGTCGCTCGAGGCCGCCGCCAAGAAGGCCCACGTGAGGCCGGAGTTGCTCATGGAGTGGGAGAGCGGCGCCGTGCGGCCGACGGTCAGTCAACTTCGACTTCTTGCGGAGGCCTACAAGCGACCGCTTGCCGTTTTCTACCTTCCGAAGCCTCCGAAGTCCTTCGATGCACTGCGCGATTTCCGGGGAGCGGGCGGGACCACAGCGAAAGGTTCGCCGGCGCTCGCGTACGAAATCCGGCGCGCGCACGAGCGTCGGGAGATCGCCCTCGATCTCTTCGACGAGCTGGGTGAAAGCGCTTCGACTGCCAAACTTGCTGCTCGGACAACTGATGCACCCGAAACGGTGGCCGCGGAGCTTCGCGCGATGCTGGAAGTAACGCTCGCGCGGCAGAGGCAATGGAACAGCGAGTACACCGCATTCGGGAACTGGCGCGATGCGATCGAAGACAGCGGAATCCTGGTGTTTCAGATGTCGGGAGTTCCCGCGAGCGAGGCGCGCGGGTTTTCCATCTCGGTCAAGCCGCTGCCCGTCATCGTGATGAACGGCAAGGATTCCTACGCTGGGCGCATCTTCACGATGATGCACGAGCTGGCGCATCTCGCACTGCGCGAAGGCGGCATCTGCGATCTCGACGAGCACGGGTTAGAGGTGTTCTGCAACGCCGTCGCCGGGGCGTTGCTCGTCCCCGCTGAGGCACTCCTAGGCGATTCAGAAATCAGAAACGCGCAGAAGCCAAGTAACTGGCCGGAAGAGACGATTCAGCGTTTGTCGAAGGAGTTTCGTGTCAGCCGAGAGGTCATCGTCCGGCGCCTTCTCACGGTCGGAAAGACGACACCAGCGTTCTACGAGCTGAAGAGACGCGCGTACGCCGCGGAGCTGGCAAGGCGACCACCACCTACGGGTGGGCCGCCACCGCCCGCGTTGGCGGTGGCACGTGCAGGTAAGTTGTTCACGGGCGTCGTGGTGCGCTCGTACAGTGAGGGTCGAATCACGTCGGCCGACGCGTCGGACTTCCTCAGCCTGAAACTGCGACACCTTCCCGAGGTGATGAAGGCGCTCCGGGTAGGACTCCCTGCGTGAAGTACAGCCTGGACACCAGCGGCATTCTCGACGGCTGGCGGCACTATCCGCCGGATATTTTTCCTCCGGTGTGGGAACGGTTCGATGAGTTGATCGCGTCCGGAACCGCCCGAGCGAGCGACGAAGTATTGCGGGAGTTGAAAAAGAAAGAAGGCGACGAGACGTACGCGTGGTGCGCTGCTCGACCTGCGTTGTTTCTCCCACTCGACGGGAAAATCCAATAAGCCGTGGCCGAAATCCTTGCGGCGCATCCGAGGCTGGTGGAATCCGGCGGAAAGCGAAGCGCCGCCGACCCGTTCGTCATCGCCGTCGCCCGAGTGCACAAGTGCGCCGTCGTGACTGGCGAGAGTGCGTCGGGCAAAATCAACAAGCCTCGCATTCCAGACGTGTGTGAGGCACTCGGCATCGAAGTCCTCTCGCTCCTCGGGGTCTTCCGGCGTGAAGGTTGGACGTTTTCGTAAGGTCAGCGCTTCGATTGCCGACGGCCACGAGCAGGGCAGCTTAGAACATCTGAGGCTGCGCGAACTCGGCGACATGCTCGTGGATGTACTCGTCGAGCCTCGCGCGCACAACCGGATCCGCTGCGGAAAGAAAGTCGAGCAGATCTTCGGGAGTCTTGAGGGTGGCGAACGTCTTCGTCGGTGACGCGTAAATGACCGTCGGCTTCCCTCGGGCGACGAGACGGGCAACGTTCACGATCGTCCCGGAGCTCTGCCCATCCCAGAGCATCAACGCGACGTCCGCGTCGTCAGCCATGGCAGCATCTCTTGCAGTGAAGAAGGCAAAGTCTCTGGTCGCGTGCGGCGCGAGGACGGCGCGGATTGGCCAGCCTCCCACGTTGTTTCTGCAACCGCCCCCCGTGCAGTAGACCGTGACGTCGGCGTACTTCTGTCCGGCGAAGTAGTTCTGGACCGCCTTGTCGGCGCCGTTGGCGTCGCCGACAAGGATCGTCAGCTCGCGACGGATCATTTCATCGAGTCGTTGCCGCACCTCGGGCGGGATGCGGCTGAGACGCCGTGAGCCGGCGATGAACACCTTCTTCATACGGAAGGAGTGTAGCGGCTCCGATGTTGGTACCCTGCGTTCGGATGGCCAAAAAGCGCTCGCGCATCAAAGACTTCCTCTGGCGTCACTCCGCCGGCATTGCCTTCACCGTCATGGTCCTCTTCGTGGCCTTCATCGGCTTCGTCGGCTACACCTACGTCGTCATCACCAAGAAATTCGATTCCAGCCGGCGCTGGGACCTGCCGAGCCGCATCTACTCCGACGCCACGCCGATCGTCCCCGGCCTGGAGCTGCCGCGCGCGCTGCTCGAGCCGCGCCTCAACCACGTCGGCTACCACGAGGTAAAGGACCGCGTCGCCAACCCCGGCGACTACCGCTACGTCAACGGCAACCTCGAGATCTACCTGCAGAACTTCGAGTATCCGGACGTCGAGTTCCGCGCCGTGCCTGTGGCGGTCGGCTTCGACGGCGCGACCGTGCGCGACGTCCGCCGCCTCGACGACGGCGTGACCCTGCGCGGGGTGCGCATCGAGCCGGAGCTGATCACCTCGATCTACAACAACGAGATGGAGGACCGTCTCCCGGTTGCGCTCTCCGCGGTGCCGAAGGTCGTCCAGGACGCGATCATCGCCACCGAGGACAAGAACTTCTACCACCACGAGGGGATCTCCATCCGCGGCACCCTCGGCGCGCTGCGCACGGACCTGCAGAACGGCAACTGGACGCACGGCGGCTCGACGCTGACGCAGCAGCTCGTCAAGAATCTCTACCTGAATCCGGAGAGGAAGTGGCGCCGCAAGATCACCGAGGCGCTCATGGCGATCCTGCTGGAGATCCGCTACCAGAAGCCGCAGATCCTGGAGGCCTATCTCAACGAGGCCTACCTCGGACAGAACGGCTCGGTGCAGATCATCGGCGTCGAGCAGGCCTCGCAGGTCTACTTCGGCAAGCACGTCACGTACTTGACGCTCCCCGAGGCCGCCACGCTGGCGGGGATGATCCGCTCGCCGAACGTCCTCTCGCCGCTCAAGTATCCGGAGCGCGCCAAGCCGCGCCGCGACGTCATCCTCGGAGTGATGCGCGATCAGGGCTACATCACGCCCGAGGTGTACGCGGCCGCCGTCGCCTCGCCGCTGACGACGTCGCGCTTCCCGAAGACGTCGCGCAGCGCGCCGTTCTTCGTCGACCTCGTGCTCAAGCAGTTGCGCGAGACCTATCCGGAGACCCAGCTCAAGACCGAGGGGCTGCGCGTTTTCACGACCCTAGACACGATCATGCAGCGGTCGGCGGAGCAGGCCCTCGACGGCGGCATCGAGGGGCTGAATCGGAAGTACTCGTACATCCGCAAGTCGCAGACGCCGCTCGAAGGGGTAATGCTGACGATCCAGCCGGGCACCGGCTACGTGAAGGCGCTCGTCGGCGGCCGCAACTACTCGAAGACGCAGTTCAACCGCGCCATCCAGGCGCGCCGCCAGCCGGGATCGCTCTTCAAGCCGTTCGTCTACGCCACGGCGATGGACCCGAAGCGCGGCCAGCAGGCCTTCACCGCGGCGACGGTGCTCGACGACTCGCCGATCAGCGTGCAGACCGGCAGCGCGGTCTGGGCGCCGCAGAATTACGACCTCCGCTTCCACGGCCGTGTGACCGTGCGCGAGGCGCTGGCGCACTCGTACAACATCCCCGCGGTGCGCGCGGCGATCGACGCCGGCGTGCCGAACGTGATCAAGACGGCGTCGACGATCGGCATCGAGTCGCGCCTGGAGCCGTATCCGTCGGTGTCGCTCGGCTCGTTCGAGGTGACGCCGCTGGAGATCGCCTACGCCTACTCCGCCTTCGCGAACCTCGGCGTGAAAGCGGAGCCGGTGTCGATCCTGGCGATCTCCACGCGCGAAGGGAAGCTGCTGGAGTCGCGCGAGGTGAAGATGAAGCGCGTGGCGTCGCCGGGCGCCTGCTACGTGATGAACAACATCCTCCAGGACGTCTTCAACTACGGCACCGCCGGGAAGGCGCGCTCGCTCGGCTTCGATCGGCCGTACGCGGGGAAGACCGGGACGACGAGCAACTACCGCGACGCCTGGTTCATCGGCTTCTCGCCGCGCATCCTGACGCTGGTGTGGGTCGGCTTCGACGATGGGCACTCCGTCCGCCTGGCCGGCGGCGACGCCTGCGTGCCGATTTGGACGCAGCACATGAACCGCATCGCCGGCATGGTGCCGGACGTGGAGTGGAAGCGCCCCGACGACGTGGTGGAGCGGCAGATCGATCCGCAGTCGGGGATGCTGGCGACGCCGTACTGCCCGCAGACGAAGAGCGAGATCTTCGTGCAGGGCACCGAGCCGGCGTCGGTCTGCCCGCTGCACGCCGGCTCCGGCGAGCCGTCGCCCTTCTGGCGCGAGCCGGACACGCAGGCGGCGGCGTCGCCCGAAGGACCGGCCGTGACGCCGCGGCAGCAACAGCAGCGCGAGCAGCAGCGGCGCGAGCGCGGAATCCGCAGTTTGTTGCGAAGGATCTTCGGCGGCAACGGACCGTAGGTGGGGAGGGCCCTCGCCCCGCTTGCGGGGAGAGGGTGGCGCGAAGCG
>Ga0137373_10008647_pt1 | contig 10734 bp, 6 predicted proteins | sample SagtaG_5_FD_104912 | JGI IMG/M metagenome (GOLD analysis project Ga0137373, IMG submission 104912) | Vadose zone soil microbial communities from Sagehorn Ranch, Mendocino, California, USA - Sage1_R_80_16 metaG | ecosystem: Environmental > Terrestrial > Soil > Vadose zone | place: USA: California...
GCACCACCCGCGCCGGCAGGTGACCGTGGGCGCGGCGATACTCGCCCAGCGCGTCGGCAAGGAGCTGGTGGGCATCGTGCTGGTTCAGATGTGGTTGGCGGTCGGCCTTGGAGATCTTGGCGGCACCGCCGCGCACGACCACCCCGTCGCCGCGCTCGTTGAACACCTGGGCGACCGCGGTGTGCAGCTCGGCGCGGTCGGGAGTGCGGTAAAAGCTCACACCCACATAGCAGGAGGCCAGGTCGGTGCTGTGCCGTGGGAGCCGCCAGGGGGTGCCGCCGGCCTTGTAGTACAGGGCCGTGTGGAGGTTCCACGCGCGGGTGGCCTCGTCCTGCAAGGGACGCTTGCGAGAGCGGTCCTTGACGGCGCCCTCCTCCCAGGTATCGCGGCGGATGAGCTGCAGGGGACACGGCAGGGTGAGCGCCCGGGCCTTGAGCAGGTCGTGGAAGTCGCCGGCCAGCTCCAGGTCGTGCTGCTGCTCGGTAGGTTCCTCGACGCTGTCACCGTCACCGCTGGCCGGGCTGGGCGGCTCGGTGTCGTCCTGCAGCTCGTCGGGGCGGGCACAGATCAGCACGCGGCAGCGGCCGGTCTCGCACAGCGACCTGGCTGCTGCCATGTACAGGTCGACGGCCTCGGCAACGGCCGCCTTGACGTCGGCCTTGGCGAGCGGTCGCAGGAGCCGGTCGGGAATCTCGCGGACCAGCCCATCGTCGAAGATCAGCTCCGCCCGGTAGCCAACGCCGGCGTTGAAGCCAGGAAACTCAAGGAACAGGTTCTCCTGACCGGGCTTTGCCAGCTTGGCCTCGATTGGTGTGCGGCAACGCTCCAGCCAGCGCCGGAGACCTTCGATGGCGCTTGGGGAGCCGATCAGGCCAACGGTGATCTGGCGTGGCGCCGCGGGCGCGTCGCCGTCGGCGGGGCCGTACACGGCCACGCCGTAGCGTGGATCGATGTGACGGTTACCGGCGCGGAACTCAAGCTCCGGCTCGGCCAGCACGTGCGCCTTCATGGCGGCAGGTCCCACAGGCCAACCAGCAGCCCACCGTCCTCGCCAGCATCAACGGCGGATGGCTCCGGTGGAGGAATCCACGCTTTCTCGTCGATTGCGGCGTCGGCGTCGACGGCAAGCAGCTCACCGAACAGGATGCGCTCGTCGCGGCTTGCGAACAGGGTGTCCTCGCCACGCAGAAAGTCCGCCCAGGCGCGAACGAGCTGGAACACCGCGCTGTTGCGCTCCAGGCGCTTGATCTTCTTCACATACTCGGCGTCGTACAGCGAATCGCGCCTGCCGTCGATGGTGAAGTGGTAGGTGGGGTTGATCTCCAGGAACCAGCGTCCCGCCCAGCGGCAAAAGTACAGCCCGGCGGCGTAGTGCCGGTAGTAGCTGACCTTGGTCGTGTCGTCCTTGCCGAAATACGGCTTGAAGAAGTCCCGTCCGCGGCTGCGCTTGGAACGGCCCTTCACTTTCTTGGCAGACAGGTCAGACGAGGCTTGGTAGTAGACGATCTGCTTCTTGGGATGCCACACCAGCTCCCGGTAATGGATCGCGCGCACCGTGAAGTTCAACAACGCGACGAACAGTCGGTACAGGTCCGGGTCGTCGGTGTGGGACCACTCGGGGGTCAGGTGGGCCTCCACTGGTCCATCGCGCAGCACCGCCAAGGGACCGTCCTGGAGCGGGGCCATCGAGTAGATCTGCCCGTTGGCCAGATGGAATCCGCTTTCGAAGGCGCCGTTGGCTCGCATCCGCGCCCAAGCGTCGCCCCGGTCGCGGCAAGGAGTCGACGCGGCATAAATCTCTGGGGCGAAGCTCTCGACCACCAGCAGGTTCGAGGTCAACCGCTCGCTGGCGGCCAGGCGGGGCAGCGGCTGACCAACGGGGACGCCCAGTGCAGCGATCCTGGTGACGGCCTGCCGGTCGAGGCGGTCGGCGTGCTTGTCGAACTCGACCACGCGGCGGGCCTTGCGGACCGGGTCAGCGAACCAGGTGTCGATGCGCTTCCACCAGGCTTGCTGTCGAGTAACGTTGACGCAGATCAGCACGACCGGCTGGTGGCAGCGCAGCCAGTAGTCGACGTGGTCGGACCGGCAGGAGAAGCGGAAGCCCTGGTCGTTCTCACCGGGAAAGCGACCCTCTGTTCCTTTGACCTGCGCGAGGGTGGCGAAGCCGCTCACCTGCCCGTTAGCGTCGACGGCTTCGATCTGGCCGTCGATGCCGAAGTCACGAGGACGGCTGTTCCAGATGCAGACGGCGTCTGAGACGAGCTTGTCCACGAAGGTTTCGGCTCGAATGCCAATCTGTTGCCCAACACTCTGCTTCGGCATGATGCGCCCAACCCACGTGAGGCCAGCAAGGATGTCATTTCTAGCATCTCACTAAATCGGCAAGATGCGACACCCCTGCGGAGTCCGCCTCGCCTGGCCGCCAAGAGCACAACGTGGCAGCAGACTGCACCTTACCTGTTGGACGCGGCGGGGCGCAGGCGGCCATACGGGTTGCAGGCGATCGTACGGGGGCGCAGGGTTGATGAACAAGCGAACGCTCAGGCTGCTGCTCTGCCTGCTGATCCTGGTCGAGATCGGCACAAGCCAGCTGGGCTCTGGCGGTCAATGGCCTAAGACGGCGCCGGCCCGTGTTCAGGAGTGGCACCGCGCTCTTCTGTCAGCATAGAGTGCCGCTGACCGATCAGAGGTGCCGAACACGACAGATTGAACCGAGTGGAAGGTTACCAAGCACTGTGAGAGACGGAGCCGGAGATGAACCCTCGATACAAGATCGTTGAAGCCGCAGCTGGAGAAGGAGGCTTCGGCCGTGTAGACAGGGCCATCGACAACGAACTTGAGCGAGAGGTTGCCATCAAGACCCTGGACCCACTCTTCAGCGCTGAGCCTTCAGCCAAAGACATCGAGCGGTTCCGTCGCGAAGCCAAAGCGCTGGCTCGGCTATCGCATCCCAATATTCCCGCTATCTACGACGTGCAGTTCTCCGAGGACTCGCGTGAGTTCAGAATTGTGTTCGAATGGATTGAAGGTCAAACGCTGCGGGAACACCTTCAGACAAACGGGGTTCTCAGCCTTGAAAACGCGCGGCAGCTCTTCTCGCGCATCTGTTCAGCGCTTTCGCATGCACACGACCACGACATAATTCACCGTGACCTCAAACCATCAAATATCATCCTTAGCCCTGACCTGTTGTCCTCCTATTTGGTTGATTTCGGTATAGCCCTCCGTAAGGATGACTTGTCGAGCCTAACGGGTGGCTCACCGATTGGAACAGCTGGATACATGTCTCCGGAGCAGGAGCATGGCGAGGAACTCACGTCGGCGACGGATATCTTCTCGCTTGGCATCGTTCTATATGAATGTCTTGCAGGATCCCGCCCTTCGGTCGGGGGTTACCGACCCTTGAGCATCGTAAACGAATCCATTCCCCCATCGGTTGATACTCTGATCCAGGAGGCTCTCAGGGACGAACCTCAACGCCGGCCTGCAACTGCGAATGCATTCAGCGAGAGACTCACGGAATCACTTCGGCCCCATGGTGACTTCAAGACGACACTGGCCGAAGGGTCCCTCCATGAGATCCAGCTGGCCCTCAACGCCATGGACTCTGCCAGCTTCTCCGCTTTGCCCGCGGGCCAGCGAGTCCTCCTCATAACGCGCTTGATGGACTTGATCAGCGTAGATGAAGAGCGTCTCCGTCCGGCCGTTACTTCGCTATTGGCCGAACTGGTGCGCTTGGCGCACGAGATGAAGCCCGAGACTTACGCGATTATCGTCAAGAACACGTTCGAGTATGGCTATGAGAAGCAGTATGGCGAAGCTTGGTGGGGGAACTGGCCGGCACGGCAAGCGCTGAATTCAGTGGCTCTCCACTGCGACAGGGACGCGCAGTCGCTCATTGCAGACGAGGTGCTTGGACGCGTCGGAGGGGCCGGGTTCAGCGAGAAGCAGCGTTGGTACTTCCACGACCTGAGGATTCTTCTGCAGAACCTGCTTACGAACCCGGCCTGTCCCGATGAGAAGGCCGAACCTCTCGGGAAGGCGTTGTCCACAGTGAATGAGATCAGCCATCAAACCGACGGCGGGCCAAAGCAAGTTGCGGCCGATGCGTCCAGTGGCGAGGCTGAGGGTTCTATGCCCCAATAGTGGCAGGTCGGTGAGTCGCCTACTACTCACCCTGCTGGGCCCCCTACACATACACCACTCTGGGCGGTTGCCGGTTCGGTTCAGGATCAGCGGTCCCTACCGACCGGTGGGTCCCGGTCATAGAGAACCTCACCCCACCGCCGCTGCGACGCTGCAGCGGCAGGTTCCCTCGACCGCACGCGGCATGCAGCCGCACCTACCACGCAAGTCACCGCTGACAGGCTACTATTCGGCCTCGCTCTGCGGAGAGCCCTTGGTCCGATCTTGCCCATCGGGGCAGGGGCTTTCCCGCCGGCATGGTAGCCTCCACCGCTAAAGTGCTGCGAATTGCGCACTGCGCAGCAGGCACCCGCGGGCGCAGCGGACTCGGGCGCACGGGACCGCGGGGCATCGCCATTGGTCTGCGCCTGGCTTACTCGAAGTCCAGCTCCAGCCCCAAGCCGTCGCCGAGCTCGCGCCCGTCAGCCGGCTCCGGCGGCCACGCGGGCGTCCCCAGTGCCGCCAGCTCCTGGGCCAGTGCACGCATCCGCGCCGCCTCCTCCTCCGGGGCGCGCAGCGGCAAGTGCACACCGTGCTCGAGATCCGCGCGCTCGAGCTGCTGTGCAGTGCACAGCCACTCCCACCCGCTGCGCAGCATCGTGCCGGCCCGACGCGCCGCATCACTGACCGGGGCGGGTTCCTCGTCGCGCTCCAGGTCAGCCAGCCGCTCGGTCGCCGCCAGTTTGCGCGCATCGCGCGTCCACCGCTGCGCCAGCGCCGCCAGCGGCTCGTGCTGTGCATACTCGCCGGTGCACTGGCTGTCACGGTCGACGAACACGTGCAGCTCCTCCACACAGCGCGTCGCCATCGAGTAGGCCGACTGTCGCGAGGTCTGCCACGACCCCGGCAACACCAGGACCACCCGCGCCTGGCCGCCCTGCAGCCGCAGCGCATGCCCTGCATAGCCGAGCCGTAGCGGCTGCGCCCACTCCCGCCCCTCAAGCTCCACCGGCACTTGGCGGCCGTCGTCGCAGGCGACCGTGACGCGCCGGAGGCCAAGGTCCACGTGGGCGACGGTCCCGGCGGTGCCGTTGGCGACCCGCTCGCCATCCTCGGCCCGGTAGGGGCGGATGAACCGGACGCGATCGCCGACGTAAACCTGCTCGCGGCGGCCGGCGTCGCGGTCCACCAGCTCAGTGCTCGGCCATGACAGCTCGCCGTCCCGCCGGCGTCGGGCTTGGCACAGGCTGTTGAGGGTGTCGATGGTGTGGTTGGAGGTGTCGGTGACGATCTTCACCCCGTCCAGGCCACGCTGGCGGCGGTGGCCGTCCCAAGCGTGCACGACCTCCTTGACCGCTGAGGAGGCGTGCGGGACCAGATGCACCCGGCCGCGGGCGTTGAGGTTGGCCAGCGCCGTGGGCGCGTCGCCCTGGCGGATCAGCCGGCACACCTCCCGGTCGGCCGGGTCCTTCTGGCGAACCACCGTGGTGAGCTGCGCGTGCCCGCCGATCACGTCGTCCACCTGGGCGTGCCAGCCGGCCGCGCCGACGGCCTGCGCCTGCTCCGGATCTCCCAGCGTGCGGATGATCGCCGGCCCCGCGGCCTGCAGGAGCCGGTGCACACGGTGAGTGTCGACCATGCACGCCTCCTCCACGATCACCACCATCCGCCCGTCCGGATGAAGCCGGCCCTGTTCGACCGCCTGGCAGAACGCCTCGACGGTGTAGCCCTCGTTCAGGTCGAGCTCGTGGGCGATGCGCCGAGCGGTGTCGGCGGCGGTGCTGACCGCCACGAGGGGCTGATGGTTGTGCCGGTAGGCGCGGACGACGGTGCGCGCGGCGGTGGTCTTGCCGGTGCCGGCCCAGCCCTCCAGCGACGCCCACCCGACCGGCGCGCACAGGTGCGCCACCACCTGGTGCTGCTCGGCGGACAGCTCGTGGCCGGCCTGGCGGGCGACCTCGCCCGTGGCCCGCTGGATCATCGCGGCGGATGGCGCCGGCACCACGCTGACGGCCTTGGCCGTGGCCGCCCGGACGATCGCCTGCTCCTGGGCCAGCAGCACGGTGGTGGTCAGCCGCGTCTGGCCACCGACCACCACCGGCACCAGGTCCGGTCCCTTGAGGAACCGTTCCAGGAACCCGGCCGCCTCCTCGCCGGTGAGCAGCCCCGTGGCCGACTCGAACACCAGCTTGGTCACCATGGCCTCGTCGAAGGTCGCGTCCTGGTGGGTGAGCGCGTCGGGGCTGAGCAGCCGCGCCCGCACCGTCGCCTCCCGCGTGCCAAGCGGCGCATGGGCGTGCATCAGCGTGCGCTCAGGACACGGTGGCGCCAGGCGGTGCCGGTCGAGGACCTGGCGGTAGGCGGGCCAGTGCGGCACCCGACACTCTGGCGTCTTGGCCAGCCGGTCCTGCTGGGCGAGGCGGCGGCGTTCCAGCTTGGTCGGCGGACGGCCCTTCTCCTGCTGGAACCTGGCGGCGAGCTGGTCGATGTGGCGGTGGCGGCTGGAGAACAGCTCCAGCACCTGCTGGTCGACCGCGGCCAGCTCCCACACCCGACCCTTGCGCGTCTGGTGCCAGTCCAGCCGGTAGCCGAGCTGCTGGAGCTGGGCGGCCAGCTCGCAGGAGTAGACCGCCTCGGCGGTGGCGCCGAACTGGAAGACCGGCCGGGAGTCAACCGCCAGGAACCGGCCCTGTCCCGGTCTTGGTTCGCACCAGGCGAGGTTGAACAGGAACACGTGCGAGTGCAGCTGCGGATCGGGCGGCCGGTCGGCCTCGCTGGCGACTTCGGGGCTTGGCCGGCTGGTGTGGTGGGTGAAGCTGGCCATGGCAAGCTCACCAGGCGCATGGATCTGCTCACCGTCGATGGTCGGTCGGCAGGCGGCCACCCGATGCTCCAGCTCCCCGACCGTCACCCGCACTGCGGCCAGGTGCGCGGCCTCCAGCTCGGCGCGGTCGGCGGCGGAGGCAAACGGCAGCACCGCAGAGACCGACTTGGGCGGCGAGAGGTTGCAGTCGATGCCGGGCACATGCGCCCCGCCTTGGGTGATCAGCTCACCGGTGGTGCGGTCGCGGCGGGCGGCGTGGGAGGTCTTGACAAGCCGCTCACCCGTCAGCGGATGGCAGCCGGCCGCCAGCCGGTCGAACGCCCGCCGGTCCAGGCGCTCCAGCCCCAGCCGAGCGAACAGCCGGCCGTGAAGCTCCACCTGCGTCTCGCCAGGGGTGCCGTCGCGGGCGAGGTAGTAGTCGGCCCGCTCGTGGCCGCCCTGCAGGTAGCCCCACAGCCGGCCCGGCCCGCCCAGAGCGACCGGATCGAACTTGCGTGGCGTGAACACCTCGACCACCCGGCTACGACAGGCCCAGCCCGTCGCCACGGCCGAGGCCGTGGTAGGGCAGCTCGACGACGTTGCCGGCCTGCTCCAGCGCCACCAGGGCGTCAAGGCCGAAGGTGGCCAGGGCACGGCTCATCAGCACCTCCGGCAGCGGCGGGCCCGGCACCGTGCGGCGCTCCTCGAACCAGGCCCGCTCGGCGGCAGCCAGGCCCTGGCGGTAGTCGCGCAGCCCACGCCGCAGCAGCACCCCGGCAAGCGCCTGCTCTCGGGCGGTGCGGGCGCGTTCGGGAAACTCCGTGCACTCCAGCTCCGCCCGCCACGCCTCCTCGGTGAGCGGGTCGCCGAGCTGTGGGGCCTGGCCGCCGCCGCGCACGTGGCGGACCAGGCTCGCCGCCCACGCCGTCAGCGTCAGCGACCGCTCATACCGCACCAGGTCGCCGCGGACCAGCTCGCCGATGGCCGGGCCGGCGGGGACCTCCAGGGCGGCCTGGCGCATCCGCGCCACGGTGGGGCCGTCGTCCCAGGCGATCTCCCAGCCCTGCCGGTACACGCCGCCCCGGAACCAGCCGTCGATCCAGCGCACCTCGACCGCGCCCGCCCCCAGATCCCAGTAGGTCCACAGGGCCTTGGCGAGCGCGAGGGCTCCCCGGCTGCGCTTGGACATCAGCATCACCACCGCTTGGCCCCGGCACCGGCCACGGCCGAGGCTTCGCCCAAGCCAACCGCATGGCACTCACCGCGAAGCTGACAGGCCCGAGCCACCCGCAGCAGCACCAGCCGCAAGGACGAACAGGAACCAGCAGCACCGCCAGCAAGCCAGGAAGAAGCGAGCAGCGAACCAACACACCAGCACCACCGACACCACCAGGCAGCAGCAACCCAAGCAAAGGCGAAGACCCGATCGGCAGACGCGGTACGCTGTCCGGCTTTGCCGGGACAGCTCACAGGGGTGGGAACGGCCTCGCCTTTGGCGCCGCGGCCGGGACCCTGCACCCGTCCGCGGACCGGCCGTTGTCGCGGCCAGGCGGCTGATCCCGCGTCGCTCGCCGTCCGCCTCAAGGGCGCTTCGCGGTCCTGCGGACCGGCCTTCGGCCGCCCTTGACCCGGCCACCGGCGCCGCGGGCCGTGGCGACACGCCGCCCCCGGGTGGGGCGACGGCAGGCCGCCCAGCCGCGACCCAACTGATTCTGCAGGAATATTGCCAGGGTCAGGTAGGGCTGGCACGCCTCCTCGGGGCATACCACGGCAACGTGGCCACTGCGGGGCCGGTCGCACCCTGGGCCTGCGGCGCGCCACGGCGCCCACGACCGGACCGGCCGGCTTTGCCCACGACGTGCCGGTGTTCACAGCGCTCGCAGGTGCTGACAGAAGGCTCACCGCGCCACTCACAGATGCTGGTCAGTGGCTCGGCAACGAGGGTCCTCGGCGGCTCGCGCGGTGCCAGGATGGGGCGAGGTCGACGTCATGTTGCTGGTGGCTGTGACAGCCTGATTCAAGTTGGCGCCGCCATACTGGTCTGCCTCTCGCTCTTCCTACGTTTCCGCGTCTCCTAGCGGATGCTGAAGAGACTGAAGGCAAGAGGACCACCTACCCTCCCCAAACGCCGGCGCCTCGAAGAGGCATCAACCCCTACGTCAATGGGTACGTCAATCCCTCCGCCACGCCTGGCCCCCCTTGGGGGAGTGGTGCTCGCGCGTTTGATTCATTCGTCAGCCGGTCGGCTGCATGGTGCCGCCTTCGGCGGCGATTGATTCATTCAGCCGTCCGGCTGCCGCATGGAGCGCTCGCGATTTCTGCGCACCTTCGGCGCGCCGCCGTCTTCGACGGCGATCCCATTTCAACCATGCCAAGGTCACGCACAAATGCAACGTCCCAGGTAGTGACCACCCAAACATCACGCTCTGCCAGCTTCGCTGTGACGATCTACCCGTCACTCGTCGTGCGCGCTTCTGTTACGGACCGTTTCGCACGAAGCCGTGACGACCTACCGGCTGTCCAGCAGCCTTTACCTCGCCGGTTTATCCGAGCCCCGGTCACAGCCCGGCTGCGTGGTCGGCGGAGGTTCAAGCTGCCGGTTTTGATCGATGTGCTCCTCAACCCGCTCGATGATTTCCTCTACCTGGGTAGGCGTGAGGGTTGGCGCCGGCGTCGGATCGGGTGCAGGAGGACGCTGGCCGAAGACAATGGCGATGATGATTGCTATGGCGGTTAAGAGCACATTGAAAAAATTATAGGCTTGGTCCTTGTTCTCCGGCAGAAGCCGAACGAGGCCAGCGAAGGGGGTGCTTTCTTGAATTCGCGAGCCTAGCTGATCACGATCAAGATCTTGTTGCTGAGCCTCCTGAACGATCTCGGCAAGCTCCTGGTAGTTCTCCAAGGTTGCGGGTGTGGCGACGACTGCTTGGACCAACCGAGAGAGCTGATGCCGTTGCATCATCATGTTTTGCCGGACGACCTGACCGCTCCGCTGACGCATCTGTACCGCCTGGCGGACGGCCACCGAGTTGTTGATAATCCTAGAGCTCACGCTGCTCCTTGGGTGCCGGGGAGGGCCACGGGGATGGTAGCAGGCCAACCCGGATGGTGCGCCATCAACGACATGTAACATGGTTACCCCATCTGACGGTCTTGTCGGAGAGGTGTAGATGTAGGAGGAAGGGGAGCGCGGTGAAGCGACTCATCATCCCGTCCGTCACCATGACCCTGTTGCTCGTCATGGCGTTGCCTGCCCATGCAGCACCGGCCCCGTTGCTGATCTCCGGGACCTGCCAAGTAAACAACCGGAACGCGGAATTTCAGAACGGCCAGCTCACCAACTACCAGTTCGTGCAGCAGTCCGACACGACGTTTGGCGTCGTTGGCGACTTGGTGGGCATGTGCCCACTCGTTGATGAGACCGGCCAGCCCACAGGCGAACTCGTCCCGTTCGGGCCAGCTCAGGTCACGTTCACCAACGCGCAGGTGCAGCTTGACTGCTTCACCCATACCTTCGCTATCAGCGCAGGCGGTGGCGCGCCCACCGGCACCGACGTGGGGAACGGCGTCACCGTGTTCAACCTCAGCGGCGGGCAGACATTGACCGGTACAACCAAACAGCAGCAAAAAGACATCTGCTCGACAAAGGCTAAGCTGGACAAGAGTCCGCCGACCGATGTCAAATCCACGGCCACCGACGTGCAACTGCTGAACAACCTGTTGGCAGACTTCTAGCCTGTGACGTTCCGTTAGTGACCGCAGCAGAGGAGGGGGTGCCGGGGGAGGACCCTTCCTCCCCCGGC
>Ga0137373_10008651_pt1 | contig 10733 bp, 9 predicted proteins | sample SagtaG_5_FD_104912 | JGI IMG/M metagenome (GOLD analysis project Ga0137373, IMG submission 104912) | Vadose zone soil microbial communities from Sagehorn Ranch, Mendocino, California, USA - Sage1_R_80_16 metaG | ecosystem: Environmental > Terrestrial > Soil > Vadose zone | place: USA: California...
CGAGGGCACGGGCTATCGAGTCTCGAGCCAGCTCGACCCGCGCGGCGAATGGATCTGGTGGTTCGACGACGAGAAGGGGAACGAGCTCGGGCGGTGGGTCCGCGAGCCGTGGTCAGGCGGTCCACGCGAAACGATGGCGCCCCAGCTTCCGCCGTCCTACAGCGGCCGCATCGCGATACACAGCGGCCCGGCCGCCGCCGATGGCTTCGCCGTGATCGGCCGGTCGCGCTCGCACGAAGGCACGACCGTCTACGTGGTCGCCGATCCTGATACGCCGCGACGGATCTATGCGCATGAACAGAGCGCGTTCATCAGCGGCCTCTCGCGCGACGGGACGCTCGTCGCGCTGTTCCATTCCGAGCACGGTGACAGCCGCAACCGCGTCCTTCGCGTGATCGACCTCGACGGCGCGTGCGTCGCCGAGCTCTCGCACGGTGCCGGCCACGGCATCTCGCCCGCGGGCGGCTGGTCGCCGGTCGTTGGCGACGCGCGGTATCTCGCCGTGCACGATCGTGAGGACCTCGAGCGGCCGCTCATCTTCGACGCGAAGGACGGGACGTCGCGCGAGATCCGGCTCGACCTCCCGGGCGAGACGTTCGCCGACTGGTATCCCGACGCGCGCTCGCTGCTGATCGGTCACGATCACCGCGGCCGCACCGAGCTGTACCGCTACGACCTCGCGAGCGCGGCGCTCGATCGTCTCGTGACGGAGCCGGGGACGATCTCGACCGCGCGCGTGCGGCCCGACGGCGAGGTCTGGTACATGCTTGACCGCTCGTCCGGGCCGGCGGCGGTGCGGAGGGTGGGCGGCGGGGTCGTGCTCGCCGGAAGCGACGCACCGGCCGGCGTGGCGTATCGCGACGAGGACGTCGATGGCGTGCACGTGTTCGTCGCGGAACCCGCAGGGGGTCCTCGGGGGGCGGAGCCCACCGGTGGTCGTCCGACGTTCTTCTTCATCCACGGCGGGCCTGAGGCCGCCGATCGCGACAGCTTCTCGCCCACGATCCAGGCCTGGGTGGAGCATGGCTTCGCCGTCGTCTGCCTGAACTACCGCGGCTCGAGCGGCTACGGCAAGGCCTGGCGCGATGCGATCGTCGGCCGACCCGGCCTGACGGAGCTCGAGGACATCGCGAAGGTGCACGACTGGGCGGTCGCGACGAAGCTCGCGGATCCGAAGCGGAGCGTTCTCGGCGGTGGATCGTGGGGCGGCTATCTCACGCTCCTCGGCCTCGGCACCCAGCCGGAGCGGTGGGCGCTCGGCATCGGCATCGTGCCGATCGGGGACTACATCTCCGCGTACCAGGACGAGATGGAGCCTCTGAAGAAATACGACGCCGCGCTCTTCGGTGGCACCCCGGCGGAGGTCCCGGAGCGCTACCGCGTCGCGAATCCGATCACGTACGTCGATCGCGTGCGCGTTCCGATGTTGCTGCTCGTTGGCCAGAACGATCCGCGCTGTCCTTCGCGCAGCGTCGATGTGTATCGCGACCGGTTGCGCGCGCTTGGAAAGCCGTTCGACGAGTACCGCTACGACGCGGGGCACGGCTCGCTCGTCGTCGACGAGCGCATCAAGCAGGTCGCGATGGAGATCGCCTTCGTCGCTAAGCATCTCGGCACGACACCGCCGCTGGCGTGAGTGTCTTCGACCCCGAAAGCGGGCGGCCGATCGCGGCACCGCCGTGCGCCGGGCCGGGCTGCTGGGCCGGCGCTCCGGGGGCGTACAGGGACGGGCGCGATCTCTACGTCGTGTATCGCATGCGCCGTCCCCAGCCGGGGCGCGGCTACGAGCTCCGTATCGCGGCGAGCCATGACGATCTTCGCTACGAAACGGTCTGGTCGGCGGGCAAGGAGCGCTTCGGCGCTGAGTCGATCGAACGCTGCGCACTCGCGCGTGTCGGCGACACTTGGCGGTTGTATGTGAGCTTCGTGCGACGTGACGACCGGCGCTGGTGCGTCGGACTCGTCGAGGCTCGCGCCGTCGATGCCTTCGCGCCCGCAGAGACGGTCGTCGTTCTCGACCCGCAGGATCTCGGCGTCGCGGCGGTGAAGGATCCGTGGCTCCGCCGTGATCGTGGCCGCTGGCTCATGTTCGTTTCCTACGGCACGCTTCCGGTCTTCGAGGGCCCCGGCCTCCACTCCACCGGTGATGCGCTCTCGACCGGACGGACCCTATCGGTCAGTGGCATCGCGACCAGCGTCGATGGCAGACACTGGACGTGGGAGGGTCCGACCCTCTGGCCAAGCGGGTCGGGTTGGGACGCGTTCACTGCGCGCCTCAGCACGGCGATACCCGATGGTGACGGCTGGCTCGGGCTCTACGACGGGAGCGCCTCGCTTGCCGAAAACTACGAGGAGCGCTGCGGACTCGTCCGTAGTCGCGACCTTTGGCACTGGGAGCGCGTCAGCACCGACGGCCCGTTGATCGGCACGGTGCGCGGCCCCGGCGGCGTTCGCTACGTCGACATCACCGCGGGCGGCGATGTGTTCTACGAATACACGCGCCCGGACGGGGCGCACGACCTGCGGGTGACACACACCGGCTGATCCGGGAACCGATCCGGCTGGGCCGTTGTACGGCGGATAGACCCAGCGACCGGAGGTGAGTAATGCGCCGGATCCTGCTCGCGCTTGTCATTTCACTACTGACCCTCGCATCCTTCGCGGCGCCGGCCGCGGCGAAGTGCCCCACCTGCGTCGACGGCGTCTCGGTCCAGACGCCCGATGGCCAGCCGTGGTCCGAGGGCAAGCCCGTGACCCTGGTCGTGTCCGCGCGACGCGGCGACCCGGGCGCGGCGTTCCCCACGACCGGCCTCGCCGTGATCATGCAGACCGACCGCGAGCGCACCAAGTGCCTCGACGTCCCGCTCAAGCTCGTGAGCCAATCGGGCGACGGCGCGCTCTACGCCGGCGTCTTCTACCCGTTCCGCGCGGCGATCTACTCGGGTCTCGTGCAGTTCGGTGAGTTCTCCTTCGATGTGACGATCGACGTGAACAAGATCGCCGCGACCACGCCGGTCGCGACGAACGATCTGCCTGTCGCCGCACCCGAGCAGGCCGTCGGTGAGACCCTCAGCTACACGATCGGCGCCGTGCCGTTCTTCGTGATCGCCATCGGCTTCTGGTCCGTGATCGCGTTGGTTCTCGCCCGGCGACAGCCGCGGATGCGGACGGTCTAGTGCGGAGGCTCCTCCTCGGAGCAGTGCTCCTCATCCTCGCCTGCGAGGGAGCGGCGACGCTCCCCGCTCCCTCGCAGAAGTCGCCCGCGGTCGCGCCGACCGCGACGATCGACGTCAGCGACATGATGGGCGCGTTCCCGCCGACAACGTTCTTCGTGGTCACCCCAGACTTGGTCAAGGCGCTGGCGCTCCTCAACCACGCGACGAAATACACGATCTCTATTGACCGCGGCGGTGCACAGGTCGCCGTCGCTGCGGCATCGCAGCGCGTATACGTCATGGATGAAAGCTCCGCGGGCGCGCGGATACGGTCCTTCGATCTCGGCACCGGCGTGGAACGCGCGTCCCGTGTCATGCCGCAGGCGAGCCTCGTGCCGTCGGACTCGGCGCACGCCGCGCTCACCGTGGACGCCTCGACCGGTGATGTCTTCGCGCTCGTTGGTCAGGGCGCGCTGCGTTCGATCGAACAATTCGGCGGGACCTCGCTCGAGCCGGTGCGTCATGTCCTCGGTGACCTCCGCTGCGGAGACCGCATTGCCGCCGCCGCGGGTCGCGTCGTCCTGGCATGCATGGACGAAGGCGGGCTCGTGACTTCTGAGCCGGGAGGGGGAGGGAAGTTCCGCGCTGACGGGGCACTCGTCGCGTTAGCGATCCTGCCTGATGGCACGCTCATGGCGGGCAGCGCTGACGCGACGCTGTGGCGCTTGGCGAAGGGTGCGGCCCAGCTCGAGCGGATCGACACACTCAAAGAGCGAGGCACCTCCTTGCTGAAGGACGGGATCGCGTCGCAGGGCGACTGCTGCTTCCTGTTCGGCATCGTCGGCAGTGTCGCGAACACGCAGGTGCGCCTCCTTGCCGGCGGCTACACGCTCCTGCTCTTCCCCGACACGCAGCGGCCGCAGGGCGGCATCCTCGTGCAGCCCCCGTTCGCGTACTACGCGGTCGGATCGCAGGCGCGGCACACCGACATCCAGCAGGGATTCAGCGAAACAATGGCCGACCTTGGGACTCGCGCGTTACCGGGGGCGGTCGCCGACCGTTAGTCGCGGTCTAGCGCATCGCCTCGAGGAGTGGATTGACGTCGCGCTCGAAGGAGTTCTGCTCGACGAGCGGCGTCTCCTTCAGATCCGGGATCCGGCGGAAGACCTCGTCCTCGTACGTCGGCAGGTCGATCTCGTAGTACACGCCGATCGGGATCGGCTCGTCCTCGTAGCTCCGCGCGACCGCGGCGGACTTCTTGGTGATGATCTCCTGCTTGTCGTTCGGGTCCAGCACCTTGCCGTCGAAGCCCTGGTCCTCGAGCTTGTACAGGCGGGAGCGCTTCTCGGGCAGGTCCGCGCCCTCGTACCACTCCTTGGTGTACAGGTCGTTGTATGTCGGGCACGTCTGCAGCACGTCGACCAACGCCGCGCCGCGATGCTGCATCGCGCGAGCGATGATGCCCGCTGTGTACTTCGGCTCGAGCGCGTAGGCACGCGCGATGAACGTGTAGCCCGACGCGATTGCCATCGCGACGGGATTGATGCCGTCCTGGATCGACTGCTCGGGCATCGACTTCGTCTTCTTGCCCTTGGCCAGCGTCGGCGACGCCTGGCCCTTGGTGAGTCCGTAGACGTTGTTGTTGTGGACGATGTACGCGAAGTCGACGTTGCGTCTGCCTGCACCGACGAAGTAGCCGGCACCGATGCCGTACCCATCGCCGTCGCCGCCGAGCGCGAGCACCGTCTGCTTCGTATTCGCCAGGCGCGCCCCGGTCGCGACCGTCAGGACACGGCCGTGCAGCGTGTGGAACCCATAGGCGTTGATGTAGTGCGGAGTTTTTCCGGAGCACCCGATGCCAGAGAACACCGCGACCTTGTCGGGATCGAGCTGCTGTTGCGCGAGCGCCATCTGGATGCTGGTGAGGATGCCGAAGTCGCCGCAGTTGTGGAGAGTGGCCACGTCGGTCACATACGAATGCACATCCGCGACCTCGAGGTTGTGCACGATGCCGTCGTAGGGCCTGACATCGTTGGCGACCACACGCGCGATCACGTACGGCGTCTCGAAGATCGCTGACGATCCCGTTGCGGCATTCCGATCCTGCGCACCTACAGCCACCAGGGTCGCAAGCGATCGATGCGTGACGACCGACGGCGCCCGGGTGTAGGCGATGTCGTCTCCAACTCTCACCTCGTCCGCCGGGACCCATTCGAAACGCACCACACCGGTCGCTGCATTGGTGCGTGCCATGTGGATGGGGTGATCTGACGTCAACACGACCGTGCCGAAGCCTTCGACTGTCACGTGATGGATCGTCGCGGGATGCTGATGCGACATGATTTCGGTGACGCGGTGGAACCGACCGTCATGCCCGAGGACCTCGTCGCCCACTCGGATCTCCGCAATCGGACGGTTGCCTGACGGCGTGACGATCCTGGTCGATGGCAGTACGCAGCCAGCACACCAGTCGTTGTGCAGCTCGGACTTGTAATCCTTGATCGTGAGCTTCACTGGTGCGTTAACGGACATGCGTCACCACCGGCTCGGCCCTGCCGCCCGCGTAGGCGTTGGCGAGGGCGCGGACGACCTCGTCTTCGCTGAACGGCCGCCCATCGTACTTGTTGATGCGGTCTTTGATGATCACGCCGGTGTGCTCGGTCACGAGCGACGCCAGCTGTCCGGAGTAGTTCTCCTCCATGCTCACGATGCGCTTCGCCTTGCGGAGGATGTCGCCCACCGCCTCGGCGGGGAACGGCTTCATGAGCCGGCACTGGAGGAAGTTGATCTTCTTGCCCTGACCATCGAGCACCCTCATCGCGTCGAGGATCGTGCCCTTCGTCGAGCCCCAGGCGACGACGGTGAGCTCCGCGTCCACGGGACCGTGGAGCGCGTACTGCTGGTCCTGCGGGATGGCTTTCTGCGCGAGTGCGAGCTTTCCCATGCGTTTGTGCATCATCGCCATGCGCATCTCGACACCCTCGGTGATGTGGCCATCGGGGTCGTGCTCGTCGGACGTGACCCAGAACCGTCCGCCCGGGATGCCGGGCCGGCTGCGCGGCGATATGCCGTCCTTCGTCAGCGCGTAGCGGAGGTACTCCTTCACGTCGCCGGGTTTGCCGTTGCCGTTGTGACCGTTCGCACTGTCGTTGGGGCCTTTGGCGTCGATGGCGGTCCACTCGCTGCCGGTGAAGCGCTCGCCACGATCGATCTTGTCGTACTTCAGCTCGAGCTTGTCGATCGTCGTGTAGACCGATGCGAGCTTCTTGTCCGACAGAACGATGATCGGCATCTGGTAACGCTCGGCCCAGTTGAAGGCGGAAAAGATGTCCTGGTACGTCTCCCGCAGGTCGCCGGGCGCGGTCACGATGTGCGGGAAGTCGCCCTGCGCGGGGTGCAGTGCGAACTGCAGATCACCCTGCTCCTGCCGCGTGGGCATCCCCGTCGACGGGCCGCCGCGCTGATACATGACGAGCACCGGTCCGGGCGCCTCCGTGATCGAAGCGAAGCCGATGCCCTCCACCATGAGCGCGAAACCGGGTCCGCTGGTCGCCGTCGCGACGCGAACTCCCATGTGCGCCGCGCCGACGGCCATGTTGATCGAGCTGATCTCGTCCTCGCATTGCACCACGAGCAGGTTGAAGTCGCGCTGATGGCGTTCGAGGAAGACGCTCTCGTCGGTCGCGGGCGAGATCGGGTAATAGGTCTGGAACGAACAGCCCGCCTTCAGCTTCGCGATGGCGGCGATCTCGTAGCCCTTCGCGAGGATGCGCGCCTTCGGTTCAGCCCCGGGCTTGAGGGTGTACGGAAATTCCTTCGCGCTTTCGTTCTGCTTCACGTGCTCGAACGCGAGCCGCGCGGCCCGCACGTTGAGCTCGCCCACCTCGGAGCGCTTGCCCTTGAACTGGCTGCGGATGACCTCGGCGACGAGGTCGAACGGGTAGTCGCAGAGCGCGAGCGACGCGCCGAGGCCGACGGTGTTCTTCATGACCTCATAGCGTCGCGCCTGCTCACCCTTGCCGACCTCTTCGAGCGCCTTCTTGATGATCTCCATGAACGGGACCGCGTAGAAGCGCAGGTCCGTCCGCTTGCTGTCCGCGGGCTTGAACTCGATCTCGCTGTCGTAGATGACGCCGCCGCCCTCGTTAATCTCGTGGAGATGGCCGAAATGCGTCGGCCAGCGGCGGTGGTGCCCGTCGCCGGTGAGGGTCTCGTCGTCGAGGGCGACGAGGATGTCGGCGGTGTCACGGTAGGAACGGATGTCTTCGTCGTCGACGCGCACGCGGTAGAACGAGTGCTTGCCCATGATGTTGGAGTGGTATTCGATGTTCGCGTACACGCGCAGGCCGGCCCTTGAACAGGCCTTCGCGAACACCTCGGCGGAGGCGTTGATCCCGCTCCCCTGGGGTCCACCGATCATCCAGGTGAGCCGATTCTTCTGCACTCGGAACAACTATTCTACGTCTCGATGGCGGCGCGTCGGGAGAAGGACACGCTCGGAGAGATAGAGGTCCCATCCGACGCGTTGTGGGGCGCGCAGACCCAGCGAGCTGTCGAGAACTACCCCATCTCCGGCTACCGAGCGTTCCCGGCTTTCATCCGCGCGATGGCGCGCGTGAAGCGCGCCGGTGCGCTCGCCAACGCCGAGGCTGGTCGGTTGGAGCCCAAGCGACGTGACGCGATCGTAGCCGCCTGCGACGAGATCCTCGCGGGAAAGCACATGGATCAATTCGTTGTCGATGTCTTCCACTCCGGCGCCGGCGTGTCGTTCCACATGAACGTGAACGAAGTGATCGCCAACCGGGCGAACCAGATCTGCGGGGGCGGACTCGGCACTTACGAGCACGTCAATCCCAACGATCACGTGAACATGAGCCAGTCCACGAACGACGTCACGCCGACAGCGATGCGCCTCGCGCATCTCGAGCTCACGAAGACCGTCTGCGAGGAGCTCGACAAGCTCTCCGACGCGCTCGCAGCGAAAGCCACGCAGTACGCGGACGTCGTCAAACCGGGCCGCACGCATCTGCAGGATGCCGTGCCGATCACGTACGGCCAGGAGATCGGCGGGTGGGGGAACCGCATCAAGGGCGCCGCGGCAGGTCTGCGCGCCGGTCGCACGGAGCTGTGCGAGCTTGGCATCGGCGGCACCGCGGCGGGAACGGGTCTGAACGCCGACCCGCAGTTCCGCGAGCGCGTGTGCCGTTATCTGGCGGAGTGGTACGGCGAGCCCATCGTGCCGACGAAAGACCTCTTCGCGTCGATGCAATCGATGGCGCCGTTCGTCCGCATCTCGAGCGGGATGCGAACGGCATCGATCGAGCTCTCGCAGATCTGCAACGACATCCGCATCCTCGTGTCGGGGCCGAGGACCGGCTTCGGCGAGCTCGTGATCCCAGCCGTGCAGCCGGGCTCGTCGATCATGCCGGGCAAGGTGAATCCGGCGATCGCCGAGATGGTCAATCAGGTCTGCTTCCAGGTCATCGGGAACGACACGACGGTCGCGTGGGGCGCGCAGGCCGGGCAGCTCGAGCTGAACGTGATGATGCCGGGCATCAACTACGCGGTGTGCTTCTCCGCGACGATCCTCGCGAACGCGGTACGGCAGATGCGCACGCGGACGATCGAAGGCATGCGCGTCGACGAGGATCGCGTGAAAGAGCTGATGGACTCGAGTCCACCGCTCATAGCCACCGCCCTCTCACCGCATATCGGCTACGCGAAGGCTGCCGCCCTTGTGAAGCGCGCGCTCGCCGAGCGTCGCTCGCTCTTAGATGTGGCCCTGGAGGAGAAGATCATGCCCGAGGAGAAGCTCCGGAAGATCCTCGACGCGTTGCCGATGACGAAGGGCGGCGTGCAGTGACCGTCGGCCCGAAGATCGACGGGCACAGCGGCTCGGTCCGCGTGCGCAGCACGGTCGCCTTCGAGGCGAAGCAGAAGATCCCGTACTTCCTCGGCGTCTCGGGAAAGACGGCGGGCGCGAAAGACCTGTCCTTGAACCTCATCGTCGTGCCGCCGAAGGGGAAGGCGGACCCCCACACGCATAGCGAGTTCGAGAGCGCGATCTACGTGATCAGCGGCAGAGCGATCCATCACTGGGGCGATCGGCTGCAGCACTCGATGGAGACGAAGGCTGGCGACTTCCTCTTCGTCGCGCCGGGCGTGCCGCATTACCCGGAGAACCCCTACGACGAGCCGGTGATCGCCGTCGTCGCGCGCAACGATCCCGACGAACAGGAGCACGTCATCCCCTTCGCGTCGCCGTGATCGCGGGAGCGACCTTTTCGCGCGATCGTCGCTATCGCTACCGCCTGTGGCGACGCTGGGATCTTTCTCTTCCAGTCGTCGCGTTCTGCATGCTCAATCCGTCGACGGCTGACGAACAGCGCGACGATCCGACGATCCGGCGCTGCATCGGCTTCGCGCATGACTGGGGTTACGGCGGTGTCGAGATCGTGAATCTGTTCGCGTTTCGCGCGACCGATCCGAGGGCTCTACGGCACGCGGCCGACCCGGTGGGCTGCCACAACGATCGCCACCTCGCGCGGGCGGCGCGTCGCGCGACGTTGGTCGTCACCGCGTGGGGAGCCCGAGCCGACGTGCGCCGAGCCCGGCGCGCGATGCGGGTGCTGAGCGGACAGCGGCGGTCCCTCGCGCACCTCGGGTTCACGAGGTCGCGACAACCGCGCCATCCGCTCTACCTCCCGCGGAACTTCCGTCCCATCCGCTATGGGAGCGAGACAGAGGCCCGATAGTCCCCGTCGCCGCCGTCCGCCACGGTGAATGTGCCAACGAACTGGATCGTGCCGCTCGCCCCCGCGAGACCGGCGGTGCCACCGACGACGGCGCAGACACTGGCCACCGCGCCGGCTCCAACGGTCTGGAACCCTCCGGCGTCCTTGCAGGTGAGCGTGCCGTCCTTGGTCGTGAGGACGATGTCGCCGGTGTAGAGGACGACGCCTGTCGTCGGAGTGTCGGCCGTCGGCACGAGGCTCGTCGCGGTGAAGACGAAGTCGCCTTTGAGTCCTCCGCTGAGCGTCCCTTGCGTGCAGAGGCCGATGGGAGAGAGGCAGTCGGGTCCGCCGACGACGACGGATCTGAAGTGGCCGACCGCGTTCGCGGCGGCGACCGCGCTCGAATCGACGGCCACGACCGAGATGAGGAGTACCGAGGCGAGAACGATGCGCGCGATCATGCTGATCCTCCTCGCGGGTGATCGGCGGAGGATAGTCCCGGGTCAGGTCGTCAGCCGAGCCTCACACCGCCTCGGCGAGCTCGGGCGCGATGCTGCGACGCGCGCGGAGCCGACCGACGATCCGCCGCGTGAGCGCGTCCATCGCCGCGTAGCCCGCGCCAATGCCGGTGGGCGGATTCCCGGCCGGCAGCATCAAGCCGGGCAGGACCGGAGCCCAGCGCCAGATCCCCAGACCGGTGCCGTACAGCTCGAGCGCGGTCGTCATTGCGATGCTGACGGGGTAGAGCATCGGATACCGGCCGCGCACGATGGAGCGGACGAAGATCGCCCAGGTCACGAAGCCGAGTAGGTCGGGGAGGGGCGGACGCGCCAAGCCGTACAGC
>Ga0137373_10008654_pt1 | contig 10732 bp, 10 predicted proteins | sample SagtaG_5_FD_104912 | JGI IMG/M metagenome (GOLD analysis project Ga0137373, IMG submission 104912) | Vadose zone soil microbial communities from Sagehorn Ranch, Mendocino, California, USA - Sage1_R_80_16 metaG | ecosystem: Environmental > Terrestrial > Soil > Vadose zone | place: USA...
CGCCTGGTACGAGACGCGCTGCGCCGCCTCGCTCGCGAACAGCTTGGCCATCGACGCTTCGCGCGTGAACGGGCAGGCGAGGTCCCGCAGCCACGCCGCGCACAGCGCGAGCATCCGCGCGGCGTCGAGATCGGTGCGGGCCCGCGCGAGCGAGGATCGGACCGCCTCGAACTCCGCGATGGGCCGCCCGAACTGACGCCGCTCGTGCGCGTACGCGATCGCGCGCTCGATGACGGCGCGAGCGATGCCGATGGACTGCGCCGCGATCCCGATGCGGCCGCCGTCGAGACCCGCGAGCGCGATGCCGAAGCCACGCCCGACCTCGCCGAGCACGGCGTCCGCGCCGACGCGGGCGTCCTCGAGCACGAGCGCGCTGGTATCGGACGCGAGCAGACCCATCTTCTGCTCGGACGGTCCGAAGCTCACGCCCGGCGCGTCGGTCGGAACGATGAACGCGGTGATGCCGGTGTGTGCAGGGGCAGGGGCCCTTGGGCGCGGAGCGACCGCCCCCCGAGAACCCCCCGCAGCCCGCTCGGCGGACCGTGATCGAGCTCGGCGCGCGCGCGAGCGTGCTCGAGGCCGTGGAGCGGATCGCCGCCGCGCCCGCGGCGGACGATCTGGTGCTCTCCATCTCAGCCGGCGCGCCTGCCGCCAGAAATGCGGTGTTCTTAGAGGTCGCCCGCCGCGCGGCAGGCACGCGGCGTCTTGCGATCGTCTCCCCGGATGCGCGCGCGCGTTCTCTGGCCTCGTCGGTCCACCTGCCCGCTTTCGCCAGCATCGCGGCGCTGGAGCGTCAAGAGCTCGACGCGACCGAGCCGCTGACCACCGCGCGACGCGCCGCTCTCGCACGACCGGTGCGGATCACACGCGCGGCGTCGGGCCCCTCGCCGGTGCGGATCCTCGGCATCCTCGGGAGCCTGCTCGCAGCCGCGCTCGTGCTCATGGCCGTCATCGGGCCCACCGCAACGGTGGTCGTCGCGCCAATATCGAAGGCGCTCGGCCCGATGGAGTTCGAGCTGCGCGCCGGACCGCAGGGCGAGATCCCCGGCGCGCTCACGCTGGTCGCGAACGACATGAGCCAGAAGTACACCCAGAACGCGACGGGAGAGCGTCTCGACCCGATCAAGGCGAAGGGCGTCGCCAAGTTCACGAATCGGGTCACGCAGGAGACACGGGTCCTGAGGGGGACCGTGGTGCGCACGCGTGACAACGTTCGCTTCCAGACCACCGAGGAGAAGGTCATCCCGCGTAGCTCGCTCGACATCCTTCCACCGTTCGTGAAGTTCGGGACCGTCGACGTCGCGATCGAGGCGCTCGACCCCGGCCCGGCGGGCAACGTCGCGGCGAACACGATCACGATCACCGATCGCGAGGACTTCGCGGTGGGCAACCCGCAGGCGACGGCGGGCGGCGAGATCAAGAAGTTCGCCGTCGTCACGGGCTCGGATTACGGGCTCGCCGCGGGCCGCGCGGACGAAGAGCTTCGCAAGCGAGGCGTGCAGAAGGTCGAGGAGTGGAAGAAGGACCCGGCGAACAAGGGCCAGGTCATCTACGGCCCAGTGACGAAGGTCACGTCGGTCACGCAATCGTCGGGTCTCGTCGGCACCGAACCGCCGAATGGCCTGTTTGAGCTGACCGTCACGGGAACGGTCACGGGCTACAGCCTCTCGGAGGCGGAGCCGCGCGCCACGACGATCACGAAGCTGAAACAGCAGGCCGATCCCGAGTACGAGATCAACGAGGCCGCTGCGGGGGTGGCCGTGATCATCGGACCGACGCTCGTCGACAACGGCGTCCAGTGGCGCGTTCGCGCCAGCACCCTGCAATACCCGCAGCTGAAAGAGGCGCCGCTGCGGACGGCGCTCGCGGGCCGTGAGTTCAGCGAAGCACAGAGCGTCATGGACGGCCAGGGCCTCGAGCTCCGGCGCATCACCATTTGGCCGTGGTGGTGGCCACGCTTTCCGTTCTTCGACTCGCGCCTGCGCATCGAGGTGGATACGCAGACATCGGCCGGCTCGCCCTGAGCGTGCGCTATCTTGCGCTGGACGTCGGCGACCGCCGCATCGGGCTCGCCGTCGGTGACGATGCGTTCGGCCTCGCGCGGCCGCTCCGCACCCTGGCGCGACGCAACCTCGAGGCCGACCTCGCGAGCCTCCGGGACCTGATCGCGAAAGAGGAGGTTGGTGCCCTGGTCATCGGTCTGCCGCTGACGCTGCGTGGTGAGGACGGGCCGCAGGCCCAGCGCGTGCGACGGTTCGCCGACGCGTGCGCCGCGCTGGGTGTTCCGGTCGATCTGTACGATGAGCGCTTCACGACCGCCGAGGCCGCCCACCGCGGCGCCGCGGATCTGGATGCCGGCGCGGCGACGGTCCTTCTCGAAGACTTCCTTTCGCGACGCCGGACAGGCTGATGCCGTCGTCGCGTGGCCAGTATTCGCGTGCGCTGCCGCCGCGTGAGCGCTCGTCGCTGGGCCCGTTCTTCTTCCTCTTTGGCGTGGCGCTGCTCGTCGTCGGGTCGTACTTCGTGGTGCGGCCTCTTGCGGAGGAGACCGTCGTTGCATATGTGAAGGACCACGACACGCTGCTGCGCCAGGACTTCGTGCGTGGTTTCGTCGCGGATCGCGTGGCTAGCGAGGTCGACCTGGCGAAGGACACCCGTGCGGATAACAGACCCTTCGTGATCGCACGCGGCGAGACGGCCGGCGAGATCGCGAAACGTCTCGAGCAGGAGGGCATCATTCGCTCCGCGCTCGCCTTCGACTTCATCCTCTACGAGACCGAGCGGGAGAACGCGCTGCAGTCGGGCACGTATACGGTCTCGCCCGCACTCACACCCCGCGACCTGGCGAAGCTCTTCGAGAAGGCGCCCGGCGAGCAGATCGTTCTGCGCATCATCGACGGCTGGCGCCTCACGGAGATCGCGAGCGCCGTGAACAAGGCCTTCCCCTCGATCACGAAGGAGGCGTTCACCGCCGCCGCGGCCGTGGGCGATCGCAAGAACACCGTACTCACGGGGCTGGACGCGACGACGCCGCTCGAGGGCTATCTCTTCCCCGACACGTACTTCATGCGTCCGGATGTGACGGCGCCGGAGATCGTTGACGTCCTCCTGGATACGTTCGAGCGCAAGGTGGGCGCGACCCTCCGGGCCGCCTCGGCGGAGCGCAAGGTCGCGATCTACGACATCGTGAAGCTCGCCTCGATCGTGGAACGAGAGGCGCGCGACAGGACCGAGAGTCCGACGATCGCCGGCGTCTACACCAATCGCCTGAAGATCGGCATGAAGCTCGACGCAGACCCGACGATCCAGTACGCGATCGGCGACTGGCGCGAGCTCTCGCTGGACGACCTGAGGCTCGACTCGCCGTACAACACCTATCTATATCCGGGGCTGCCGCCGACGCCGATCGCGAATCCCGGCGCTGCCGCACTCGAGGGCGCCGCGAAGCCGGCCGACGTGCCCTACTTCTACTTCGTGGCGAAGAACGACGGCACCGGCGGGCATGCGTTCGCCGTCACGGTCGAGGAGCACGAGGCCAATCGGGTCAAATACGGGAACAAATGAGCGAGTGACCCATGGCGACCGTGTACCTGCTCGGCCATCCCGTGGCGCATTCCCTCTCGCCGGCGATGCACAACGCCGCGTTCCTGGCGCTCGGTCTTCCGCACCGCTACGAGACACGCGACGTCGAGTCGGATCGGCTCGAGGATTTCGTCGAAGCGCTGCGTAAGGATGACGTCCTTGGTGCGAACGTCACGATCCCGCACAAGGAACGCGCACTGCGGTTCATGGACGACGCCGGCCCGGACGCGCGCCGCGTGGGCGCGGTCAACACCATCGTGCGCCGTGGCGGGCGCCTCCTCGGGGAGAACACCGATGTGTATGGCTTCGAACGTGCGATCAGCGAGCCGCGGCCGGGTCCGGGCGCGACGTTGTTCGCCGGCGAGACCGTGCTCGTGCTGGGGGCGGGTGGAGCGGCGCGGGCCTGCGCCGTCGTGCTTCTCCAACGGGGCAACGAGGTGCGGATCGCGAACCGAAGTCGCGTGCGCGCGGAGGAGCTCGTTGCGGGGATCGAAGTCGACGGCCGACGCGCATCGGCCGTGCTGTGGCCGAGATCCGAGGACCTCGCGGCGGTCACGGGGGTGGTCAACGCGACCCCGCTGGGTCTGCATGGTGAGGATCCACTCGCCGGGTTCGAGATCCGCGAGGGCCTGCGCATCGTGGACCTAGTGCCCACCGCCGCGGTGACGCCGCTCGTCAAGAGGGCGCGCGCCGTCAAGAATGTCGTGGTCGTGGACGGACTCTTGGTGTTGCTCTACCAGGCGGCGCGCTCGTTCACCCTGTGGACGGGTCGCGAGGCGCCGCTCGCGGTGATGCGCGCGGCCCTCCCGCGCGCGATATGAGGCTCCTCACCGCGGGCGAGTCGCACGGTCACAGGCTCGTCGCGGTCCTCGATGGCGTTCCCGCCGGCATTGCGATCGCGGCCGCGGACATCGACGGCGACCTGCGGCGCCGTCAGCTCGGCTACGGCCGCGGGGCGCGACAGAAGATCGAGCGCGACGCGGTGAACATCACCGGCGGCGTGCGGCACGGACGCTCCACCGGCGCGCCGATCGCGCTGCAGATCGCGAACCGGGACGCCGTGAACTGGGAGCGCGTGATGAGCGTCGAGCCGGTGCTGGACCCGCCCGACGCCGTGACGCGTCTTCGACCGGGGCACGCCGACCTCGCGGGCGCGCTCAAGTTCGGGCACGAGGACGTGCGCGATGTCATCGAACGCTCTAGCGCGCGCGAGACGGCGGCGCGGGTCGCGGCGGGTGCGGTCGCGAAGGCCGTGCTCAGGCTCATCGGCATGGAGGTGCGCAGCGAGACGAAGGCGATCGGCGACGTCGAGAGCGAGCCCAGCTTCGACTCTGAGGCGGTCGAGGCGAGCGAGGTGCGCTGCGCGGATAAGACCCGATCCCAGGCGATGGTCGCCGCGATCGCGGCCGCGCGGGACGCAGGCGACACGCTCGGCGGCATCGTGGCCGTTCGCGCAAGTGGCGTCGTGGCCGGCCTCGGGACCTCGGCGCAGTGGGACCGCCGCCTCGACGGGCGCATCGCGCAGGCACTCCTGTCGATCCAGAGCGCCAAGGGCGTGCAGTTCGCCGACGCGTTCGCCGCGGCGCGCGAGCGTGGAAGCGCGGTGCACGATCCGATCAGCGTTTCGGACGGACACTTCACGCGCGCGCGCAACCGCGCCGGTGGCCTCGAGGGAGGCATGAGCAACGGCGAGGACATCATCCTCGAGGTGGCGTTCAAGCCGATCTCGACCCTGATGAAGCCGCTGCCTTCGGCGGACCTACGCACCGGCGCGCCGTCGCCCGCGCACGTCGAGCGCAGCGATGTATGCGTCGTCCCGGCGGCAGGCGTTGTCGCGGAGGCGATGCTCGCGTTCGTCCTCGCCGATGCGCTCGTCGAGAAATTCGGCTGCGACAACGCGGATGATCTCGTCGCCGCGGTCGAGCGCTATCGCGCCCGTCTCCGTCCGATCGACCAGAGGAAATAGAAGACCTGTGCATCTCTTCCTCGTGGGTCCGCCGGGCATCGGCAAGAGCACCATCGCGCCGCTCCTCGCGAGCCGGCTGGGCGCGAGCGTCGTCGAGACCGACCGCGCCATCGCGCGTCGCGCGCGCAAGACCAACAAGGACGTCATCGAGCAGGATGGGATGGAGAGCTTCCGCGACCTCGAGTCGCGCGTCATCGCGTCGCTCCGACCGACTCCGGCGTGGATCGTCGTCGACACCGGCGGTGGCGCACCGATCCGCGAGGTGAACCGCAAACGGATGCGCGAGATCGGTCTGATCATCGGGCTGCACGGCTCGCTGGAGCGCATCACCGCCGGGATCGCCGCGACCATGGCCAAGCGCCCGAATCAGGACGTGACGCCTGAAGACCGGGCGCGATCGGTCTTGCGTGAGCGAAAGGCCGCGTACGCGGATGCCGATGTCACGTTCGACGTGGACCGTGATGCGACGGCCGACGATTCCGCGCACGCGATCGCGGCCTGGCTCGTCGCTGCGCGCGGCATCCGTGTCGATGTTGGCGGCGAGCGTCCGTACCCTGTGCTCGTTCGCGCGGGACTGCTCGACCAGGTCGGCACTCACCTCGCGGATCTCGGCTGGTCGGGTCGCATCGCCGTCGTGAGCGAGCCCGCCGCGGCCGCGCGGTACGAGGCGCGCCTGGTGCGCTCTCTCGCGAACGCCGGCCTCGACCCGATCGCGCTGCGACTGCCGACCGGCGAGGGCGCGAAATCCGTGCGCGCGGTCGCGAAGCTGTGGGCCGACCTCGCGGCAGGCGGGCTCGGCCGCGACGGCGGGATCGTTGCGCTCGGTGGCGGTGCGGTCGGCGACGCAGCGGGCTTCGCCGCCGCGACGTATCAGCGAGGCGTGCGCGTCGCGCACGTTCCGACGACGCTCCTCGGCATGGTCGACGCCGCCATCGGCGGGAAGACCGCGATCGACATCCCCGAAGGCAAGAACCTCGTCGGCGCGTTCCACCCGCCGGACGCGGTATTCGCGGACGCCGGCGTGCTCGCGACGCTGCCGCAGCGTCAGCTGTCCTCGGGTCTGGCGGAGGTCGTGAAAAGTGCGTTCCTCGCAGACCGCGATGCGGTCGCGCACGTCGAGCGCTCGCTGGACGCGGTGCTGCGTGGCGACATCGGCCCGCAGTTCACGACCGTCGCCCTCGCGGCCGAGGTGAAGGCCGGCATCGTCACCCTCGACCCGCGCGAGACAGGGCTGCGCGAGCTGTTGAACTTCGGCCACACCCTGGGTCACGCCTACGAAGCCGCGTCGAGCTACCGCGTGACTCACGGCGAGGCGGTCGCGATCGGCCTCGTGTTCGCTTCGGCGCTGTCCGAGACGCTCGGCCTGGCACCGCGTTCGCTGCGGATCGACGTCGAGCGCCTGCTCGCGCGCGCCCGGCTGCCGATCCGCGCTCAACTCACGCGCGAGGTCTGGACCTACCTCCAGCGCGACAAGAAGGCACGCGCAGGCAAAGTGCGCTGGATCCTCCCGCGGCGCGTCGGCCTCTTCAGCGAGGTCACCGATGTGGGTGAACGAACGCTTCGCCAGGCCGCGCGGCTGGTGCAGGGTCGCGCTGCATGACGCGCTTCCTGCTCGTGAATGGGCCGAATCTCAACACGCTGGGCACGCGCGAGCCACAGATCTATGGCGCGACGACGCTCGACGAGGTCGTTGCGCGTTGCATGGCGGTCGTGCGCGACGCTGGCGCGACGCTCGTCGCCTTCCAGTCGAATCACGAAGGCGCGCTCATCGACTTCCTGCAGCAGCAAGCCTCGGCCGATGGTGCCATCATCAATCCTGGAGGACTCGCTCATACGTCGGTGGTGCTCCGTGACGCCGTCGCGGCGTGCAAGTTCCCGGTCGTCGAAGTGCACATCAGCGACGTGATGAAGCGCGAGGCCTTCCGCCACCATAGCTATCTGAAGGACGTGACCGCGAATCAGGTCATCGGCCTGGGCGTCGTCGGCTACGAGGTCGCGCTCCGCTGGCTCATCGAGGAGACGAAGAAGAAGCAGTGATCAGCACCGGGGAGATAAAACGCGGTATCACCGTCGAGATCGACGGCCAGCTCTACCAGATCGTCGAGTTCCAGCACATCAAGATGGGACGCGGCAGCGCGCAGGTCCGGATGAAGCTGCGCAATGTGCGCAAGGGCGATCTCATCGAGAAGACGGTGCAGGCCGGCGAGCGCTTCCAGCGCGCGCGACTCGATCACCGCGTCGTGCAGTTCATGTACAAGGACGGCACGCATTTCCACTTCATGGATACCAAGACCTACGACCAGATCGCACTCGACGCGGACCAGCTCGGCGACGCCGTCAACTACCTCACCGACGGCATGGAAGTCACGCTCAACGAGTACGAGGGCGAGCCGATCGGTGTGGACATGCCGGCATCGATCGTCATGACCGTCGCGTCGACGGACTTCGGCCTAAAGGGCGACACCGCGACCGGCGCGACGAAGCCGGCGACGCTCGAGTCCGGTCTCAAGGTCAACGTGCCGCTGTTCGTGAAGGCGGGGGACAAGATCAAGGTCGATACGCGGACGGGTGAGTATCTCGAGCGCGCCTAGGGACGTCCTGCGCGTCGGTCAGCTCGCCATCCGGCTGGCCGAGCACATCCAATCCGGCGACGAGTTCAAGGACTTATGGGTCGAGGGCGAGGTCTTCCAGTCACGCGTCTCGCCCGCGGGACACGTCTACTTCACGCTGCGCGACAACGTCGGTCAGATGCAATGCGTCCTCTTCGCGTCGCAGGCCGCACAGATCGCGCTCACCCCACGGGATGGCACGAAGGTCCTCGCGCACGGATGGGTCGAGTTCTATCACCGCGATGGCCGGTGCCAGCTGCGGATCGACGACGTGCGCCCCGCCGGCGCGGGTGACGCGTTCCTGCGCCTCGAGGCGCTCAAGCGGCAGCTCACCGCGGAGGGACTCTTCGCGCAGGAGCGCAAGCGCGCGCTGCCGCCGGCGCCGCGCCGCGTCGGCGTGGTCACGAGCCCGATCGGCGCCGCGTGGCGTGACGTGCAGACCGTCGTCGCGCGGCGGGATCCGCGCATCGAGCTGATCCTCGCTCCCGCGCAGGTGCAGGGCGTGGGCGCCGTCGAGTCACTCATCGGGGCGCTCGACGGTCTCGCCCAGCTTCGCGAGCTCGATGTCGTGATCATCGCGCGGGGCGGCGGGCCGAGCGAGGATCTTGCCGCGTTCAACGACGAGGCGCTGGTACGCGCCATCGCGCGATTCCCGCGGCCCGTCGTCTGCGGCGTCGGTCACGAGACGGATGTGACGCTGGCGGATCACGCCGCGGATCTGCGGGCGCCGACGCCGTCGGTCGCGGCGGAGCTCGTCGTGCCGGACTCCGCTCGCCATCAGGTCGCCGCGGAGCGGCTCTGGCGCCGGGTCGCGACGCGCATGCGCGAGGCGCTCGAGGGACGTCGACGGCGCCTCGTCGAGGCGCGCCGGCTCGTCGAGCGCCGCGCTCCACCCGCGAAGGTCGCGGCGCTGCGGCAGCGGCTCGACGAGGATCGGCGACTGATCGACCGCGCGATGTCGCGTCTCGTGCCGTCCCGGCGCCAACGGCTCCTCGGATCGCATCGCCGCCTCGAGGCGTTGTCGCCGCTGAAGGTGCTCGGGCGCGGCTACGCGATCGTCGAGGGCGCCGATGGCCGGGTGCGCGCGTCGGTCGCCACGCTGCGACCCGGCGAAGACGCAAGACTGCGCATGCGCGACGGAAGCGCGAGCGTCAAGGTGGAGAAGGTGGAGAAGAGTGGCTGAGCCCGAGCCGAGCATCGAAGAAGCTCTCACCCGTCTCGAGACGATCGCCGACCGGCTCGAGGACCCGTCGCTCGATCTCGACGAAGCCGTGCGTCTCTACGAGGAGGGCCTCGGGCTGTACGAGCGCTGCGCGAAGCGGCTCGACGCCGCGGAGCTCCGCATCACCCAGCTAGCGGACGCGTTGCAGAAGCAGGCGAGGGAGCGGACTTCCTGAGACCGGCGACCGCCGGTCAGGAGATCATCAGGCCCGATTGACGTCGATCGCGACAAGGGCGAGGTCGCCCCCGGATCGCCAAACCCCCGACGCCACCTCCTCATCGACGACCTCCGGCGCCCAGCTCCCGAAGAACACTTTGAGATTGCGTGATATCAGTTCACGCTGCGTGCGTCCGGCCGCATCGATCGTTATCAGGGTCCCGATGACCCGGACCGTGGCCATTCCGTCGGGTATCTCGGCGAACGTGTCGTAGCGCTCGATGGCTCCGGTCAGGTCGACGAACGTGCGCGAGGGGGTCATGGCGCGATCGAAGGTCGCGAGGTACGCCTTGCGCGCGTTCTGGAACGGGGTTGCACCGACGTCGTCATAGAAGGTCTGGGCGGGCAGGCCGACCACCCAGCTCTCCGATCGTAGATGTGTGCCGACGGCCTGCGCGACCGCAAATCGCATCCCTTCCACGTTGTCCGCGGCGCGTCCGTTGAACCACCGTCCACTTGAGTCGTCCCATGCGTCAGCGACGCTGAATCGTCGGTCGTCGCCGACCATGCGGAGCAGGCCACTCTCACGCTGATCGGGCGCCGAGCGATCCACCGCACGATCGACGATCGTCACGCGCACGTCTGCGAGGGCCTGGGTGCCCCACGGTTTCTTGTAGAGGGTTTCGATGCGCATCGACTCGAGGACGAACGTCCGCTTGACTCCCGACGTGCGCGACGCCACGAGCGCGGCTGCTACCGCCTCGCCGAAGGCGCCGCGGACCGGAAGGAAGTCGCCGAAGTCGCGGTACCGATCGAGCCCTTCGAGGTATCGCATTATCCCCAGACGCGCGGCATCCTCTTCGGCGGGCGCAACCGGCGCACGCCTCAGCGCGAACGTCGACGCGATCGGGAAGGGCGCGGACATCATTGCGACGGTCGGATCGAGCTGCGTGGTGGTGACCGGCGTCGGCTCTGCGTTGGGTGTCGGCACGACCGTCACGCTTGCGGTTGGGCCGGGCGAGGCGGTCGGCGATCCAGGCGTCGACGCGGGCTGCGCCACCGGCGCGCACGCCGCAAAGAACACCGCTGCCGCGAGCAGGATGCGCACGCAACCGACGATAGGACCGCCGACAAGCAGCGGGACGCGCGTCAGGCTGTTCGAACGCGGCGCAGGAACGGCTCGAGCGTCTCGAGGAA
>Ga0137373_10008658_pt1 | contig 10728 bp, 11 predicted proteins | sample SagtaG_5_FD_104912 | JGI IMG/M metagenome (GOLD analysis project Ga0137373, IMG submission 104912) | Vadose zone soil microbial communities from Sagehorn Ranch, Mendocino, California, USA - Sage1_R_80_16 metaG | ecosystem: Environmental > Terrestrial > Soil > Vadose zone | place: USA...
TGCCGGCATGAAGAAGTTGCGCATAAGTAATTTGAGTTTCTCGGTCTAAGCTATTGGTTCGGGATGAACTTCCACCAATTCCGGATCGGTTGCCGCTTCTTTTTGCAAGACATCCGGATCGACATCGTCGACCGCCGCCTCCTGCTTGAGCGTCCGCGCCAGCATTACCGAACCAATAATTGCCACTAACAAAAGCACGCTCGCTATTTCAAATGGCAGCGACCCGTAGCGATAAAGGCTGCCGCCCATTCGTTGAGTGTCATTCGTAATCCCTGAAGCTCCGGTTGCGGATTTAGGGAGGTCTTTGTCCCGAATCTGACTCTGTTCCGCCGCCGCTCGAATCTTAACCTTATCCCGCTCGAAAAAGCCTTCGTACCCCTTGTTGAGGGCGTAGATCAATCCGGCGACGAGCAAGGCACAAAAGATCACGCTGGTCGTGACCTGACGCGGGCGGTTGAAAATTTCTTCACTCCCGCGCTCTTCCGAGCCGACGTTCACAAGCATGATGACGAACAGGAACAAAACCATGACGCCACCGACGTACACAAGGATTTGCACGCCGGCGATAAACTCAGCATGAAGCAAAATAAAGAGTGCGGCGACTGAGACGAGTGCGGAGATCAAAAAGAGTGCGCTGTGAATTGTGTTGCGAGCCATCACAGTCAGAAGACCTGCAAAGATGGCTGCGAGAGAGAAAACCCAGAAGAAGACCGCTTCCCAACCGGATAGAATCATAAGAAAAGTGATGAGTAATGAGTGATGAGTGATGAGTAATGAGTAAGAGAGTTGCCCACGGGCCGCCTTTTCTTACTCATCACTCATCACTCATCACTCATCACTATTATTCAGCGTCTGTATTTCACAGTCTCGCGCCCTTGCTCAAGCATCTCGCGGTTCCAGACAAAGCCCGCGCGCGAATACGTCGCTAACTCGAAGTCTTGTGTCAACTCCAGGCACGAGGTGGGGCACGCTTCCTGGCAGAGCGCGCAAAACATGCAGCGCGACGTGTCGAAGATAAACTCGTCCAGCACCTTTTTCTTGCGCGGTTTGCCGGCGACAATGATTTCCACGTCCATTGCAAGCACGTCAATGCAATCCTCGGGGCAAGCTATCGCGCACAAGTTGCAGGCGATGCAGAGAGTGTCATGAGTTTCCGGATCCATGTTCAGCCGCGGAGCGCCATGGAAACGCGGCGCCACGTCGGGACGGACCTTGGGATACTGTTCGGTGTAAATACCCTTGCCTCCAACTGCGTCTTTGTCTGTAAGCGCGCCAAGATTGTATTTGAGCGTGAGCCGCAGACCCTTCAAGAGATCGACCATGAAAAAGCGCTGCAGCTTCTCGATGAACTTCGGTTTGGGAACTTTTACTAGAGGCATAATGCCATTTCCGATTGCCAATTTCCTGAACTCTGAGATCTCAGATTTGAGATTTCAGCTTGATTTACCTTGGTCATCTTGCGGTTCGCTGCGCGCCCGGCACCACGAATCGGCATTCGGCAATTGCCAATCGGCAATTACCTATCATTCGCTTGCCGCGGAAGCAACAGCCGGGACTGCAGGTTTACCTTGCGGCAGATTCACCAGTTTGATGTTGCGCCGCTGGCTCTTCAAGTTGAAGTCGCGCGAGCGCCAGTTGATTCGCGCCAGCAACAAGCCCGTAATCCCCAACCCGAGAAGTCCCATCACTATCATCACTACTTTGCCGGTCGGGGTTAGATCCAAACCGTTGGCAAGCGATTCAATTGTCTTGATTTCGTGCCAGCCATTGAGCGCCTGGACCACAAAGATTGCCAGCGCGGAAAATGTGATGTTAATCAGAGCCGACGGAATCAACCATTTCCAACCGATGTCCATCAACTGATCGTAGCGAAACCGCGGCAGCGTCCAACGCAGCCAGAAATACACATAAAGAATGACTGACAGCTTTACCAGGAATACCAGAAGGCTGACTATAACATAGAGGTTGTGATAACCCTTCGCTTCGGTCAGCCGGTAAACGAAGGGAAAATACCAGCCGCCGAGATAGATCGTCACCGCCACGGCCGACACGATCACCATTGCGGCATACTCGGCCATAAAGAAGAGCGACCAGCGAAACCCGGAATACTCCGTATGGAAACCTGCCACCAGTTCCGATTCAGCTTCCGGCAGATCAAAGGGTGCGCGATTGTTTTCGGCAATACCACTAACAAGGAAGATCAGAAACCCAAGCGGCTGATAGACCAAATACCAAACGGAGTCGCCCTCCTGAGCGCTAACGATGCCGGAGAGCGAAAGGGTGCGGGCAAACATCAGCGCACCGATCAAAGACAAGCCCATCGCGACTTCATAAGAAATCATCTGCGCGCTCGAACGCAAAGCACCAAGTAGCGAATACTTGGAATTCGACGACCAGCCCGCGAGAATCAGCGCCAGCACTCCCACGCTCGAAACGGCCAGCACGAAGAGCAGCCCGATATTGATGTCGGTGATCACAGCCCAATCTGGACCAAACGGGATCACGGAAAACGTGATGAAGGCTGCCGCAACGGCGATGTATGGCGCAAAGAAAAAGATCCAGCGATCGGCTTTCTCAGGAATGAAGTCTTCCTTGGTGAGTAGTTTGATACCGTCAGCAATCGGCTGCAGCAATCCCCAGGGGCCGACCCGCATCGGTCCCAGGCGGGCCTGCATAAACGCGGAAATCTTTCGCTCCAGATAAGTGGCGTAAGCAACCCAGCCCGCCACCAGCGTGACTACCAGCCCAATCTGAATGAAGGGCCAGATGACATGGTTGATGGTTTCAGCGCTGAAATACTTCAGCAACAGTTGGTCAATGAAATTGATGGGAGCCAGAAATAGCACGAAACGTCCTCGGTTATCTTACTCTTCTCTGTGCATCCTCTGTGTTCTCTGTGTCTCGGTGGTGAAGGTTTTTAAGTCAGACTCCACCACAGAGACACAGAGAACACAGAGGACGCACAGAGAAAGCTAATATCTCACCTGTCGATCTCGCCAAGAACAATATCCAGCGTTCCGATTATCGCAACTACGTCCGCCACCAGGTGTCCCAGGCAAAGTTTTTTCAAAGCCTGGAGATTGATCAGCGACGGCGGTCGCACGCGTACGCGCCAGGGCTGGGCCGTTCCGTCGGATACCAGGTAACAGCCAATCTCACCTTTGGGTCCTTCAATGGAATGATAGTAGTCACCAACAGGAGGCTTAACTATCTTCGGCAACTTCGCATTCACGGGGCCGTCAGGCAACTTGTCCAGTGCCTGCACGATGATGCGTCGCGCCTGTCTCATCTCTTCGAGACGCACAAGATAGCGATCGTAAGTATCTCCATTTTCGCCGAGCGGAATATCAAAATCCATATCAGCGTAGGCCGCATAGGGTCGCGCCTTGCGAATGTCCCAGGCCACCCCTGAGCCGCGCAGTGCCGGGCCGGACAATCCGATCGCCACGGCGTGTTCTCCTCTTACCACGCCAAGACCCACCGTGCGCCTCAACCAGATGCGGTTCTCCGACAGCACCGTTTCATACTCGTCGAGGCGCTTGGGAAAGTTACTGACGAAGCGGCGCATGTCGGCGTCAAAATCGTCGTAAGCATCGTTAGGCATTCCGCCGACGCGCCAAGCATGACAAGTCAGACGAGCGCCAAACTGTCTTTCGAAAATCTTTAAAATCTCTTCGCGTTCACGCAATGCCCAAAGCAAAACTGTTACCGCTCCAATGTCGAGTGCGTGAGTTGCCAGCCACAACAGATGCGACGCGATGCGGTTGAGTTCCGTAAGAATCGTTCGCAGGTAATGAGCGCGTGGCGGCACCGCAAGACTCATCATCTGTTCGACCGTTTCCACCCAGACTAGACCATTGGAAACAGCGGCGATGTAGTCGAGCCGATCCCAGTAGGGGGCAATCATGGTGTACATCCGGTTCTCGGCAATCTTCTCCATCCCGCGATGGAGATAGCCAATATCGCAATCGAGATCCATCACCGTCTCGCCGTCGAGTTTCAGGATCACGCGCAGCACACCGTGCGTGGACGGGTGCTGCGGCCCCATGTTGAGAACCATCTCGGGGCTATCGAGCAGCGTCTCTCTGGTTGTGGCAATCTCTACCTGGTGCATGTCAGTCGTCAGTCGTCAGTCGTCAGTGGTCAGTTATTGAAGTCATCTGCAACGGACTACGGACAACTTACTACTGACTGATTCTAAGCCACGGCCGGCTCAGGTTCAGCGGGAACATAACAACCCGTTACGCTCCACGGTTCAATAATCAATCCAATCTCTTTTGCTTCGCCGCCGGCACGCATCACGGCAAGTTTAGTAACGATCGCCTGTGCGGCGCTGGCCTTGTTCCAAACATTTCGCGGCTCCATCTTTTCCGTCAAAACGAAGCCCGCCACCTTCGCCGCCTCGGGCGCGTCGAATACCTTTGCTTCATACTGCGCGGCAATCTCTTTAGGTGTCATGTCAACTGGTAAATGGTAAATCGTAAATGGTAAATGGCAAAAGGCAGAACGCGAGTTTGAACCGTTCTACTATTCACGATTGACCATTTACTATTTACTTGTCCTTAGGCATCACTTCTTTACCACTCTGAAGGATCTCGCGCATCATGCGCTCCTGAGGCACCGAAAGTATCTCCAGGCCGTAGGCGCGTCTTTGTTCCAGCTGCTCCCGTTGCACATCAGTCATCTCCGGCAGATGCCTTTTTGTCCATGCGTTTTCGATAAACTCCAGCGGATAATCCTTCCGCAGGGGATGCCCTTCCCAGTCAGGCGGTAATAATATCCGGCGCAGGTCGGGATGATTTCTGAACCCCACGCCGAAGAGATCGTAGACCTCGCGCTCCATCCAATTTGCGCTGGGCCAAACATCAGTCACGCTATCAACGCCGGCGCCCTCAGCTATTGCGACCTTCAAGCGGACGCGTTCGTTCCGGGAGATCGAATACAAGTTATAAACGATCTCCAACGGCCGCTCAGGACCCATTGGATAATGAACGCAAGTCAGATCGGAAAGATAGTTGAATTTCGTGTCGGCGTCGTCTCTCAGAAAATTGCAGACTTCAACGATGCGGCTGGGTTCGATACGAATCGAGATCTGACCAATAAACTCCACCGCCTCCAGCACTGCCCCAGCAAACTTGGCTTTCAGTTTCTTAACCAACGTATTGTCGGAAGCATCGGTGGGCTTCGCACCCTCTTCCTTTTTCTTGACAGGAGCTTTCGGGGCGCCGGGGGCCGCGGGAGTTGACCCCGATGATTCCACGCTTGCAGCTTGCTCTCCGAGCGACTCTTTGACAGCAGCCACTCGAGATTTAGCCTGCTCGACCATCGCGGCCTTTTCGGCGTCGGCTCCGGCCGACTCGCCCGCCTCAGGAATAGCAGAAGGCGGCGGCGTGCCGGTCGCGTCGGCAGGAACTACAACCCCAGGGGCTTTTGAGATTGGTTCGTCCGGCTTGTCGTTATCGTCGGTCATCCCGTTTCCGTTCCCCTAATCACACTCTGACTGAAGTGCGATCGCATTTGCTCGTTTTGATCGCGCGGGCAGTCCCAGGCACACTGTTAATGCTATTACAAAAGGTCGGCAGAAATCGATTTAAGCATGGCGTTAATTTGCTGTCAACAAACTTGTTTTAGCCTGATCCTCGTAACGCAAACTGTTAATTTGCGAGCCGGAATCGTGCCACTTCGGGTGACGCAAACCCTCATCGACTGCGCCAAGCAATAGTTTGCATTACGAAGCCGCAGCTTGACGTTATAAGTACTCAAACCCTATCATGGTTTGTTTGGAAATGCGGCGTTTAGCTGTCAATAGTGAGGGTTAAGAGAACAATGAAACCAGAGATTCATCCGGAATACAACGAGATTTCCGTTACCTGCGCTTGTGGCGAAACTTTCAAGACTCGCTCCACCAAAAAGGGCGACCTGCACGTTGAGATCTGCTCCGCTTGCCATCCGTTTTTCACCGGCAAGCAGAAATTGGTTGACACTGCGGGACGCGTGGATCGCTTCAACAAACGTTACGGCAAGAAAACTCCAGCGGAAAACACTGCCACGACTCAGTAATTTCAAACTTGCGAGGACACAAGTTGTTGATTCGGAACCGCCACTAGCAAAACTTCAGAACCAGACGCCGGCGAGTAGTCGTCGGTCGCTATCCGTGTTTCAACCGGAACCTGCGACCGCTGCCAACGCCGGCGTTAGTGTTTTAACAGTAGGACGACAAGGTCAGAGTCCAGGCTTTAGCTTGCAGCATTACAGAGCAAAACAACCTAAAGGTTGAACTCTAAACGAGGTAAAGGAAAAACCTTGAGCACAAACGAAAGAGACTTAATAGTTGGCGGCCAAGCGGTAATTGAAGGCGTCATGATGCGAACGCCGAATGCCTACGCAGTCGCAGTGCGTAAAGCCGACGGCACCATAGTTAACATTGCAGCGCGACTGCCAAAATGGAGCGACAAGTATCCCCTGCTCAAGCTACCGGTACTTCGCGGCAGTGCGGTGCTCGTTCAGTCGATGGGCCTGGGCATCAAGGCCCTGAACTATTCGGCTAACGAAGCGTTTGGTGACGCCCAGGAAGCGGAGACGAAGGAAGTAAGTGTCGCGCTCACGCCGGCCGTAATCGAAGGCGAGGGCGACTTTGCCGGATTGACCGGCGCTATTCCCGGTCTCTTCCCGGTGCCAACGCAGAAACGTGCCAAAGACGAAATGAAGAAAGGTGGCACCGCCGCGGCCGCAGGTTCGATCATCTTCGCGATGATTTTCAACATTCTGCTGTTTGTTGCTGCTCCGTTGCTTTTGACGAATGCGCTCTTTATCGGCGCCGGTTGGGCTCCGTCACCAACAGCGGCTGCAGTTGCAACGGGCTCGGGCGCAAGCGCCGCAGTTACCTCGGATGCCGGTGATGGTTCGAATGCAAACGCCTCCTCGACGTCAAACGACGCGTGGTACGCGCAAACCTGGCGCACCGTCAAGACTTATCTTCATCCGGTGCGCCCATCAGTGACTTTTAACCTGATTGATGGCCTGATTCGGATGAGTTTCTTCCTGATTATGATATTCAGTTTTTCCTTGCTGAAAGACATCAGGCGCGTCTTTGAATATCACGGCGCGGAACACAAGACCGTATTCACGTGGGAAAAGGGTTTGGCGTTGACCGTTGAAAACGCGCGGCCACAACCGCGCCAGCACCCGCGTTGCGGTACAAGCTTCCTGATGGTGGTGATGCTGGTTTCGATTGCGCTCTTCTCAGTGATCAAGTTTGACTCGCTCGTCTATAACTTTCTGGTGCGGCTGGCGCTTGTTCCGCTGGTAGCCGGGCTTTCATATGAAATTATTCGAGTGTCGGCCATAAAGGAGAGTGGTTTGTTTTTCAAAGCGATCACCCGTCCGGGTGTGTGGCTGCAGAACATCACTACACAGGAGCCGGACGATGGGCAACTCGAAGTCGCGATTGAAGCTTTGAAAGAGTCGCTGAAACTCGAACCACAAATTGGAGACGCCTCCCTGGCACCGTTGTCGTGAGGAGTTTCCCGGTACGTTTGCTAAGAAACGGCACTTGTGCCGCCAAGCTGATGCCGGACAACTCCGGAATCTGAACATAACGTAGTTGGTGTAAGTATGTTAGAGAGACTTGAACAAATCGAAGCGCGTTACGAGGAACTTGCGAACGAACTTTCCGCGCCGGAGTTGCTCGCGGACCAGGCGGCTTACACCAAAGCAGCCAGGCAACATCGGACTCTGGGCGAGATAGTAGAAAAGTATCGGACCTGGAAAACTCTGAAGGCAGAGTTGACCGGGGCGCAGGAACTGGCGGACAGCGCCGACGATGACGAGATGCGGGACATGGCCCGGCTGGAAGTTGAGACGCTGCAGAAGAAGCTCGAGGCTACCGACACCGAGTTGAAGGTACTGCTTGTCCCTTCGGATCCCAATGATGAAAAAAATGTGATTGTGGAGATTCGCGCCGGCACCGGCGGCGACGAAGCGACTCTGTTCGCTGCCGAAATGTTGAGGATGTATGCCCGCTATGCCGAACGGCAACGCTGGCGCTTTGAAGTGCTCGATTCATCGGAGTCAGGAATCGGCGGCTTTAAGGAAGCCATCGTCTTGATCGAGGGCGATAAGGTTTATTCCAGGATGAAGCACGAATCCGGCGTTCATCGCGTGCAGCGCGTACCGCAGACCGAAGCGAGCGGACGAATTCACACGTCCGCCATTACGGTAGCGGTCCTGCCTGAAGCGGAAGAGGTTGATGTGAAGATCGATCCCAAAGATCTGCGCATAGATACCTTCTGTTCTTCGGGACCTGGCGGGCAGTCGGTTAATACTACCTACTCCGCGGTGCGCATCACCCACCTGCCGACGAATTTAGTTGTTTCCATGCAGGACGAAAAATCGCAGATCAAAAACCGCGAAAAAGCGATGCGCGTCTTGCGTGCGCGTTTGCAGGAACTTGAGGAACAGAAGCAACATGACGCGGTTGCCAGCGAGCGTCGTTCAATGGTTGGCTCAGGTGACCGCTCGGAAAAGATCCGCACTTATAACTTCAAAGAGAATCGCGTCACCGACCATCGCATCGGCCTCACCATTCACCAGTTGGATCTGGTGATGGAAGGCAACCTCGACGAAATCATCCAGGCGCTCATTACCCACGATCAGGCAGAGAAACTAAAGAATGAGGCGGTTGCCGCCTAAACCGTTTCCTTCCGAGTTGTGCTTCAGAGTAGTTTCGAGTTCCGGGTTTCGAGTTTCGAGTTAAAATGAGTCTGAAACTCGAAACCCGGAACTCGAAACTAGAAACTATGTCTTTGACTACCCATGTCGTTATCATCCGGCACGGCCAATCGCAGGGAAACGCCGAAGGGCGTTTCGGGGGACACACTGACACGCCGCTCTCGCCGCACGGGCGAAGACAAGCAGAAGCTACCGCCAGAGCGCTCGCGCCGGAAAAGTTTGATGCGATCTATTCCAGTGACCTCCCGCGGGCGATTGAAACCGCAACCCCACTAGCCAGGCTAACCGGTGCTCCCCTTGAAAACACCGAAGCGCTGCGCGAGCGCAGCGTAGGAGTGATGGAAGGCTTAACTTTTGAAGAAGCGGCTGAACAACATCCGGAACAATATCAGGCGTTGCTCCGGCGTGATTTCGAACATGTGTTGCTGGGTGGGGAGAGTTACCGGCAGACACTCGATCGCGCCTCACGAAAACTCGACGAAGTCATCGAGCAACACAAGGGCAGGCGCATTGCCCTCTTCGCTCATACCGGCACCATCTGCATTCTGATCCTCCATCTGATGGGCGCACTTGATGCGCCCGAGCTCAAGCCTGTTTGGATCGCAACTGCAAACTGCGGTATCGCGCGTTTTGAGCTGCGCGACGACGGCTTTGTGCGCGTGCTGGTTATCAACGACACGCGCCACCTGGTTGGAATCTAACCCTTCCTAAGACTGGCAGCGGATTTACGCGGACGAACGCGGATCAGATCAAGCAGGAAGGAGTTGCAGAAATGACCTTCTGAGTGCGCTTAATCTGATCAGATCTGATCAGATCTGCGTTTATCCGCGGCAAATACTTGCTATAGCGTGGCAATCCGCGCGTGTTGGGCGCTGGCCCAGTCGCAAAGCATCTTCACGTCTTCGGACGATAGTTTTGAACCGGGATGCAACGGCGTATAACTACTGAGCGGCATACCTCCCGACTTCACTTCCTGGCAGATTTGCTTAAGTAGCCCTTCAGTGTCGCGTTGGGTATACCGCCCCCATTCCGAAAAGTTCAGATTCTGACGACCTTCATCCACGTGATTGATTACAAACCACGACACTGGCGCAACATTTGAGTACCAGGGCCAACGGGTCTTGTTTGAATGGCAATCGTTACAAGAGCGATCCAGAATCGCAGCCACCTGCGGGATTAGCTGCAAACGAGACTCAATGGCCTGCGACGTGTCCGTAACGGGATTAGTCTTTGCCGGACCAAAAAACTGCGAAACGACAAAGCAACATACGCCAACTATTACCACCCAGCGCATAATTCGGAATAATTTGCTCTTCATATTCGCTGCCTTCGCCGCGTTATCGTCACTTAGCATCCGCAAAAGCTCTTCTTCTAAACACCGCCCTAATGCCCACTACAATTCTTTGAGCACTGCTCGACGATTATGTCGCGTACTCCTCTTAAAACTCGATCATCATCGCGAGTTAGCTTGAGAATCGAAGAGAAATCTCCCTTGCCGCTAAGTTTCTGACGCATCTCCCCAGATATGAAAGGATCGCCTTCGAACAGGTACGAATCGATCCAGTATTCAGGGTAGCCGGGACCGGAAACGTAAGCATGAATATGTGCTGGATTAGTGTGGCCTGGATAAGGTGCCGGCTTAATCGTTCGAAACTCATATCGACCCTCACTATTGGTGCGCATCAGGCCGTGGATGCGTGTGTTGCGGTTGTCGCCGCCTGTCGTCGAATAGCGACCGGTCGCATCGGTTTGGTAAACGAAAAGACTGATTCCTTCGAGTGGTGTATGACCATCTGGAGCGTAAATCGTGCCCGCTACGATCAACGGCTCGCCCGGTTCGCCTTCCGCGACAATCGTCGTCTTCCACGGCACATTCGCCGGTTGCTCTGCCGGCGCAGAATGAGAAAGCGACCGCGCCTGATTGCAGCCCAACAATCCCAGCGTGCCCAGCTCAAAGACCGGCACGGTAACTACAAAAACGGACGCTCTGCTCAGAAA
>Ga0137373_10008663_pt1 | contig 10724 bp, 7 predicted proteins | sample SagtaG_5_FD_104912 | JGI IMG/M metagenome (GOLD analysis project Ga0137373, IMG submission 104912) | Vadose zone soil microbial communities from Sagehorn Ranch, Mendocino, California, USA - Sage1_R_80_16 metaG | ecosystem: Environmental > Terrestrial > Soil > Vadose zone | place: USA: California...
CCGTTTTGAAAAAGAAAGGCTACGCGACGAGTGTGGGCGACGAAGGCGGATTTGCTCCGAACCTGAAATCAAATGAAGAGGCAATTGAAACCATTCTCGACGCGATAGCGCAGGCAGGCTATAAGGCCGGCAGCGAAGTTCTGCTGGCGCTCGATCCGGCGGCCAGCGAGTTTTACGATGGGAACTCTTACATTTTCAAGAAATCGGACCATCGCAAATTGAGCAGCGAAGAGATGATTTCATTCTGGAAAGACTGGGCGGCAAAATATCCGATCGTTTCAATCGAAGATGGCATGGCGGAAAATGATTGGGACGGATGGAAGACGTTGACGGACGAACTCGGACAGCGCCTGCAACTGGTCGGCGACGATTTATTTGTCACGAACACCGAATTCCTGCGAAAGGGAATCGAGCTGGGGGTGGCGAATTCGATACTGATAAAAGTCAATCAAATCGGAACGCTGACGGAAACTCTGCAATGTATCGAGCTGGCGAAGTCGGACAAGCGAACCTCGGTAATCTCGCATCGTTCCGGAGAAACAGAGGATTCGTTCATTGCCGACCTGGCCGTGGCAACGAATGCCGGTCAGATCAAGACCGGTTCTCTGTCCCGCTCAGATCGGATTGCAAAGTACAATCAACTGCTGAGGCTTGAAGAGGAGCTTGGCAGTGCCGCGCGTTATCCCGGTCACAGTGCCTTCCGGTCATTGCAGGCAGGTGGCGCCAAATGATAACGCTCTGAACAGTTCGGAGTACCGCCTTGAGGCGGAATCACAGGAAAGAACAGTCGCCGCCTGAAAGCGGTACTCCGGAACCAGGGTCGCTGCCGCTACTCTTTTGCCGGCACACTCCACCTCCCCGGTCTTTAAGGCAACTATGAATCTATCTGACATCAAACGTCTCTTTGATTACACGGAATGGGCGAACGAACTGGCAATGAACGCGGCCGCCAAATTGTCGGACGAAGATCTGCGGCACGATGTAGCGATTAGCCATGGTTCGATCTTTGGAACGCTTCTGCACATGGCAGGCGCTGAATGGATTTGGCTCGAGCGTTGGAACGGGCGATCGCCGGCGAAGAACGAAGCCTGGTCCCTTTGGACGACTGAGTCGTGTGCGGACCTGAATACTCTGAAAGAGCGCTGGAGGGACGTTATCGAGCAACGCGCACGCTATATGTCTGAGCTGAATGAATCTCGGCTAATGGCTGAACTTCCTTTCAAACTTCTCAGCGGCGATCCGAGTTCGATGCGGCTGGTGGACCAAATGCAGCATGTCGCTAACCATGCGACTCTGCACCGCGGTCAGGTTGTCGGCCTGATCCGCCAGCTCGGAATTGAACCGCCGTCAACGGATTTGCTTTTTTATTTGCGAAGCGACATATCGCCGAGGTAGTCATTGAGTCTTTCCCCTCTCCTTCCGGGAGAGGGTTAGGGTGAGGGCGCAAGTAGCTTGAAAGAAAAAGACCCGTCGACAGGTTCTCTTCAATCCCTCTCCCCGACCCTCTCCGAAAGGAAGAAGGACTTTTCAACCTGGCAGCGTTACGACTACACAATCAGCACGGACCCGTCGCGTCTGAATGTCGATCTAATTCACGACTTTCTCAGCAAACAGTCGTACTGGGCAACCGGTCGCTCGCGCGACGTCGTTGAGCGTTCGATACAGAATTCGCTTTCGTTTGGGATTTACCGGGGACGCGATCAAGTCGGATTTGCGCGCGTCGTCACGGATTATGCGACGTTTGCCTGGATTGCCGACGTGTTCGTGGTGCTCGAACATCGCGGGCAGGGCTTATCGAAATGGCTGATGGAAACCATCATCGCGCACCCGAGATTGCAGGGCTTTCGGCGTTGGGTTTTGTCGACGAAGGACGCGCACGGATTGTACGAGAAATTTGGTTTTATCAAGCTGCACCGGCCTGAGCGTTGGATGGAACGACTCGATCCCAATATGAAGGAGAGTCCTGATTACTGGCAGCCTGTCTAGAACGTGAATTCGTTTAGAGTCGGCCTACCGGTCGACTGGGCGTAGCTCGCCTCTAAACACAAAGGAAGAGTCCTGATTAAAAAAACTCCGCTTGCTCTGATCATTCTTGATGGCTTTGGCTATCGCGCTGAACGCGAGGGCAACGCCATCGCGCTCGCGGAGATGCCTTACTACAACGAACTCCTTGAAAAATATCCGCACACGCTGATTGAAGCATCGGGTGAGTGTGTCGGGCTGCCGAAAGATGTGATGGGCAATTCTAATGTCGGCCATTTGTGCCTGGGTGCCGGCCGGGTGCTGAGCACGGACGTCGAGCGAATCAACTACGAAATCAAAACCAGTAAGTTCTTTCACAATTTGGCGTTGAGTGCGGCGATCGATACCGCAGTCAAGCACGACCAGGCAATTCATATCATGGGTTTGGTCTCCGACGGCCTGGTCCATTCTTCTCAAGACCACGCTTATGCGTTATTACGCATGGCCAGGCATTATGGAGCGAAGCGGGTGTTTGTTCATTGCTTTCTGGACGGTCGAGACACACCGCCATCTTCCGCCGCAAAATATTTGGCCGCGATGCAGGATAAATGCAGAGAGATCGGCGTCGGCGAGATCGCTACGCTGGTTGGCCGATATTATGCGATGGATCGAGATAAGCGTTGGGAACGAACGGAACGCGCCTACAAAATGTTGGTGCAGGGCGAAGGTCAGCGGACATCGGATCCGATTGCCGCGATCAGAAAATCGTACGAACAGAAGGTTACGGACGAGTTTGTTGAGCCCATCGTTGTTATTCGCGAAAACGGGCAGCCCGTAGCGAAGCTGGAAGATGGCGACTCAGTTATCTTCTTTAATTTTCGGGCGGATCGGGCTCGCCAGATCACCAGCGCCCTCGCCGTTCCCGGCTTCAATGATTTTGCCATTCCAAATCGTCCCCACGTGCACTTTGTGTGTTTCGCCGTTTATGACAAGAATTATCCGCTGCCGGTCGCATTCCCGCCGGAATTGCCACGAAATATTTTGGCGGAAGTATTTGCGGCGCTGAACGTGCGGAATTATCGAATGGCTGAGACTGAGAAATATGCGCACGTTACCTACTTTTTCAATGGCGGCACCGAGCGCGAGTTTCCACACGAGAAGCGATTGCTGGTGCCTTCACCAAGAGTTGCGACTTACGATCTGGTGCCCGAAATGTCGGCCTTCAAAATTACAGATAAACTTCTGCGCGCCATTGAAGAACGCGAGACGGACGTATTTATCGTGAACTTTGCCAACACGGACATGGTTGGACACACAGGCAAGCTCGACAAGACAATTGAGGCCTGCCAGTACGTGGACACCTGCCTTGGCTGGATTATGAAAGCCATGCGCTCCGCGCGCGGTACGACTCTGATTACGGCCGATCACGGCAATGCGGAATTGATGATTGATCCGAAAACCGGCGAGCCGCACACCGCCCACACGACCAATCCCGTGCCGTTTCATTTGATCGACGAAGATTCGCTCGGGATAAAACTTCGCGAGGGAGGCGCTCTGGAAGACGTGGCGCCTACGATGCTCGGCTTGCTGGAAATCGAGAAGCCCGCGGAGATGACCGGGCGAGACTTGCGTGAATTGTAATTGATAGTGTTTTAGTTAGCGGTTATTGTGGCAAGGATGCACTTTCAAGTTCAAGGAGGAAAACCCATGTGTCGCCGCGGTCTAATTCTGCTTCTATTCCTGAGCACCTTCAGTCTGACGCTCGCGCAGCAAAGTCGTGCCCAGTCCTTCACGCTCGAGCAAGTCATGAGTTCACCGTTTCCTTCGGAGCTGACGGTTTCAAAACGCGGAGACAAAATCGCCTGGGCGTTCGACGCTGAAGGCAAACGAAACATCTGGATCGCGGAAGCGCCGTCGTTCGCACCGCGACAACTGACCCACTATGAGAGCGACGATGGGCAGGAATTAAGTGATCTCGTGTTTGCGCCCAGCGGGGGCGCAATCGCGTTTGTGCGTGGCCAGGGCAAGAATCAGGCGGGAGAGTATCCCAATCCAACGAGTGATCCGGCGGGAGTGAAACAAGAGATTTGGGCGGTCGATGCGCGCACGGGACGCACCACGCGCATTGCCGAAGGTAGTGGACCGCTTTTTTCTCCCGCGGGAGACAACATTGAATATGTTCGCGAGGGTCATCTTTGGACCTCGCCGCCAGCAAGCGGCGGCCCGGAGCGGAAGGTGTTTGAGATTCGCGGCGGAGTCAGCGCGCCCCTATGGTCGCCTGACGGTTCGCAGATGGTATTCGCCTCAACACGTGGCGATCATAGCTTTATCGCGATCTATGACGCACACGCTAAGAGCTTTCGATTTCTTTCTCCCTCGATCGATCGCGACACCGCTCCCCGCTGGTCACCCGACGGAAAACGCGTCGCTTTCATCCGATTGTTCAATGTTAATGACACGTTTTCCAACGATCGCGAACGCCTGCAGCCATGGGCCATCATGGTTGCCGACGTGCAGAGCGGAGAAGCCAAAGAGATTTGGCGTTCCGGCGAGACAGACAGCGATTCGTTTCCCGGAATCCAGGGCGAAGACTTCTGGCAATGGGTAGCTGGAAATCGTTTGCTTTTTCCCTCGGAAAAAGATGGGTGGATGCATCTGTACGCGATCTCGGCGCAAGGTGGAGCGCTAACGATGTTAAGTCCCGGAGAGTTTGAAGTTGAGAATGTCGCTTTGTCGCCTGACAAATCCTTTGTTGTGTTTTCTTCGAACAAGGGTGACATCGATCGCCGTCACCTTTGGCGCGTCAACGTGAGTGGTGGCGCTCCGGAACAGATTACGAAAGGCGAGGGAATCGAGATGTTTCCGGCGCTTTTCAACAACGGGCGACAGATTGCCTTCTTTCACTCGACCGCGCGTGATCCTTTCATGCCGTTTGCTGTCTCGATCGATGGCACGAATATGAAACCGCTCGCGCCGCAAGCATTGCCTCGCGACTTTCCTTCTGCCAGGCTGGTCGTGCCTGAGCAGGTGATCTTCAAAGCCGCTGACGGCAGCGAGATTCACGGCCAGCTATTCAAGCCGGCAAACGCTGCCGGAAAATTGCCGGCATTGGTGTTTATGCATGGTGGGCCGGTCAGGCAGATGCTGCTCGGTTGGCATTATCTTTATTACTACCACAACTCCTACGCGATGAATCAGTATCTCGCGTCGCGTGGTTACATGGTGTTGTCGGTGAATTATCGCAGCGGCATTGGTTATGGTCGCGCGTTTCGTCTGGCGCAACATCGCGGCGCGCGTGGCGCTTCGGAATATCAGGACATTGTTGCCGGCGCAAAGTATTTGCGCGACCGGGACGACGTCGAAAAAAAGCGCATCGGACTTTGGGGCGGATCGTATGGTGGGTACTTAACCGCGCTTGGTTTGGCGCGGAATTCCGACATCTTCGCGGCGGGCGTTGATTTTCATGGGGTGCATGACTGGAGTGTGAGTGTCGCCGGCTTGCGAGTGCCCACCGACACTTCTGAACGCATTAGAATTGCGCGCGACTCTTCGCCTATCGGGTCGGTAGATAAATGGAAATCCCCGGTTCTGCTGATTCATGGCGATGACGATCGCAACGTTGAATTTTCGCAGACAGTAAGTCTCGTGCGCCGCTTACGAGCAAATGGAGTATATTTTGAGCAACTGATCTTTCCCGATGAGATCCATGATTTTCTAAGACATCAGGACTGGCTGCGTGCCTATCATGCGGGTGCGGATTTTTTTGACAAGCATTTGAAGTGAGTTTCAATCCTCGCAAAATCCTGGTAATTGATTTCGGGCAGCTCGGAGACGTGGTCATGAGCCTGCCGGCGCTCCGGGCAATCCGCGAACGGTTTCCGAACGCCCGGATTACCGCTGCCGTGGGTAAACCCGGCGATGAGGTTGTGGGGATGTCGGGTTATGTCGATGCGATCATTAGCGTCGATCGCGTTCGCTTGCGCGACGGATTCAAACCGCTATCGATCCTTCGCATATTTCAAATCACCCGCGACGTGCGTCGCCGCCAATTTGATTTTGTGATTGATCTTCACAGCTTGTCTGAGACAAACGTGCTCGGGTTTTTTTCCGGAGCCTCAAAGCGGCTGTTCTCCCGACGTCCCGGACGTTCACTGGATTTTCTGGCTAACTTTAATCCGCGACCGCCGATCGAAGTCGATCATCGCAAGCGCCATAGCGTGGACCGTTATTTGGACGTCTTGCGGCCTTTGGGAATTAATGATGCGCCGCGCCTGCCGCAACTGAAAACACGCTTTGAAGACGATCGCGCCATGGATGCAATGTTGCGGAAAGAAAAAGCTGACATCGGCGCTCCCCTGGTCGGGCTGTTTCCCGGCGCCGGACATCCGAGCAGGCGTTGGGACCTGGAGCGATTCGCTGAGCTGGCTGATTTTCTGGTACGGAATGACGATGTTCGGCCAATCGTCTTTGCCGGTCCCGAAGAGCGATCGCTCGTGCAGGAAATGCGAAGTCAATTTCCGCGTTCATCCGTGATTTTGGAAAGACTGACAATTCGCCAACTCGCCTCAGCTCAGGCCCGGCTTACCGCCTTTGTTTCGAATGACACAGGCCCCATGCATATTGCGGCGGCCGTCGGAACGCCGGTCGTAGTGCTTTTGGATCGTCGCGCCCCGGAGAGTTATCTCCCGCTCATTGAATCCAGGAAGGTCATTTACAACGCCACGATTTCTGAGATCACCGTCGAAGAGGTCTACGCCGCAACCCGCGAGCTGCTATCGACCGGACGCACGGCATCACTCTTTGCCAGTTAGCCGGTCACGCGGAGCATAGACTTCAGTCTGGGAGTGGCTGTGGGATGAATTACTCACAGACTGAAGTCGATGCTACAACGTGAGAATTCCAGGAAAATGAAATTCCGAGGCACCGGACTCGGATTGCTCGCAATTAGTGCGGCAGCCATTGTGCTGATTGCGCTCCTGTTAGTTGCGCGAACCTCTTTCAGCGTGCCCGTTGAAAACAAGGCTCCCGCATCACCGGCGGCGGGGCCGCGTCCACAGAAAGTATCGAAGGACTCTTCAAACAGATCAGATGATCTGGCCCTTGGTCGCGAAATCGATCGGGCGATCGATGAAAGCGAACTGACACAAGCGCGCTGGGGTGTTTCGGTAATGTCGCTCAATGATGGGCGGGTAGTGTACTCGCGCGATGCCGGCAAACTCTTCACGCCGGCATCGAATATGAAGGTCTATACGACGGCGGTTGCACTTGATCTACTCGGGACAGAGTATCGCTGGCGCACCTCAGTCTATGCCGCTAAAGATCCCGACAATGATGGTGTGATCGACGGTGACCTGATCTTATATGGTCGCGGCGCTCCTGATTTCGTCTCGAGCAGCAAGGACGGACTTGCGGCGTTGGCTGATCAGCTTTATCAACGCGGAGTGCGGCGCGTGCGCGGCGACATTGTCGGCGACGAGAGTTATCTTCGCGGGGAACCGTACGGCGATGGCTGGCAATGGACTGACCTACAATGGTACTTCGGCGCCGCGCCGAGTGCGCTGACCATCGACGCCAATGCTATCGAACTTACTGTTACACCGGGCGCCAGGCGAGGGTCAGCGGCGAGTCTCGAGATCAAGCGCCAGACGGACTACGTTCATCTTCGCAATAACATGACGACGGGCGAACGTGGCTCGCTCTCAACGATTGGCATCAATCGCGGCTTATCGGATAACAATGTAGTCGTCTGGGGCGAATTCCCGGAAGGCGGGCGAGGTTTCACCGCCTACCTGTCGATACACAATCCCGCCTTGTGGGCCGCGGACAAACTTAAAGAGTCGCTAACGTCGCATGGTATTCGGGTCGATGGCGAAACCCGCAGTCGTGATTTCCGTGTAGCCGCCAATGAGATGTTTGATCCCTCGCAAGCTGTTGAATTGGCCCACATCGAAAGTAAGCCGTTGGGTGAAATTGTCCGGGCCACAAATAAAGAGAGTATCAATTTGAATGCGGAGCTGATTCTCCGAACCCTGGGAAAAGAACGCGGTCTTCTTTCTCCTGAACCTGACCCGCGCCGGATGAAAGAGCGCGGTGACGATCAAGCCGGGATTGCGGTAATCAAGATGTGGCTCGAGCGGGCCGGCATTACGACGACTGGTGTCGCAATTCGTGACGGTTCGGGTCTCTCGCGCCTGAATCTGGTATCGCCGGAGAGTACTGTTCACCTCTTGCTGGCGGTTGCCAGGACAAACTCCTACCAGGTTTTTCGTGACTCGCTTCCGGTCGCCGGTCGGGACGGAACTCTGGCCGGGCGTCTGCGCGGGGCCATCGGACGGGTCGTGGCCAAGACCGGCACACTCACCTATGACCATTCACTTTCGGGCTATGCCACAACTCAAAATAGCGAAGTTTACGCCTTCTCAATCTTTTGCAACGACGCGGCCGGCCGATCGGACCCCGTGAAGGTTATCGATCGGATTGCCGGCGCGCTGGCCTCGGTCCCGGGACAGGGAAAACCATAACTGGGGTCTTAAAACTCTCCAAGTCGCAAAAATCATAGCAAAACCGACCTGATTTGCTTGTGTTTGGTATAGACAAACTCGCTTTAACACGGTAAGATACGATTCGTGGCCCGCCTTTTCGGCCTGATTTGCCCTGCGGCCCGTTAGAAATCTTCACCTCAGCCGATCGGGATAAGTTAACTTCAAAGGAGCGTTGCGATGGCAAAGCAAGTGAGCCGAATTCTCTCTATTGCCTTCTTCTTAGGCTGGTCAGTTGTGCCTGCTCTCTCTCAGAACAGGCTGAGCGCGAAGGTCAATAAATATCAACCGCAACCGGCGGCGGTAAGCGGTGATAGTGACCGTACGCGGGACGGTCTTAACGGTCCAGTTCGGCGGGTGCGAACTGAGGTGGTCAAGGTCACCAGCACCGGCGGAAACATCGTTGAGGGCGATAAGCGTGTGTTGCTGGAAACCGCGGAGTACGACATTAAAGGCGCCAAGACTCAAAATCAATATTTTCCAATTGCCGGAGCGACTCTTACTGGTCGCGAGGTCTACAAGTACGACGACAAGGGCAACATCAACGAGATGACGCTCCTGGGCACCGACGGTTCGCTGATCAGTAAGGAAGTTTATAAATACGAATTCGATTCAGTGGGGAATTGGACGAAGATGACGACCTCTGTGGCGGTAGTTGGAAACGGAAAGATCAACTTTGAGCCTACCGAGCTCACTTACCGCACAATCTTCTATTATCTCGACGAAAAAATGGCCAAGATGTTGGAGCCTGCTCAGCCTTCATCGAGCAGTACTCAGCCGGCAACCGACACTTCAAAACCCGCGGAACCGAAGAATCAACCTGCCAATACCGCCGGCAACACCGCTGGTAACCCTTCGAGTAAGCGAGGCGCGGCAAGCAGAAGGAGTGCGGCTGTTTTGGAGACTCCCGTCAGCTTTGATAAAACAAAACTCGCGTTGAATCAACAAGTCCCAATTGATGCTCGTGACCCGGCAGTCAACGACAAGTCAATTGTTGTTTTGGAAAACGAGCCCCCGCCTACGAATGAACCCAAGCCGATCTTGAAACCCGTTTCCAGAGGCGTGCTTAACGGGTCAGCGATGAGTCTGCCTTCGCCGAGCTATCCGGAAGTAGCACGTCGCATGCGCACCACGGGGGTAGTAATTGTCGAGGTGGTAATCGATGAAGATGGAAAGGTCATATCGGCCAACGCAGTGTCCGGCCCGAGCATGCTCAGAGAAGTGGCGGCACAGGCGGCTTTGCGGGCACGGTTCTCGCCCACGAAACTTTCCGGCCAGCCGGTGAAAGTCAGCGGGACCATTAACTACAACTTTACTCTCTCTCAATAATCTCCCAGCTCGAACCCAGCCCAGACCTCGATCGGAAAGGACAAGAAATCCAAATGGCATTAAGTGGAGAGCTCAGCGATCTGTCGCTGGCGGAACTGATTGAATTCTTTTGCAACCAGCGCAAAACCGGAAGGCTTAAGGTTATCTATCCGCGCGGCCCGGGTTATTTCTTTCTCCATGCCGGCTCGGTAGTGCATGCCGAGGTAGGAACGCTGCGCGGAATCGAAGCCGTATACTATGCGCTGACGTTACCCAACGCTTCCTTCAAATTCAGTGCTACGCCTGAGCCTGGAGAGCGCACGATTAATCAGCCATGGACGTCGGTAGTGCTCGAGGGCTTGCGGCGCATGGACGAAGGTATTCAACCGGCGGATCCTTTTCCCGCGAACCACGCGGCGCCGGTCGCGGACCCAGAACCGGTCGAAGATGAATCTGATGTGATTGAGGAAAAAATCGTGGCAGCGGTTCCTCCGCATAAGACGTTGGCGCGAGCTGCGATTGTCGATACTGATGCCACGCCGTTTGTTTGGGAAAGCCAACCCGCCTGGCTGCGGACACCATGGGGATTGGGAGCCGTAGTCGGATCGGTTGCATTGGCTCTGGCGGCCATAGGAATCCCCTGGGGTTGGTATGCTCATGCTCACAATCAGAGTGCGAAGGCAATGAATCAACCAAAGGCCGCGACCGAGACGGCTGCCCAGACAACCGACTCCACTAGTGACGTGACGACGGCGGCCGAGCCCGCCGCGCCAACAGCGCAGAACGAGGCGGCATCGAATTCCGAGGCGGACGCGCTGGCGGCAAAGCGGCTCAAAGAGGCGCGGGCAAAGGAAAGAGAGAAGGCAAAAGCGCAGGAGACTACGGCTGCTCTGAGAGCTCCTTCGACGAGCGCCA
>Ga0137373_10008668_pt1 | contig 10723 bp, 10 predicted proteins | sample SagtaG_5_FD_104912 | JGI IMG/M metagenome (GOLD analysis project Ga0137373, IMG submission 104912) | Vadose zone soil microbial communities from Sagehorn Ranch, Mendocino, California, USA - Sage1_R_80_16 metaG | ecosystem: Environmental > Terrestrial > Soil > Vadose zone | place: USA...
AACGAAATTTAAGAATGAAAACTCAGATTAAAAGGCGAGCTAGTTGGGAACGCAAAAAAAATTTCGTCCGCAGTGGAATAACCGAGGTGAGGATTACGGCTGAGCCACATGATGGCCAAAGGTTTTTTCAGCCGGTCACCAAGATCTGGCAAGTAAACCGAGAGATGGTGTTGCTCGCCGCCGGTGGGCGTGCGCTGCTCATGCAATTAGCCCATCCGAAAGTGGCTGCCGGAGTCGCCGATCACAGCCGTTTTCAAGAGGACCCCTTCGGCCGTCTTTATCGCACCATGAGCACGATGTGGTCGATCGTCTTCGACGAGCGTTCGGAGGCCGTTGCCGCGCTTGAAAGAGTGGACAGCATCCACAAGAAAGTCCACGGCATTGTTCTGGGCAGCGAAACCTTGCACGCCGGAGCGCGTTATGACGCCTTTGATCAAGAACTGTTACTCTGGGTCCATGCCACGCTCATCGACTCGGCAATGATCGCCTACGATCGCTTTGTTGCGCCGCTGCAGGAGGCAGACAGGAAGAACTATTACGGTGATTCCAGAAAGCTTGCTCGTTTGTTCGGCATTGAGGAAACAATCATCCCGTCCGGGCTGATGGAATTCGGGCAGTATATGAAGCAAATGTTGACCGGCGACACGATCGTCGTGGGACCCACGGCGAGGAGTCTGGCTCAGGATATTCTCCATGCGCGTCCGTGGATATTCAAACCGGCCGGACCGCTGTTTCGTTTCGTGACGGCCGGACTATTGCCGGAAAATCTCCGACACGGTTATGAATTGAACTGGAGCACGCACAAAGAAAAACTCTTTTTGTTGCTCGCTGCCGTAATTCGCTCCGCGTTGCCGCTGGTCCCATCACCACTGCGCATCGTGCCTAATGCTCGCGCCGCGGAAAAGGCTTTCCGACGTCAGTCCATGGTGGCTCGGAAGGCAGATTAATAATTTCTCGATTAGAAGTTTTGCTGGTGTGGCTCTATCGCGGCAAGCCCGTTTCGTCGGGGACGCCGAGCATCAGATTGAGATTCTGAATCGCTACGCCTGCGGCGCCTTTGCCGAGATTATCGAGGCGCGCCATGAGCAAGATGTGACCTGATTGGTGCGGCAGCACGCGCAGGGATATGAGGTTGGTATTATTGTGCGCTTGCGGATCGAAGGTAAATTCGTCCGCCTCGCCGTCGTCCGTCAGCGGTTCAGTCCTGACGAATGGCTCTTTCTCGTAGCGTGCCGACAAGATCTCCCACATGGCCTTTCCGCTGCCCGATTTTAGCCGCGCCTTTGCCGGGATCATGATTTCGACGCGCATGCCGCAGCGAAACGGACCGACATTGGGCAAGAAATGAGGCTCGGCATTGAGGGCCCCATAATGCAGGATCTCCGGAATGTGCTTGTGAAACTTCGTAACACTGTATGGAGCCTCGTGAGCGATTTTGAGCAAGCCTCGCTCAGGGTCCTCCCAGCGTTCAATGAGCGAGCGCCCGCCGCCCGAGTAACCGGAAAGGGCATGAATCGACAATGGGGTATCGCTCGCGATCAACCCGACATCAACGAGCGGGCGCAACAGTAAAATCGCGGCAGACGAATAGCAACCGGGATTGGCCACGCGTGGAGCTTCGGCGATCTGCTCGCGCTGACCCGGCATCAATTCCGGCAGTCCGTAGACCCAACCGTCGGCAACACGGTGCGCCGTGCTGGCGTCGAGTATTCGCACCGGCGAGTCGGCTAGCCAGTTGGCGGCTTCTTTCGCAGCATCATCGGGCAGGCACAAAAGTACGATGCTCGCGTCTTGCAGGGCCTGCTTTCGAGCGGCGGGATCTTTGCGCAACTCCTCGGGAAGCGTTACGACCTCAACATCATTGCGACCCGCCAGCCAATCGCGGATTCTGAGCGCTGTCGTGCCGGCTTGTCCGTCTATGTAAATTTTGGGCGGCATTTCAATTGCGTTGTCGTTCCGTTTGACAAGTAAGATTCTACCTGATTCTCGGAGCTTAGCAAAACTACGACTGGTTGACTTGAAACGATGCGAGGACGTGACATATACCGAAGCCTAAATTAAGGGCAACGCTGCCTCTGAAGGCAGCGAACTTCATTCCGTCCGGCATAGAGGGAGGATTTCCAAATGACTAAGGCAGTTCGAATCGTCGGTTTGGCAATTATCGCCTTCGTCGCAGGCTCGATGTCCAGCGTCTGTTTTGCCGCTGAAGCTTCGGCGGAGCAGCTCTATGCCACTCTAGCAAAATTGCCCGCGGACCAGCGAGAAAAGCGTTTGGAAGAAGGTGCCCGCAAGGAAGGCAAGCTTAACTTCGTTCATACTTGGCGCGGTAAGATCGCTCGCGACCACGTCAATCTCTTCGAAAAACGCTATCCATTTGTGAAAGTCGAAATGGGCGACATCGGCTCCCAGGACGCGGCGGAACGGTTCATCGCAGAAGAGACCGCAGGCCGGCATCTAACCGATATCCTCACTCTAGGCGTGCCGGACATGGCGGTGATATTGAAACAGAACTTGGTCGCAAAATTTCCAACGCCGGCAACGAAAAAGATTTTAAAGCAATACCAAAGTTTCATCGAACCGGAGAATCGCTGGACGCCCTGGTATTGGGCGGAACATGGAATTTCTTACAACACGGATCTAATCAAGCCGGACAAAGCGCCCAAGACTTGGTTCGATCTCTGTAAACCTGAGTTCAAGGGTCAGGTTTCTTTCGATCCACCAGAGACGCGCTTCATGGCCGGACTCCACGTCATGATGGGCGAAGGGAAGGTCAAAGAGTGGCTCGAATGCATGGGCCAAAATCAGCCGATTATACAGCAAGGGCACACGCAGCGCATGGAGCTCATGCTCACCGGCGACCACGCAGTTCAGGGCGACAATTACTTTTATGTCGGCGTGGAGCATAAGAAAAAGGACCCGAAGACGCCTTTCGCCATGGTATTGACCGCGCCTGTGCTGTCCTTCGCCGGGGCTATGATCATTAACAAAAATACTCAGCATCCTTACGCGTCGGCGTTATTTGTTGACTGGACACTGTCGCAGGATAGCCAGAATTTAATCAACGACATTCTGCGCGGGCCGCTCACAATCAAGCATCCGTACCTGCCCGACAACATCAAGCTCGTGACTTATAACATCGTCGGCGACGACATCACTAAGCGACTGCACGAGGCTTGGAACCAATCCATCGGCCGGTTGAAATAACGGTTCCGGTATTCTGATGTCATGGCGACGAGCTCGCTCCGTTGGGAAGCAGGCACGCGGCCGCCGCTCATGAGTGGCGGCCGCATCGTTGTCATCAGCCTGGTCGTTATTCTCGCGTACCAAGTCCTCGTTCCACTTCTTTTGATAATCTGGACCAGCCTGAAGACGATTCGCCCCGGCGAGCCGGGTTTTTTGGAACTGAGCTTCACACTGGCCAATTATGCGAGGGCATACGGCATCAGTGAATTTTGGGAAGCGAGCCTGAACACGCTCTACTTCGCATTTCTGTCGAGTGTCTGCGCTTTTTTCTGCGGGACCTTTTTAGCGTGGACCGTCGAGCGCACCAATATGCCGCTCGCACGGCTGATCGGCATGATCACCCTGGGGCGAATCATCATACCAGGGGTTATCATTACGATCTCCTGGATCCTCACGGCGAGCCCGAGTATCGGGGTGTTGAATCACATCATCAACGCGCTGGCGGGCGTGCCGCGCTTTCTAAACATTTATTCGTTTTGGGGCATGGTCTGGGTTCAATCCCTGGAAATGACGCCGCTCGCCTATTTGCTAATGTCCGCGGCAATGAAGTCAATCGATCCGCGGCTCGAAGAAGCGTCGGCCATAGCCGGCGCGGGCACCTGGCCGACGTTTCGCCGGGTTACTTTACCGCTTATCTTACCCGCGGCGGCCGCGGCGGCGCTGCTTTTATTCATTCAGACGGTTGAGAGTTTCGAGGTGCCGCTGTTGCTCGGCGGCCGTGCTCGTGTGGCGGTTTATACAACGCAAGTTTATTTCAACACATCGCGCACGCCGACGGACTGGGGCCTGTCGAGCACCTATTCGATAGTGCTGCTGTTTCTATCGATGGTGCTGCTTTATATTTATTTCCAGCTTGTCCGTCACGGCGAGCGTTATCAGACAATCACCGGCAAGGATTACCGGCCGCGGCGCATTGATCTCGGCGGATGGAAATATATTACCTGTGCGCTGAGCCTAGTGCTAGTCTTCTTCATTACCGGACTACCGTTTCTCACGATGCTCTACGCGTCCTTGCTGCCGCGCTTTCGGCCGCCAACTGCGGAAGTGCTAGAAACGATGACGCTGATCAATTACAAGACTCTTTTTTCCGAGGGCAGCTATGCCCTCAAGCCTTTGTGGAACAGCACATTGCTCGGTGTTAGCGCGGCGTCAATCGTTATGCTGCTGGTCGCGGCGATCAGTTACTTCGTCCACAAGACGCGGCTTGGCGGACGGAAAATTCTCGATTTTCTTGCGTTCGCGCCGATCGCGCTGCCGAGTGTCGTGCTCGGTTCCGCATTCCTATGGCTCTATCTCCTTGTGCCGCTACCCATCATCGGTACGCTGAGCATCATTGGTCTCGCTTATCTGACGCGGTATCTACCTTTTGCTTTACGTTTTGTATCCACGTCGATGGTGCAGATTCACACTGAGCTGGAAGAAGCGGCGGCAGTGGCAGGCGGAGGTTGGTGGAGAAACTTTTATCATATTTACCTTCCGCTACTGCGGCCGGGTCTCATGGCAGGATGGTTCTGGGTGATGGTTCACGCCTATAGGGAGCTGACGATTTCACTGATGCTCGCGCGCTCGAGCAATCGCACGGCATCGGTGATTATCTTCGATCTCTGGTCGAACGGCTCGTTTCAACAACTTAGCGCCTTCGGTGTTCTCATGTTCACGATTCTAATTATCCTCGTCTCAATCGCGCAGAACGTCAGCGCGCGGTACGGAATTCAGGAGCGGGTGTGAGGGATGAAGCGCCCCTTGGTAATGACTGCACGCACTCCCGGTTCGTATAAAAATTTGTACACATTTGTAGGAAGGTACCTTCAGAAGCCAATTCGCGCGATTGTCGCGTCGAGAAAGTAGCCTTAAAATCAAGGACTTAAATTGGTCAGTTATTTGGCATCAGGGTTGCCTTCCTAAAGCAATGAAGGGAGGAGAAATTTATGATCACCCTTAAAAGAATTCTCGCCCCGACGGATTTCTCTATTATTACGGTGCCGGCAATTGGATACGCGCTGTCGCTCGCCAAGGAGCTTGGCGCCGAAGTCACTGTGCTTCATGCTCTTCCAACGGAAGTCATGAAAGAGCAGTTTATGAATCAGTATGCGACGGGAGATTTAGCTGGACCTGCGGCAGCGCCGATCGGTCTTACTCGCACGCCTGATTTCGACGGCATCTTCGAAAGAAAGAAGCAAGTTCTCCGCACCTTCCTGGAGCAAAGGATCTCAAAAGAGCTACTGGGGGCAGTAAAAATTAACCCAGTGATCAAAATTGGCAAGGTTGCTGAAGAGATCGTCGCCGTGGCGAAAGAGGAGCAGTGTGATCTCATCGTAATGACAAGCCATGGAAGTCGCCTGCGAAGGCTACTGCACGGAAGCTTCACCGACCGCGTCATCCTATTGGCGCCATGTCCGGTGCTATCGATTCAGCCCTGGACTGAGATTAGGACAGAAGAAAATAAACGAGTGGCGGTAAAGCTAATCGATAAGTGGGCTGCGTGATTTCTCTGACAGCGCCGCGAATTCCAGACAGGCGGGAAGATTGCGGTCGCTCGGCAGATGAGACTTCAGAGTCTGAATCACCTCTCGCCAGGCAACCCCGCTTGCAAATCTTTGTAGAGAAGCCTGTGAAACAGGTGCTCTCCGGCTTCCCGCCGGGCTGAGAGCCGGCCGGCGTTATACGAGCGGGAGCTCAAGCCGCGCTGCACGGACTCGCAGATGGCAACGTCTTCGGCTTGAATCTGCTCGCTCACCGCGATGCTCGCGAGATTTCTTTTACGGGCTGATTCGGAAACATCCGCAAAATAGTAGTCGAAAATGACTTCGGTGCGATCGACCGATCGCGCTATGACAAAGTTTGTGTCCATCACGCCGTCGTAAATGTTGATCATGAAATTGGGATAGATCCAGTAATAGTACGCTCGCTTTCCCGCACGGACTGCGGCAGTTTCCGCGTCACCTTTATTTGTAGCGATGGGGCTCGATTGCAGGCAAAAGCGCTCGCCGGTCTCGATCGTGTAGTTAGTGTAATCGAGCACGCTGTTCAGATTGCCATGAATATGTGGGACATGGTAGCCGCCGTCGAGGTAGTTGTCGACGAAGACTTTCCAGTTGCAATTGACTGAGTAGTGGCGCCGTTCGAACCAACGAAGTTGTTCAAGGTTCAAATGTTCAAGTCGCTCAATAAGACTCTTGCCTAGAAAACCTTCGAGTGACGGACCATCGGGATCAAGTTTGACAAACACCCAGCCTTGCCATTCGACACTTTGAATTGGAACTAGACCATTCGCGCCGCGGTCGAAATTGGCGACGCCGCCAAATTCCGGTGGCAAAACGAGCGCGCCTTCCAGATTGTAGGTCCAGCCATGGTAAGGACATCGAAGGTTCTCCGCTTTTCCCTCGGATTTGGTAATGACAGCTGCCGCGTGGTGGCGGCAGACGTTGAAGAAGCCACGCAAAACCTTGTCATTTCCTCTGACAACGACAACTGGCTCGCCGGCAATCTCAAAGCCGACGTACTGTCCCGGCTCGCGTACTTGATCCGCGCGTCCAACCAATTGCCACGACCGGGAGAAAACTGTGCGCTCCAATTCAAGAATTCGAGCATCACCGTACCACGAGGCGGGTGGCGTCGATGCCTCGGCCAGAGGCGCAATGGGATTGTAGCTTCTGATGATTTCTCTAATAGACGCTGCCATTCGATTCCGCGTTTTGTGTTTGCAGATACATGAAGTTTAACGCGCATCCCAGTTTTTCCCAACTCGCGCCGTGCTTGCTCTACAAATGTCAATTACGAAATTTGTCGAGCGGCACGGCGTCGTTTCGCCTTGAGCTCTACAAGAGATTGATTCCGCCACCACTTTCACGGCCGCGTCAGAGACAACCGTCGGTTCGGGACAAGTTTGTGGGTTTATTCTTTTGCCGTCACGTGGGCGCCGCCGAACGCTTCCGAGCGGTTGCCCACCAGCACAAGGGGTTCGGTTCCGACATTGGTTATCTGGTAGTAGTCTTTGGCGCCGAAAAAGACGATCTCGTTTTTCTCGATGATACGCTCTTCACCTTTTAGACCCTTGACCGATGCCTTGCGTTGAAGCACGAGAAAAGTCTCGGGCGACAAGTGGTAGTGCATGTCCGTGTGGTCACCTGGCTGAAAGTAGAGAATCCAGGAGCGAAAACTGTCGCTGCCAAACAGCGGTACGAATCGTTTGTTTTCATCGTTCGCCATGCGCATGGTTTCGTTGATATTAGCAAACTCCATAGTTCCTCCAAGCAAGCTGCTGAAAAAGCCTCATCTGGTGCGTTACGCTCAATCGCCTCAAATACAACTTTGCGATGGGTATCGCGTCGCTCCACCCATCCTACAACCCTAATAATGCTCAGTCCGTCAGGTCCAGCAGCACGCCGTCCGGGTCGGAGATCGCGTGCTTGCAGAGTTTGCAGCCTTCGAAATTCTTCTGGCGCGTTTCGCCCTCGCGACCGACGGCGATTTTGCGGTGAGCGGACGCTGGCGCGGTGGCGGCGAGAGCGTCCAGGTCTTTCTTGGTTTGCTCTAGATCGTCGACTTTGTAACCGAAGTGATCGAGGCCGGCCATTAATCCACGGTAGGAGACCATATCCCAGGGACGAATGGCGATGTTCACTTTGCCGTCGCTCAAATAGAAACTGTTGTCGCCGGAAAGCCCCTCGACCGGTTGAAGCTCGAAGACCTTCTGGTAGAACTCGGCTATGTATGCTGGGCGGCCGCTGCGGATGCAGATATGATTGATCCAGCGCGGCTGCTCCCAACCGAATTCGACATACCCTTCCCGAACGTTGGCCATGCCTTTTTGCGAGAGGTCGTACTGATTACCGTCTGGGTCATGACCCCGCAAACCGGCAAATGGCACATGGCTTGGGCTTTGGGCAATCTCGATATCGGGATAATGCTGTTTGAAGCGGTCGCGCACTTTCTCGACGTCTTCCACCGCAAAGCCGAAATGGTCGAGCCCCGACCGTATGCCGGGCTGGCGCTGCAAGAGCGCGAGACCGATCACGCCGTCACTCAGATGACCGCGATTTTTGTTGTAGTTGCCGTGCTCATCGGTCATGCCGTTGGTGATCTTCTTCATGCCAAAGATGGTTTGGTAGAACTTTGCCTCTCGGTCCCAATTTTCGGTCATCACCGCGATATGTCGAATGCTCGCGAACATAATCTTCTCCTCCTTTTGAGTCGGATTCTTGTCAAAGTTGACGGCACGTGTCAACCGACGGCGAACTGGTTCGAGTCTCGGGTTGAAATAGAGAGCCAAGGATTCGCAACATTGTCACCAGGTAACTTGACTTATCCCGACCAAGCAGGTTAGGTGCGAGGGTATCCGGCCATGACGATAAAGTCGTTCGATCTTTTGCAGCCGCGCTCGCTTCCTGAGGCAGTCGAGCTGCTCGCCAAGCACGGCGACGAGGCTCGCGTCATTGGCGGCGGCACGACGCTCGTTATCTTAATGAAGCAGCGCGCGCTCTATTATCCGTATTTGGTCGATCTCCAGACGATTCCCGGATTAAACGAAATTAAAAATGAGGCTGACGGCGTGCGCATCGGCGCGCTGGTGACGCATCGAGCGGTCGAGCTTTCTCCGGCGATTCGCCGATCATTCCCAGTAGTGGGTGAAGCATTCAGCCATATCGGCAATGTGCGTGTCCGTGAGACCGCATCGGTCGGCGGTAATCTCGCTTATGCCGATTATCGTCTCGATCCGCCGCCGCCGTTGCTGGTGCTCGGCGCTGAGATTACTGCGTTTGGTCCAAATGGCTCGCGGCCAATCGCGCTTAGAAATTTCTTCCAAGGCATGTACGAGACGGCGCTTGGGCCGGGAGAAATTCTCGTCGACGTCAAAATTCCTTTTTCGCCGGCCAATAGCCGTGCAGTCTATCTCCGTTATAGTAGCCTTTCGGCCACCGATTGGCCTTGTCTGGGTGTTGCGGCGTTTATGACCAAAGACAACGGAAGATGTAAGGAATTGCGGCTCGCGCTCGGCGGAGTAGCGGCGACCCCGATGCTAATTTCCGGTCTTGAGTTTGCTTCGGATCAAAAGCTCGACGAGACGGTGGTGGAAAAAGTGCTGAGCGTTGTTGACGAACAGATTTCGCCTTTTTCCGACCTCCGCGGCTCGGAATGGTACAAACGCCGAATGACCCGGCTTTTTACCAAGAAGGCGATTACGCAGCTAAGTGCTAATTAAGGGTAGTATGACGAATTTTGCAGTGGTTGGACAATCGATTTACCGAAATGACGCGATTGGCGTGCGGATTCGCGATTTGCCGATTACCCCGGAACAGATACTCCGCGCGCTGGCCGAGAAAGATGGTACACCGGTTGCTAAGGATTGAAACTTCATGAAGCGCGACATCACCGTCAGAATAAATCGCCGGGACGAGACGCTTACCGTCGACGACGCGGAAACACTGCTCGAAGTGCTACGCGATCGCTTTAAACTGTGGAGCGTGCGCGAAGGCTGCGGAGTGGGCGCCTGCGGCACCTGCACGGTGCTGCTGGACGGGCGCCCTGTCAGCTCCTGCTTCTTGCTCGCGGCGCGCGCCGCGGGGCATGAGGTGACCACACTCGAAGGGCTGAACGACGGCGAGTCGCTAGACCCCATTCAAGTGGCGTTTATCGAGCAACGGGCGCTACAGTGCGCCTATTGTACGCCGGGTTTCGTGCTCTCGGTCAAAGCGCTGCTCGGTGAAAATCCCAACCCATCCGACGGCGAAATCCGCGAGTACCTCTCCGGTAATCTTTGTCGCTGCGCCGGCTACGCCGATATTTTGCGTGCGGTGCGCGCGGTGCAGGAAAAACGGAACGGCACATTCGTACAAAGTTGAGCTCGCCTCAATAATCTCGTACTAGCCGCCCAGCTGTCCGCTACATTTTCTCCCATCTGCGTCGAGGATTGTCACATCGGGTCGCGGCGACAAAATTGTTCCGAGTCGATGTAATTTGTTGCTGAAGGGTGTTCCCGCTGATTGCTTAACTCTCTAAAATGGTTGAAAAAAGAAGCCGCCGGATGCCACTTTTCCCGGTCACGCGTCCGTGGCATGCGATATGCACTACACAAGGAAAAGACTGATGACGGACGTTTATAAATAATGCATGCTCCTCAAGCCATTGAGGCGAACTCATTCTCACTGCGCTCGTGGGCCTTCGACCGGTTATTTGATGCGGCGAAGAAGGATACGGTCATTCGGCTGCGCTGGCCGCTGGTGATTCTCTCGTCTTATCTGCTTTACTACGTTCCCAGCGAGTGGCTGGCACCGGCCCAAGTTCAAGCGATTCTCATTCTCTATCTGCTCAGTCACTCAACGCTTTATTTCCTAGCCGACGAACTATTCGATTCACCCTATTTTTACGGTCCGCTTTTGGCGTTCGATACGATTGTCCTTGTGGCAGTTCTTAGTACGAGCGGAACGGCGAGTCCGGATTTTTATATCGCATGTCTGTTCACTCTCATCGTAAGCTGCAT
>Ga0137373_10008671_pt1 | contig 10722 bp, 9 predicted proteins | sample SagtaG_5_FD_104912 | JGI IMG/M metagenome (GOLD analysis project Ga0137373, IMG submission 104912) | Vadose zone soil microbial communities from Sagehorn Ranch, Mendocino, California, USA - Sage1_R_80_16 metaG | ecosystem: Environmental > Terrestrial > Soil > Vadose zone | place: USA: California...
ACACTTTCGATCTCCGTCGTGCGAGCGCGATCCAAAATCTGGAGACACTCCATCTGTCAGAAGTCGAGTCGCAAAAGGCTGCGTAATGACGACACTTTCAAACCGTTCGGCGTTCTAGGAGCGCAGCGTCGACGCGACGGCGTACGCAGCGTGGACCTGACGGTCCTGGAACTGCTCGACCGCCCTCTCGCGATTCACCACGTACAAGCCGTACCCGCTCGCGAGGGAGGTCACCAGGACGCAGGCGAAGAAACCGTACGCCAGCGTGGTCCTGGCCATCAAATGCCTTTTGGTCCAACGTCCCAGCAATTCGCGCGCCGCTGCACTAAGTGCGGAGGAAAAAAAAGGGGAGAGGTTTCCCGAGCATCGTGCGGGATCTGGACGACTGCCGGAAAACCGGCAGTTTTCCGAGGAATTCTGCGTCCCGATCGTAGACATGCGCGGCAGATCTGTAATATGGCGCGATGCGATTTACCGTCGTCGCTGCGCTCGCTATCGCAGTGATCGCGCCCGCGCGTCAGGTGCCGCAGCGCGCACAGGCGCCGTTCGTTCCGGTCGGCGTCTGGTACGGCGGGGGCACCTCGCGCGCTCCGATGGTGTCGCGCGCTCCCGCGGCGGAGCGCGACGCATGGCGTCGCGATCTTCAGGCGATCCGATCGCTTGGCTTCAACAGCATCAAGACCTGGGTGGATTGGGCGAGCACGGAGCCGGTGCGCGGCCAGTACCGATTCGACGCGCTCGAGCAGGTGTTGTCGCTCGCCGACGAAGCGGGGCTGCGCGTCATCGTTCAGATCTACACGGACGCGGCGCCGGAGTGGCTGGGGAAGCGCTATCCCGATTCGAGCTTCGTCACCGATCAAGGCGCGCGGATCGGATCGCAGGCGTCACCCGGCTATTGCCTTGACCACCAGGGCGTGCGCGCGGACATGACCGCATTCATCGGCGCGGTGTCGACCGCGGCGGCGCGGCACGCGTCGTTCTATGCCGTCGACGTCTGGAGCGAACCGCACATCGTCAACTGGGTGTGGTTCAACACCCCGGTTGAGTTCTGCTACTGCCCGCATACGCAGGCGCGGTTCCGCAGCTGGCTGAAGGCGCGCTATCGCACGCTCGATGCGCTGAACGCGGCGTGGTATCGCACGTTCGCGAGCTGGGACGAGGTGGAGGCGCCGAGATTCGGGACCATCCTGTCGTACACGGACTTCATCGACTGGAAGACGTTCGTTGCCGCAAAGCTGCAGGAGGATCTGAAACTCAAGGCGGATGCCTCGGCGCCGCGCGGCGCGCGCATCGTGTCGAGCCATTCGGATGCGCCCGCAATCATGCTGAGCCCGCTGTCCGGGTACGGCAACCCGGATGACTGGTGGATGTCGCAGGCGGTCGATCATTACGGCACCTCGATCTATCCGAAGCACGCGTCGGCGACGACGCCCTGGTCGCCCGTGCGGCTGGCGTCGGCGCTCGACGGGATCCGTTCCGCCGCCAGGGACAAAGGATGGTGGATTGGCGAGCTGCAGGCCGGACAGGGCGCCACGGGCGTGCGCGTGGCGACCCCCGTGACCGGCGCCGATCTGCGGTTCTGGGGATGGGCGGCGATCTCGCGCGGGGCGCGCGCGATCAGCTACTACGCGTGGTACCCGATGAACTCGGGCTACGAGTCGAACGGCTACGGGATGATCGATCTCGACGGACGCATTACCGACCGCGCGAAAGTCGCGGGAGAGTTCGCGGGCGTCGTCGCGCGCAACAGCGGGCTGTTCGCGCCGTTGCGTCCGCAGCCGTCGCGCGTGGCCATCCTCTACAACCGCCTGTCGTACATGGCGGGGGGCAACACCGTCGGTCCGGGGCTGGTCGTGCGCAATTCGATGCTTGGCATCTACCGCGCGCTGTTCGAGCAGAACATCCAGGTGGACTTCATTCACCCCGATGAAGTGATCGCCGGCCGCGCGCCGGAGTACGCCGTCATTTATCTGAGCTATCCGATCATGCTGCAGCGGCCCGTCGCGGACGCGCTGAAGGCGTACGTGAAAGGGGGCGGCACGCTCATCAGCGAGGCGCGTCCCGCCTGGAACGACGAGCGGGGTTTCGCCAACCTGCGTATTCCCGGTGCCGGCCTCGACGACGTGTTCGGTGCGCGCGAACGCGAACTCAGGTCCGGCGACGCCATCACGTTCACCGCGGAGCGGAACCTGGATGGCGCCCTTGCGCCGATCGCTGGCCGTACGTTCAACGGCACCGCGTTCGCGGAGCATCTCGAGATCACCAATCCGGAAACGCGCATCCTCGCGCGGTTTCCGGGCGAGGGGGGTGGCGACGCCGCGGTCACGTTGTCACGCTACGGCGACGGACGCGCGATCCTGATCGGCACATTTCCCTCCGCCGCATTCGAGCAGGAGCCGGAGAAGATGCGCACGACAGGGGAGTTCCTGCAGCGGCTGGTCGCGTTTGCCGGCGTCACGCCCGACGTGCACATCGATGGCGCGCCCGGGCTCGTCGAATCACGGTTCCTCGAATCGGCCGGCGCGATCGTGCTCATCGCGCTGAATCACTCGGACACGACGCAGAAGGTGACGTTCTCGTTCGCGCCTTCGATTCCGGAAGCGATCTGGCAGAACATGGAGACCGGGTCGCAGGTGAATTTTGCCCAGGGACCGAACGGGCCGACCTACACGCACACGTTCGCCGCGCGTGACGCCATGGTGCTCGTCCGCGGCAAGAGGCTGCAATGAAACTCACAATCGGTGCGTTAGTCGTCGCCGCCGGACTCACCGCGTTTGCGTTCCATTCGCGCGGCTGGGCGCAGGCGCCGCGGCCCAGCCAGCATGGCTCGGTCAGCCAGCAGGTGGCGAACACCACGATCACGATCGAATACAACCGTCCCGTTGCGCGCGGAAGGACGCTGTTTGGCTCCCTCGTGCCCTACGGCCGGGTGTGGTGCCCGGGCGCGGACAACTGCACCACGATCCAGCTGTCAACCGACGTGAAGATCGACGGCCAGGCGCTCGCGCGGGGCACTTATTCGGTGTGGGCCGAGCCGCAGGCCGATCGGTGGACGATGATCTTCAACAGCAGGCAGCCGGTGTTTCATACGCGCTACCCGGCCGACAAGGACGTGCTGCGCGTCCAGGTGACGCCCCGCCAGGGATCGCACATGGAAACGCTGGCGTTCTATTTCCCCGTGGTCGATGGCACCCATGCGGAACTGGTCTTGCACTGGGGAACCGTTGTTGTGCCTCTCGCGATCGACGTGCCATGAACCCAAACTCCAGTGGAACCTTTCACCTCGGCGGCGACCTGCCTGTCCACCGTCTTGGCTTCGGTGCGATGCGCATCACGGGGAAGGGCGTCTGGGGACCGCCTGTGGATCGCCGCGAAGCGATCGCCGTGCTCAAGCGGACGATCGAGCTCGGGATCAACCTGATCGACACGGCGGAATCATACGGACCGTTCATCAGCGAAGAGCTGATCGCAGAGGCGCTGCATCCGTATCCGCAGGGGCTCGTCATCGCCACGAAGGGAGGACTCGATCGAACGGGTCCCGATCAGTGGCCGATGAATGCCACGCCGCGGCGATTGCGCGAAGGGCTGGACGGAAGCCTCAGGCGATTGAAGCTGGAGCGGATCGATCTCTACCAGCTGCATCGGATCGATCCGAAGGTCCCGGAAGAGCAGCAGTTCGAGTTCCTGCAGCACGCGCAGCGCGAGGGAACGATCAGGCACATCGGCCTGTCCGAAGCGGCGGTCGATCAGATCGAACGCGCACGTCGATTTTTCCCCGTCGTCTCGGTGCAGAACCGATACAACGTCGCGGACCGCGAGTGGGAGAGCGTCGTGGATTACTGTGACCGTGAGCGGATCGGATTCATCCCGTGGTACCCGCTGCAGCTTGGCGACGCGGCGGAGAACCCGGCGATCGCCGCTGTCGCCCGCCGGCACAACGCGACCGTGCCGCAGATTGCGATCGCGTGGCTGCTGCGCCGCTCCCCCGTCATGCTTCCCATTCCGGGCACGTCGCGCGTGAAGCACCTCGAGGAGAACGTCGCCGCCGCGGCCATCCGGCTCTCGGATGACGATTTTGCGCAGCTCGATCGCGCACTGGCCGCATGAATGTTCTCCGGCTGTACGATCCAGCGCGCCGGCCGCCGGATTGGACCGGCCTGGTTCGTCCCGGACAGTACCAAAACCTTACTTCAACGCGCTGCTGAACAGCAGATCGTGATCGCCGGGCGGGTCGAAGCCGGCGAGCCGTACCGCCATCGCGACCTGAGCCCAGTGACGCGTCTCGTGCAGCAGGATGTGAAACAGCAGCTTTCTCGTCGCCATCGGCATCCGCACGCCGCGGATGTCGAACGTCCTCGCCTGGTCCGGATCGTCGCTCGAATCCGCAACGTACTGCTCCAGCTCGCGGCGCACTGACGCGCCGTAGTCGAACAGCGGCGCCGCGTTGTTGCCGGTCAGGCCCGTCTGTTCGACGACGGCCTGGGACTGAAGTCGCTGCAGGTGCCGTCGTTCCACCAGGAAGATGTGATCGACGAGCTTGCCAACGGTGGCGAAGCGCCCGCCCGGCTGGACCGGCGCATCGATTGCCGCGGGATGCTCGATGAACCACGCACGCCACTTGTCGCGCTCTCCATTCGTGTAGCGGAGCAGCTCGTCGAACGTCAGCGCCAGCGTCACCGGAGTATCTCGTCGATCCCGACGGTCTTAATGGGGCCGAGATTGAGCGCCTTGATGCCCGGCTCGATCACCGTCCGATCGCCGACGATCACCACCGCGAACCTGTCCGGCTGGATATATTTGTCCGCGACCCGCTGCACGTCAGCCGGTGTGACCGCGCGCACGCGCTGGGTGTATGTGGCGAAGTAGTCGGCCGGCAGGTTGTACACGAACATCTGCGCCAGCGAGTTCGCCAACGAACCGGTCGTCTCGAAGCTTCGCGGCATGAGCAGCGCGAGATAATTCCTGGCTTTCTCGACTTCCTCGGCAGGCACGGGCTTCCTGATCCCTTCGAGCTCCTTGAAGAACTCGGTGAGCGACTCGGACGTCTTATCCGTTTGTACACCCGCGGCCGCGTAGAACGGCCCCGCGGAGCCGCGCATATCGAATCGCGAGCTCGCGCCGTACGCGTAGCCGTGCTCCTCGCGCAGGTTCTGGTTCAGGCGCGACGTAAACGCTTCGCCGAGAACCGTGTTCAGCACGCGAAGGGGAAAGTAGTCCGGCGTCGAGCGCGGGACGCCGATCCACCCGATCCGAATCTGCGACTGCGCGGCCCCCGGTTTGTCGACGATGTAGATTTGGCGCGCCGTGAGCTGGGGCGCGGTGGCGACCGCGGGCGTTTGCGCGGCCGTGCCTTTCCAGGCGCCGAAGGTCGGCTCGAGCCGTGCGACGGCGGATGCAGCCGTCACGTCACCCGTCACGATCAGCAAGGACTTCGGCGGGACGTACTGCGTCGAATGGAACTGCTTGAGATCAGCAACGGTGAATCCCTTCAGCGTTGCGGCCGTGCCGAACGACATCGTGCCGTATCGATGCTGCGGCCCGAACACGATGCGCGGGAACGCGAATTGAATCAGCGTGGCGGGATCGTCCTGCGCCTCCACGATGGACGTCAGCAGCTCCTCGCGCACGCGCTTCAGTTCGTCCTGCGGGAACGTCGGGCGCAGCGCGACATCAGCCATGATCGGCAGCGCGTCGGAGAGCCGCGCCACCGGCACCTGGAGATCGACGTACGACGCGTCGGAGCTGCTCGACGTCGAGAGGTTCGCGCCGAGGTAGTCGACGGCGTCCGCAATCTGGAGCGCGTCGCGGGCTCCCGCGCCTTCGTCGAGCATTTCCGCCGTGAGGTTCGCGATGCCGTACTTATCGCGCGGATCGGAGCCGGCGCCCGCCTTGACGACCAGCGTGACGTGGGCGACAGGCACCTTGTGCAGCTCGACGATCCACACGGGCAGACCGTTCGACAGCGTCCGCTTCTGAATCGCGGGAAGCTTCAGCGCGGGCGGCTTACCCGGCTTCGGCGCCACCGATCGATCGGGCGCCTGCTGTGCGAAGAGCGCGATCGAGGCGCTCGCGAGCAGCGCGAAGGCAATCGAGGCTCGGGCCTTCATTCCTTGTCCTTCCCGGGCTCGCTGCCCTTCGTTGGCTCGACGACGAGCTCCACGCGGCGACCCGCGGGAAGCCAGAACGCCGCGGCGGACTGCACGTCAGCGGCGCTCAACGACCGGTACCGCGAGAGATCCTCGTTGAAGTAGTCGGGGTTCCCTGTCGCGGTGTAATACGCGTTCAGCTGGTTTCCCTTCCCATTGAATCCGCCGACGCTCTCCATGCGGTTCAGGAACGACGCTTCGATCTGGTTGACGGCGCGCTCGAACTCGCGCTGCGTGGGCGCTTCCTTCTGCAGCTTGGCGATTTCCTCGTCGACGATCCCGCGGATTCGATCGATGAGCGCCTGGGACGTCGTTCCGCTGGCCGGCGGCCGCGCCGTGACCACCACCTGGAATTGCGACCCGAGCGCGGACGAGGCCTGGAACGCGTTGACGTCCTGCGCGATCTGCAGGTCGTACACCAGGCGCTTGTACAGCCGCGAGTTCTTGCCGCCGGCGAGGACCTGCGAGACGACGTCGAGTTCCGCGTCGCCCGGGCTGTAGAACGGCGGGGTGAGCCAGGAGATGTAGAGCCGCGGCAGCTGCACGCGGTCCTCCATCGTCTTCTTCTGGACGCTCGTGAGCATCGGGTGCGGGAAGTCAATCGGCGTCACGGGCTGCGTCCCGGGCTTGACGTCGCCGAACCACTTCTCGACGAGCGCGCGTGTTCTTGCAGGATCGATGTCCCCGGCGATCACCAGGCTTGCGTTTGCCGGCTGGTAGTACTTCTTGAAGAACTCGACGACGTCTTCGTAGCTCGCGGCGGTGAGATCTTCCATGTAGCCGATCGTTGGCCAGCGATACGGGTGCCCCTCGGGGTAGAGCAACTTGTCGATTTCAATCTGCGCCATCCCGTACGGAGCGTTCTCATAGTTCTGGCGCCGCTCGTTCTTCACGACGTCGCGCTGCCCGTTGACGCGCGCGGGGGACATCGCATCGAGCAGATACCCCATGCGATCCGATTCGAGAAAGAGCGCGAGCTCGAGCGCGTTCGACGGCAGGTCGATGTAGTAGTTCGTCCGGTCGGTTTCCGTCGAGCCGTTGTTGGTCGCGCCCGCCGCTTCGAGGAGCGTGTCGAACTCCCCTTCCTTCACGTGTCCCGATCCCTCGAACATCAGGTGCTCGAACAGGTGCGCGAACCCCGTGCGGCCCGGCTTCTCGCGCGCGGAGCCGACGTGATACCAGACATTCACCGTCGCGAGCGGGACCGTGTGATCCTCGTGAAGGATCACGTGCAATCCGTTCGGCAGCGTGAACTGCGTGAATGGCACGGTGAGCGCGCCCGTGCGTGGTGTCGCCGCGGCTCGAGTGGCAACCGGCTTCGGCGGCGCTCCTGTCGGTGCCGTTTGCGCATGAATGGCTGGAACGCTGGCGGAGGCGGCGAGCGCGAGCGCGAGAGATGTCGTGCGGAATAGGGTCATGCGGTTCCTCGCAAACCGTCCGTAGTGTCCACCTTCAGGTGGACCATAGCGGTTTTTCGATCGGTTCTATAGTCTATCAACCAGATGTTCTCGTCCCGCGTGCCCGCAGAACTGGAGCCCAACCGGCTCACGCAAGCCGTGCGGCGTGTCCGGGCAGACGGGCGGCCCCTGATAGACCTCACGATTACCAATCCGACCCACGCGGGGATCGATTACCCGTCCGGAATTCTCGCCCCGCTATCCGACCCCGCGGCGCTCTCGTACGATCCGCATTCAACCGGGCTGCCCGACGCACGCGTCGCAGTCGCGCGCGATTATGTGCGGCACGGCATCAACGTTGCTCCGGATCGCATCGTGTTGACGGCGAGCACCAGCGAAGCGTATTCGATCCTGTTCAAGCTGCTGTGCGCACCCGCGGGAGAGGCGATCCTCGCGCCCGTGCCCAGCTACCCGTTGTTCGATCATTTGACGCGTCTCGACGGCGTGCGCTGTATTCCGTACCGGCTCGAATATCACGGACGATGGGCGGTCGACTTCGATTCAATCGCGGACAGCTGGAACCCGCATGTGCGCGCGCTGCTTGCCGTCAGCCCGAATAATCCGACCGGGTCGATCGTCACCCCCGAAGAGTTGCAGCGGCTCGGCGACATCTGCGCGGCCGGTAATGCCGCACTCGTCATCGACGAAGTGTTCGCGGATTACCCGATTGCCGCACGCTCCACACGCGCTTCGACGTCGTTCGCGTGCCTGACGTTCAGGCTCGGCGGTCTCTCGAAGTCTGCGGGGCTTCCGCAGGTGAAGCTTGGATGGATCGCGGTCGACGGTCCGCACGATCTCGTGGGTGACGCGCTCGAGCGGCTGGACCTGATCTGCGACACGTACCTGTCGGTCTCCACGCCGGTGCAGGTTGCGGCGTCCTCGCTGATCCGTGCCGGGGCGGCCGTCCGCGCGTCCATCCTGGATCGGATCCGCGCGAACGACGCCGCGCTACGCAGTCTCGCCGCGGCGTATTCATCAATCGACGTGCTTCCGTGTGAAGCCGGGTGGTCGGTGGTTCTTCGCGTGCCGTCGACGCGCAGCGAGGAGGCGCTGGTCCTGGAGCTGCTGGAGCAGGACGGCGTCCTTATCCATCCCGGGTTCTTCTTCGATTTTCCGCACGAGGCGTTCCTCGTCGTGAGTCTGCTGCCCGAACCTCCTTTATTCAGTGAGGGCGTGGCGCGCGTCCTGGAGCGTGCGCATGCCTGAGCCGCGTTTCGGGCAGGGGCGGCACGCCGGCGCGCTCGTTCCGCTGTTCTCGATTCCCTCGCGACACAGCTGGGGCATCGGCGAGATTCCCGACCTCGCGCGGTTCGCGGTGTGGCTGCGGCAGGCGGGGCTCGACTTCGTCATGCTGCTCCCCGTGAACGAGATGGCGGACGGTCAGAACTCGCCGTACTCTGCGCTGAGCGCGATGGCCATCGATCCGCTCTACATCGCGCTCTCCGATCTCGAGGGTTTCACCGCCGCCGGCGGCGAGGCGGCGCTCACGAGCGACGATCGATCGACGCTGGATCGCGTGCGCGAATCTCCACGCGTCGCGTACCGCGAGGTTCGCGACATCAAAGGGCGCGCATTGCGATCGGCATTCGATCGCTTCGAGCAGCGCGAGTGGCGGAGCGACAGTGCGCGGGCGTTGCAGCTACGCGATTTCATGGATCGCACGCGGTGGTGGCTGGACGACTACGCGCTCTTCCGCGCGCTGCACCACGAGCACAGCGGCGGCTACTGGCTCGAGTGGGACGAGGGGATCCGTCATCGCCGGCGCGAGGCGCTCGACGAGGCGCGCGCGCGGCTCGCGCGGGAGATCCTGTATCGCTCGTGGCTGCAATGGGTGGCCGACGAGCAGTGGCAACGCGCCCGCCGCGAGTGCGAGGGGGTCGCCATCTTCGGCGACTTCCCGTTCATCGTCAGCGGCGACAGCGCGGATGTGTGGGCGCGGCAGCACGAGTTCCGGCTCGACGCATCCGTCGGGACGCCGCCCGACGCGTTCTCCGCCACGGGGCAGGACTGGGGCCTGCCGGTGTATCGCTGGGACGTGATGGCCCCCGCGTTCGAGTGGCTGCGCGAGCGCGCGCGCCGCTCGGCGGAGCTGTACGACGGCTTCCGTGTCGATCACCTGGTCGGTTTCTATCGCACGTACGTTCGCGAGCGCGATGGGCGCGCCGCGTTCGTTCCGCCGGACGAGCCGTCGCAGACCGCGCAAGGGGAACGTCTGCTCGCGCTCTTCGGCGAATGCGGCGCGCACATCGTGGCGGAGGATCTCGGGAGCGTTCCCGAGTTCGTGCGCGACTCGATGGCGCGGCTCAGCGTTCCCGGTTACAAGGTGCTGCGGTGGGAGCGTTTCTGGAAGGAGCCCGGGAAGCCGTTCCGCGATCCGGCGACGTACCCGGCCGTCTCGCTGGCGACGTCGAGCACGCACGACACCGAGATGCTCGCGGAGTGGTGGGACACCGCGCCCGCGGAAGAGCGTGCCGCGATCGCGGCGCTTCCCTCATTGCGCGAGAGCGGCTGCGACCCGTCACTGGAGTTCTGCGAGTGCATCCGCGACGCGCTGCTGTCCGCGCTCTGCGCAGCCGGATCGAATCTGGTGCTCATCCCTGTCCAGGACATCTTCGGCTGGCGCGATCGCATCAACACGCCGGCCGTCGTCGATGACGTGAACTGGACCTGGCGGCTGCCGTGGCCGGTTGATGAACTGCCGTCACAGCCGATTGCCCAGGAGCGCGCCGCCTTCCTCCGCACAACGATGGCGAAGTGCGGGCGCGCAAATCGCATCCCTCGTCCCTGATCGCGAATCCCTAATCCGCGAATCCGTGAATCACTAATCCTCGAATCCCTGCATCCATTGTGTCCGAGAGTCGAATCCCGATCGCGGCTCCGGCATCCCGGACCCGGGCTCACGCATCCCGGACGCCGGACCCCACATCCCGCCGCGTGGTGTCTAACGTGTGTCGTGAAGTGGGGATTCATCCATGACTATGGGCTCTCTGGCGTTACTCGCTCTGCTGAGGCAGACGCCGCCAGTGCACGAACCGGGCAAGCAGCCCACTGCCGTTTCAGCACCCGCCTGCGTCTCAGTTTCCAAACGCGGAGTGCTGACACCTCGCAATCTGCACCAC
>Ga0137373_10008673_pt1 | contig 10721 bp, 7 predicted proteins | sample SagtaG_5_FD_104912 | JGI IMG/M metagenome (GOLD analysis project Ga0137373, IMG submission 104912) | Vadose zone soil microbial communities from Sagehorn Ranch, Mendocino, California, USA - Sage1_R_80_16 metaG | ecosystem: Environmental > Terrestrial > Soil > Vadose zone | place: USA: California...
AAGAAAAACTTGCCACTGGTTCTCGCCCGGCAATACCGCCTGGACCTGGTACCGGCATTCGGCTCGGTCGCTGGCGGGTGTCAGAGTGACGTCGATGTGCTGATTCGGCGGAACGAGCGGCGCGCCCAGCACACGATTGGCGCCATCTCCCCCTTTTCCACTCGGTCCCCACCCGAGAAATGCCTCCTTGTCGGTTGCTACGCTGATTCCAGTCGTCCCCCATCTCCAATGTAAGTGATTGCACATGTCGCCACAGAATGGGGCGGGTGTTATCGTTGCGTTCTTGTCGCCTGGCGGCGGGTTGTCAGCGAACCCGTGATCGGCGGCCGCGTGAAGGTTGTCGAATCCGCCCTGGCGTGGCTGCTTTTGGACCGTCATGACGAAGTTCCGCGGCGTGCTACTGGTTTGATCGGCATCGAGTGGCCACTTATAGGTACGGTCGCGCGGCTGCCCACCATCCTTTCCGGCTTTCGTCGTGTCCGTCTTGGTCGAGAAGGCACGATGGTATGTCGCGACCGCCGTCTTCTTCGCAGAGACAGTGGGAGTGACGAAGTCGAAGAGCCATGACCAGTGAGGAAGGCCCGGCTTGTTGTCCTGGAGATGAGCCCTCCGCGCTGCAGAACCCCGTATTGTGGTGACACCGGCGAGCTTTCGACCGCTTTTCCACGTGCCACCGGTCAATCCTACGTCGTAGACGTTGTCGACATCGCTGCTGTTACTATCGGTGAAAAGGCTAGCCGCTAATTTTCCTGTTAGAAACTTTTGAATATGCGGTGGTGCGTCTGGCGGTAACTGCAGGCCGCCTGGAATGATGTTATTGTATTCAAACACAACCGTTCCCTTGAGAGCTTTCACCACGAGCGCCTTGCCTTCGCGAGCGAGGCGGCGGTATTGCATCGCTAACTGCGGTGCCCATTTGCAAGCAAGTACGACGCCACCCGGGTCGAAGTCGGCCTTGGGTCCTCGTAGGACCAGGGTCGCTTCGGCTTCAACGATCATGACTTTGGGAATGACCCATCGGAAAGTGGCTTTGACCCCGGCTTGCACCAGATCCGCGCCGTCGAGATTCACCTGGAAAGTGACACCGTCGGGATCGGCAAACGCATCCGAATACGACAGTAGTTTCGTTGCAGGCGCACCATCCAACGTGTAGTCGACGCTGAGATCTTCGAAACTGATTCGACTCGCCACGTTCTTAGCATTGAAGAATGGGTCGAACGCAACCTCTCGGCCGACTAGTTGCAGGTTTTGAATTTGGAGTCCCGCCTGGGGAGTGACGTTCGCGTCGAATCGCCAGACGGGTTTTCGGTCCGTCAAGCCGACACCGGTGGCCGTGAGCGCCTGCGGCGACGAAGGTTTCGACGTCACAACGTTTCCCGGGCTCTTCCAGGCAACGCGGTCGAAAAGCAAAATCTGACGGTCGATCTCCATAAAACCGGGGTATTGGGCGTTGTAAACGTCCGAGCCGGCTAGGGTCTTCTCGACCCATTTGGTGCATACGTGACAAAACTGGGTCTGATCCTGGACGAGGAGGGTCGTCGAATAGGGCGTTCTTCGCATGATGCAGTCGACGTCGCATCGGAACGTATTGAAGCGGAACCCACCGCCGCCTTCGACCAGCGCCATCCCTCCGCGTCGTCGCTTCGGCTGAACGTCGGGGTCGTTGCCTTGATGAGCAAAAAACCCGAGCTGCGCTCCCGTCAACGGCCAACGAGTGATCTTGTCGAGATCCGTGAGGTCTCCGTTCTGCAGCAAGGATCTACGTTCATCACTCACATAGAGAACATTAGGCCCCTGGAACGTCGTGTCGTCGGCCGTCGCCTTGAGAAAGTCGTCTCCTGGAAGCTCAAATTCATCGTGCAAGCCCGCAAATTGTTGCGCAACTCCTCGCGCAAGGAGGTTTGCGTAAAGAACCCCCGTCTGAACGACCCCGATGATGGGTACGGGATAGTTGTCGGTAGGCTTCAGCTCGTAGAGCTCACCCGGATCCGTCCCGTTTTTCAGCAGAATCACGAGACTTCCACGACGCCCCGAACGACCCCCGAACGGCCAGATGTCGCTCGCCAGTCGACCCGACGGTGCCGCGTCGACGATCGTTATTTGCGCCAGCCCGTCTTTGATGGCGGATGCTCTATCGAGAGGAATCGACAATCTTCGGTCGGTCTGTTGGACGTTCAAATCGGGAGGCTCGTCCGTCCAGCAATAGACCGCGAACATCCGGCTCGCCGGATGGTTCGCCTCTCCGCACAAGTTGAAGGGTGCCACGAGCCGTAGGGTCGTCCAGGCATCGCGGGCAGCGGCCGCTCGTGTCTGAGCGTCGGGGAACCCATCGGCGATGAACAGCACCTTGAATGCCGTTTCGGTGGTTGGCAGTGCAGATTCGAAATCGATTCGTCGGATCACGGGCGGCATGGGTATTTCTCCTCGCGGCCTTCCGGCGACAGCCAGAGTATCGTCGAACGATTGTCACGCCGTCTTTCGAGCGGGCTCTCGGCATTCATGATGAGGGCGGTCGATCCGCAGGGCGTCGTGACAACATCTTTAACCCAGCTCGACCGGGCGTCCTCGAAGGTCCAAGACCACCGGATGTTCCCCGCATCATCGTAGGCAACTGCGAGCGCCGATCCACGGGGACCGAGCTGACGACTCATCCTTCCACCGAGCACCACACCTGACGCATCGGCGGCAATCGCGTTGATATCGTCGATCCCCACAGAACCCCAGCGACGCGCCCAGCGCAGCTCGCCGGAGGGGTCGTAGCTCGCAAGGAAGATATCGGGATAAGATCCGTATCGGGTGCTGCTTTCCTCGTAGCGCGCCAGAACATTGGGACCGATCGTCAGGGCTCCGCGGAACGTGCCCGCGATGAATGTTCGACCCTGTCGATCGGTTGCAACGGCGCAGCCGAGTGAGTTCGCGTCGGGCTCGAACCTTCCTGATCCCCGAAGTCGCTTGCACGCGCGCAATCGGCCGTCTTCGGCGTACCAGGCAACAAAGGCATCCGGCTCGGCAAGGTCTGTCGTCGCCGCTTGGGAAGTTCCACAGGGCGACATGCGTCCCAGGTTTCCCGTGACGGCGAGGCCTCCGTCCGGCAGGACCGCAACGCTGTCGATGCCGTCTCGTCCGGGCCCTCCAATGGAGGTCGTCCAGGCCACTTCACCGTCGGTCGTGAACTGAACGAGCGTGCCGTCTGGATCGTGTGCAGACCCTGAAGCCGCGATCTTAGCCGGACCGACCCTTAGTTCATCATGGAAGACTGCGGAGATAGCGGGTCCACGTGGGGTGATGGCAAGACCCGTTACGCTAACATACGCATCTCCGAATCGAACCCGCCACTGCTCTTTGCCCTCGGCAGTCAACTTGGAGACGAAGCTTTGCGCGCGCTCGCTGTTGGCCCATTCGACCCCGGTCCAGTAGATATCGCCCGAGGAGCTGACCTGAACGTGCGAGCCGCCGTCTTCGTACGGCGTTCCATAGCGGTACGCCCAAGTACATGTTCCGGTTCGCGACAACTTCGCAACGAAGGCATCGTCCATACCAGAAGAACTCGCGAGGGCCTCGCATCCCGGCGGAAGGGCATCGTAATAATGGCCCGTCACCACAACGGGGCCATTGGAGCTCACCGAGATCGCCGTGATGCCGAGGTGGTCCAAGTTGACGACGAATGACCAAGGCGTAGGCGTCCGACACCCCCCCAATGCGAATGAAGCGAGCGCAAGTCGTTGAAGGCTCGATGAGATAGGTCGTCCCCGCGGCACGCGCCTTCGGGCGATGGCGGCTCCTGTCGGCTTGGACATCCAACGAGAACGTTTCGTCACGCAGCGACTCTTGAACGGAGAACCTGAGTTCGACCGAGCCAAGAACATATGACGTTCGACCAGACGAGCAGCAGGCACTTCGCGTCGCAGTTGAGCAATGCGCCGTCGCTCAGGAACTCCTTTCGCATCGTCATCCGGACGTGGCATGACCGCCAGTCGCTGGCAACATTTTTTACCTAACACATGCACACCTTTGAGTCCTTCGGCGATCCGTTGTGGCGCACGGCCGGCTGCGTACCTACCGAGGATGGCCCCACGGTCCAGACAAATGTTCGCTTGCTCGGAAAGCCCACTCCTTCCATAGCAACCTCCTGCTTGCAACGCCTTTCGCTTAACGCCTTCGTGATACTCGCTTCGTAAAAGGTTTGCGAAAATTTGGTTTTCCTTCGCTTGTAATGACGCATGAATGTGAACTCTTGTTCCAGCCGATTTTGCCGATGGCGGCTTTTATGCCCTGGTAGTCCGGTAAAGCGTTCCTTGTCAGGGCGCGATCTTTCGAGACGCGCCTCGCGATGGCCTCCACATGCGTCGGAGTCAGGCATGATATGTTCCTGCCGACGAGCCATGCCTACGCAGCTCCCGCCAACTTGGGACGCGAGAGCAACCGACTGATCGCATAAATTCTTTTTATGTAAACGTGCACTTAGCCGCTCTTTGCTAGCGTCACACGACCCGACCGAAGGTCAAGCTTGCACGTCGCCGCTCACCCCTCGGCCCGATCCTTCGGCCGCGATCCCAGCTGTCGAGTAGCCCCGGCCGTTGCCTGCGCCGGGGCCCTCGCCAGATCCGGACTAGGAGATTTCCACCATCCGGCTCCTCCGCCGTTCGTGTCTCGTGCCTACATTCCCCAGATTTGGACTTTGATGCGGGGACGCGGCAAAGGTAGGCGTTTTAAAATCTCGCCGAACCTCAGCCAGGTAAGCGGGGCTTGTGTTTGCGCTGATGCCGACGGCCGAACCATCGGTACCAACACCGCTTCGCCTCTTCGACGAGCAACATCAGACTGCGGAAGTTGCCGCTGACGCCGAAGTAGTTGAAGTGACCCACAAGCCGCCTCGTGAGCGCGACGTGCTGCGTCTTGATCGGCTGATGTCGATAGCGTCGACACCAATCGTCGACGGTGAATTGCCCGTCGAAGACGCGCCGTCCGGGTCTTGCACCACATCTGCCATCGACGCTGACGAGTCAGCCCCCAGTAGAGGGTCAACCCCAGGAAGTCGAACGTGCTTGGACCTTTGCCGCCGGACTGCGTCTTGGGCGGGCGCCCAAACGGCAAAAGGCGGGTCTTGTCCGGATGTAGGGTCAGTCCAAAGCGCCCCATCCGCCTGGCGAGCACGTTCATCACACGACGGGCATCTTCCTGGACGTTCGAATCCGATGACGAAGTCGTCCGCATATCTGACCAGCATCGCTTTGCCAGTCATGGGCGCCAGAACGTCTCGGTAGAACCACAAATCGAGCACGTAGTGCAAATAAACATTGCCCAGTGGCCGCGAGAGCACTGACCCTTGAGCGGTGCCCGTCTCCGGCGAGCTGTATTCTTCGCCGTCGAGCACGCCTACGTGCAAGCACTTGCCGATGAGTCGCAACAGCGACCCCGTCGGCGACCCGTATCTGGAGCATCTTCATCAGCTCGGTGCGAACCAAGCTGTCGAAGAAGGACGTGATGTCGGCCTCCAGAATCCAGTTCACCTCGTTTCTGTGCACCGCGTGGTCGATGGCTCGAAGGGCGTCATGGGCCCTGCGTCCGGGCCGGAAGCCATACGAGCAGTCCAGAAAGTCTTGCTCTAAGTCGCTTCCAGCACCTCGCGCGCGGCGTCTTGGACCAACTTGTCCTCGAACGCCGAGATCCCAATCGGTCTCGTCTTGCCTCCGTCCTTCGGGATGTGGACACGTCGGATCGGCTGATGTCGATACCGCTTCGACTTCAGCCGCCCGTGCAGGTCCCGGAGGTTCTTCTCCAGGTCCTGCCCGTACTGCTCCTTGGTGACCCCATCCACTCCCACCGCCGCATCCTTGCGCATGCGGCCGTAGGCGCGGGCCCAGCGCCGGCTCATCGATGAGATGCGCCAGCGAGTGAAACTGCGCTGCGGGTTCCCTCTTCGCTCGTTGCACTACCTTCGAAAGTTCCGGTGACATGTTCTCCGACGTCGATGCATCGGTCATGTTTCCCTCCTGAAGTTCACGACGACACGGGCCGCCTTTGCTCCGCTGGGTCCGGGCGCTACCCCGTTCCCCAACTTCTCAGCTCGTATGCAGCCCTCCGACTCCCTCACGTCCTTCGGCGCAAGCTCCGGTCTCCCCTTGCTTGGCGCCTACCTCGGTGCGAACGCTGTTCTTCGCCATGGGGCCAGCCGCGCCCGCGTCCGCAGAGACGCGGCTGTCGGAGACGGGTCACCGGGTCTCCGTCGCACCGGGTTTCCTTCGAGGAGACGTGAGGGCCTCCCAGGTCTCTGGACTGTCCTCTTGCTGCGTGCCGTGGTCGAACACCCCGCCGGATACGCTCCGCGCTCGCCCAACTTCACGCACGTCGCGCCGTCGCCTTCGAGCAATCCAACGCCCTCGGCACCCGAAATGACAAGATTTCGTGGCTGCAGTCCCACGGCCCACATGCTCGCGTACCTACGCATCGCCCCGAGCGTTACCGTTCGCGGCGCAAGGCTCGCTACCAGCTGGGCGGGCTACTCCTTCGCTGGGCGGGTCTCGCACCCGCCGGACAGCTGACAGAATTTCACGAAGTTCGCATCTTCGTTCCTTTCTGACCAGACTTGCCTGGTCGCACTGGATCTCCTTGCCTCCGGTCTTGGCGTCGAGCGCGGTGGCGGGCATGGTCCACGTTCCTTTCCGGGCGGTACGCGCGGATCATGCACGGGTGGGCAAATCGTGGTGGATGGACGTGATCAGCGAACGATCGTGGGGCAGCCGACCTCGATCTCCACCTTGCCCGAGAAATCCGTGCTGAGCTTCTTGCACGTCGCGTCGCAGGCGACGAGGCGCGTCGGCTTTCGGTCGTCGTCGTAGAACCACCCCGTCGCCCGAGCATGCCGCGGCGTTCGCCACTTTCCGAACATAGACGGTCGCGGTCGTGCCTCCTCGGGTGTAGAGGAAGTTGACCTGCTGGTAGTCGAGCGGCTTGCCCATACTTTCGGGCAGAAGAAAAGCGCAGCCGAGCGCCTTGCCGCGAATCGTATTGAGCGCCTCGAGAAAAAGCAGGGCGACTTTCTTGGTGATGGGAAAAGCGCTCGCCGTACCGCCTGCTTCGGCCACGATGTTGAGATTGTCGAGCCAGCTTCCGCCGTCGAGCAGCATGTCGTCGAACGACGTGCCGAGCCCGATCGCATACGTGCGTATGCTTGGCCTGGCGAGGTAACCGCTCTTGGCCACGGCAGCGACGTGCTCGATGTCGTCTCCCGCGCATCCTTTGGGCACGCCGTCGGTTGCGAGCACGGTCACCACGATGCGCCCCGGATTGGCCCGCGCCCAGCTCGAGGCAAATGCGAGCGCGCCTTGCAGGGCCGGGCCTGTCGGCGTACCCGTTTTCGGGTCATGAGCGGCCAGCGAACGCACGATGGCCTGCGCGTTGTCGGGCAGGGGCGCGATCGGACAAGCTCTCGATGAGCGGTCGCATCCGACCCGAGCTGTCGGCCATATGTCCCCGATCGCGGCGAGCTCTTTGCGCGTGCGGTCCCAGGCCAGCTGATTGAAAGCGAGGTTGACGAACCTCGAAGCTTACTCGAGCGAGGGCAAGACGCTCTTGGTAAGCCCGAAAGCGATCAGGGTATCGTCGAAGCTCGCGCCGGTGAGCCACGCGCCCATTGCCACCCAGCGCGATGCCGAACTCTTGCTCCGTTGCGCAAGATCCCGAACGCATCGAGAGCGCAGCTTGTCGACAAGGGGTCCAGCCTGTGCCGCGCGCAGGCGACACTCCTCCGATGGTCGATAGTGCTATCTGCTCGTGAATCGACGATCATGTGGTAGATTGGTAAATGCTAAGTGGATACGTCTCGGAATAAGGTGCGAGACGCAAGCGGGATCGGCGGTGGCCTCCGGGTAAACCTGATCGGCCGCGACAACGGCTCGGGTCTCACCCACGACGTGCACCTCATGAAGGAGTTCGTCGAGGCGCGTGGGCATCAGGCGATCTTTGTCGATTGGCAGACGCCGCCCCAGGAAGCGGACGTGAACATCTTCCTCGAGCTTTTCAATCCCGAGCACTTGGACCATGCTCCGTTGAACGTCGGCGTCTTCAACCTCGAGTGGTTCGTGCCGAGCTGGAAGACGTATTTGCCGCGTTTCACCCAGCTCTGGGCAAAGAGTCGTGAGGCGCACCGCTTGTATCGAGGGCATGGTCTTCCGTCCTATTACACTGGCTTCGTCAGTCGTGACCTGCGTGACGCGGCAGTATCGAAAAGGTATCAAGTCTTGCACCTGCGGGGTGCTGCTCGCCAGAAGAACACGGCAGCCGTGCTCGAAGCCTGGCGACGTCATCACGCTCGACTGCCGCCACTCGTGATCGTGAGTGAAAAGCCGGTGCAGCCGACGCCCGGCGTCCGCGCGTTGGTCGGACGCCAGAGCGACGACCTGATTCGCACAATGATGAACGAATATCGCTGGCATCTCTGCCCTTCCCTGATCGAAGGATGGGGACACGCCATCGCCGAAGCGCTTTCCTGCGAAGCCGTGGCGATCACCACCGACGCGAGCCCGATGAACGAGCACGTGAGGCCAGACTTCGGAGTGCTCATTGGCGGCAAGCGCATTCCGTTCGGATTTACCAAGGCATACGCCGTCGATCCCGACGCTATCGCGGATGCCGTGACGAGCGCGGCTGCGCTCGACATCGAAACGTTGGCGGTGATGGGGCGGCGCGCGCGAGCACACTGGGAAGAAAGGCAAACGTCATTCATGACGGTCGCTTCTGAGCTTTTTTGTCGAATCGAAAAGGTGGAGTTTCGCGCGCCGTGTGCTGCTCAGGCAATCAATTCCCACAGATCGGGCACGTTCGGCGGCTCCCAGCCCGTTTGAGCCTGATGGCCCTGCAAGCACCGATAGCGGTGCCCCTCGAACGTCACTTCGTCGCCTGTCTTGTAAATGACCTGAGGTGCCCATATGCCGCTCAGCTCGATGCGCTCCCACAGCGCATAGGTATTCGGCGGCTCCCATCCTACTTGTGACGTGTGCGCTTGACGACAACGGTAGATTAGTCCGTCGAAAACGACCTCGTCGCCAATCCGGTAAAACACGCCTGGTTGCCACGTCTGCATGGCCGGCGGTTGTGCGACTCCACCGGTGATGGTGCCGACGTCGAGTTGAGGGAAAAGCTCCAGGCGGCCCGCCGCCCATAGTACGGCTGCATCGAACAGTCTGAGCCCTGTCTCGCTCAACGCAGCGAAGGTGTCCCGCTCGGCAAACCACGCCACCCGGCGCGCGGGTGCGTTGGCACCGACCATTGCAGCACCGCTCTCGTATCCGAAGATTGCCCATTGGTCGGTCTTGCCAATGATCCTCGCGACCTTGATAGCGCTCGAGCTTGGATTACCCCAGGCGAAGCCCGCCGGCTTGCTCGTTACGGTCAAGCGTCCAACAGGCAGTCCGCCCGCCAGCGGATGGTTTGCATTCGCCAGGTCGATATCGGTTTGGCTGCTGGCCTCCCCAAAATCGATACTCGCAACAGTGCCAGTCAATTTCAGATCATCGAACAGGTTGGGCTCGAGCACCAGCACCGGTATCGTTAGCGTCGTCAGTCTGCTGCCGACGTCGGAGGACGTAACCGATTCAGAGACGACGATCAGCCGTTTGCCTGTGGCAATCTGGTCGATAGCATCCTTGGCCAGCTTGACGTCCACGACGAAGCCGAACACGCGCTCGAGGCGGCTTCTCATGGCTTCATCCGCCACACTCAATGTCAAGGAGCCGACGACGAGCAAGGCGCGCGGCCTTCGGGCCCATCGGATCGCGGCGTCGAACAGAGCGAGGCCGTCCGCCGTGAAAGCCGCAGCAGAACCGCCGGCTGCAAAAAAACCGACTCGCGGCGTTGGCGCACGAAGGCCGACCATATTTGCGCCACTCTCGTAAGCGAAGATGCCAGCCCGATCAGGCTGGTTCGCCAATGTCGCGATCCTGACCGCCTCTGCACCCGGCTTCCCCCACCCGAACGATTGCCCGGGCGACACCACCGTCACCCTACCGGTGAGCGCAGCGGCCAGCGGATGCGTGGACGTCACGATGTCGAGTTCGGTCTGAGCGGCCGCGGACCCGAAATCGGTGTTTTGCACCGTGCCGGTCATTTTCATATCGTCGTAGAGTGCCGGCTCGCAGCTCACGGTTGGCGCTGGACTCGTGAGGAAACGAGCACCCACGTCGCCCGAAGTGACCGATTCGGAGATGAGGTGAACCCGCAAATCGCCGAGGTCGTTCGTTCGAGTGTTGGTTGCAAGCCGCACCAAAACTTCGAGGCCATGCCGTTCTTCGAGCCGCTTCTTGAGCACCGCATCGGCTGCCGAAAGCGGTGACGTCGATCCCACCGTAAAAAGGGCTTTGGCGGCGGTAGCCCACCGCACGGCTGCGTCGAACAACCGCCAGCCGTCGTCCGTCAACGCGGCCGGGGTGTCTTGCCCGGCGAAGAAGCCGACTCGCCTCGCCGGCGCGTTCGCGCCGACCATCGCGTCGCCGGTGTCGTATGCGAAGACGCCGAATTGGTTGGTATGGCCGATGATCGAAGCGACTTGGATGGCCCCTGCCGCCGGCTTACCCCATTCGAACTTGCTCTGGATGGATGTGACGGTCACCGTTCCGCCCAGGCCCGCGGCTAACGGGTGACCGGCAACGATCTGGAGCTGCGTTTGTCCGGTGGCTTCCCCTTCGTCGGTTCCAGAGACACCGCCGGTCATCTTGAGATCGCGA
>Ga0137373_10008674_pt1 | contig 10720 bp, 4 predicted proteins | sample SagtaG_5_FD_104912 | JGI IMG/M metagenome (GOLD analysis project Ga0137373, IMG submission 104912) | Vadose zone soil microbial communities from Sagehorn Ranch, Mendocino, California, USA - Sage1_R_80_16 metaG | ecosystem: Environmental > Terrestrial > Soil > Vadose zone | place: USA: California...
AGTTGACCAACTTCAAATCCGGACTGATTTTCGCATTCGAGATGTCGCGCGATGGCAAACAGATCGCCCTGTCGCGCGGGAGCCAGATGGACGACGTGATTCTGCTGAGAGATTCTCAGTAGAGAAAATAACGTTCGCAATCCCTCCTCGTAGATCATTGATTCTCCTTCATCAAAGCAATGAGCGAAGCTTTTGCCCCTAACTCAATAATTTCGCATTACCGCATCGTCTCCAAAATCGGAGCTGGCGGGATGGGCCAGGTTTACCTCGCGCAAGACACGAAACTGGATCGCCAAGTTGCATTGAAAGTTCTGCCTCCAGAAGTCTCGTCGAATCGCGATCGCATCGAGCGCTTCGTTCGCGAGGCGAAGTCAGCCGCCGCGCTCAGTCATCCGAACATCGCCCAGATTCATGAGATTGGGCAGCACGAAGAGACGCACTTTATTGTGATGGAGTTCATTGATGGAGTGACCTTGCAATCGACTTAATAGCCGTCTTGCCGTTTCAGAATCGGAGCCCCGATGCGGACAGCGACTACATTTCCGACGGGTTGGCAGAATCGCTTATTTATCGGCTTTCGCAGTTGCCGAATTTGAAAGTCAGACCAACCAGTTTGGTCTTTCGTTACAAGGGAAAAGAGATCGATCCCAGATGAATAAAGAACTTACAGCCAACACAACACTTTCGCACTACCGCATCGTCTCCAAAATAGGCGCGGGCGGGATGGGTGAAGTGTACCTGGCCCAGGACACAAGACTCGATCGGAAAGTTGCGCTGAAGATTCTGCCGGACGAGTTTGCTGCCGATGCCGATCGCATGCGTCGGTTTGTGTTGGAAGCAAAATCTGCCTCAGCACTCAATCATCCCAACATCGTCACAATCTACGAAATCGGAGAAACAGGCAGTAGCCCGACCCTGAGGGAGGGCGTTAACTTCATCGCAACGGAGTTTATCGAAGGGCAAACTTTGAATGCTCGGGGTCGGCTCTCTCTGACCATGACCCTGGATGTGGCCACTCAAATCGCGTCTGCACTGCAAGCCGCTCATAATGCCGGGATCATTCATCGTGATATCAAACCTGAAAACGTGATCATTCGCCCCGACGGGTTAGTCAAGATCCTCGACTTCGGCATTGCGAAACAGTCAGGTCCCGCAGTGGTATCGAGTGGGCTACCTTCAGGAACGGATGCTGAAGCGGCGACGGCGGTCAAGGGCGGCACCGGCACCGGGATGATCGTTGGCACGGCTAGCTACATGTCGCCGGAGCAGGCGCGCGGAAGAGCAATCGATGCGCGAACAGATATTTTCAGCCTGGGAGTTGTGTTGTACGAAATGCTGGCTGGAAGCAGGCCGTTTGCCGGCGAGAATGCGATGGATGTGATTGGTTCTATCATCGCCGACGATCCCACACCGTTGATACAAATCCTACCCTCACTACCACGGGAGATTGACCGCATAGTCAACAAAACGCTCAGGAAGAACCGTGAACAACGGTATCAAACAACCAGTGAGTTGGTGATTGATTTGAAGAGTCTGCAGAAGCGTCTTGAGTTTGAAGCTGAACTCGAACGCACTTCTTCGCCGAACAGAAACGTCGAAGCGCAAACGCAAATCTTCAAAGCCGACCGAACCGCCGAGGCCGAACCGAGAAATTCAATTGCCGTTATGCCGTTTGCCAACATGAGCAACGACGCGGAGAACGAATACTTCTGCGACGGCCTGGCGGAAGAACTCCTGGGTGCCCTAACAAAAATTGATGACCTGAGAGTTGCAGCGCGGTCATCGGCTTTTTCATTCAAAGGCCGGAACACTAATGTCAGCGAAATCGGCAGGACCTTGAGCGTCAACACTGTCCTTGAAGGCAGCGTCAGACAATCGGGTGATAGGGTCCGAATTTCGGTACAGCTGGTTAACGCGGCAGATGGTTATCATCTGTGGTCCGAACGCTACGACCGTGAAATGAAAGACATCTTTGACGTTCAGGACGAGATCACTCTCTCCGTGGTCGACGCGTTGAAATTGAAACTGCTTGGCGACGAAAAAGAAGAGGTATTGAAGCGCTACACGCAAAACGCCGAAGCCTATCAACTCTATCTCCGCGGTCGTTTCTTTTTCTTTAAACGGACCCCTGAAGGATTCAAAACGGCGATTGACTACTTCCAGCAAGCGATACAGCTGGACGCGGAATACGCACTCGCTTACTCAGGTTTAGCTGACTGCTACACCTTTCTTGGGTTTTACGAACATCTGGCTCCGGCTGAAGCTGAAAGCAATCTGAAAGGGCCGGCTTTCAAGTCGTTGGAGCTTGACGACACGCTTGCTGAGACGCGAACGTCGGTTGCTCTTTACCAGAGTCTCTATCAGTGGGATTTCGTTGAGGCAGACAGAGAACACAAAAGAGCCATCGCGCTCAATCCGAAATACGCCTTCGCTCACCATCTCGATTCCGCAACGGTGGTGTTACTGGGCCGGAATAACGAAGCGATTGCAGCCGAGACGCGTGCCGTTGAACTCGAACCATTTACTGCGATCTTTAGCGCGAGCCTGGGGTGGTGGTTTTACCTGGGCCATCGCAACGAAGAAGCAATCGCACAGTCGCTCAGGACGATCGAAATTGCCCCGAATCACTTCTTTGCTCACTGGGTCCTGGGGCTGGCGTATGGTCTTGCAGAAAAATATGACGATGCTATCGCCGCCCTGAAAAAGGGACTGTCGCTTACAAGCGCCCAGCATATCAAAGCTGACCTCGCACGAATCTATGCGCAAAGCGGCAGGCGCGAAGAAGCATTAGCCGGGCTTTCAGAACTCAGGCAGGAAGCCAAACAACAATACGTGTCAGCCGTGAACCTGGCGAAGATTTACTTAGGGCTGGGTGACGTCGAGCAGGTTTATGAGCAACTCGAGCAAGCCTTTGCAGAGCGCGCGGTGAAGCTACCGTGGTTCATGCTGGACCCAATGCTCGACCAACTTCGCGCCGAACCGCGCTTTCGGGACCTCTGGCGACGCATCGGCTTGCCGCAAAACGAAACTGCGCAACGCTTGTCAACCGAACCAGGCGAAGCGCACACGGTGGTTTTCGATTCCGCTACGCATCGCAGCGGAAAGCCCCTCAGTCCTGAAGCGTCTGAACCGAACCAGTCAACAGATTCCAACTCACCAGCGGACCCGGAATCTCGCGGCGCTGAGCCAACACCTGGCGGTATCTCAACAACAATTCCAGATAATTCGCGTCCGACTACAATCCCTTCTGGCCGGCGCAAAAGCAGATTGATCATCGGACTGACAATCTCCCTCGTTGCGCTCGCCACTGTCGGTTTTTGGTTCTTCGGAAATCGCGGAGTCGGCCAAATCAATTCAATCGCGGTTATGCCGTTTGTCAATGCCAGTGGCAATGCCGATGTCGAGTATCTTTCCGACGGCATGACCGAGACGCTCATCAGCAGTCTGTCGCAGTTGCCGAATCTTAATGTCAAAGCACGTTCTTCAGTCTTTCGCTACAAGGGCAAGGAAACAAATCCGCAGACGATAGCCAAAGAGTTGAACGTACAGGCCATCCTGAATGGTCGAGTGGTCCAACGCGGCGACCAGTTAACGTTGAGTCTGGAATTGATTGACGCGCAAACGGAGAACGTGATCTGGAGTGAGCAATACAACCGCAGACAATCCGATTTAACGACTCTGCAAAGCGAGATTGCCCGCGACGTGTCAAGCAAGCTCAAAGTAAAACTGTCAGGCGCAGACGAGCGGAAGATGGTTAAGAGTTACACAACAAACGCCGAAGCATACAAACTGTATCTGCAAGGACGTTTCTACTGGAACAAACGCGAGGAGAAAGATTTTCGGAAAGCCGTCGAGTACTACAATCAGGCAATAGCGCTCGATCAGAATTATGCTCTGGCTTACGCAGGTCTGGCTGACTCGTACGCTCTGCTTTCAAGCTTTGGCTTTATGCCACCGGCTGAGGCGATACCAAAAGCCAATGAGTTCGCGCATCGAGCGTTGTCGCTGGATGACACTTTGGCAGGACCGCATAACACGCTCGCGTATGACCTGCTCCAGTATGATCATGATTTTGCCGGGGCGGAGCGCGAATTCAAGCGGGCAATCGAATTGGATCCCAATTATGCGACAGCGCATCAATGGTATGGCGAAATGCTCGTCGACGCCGGCAGGTTTGACGAAGCTTTCGTCGAAATTCGGCGGGCGCTGGAGATCGAACCGCTTGCGCTCCCCATCAACTGGGACTATGGCCGTTTTCTTTATATGGCGCGAAGGTATGACGAGTCGCTGGCACAGCACCAAAAAACAATCGAATTGGATCCCGGTTTTGCGCGAGCGCACCGTACTCTGGCTGAAGTCTACCGGGTAAAAAAAGACTATGCGAACGCTGTCGAAGAACGGGCAAAATTCTTCGACCTGGTCGGGCAACCGCAGAATGCCGCACTGATTCGAGCAACGTTTGCCAAAGAGGGTTGGCTCGGATTTGCTCGATTGGTGACTGCGGAAAACTCTCCGCTTAGGGACAGCAACAATAATTGGGTGGTGGCAAAAGCATATGTGGATCTTGGGGAAAAAGACAAAGCGTTTGCCGAACTGAATAAGGCTTACGAGAACCGCCTCTCATCGCTCCTCTGGCTTAAAGTCGAGCCGCAGGTTGACCCTTTGCACGACGACCCGCGCTTTCAACAGCTGTTGAAGCGAGTCGGCTTTCCGGATTGATCTGAAAAGCAAACATGGACGGATTGTTGCCCAACACAACACTTTCGCATTACCGCATCGTCGCCAAAATCGGCGCGGGTGGAATGGGTGAGGTGTATCTGGCGCAGGACACAAAACTCGATCGCAGAGTCGCACTAAAGATTCTTCCCGCAGACGTCGCGTCGAGTCGCGATCGGATGGAACGTTTCATTCGGGAAGCTAAGTCCGCGGCGGCACTGAGCCACCCCAACATTGCGCAGATCTTTGAGATTGGTGAACACGACCACACGCGTTTTATTGCCATGGAGTTTGTAGACGGTGTGACGCTCCACGAGAAGATTCACCGCGAGCGTACCGAATTGCGGAAGCTATTACGGTACCTGCAACACGTCGCCGAAGGACTCGCGAAAGCTCATGCTGCTGGAATTGTTCATCGTGATCTGAAACCCGAAAACATCATGATTACGCGTGACGGTCACGCGAAGGTGCTCGACTTCGGTTTGGCGAAATTGATTGAGCTGAGACTAGCGGAGACCACCCAGGGTGAAAACGCAGGCGACGCTGCCACTGCGATCATGTCACAACAGTCAACGCCGGGTGTGATCATGGGCACCGTTGGTTATATGTCACCGGAGCAGGCGCAGGGCAAGACCAATCAGATCGATCAGCGTTCAGACATTTTTTCTTTTGGCTGCATCCTGTTTGAGGCAGCGACCAGACACAAGCCGTTTGAAGGCGATTCCATCGTCAAGTCGTTGCACAGTTTGATCTACGAACCAGCGCCGCAGGTCAAGGATCTTAATCCGTCAGCGCCCTCGGATTTGCAGCGCATCATTCGTCGTTGTCTGGCTAAAGATCCTGAGGAGCGGTATCAAACAATCAAGGACGTGGCGATCGAGTTGAAGGAGTTGCGGCGCGAGTTGGAGACTGCTGCCGGCTTTGACACGACGGTGTCGCCGCCAGCTGTTAGTGCGACAGCGCTCAGTACCGATGGCGGCTCAACTGTTCAGTCCACCGCGGCGCGATCTGGGTCGATACCACCCACTGTCTCGAGCGCTGAGTATTTGATCAATGGGATCAGGAAGCACAAACTTAGCGCTGGAGTTGCTCTCGCGATTCTGCTCGTCCTGATTTCAGGCGCAGGCTACGGGTTTTTCAAATCTCGCGGAGCAGCCGGCGGCGGGACCGAAGCGATTAATTCCATCGCTGTGCTTCCTTTTCAAAACAAGAGTGTCGATGCCGACACAGATTACTTGTCAGACGGCTTGGCCGAGTCACTGATCTTCCGTTTGTCGCAGCTACCTGGTTTAAAGGTCAGCCCGACTACCTCGGTTATGCGTTACAAAGGTAAGGACACGGACATCGCCAAGGTCGCCAGTGAACTCGGTGTGGATGCAGTTATGACCGGACGCCTCGTCAAGCGGGGCGACAATTTGAATATCACAGTCGAACTGGTCGATATCCGAAACAACAAGTCGCTTTGGGGTGAGCAGTATGAGCGAAAGATGTCAGACCTGCTGGCGACGCAGCGCGAGATCGCTGCGGCCATCACGCAGAAACTGCAACTAAAACTTGCCGGCAGCGAGGCAAAGGGCATCACTAAGCGCTACACAGACAACAACGAGGCTTATCAACTCTACCTCAAAGGCCGTTTTCATTTTGCCAGGCGAACAGATGAAGACATTCGACGAAGTATCGAGCTTTTTCAACAGGCGATAAAGCTCGACCCGAACTTCGCCCTGGCTTATGTAGGCGTATCGGAATCGTATAACGTTATGCCGTCGTACCCCTATATGTCGCCTAACGAGGCTAATCCGCTCGCTAAAGCGGCTGTGGCTAAAGCTCTCGAGATCGACCCGGACCTCCCTGAGGCGCACACGGTCGCCGGAATGATCGCCGCAACCTATGATTGGGATTGGGTCAAAGCCGAACGCGAATTCAAGCGCTCGCTCGAACTCGATCCAAATCTCGCCATCACACATTATCGCTACGCATGGGTCTATCTGAGTCCGCTGGGCCGTCACGACGAAGCGATCGCAGAGATGAAGCGGGCAATGGAATTGGAACCGCTCTCACTTGTGCAGGGCGCAAATTTTGCCGCCGTTTATTTGTACGCCCGGCAGTTCAATAAAGCATTGGACCAAGCCAAGAAGACTTACGATCTGGATCCGAACCTGGTCACCGGACAAAACTGGATGTGTCATGCTTATGACGTCAATGGGATGTACGCAGAATCGCTTGCGATTTCGGAAAAGGCAGCGCAGTTAAATCGTTCGCTCCTTGCCGGTTTGGGTTATGCCTATGCGAAAAGCGGCCAACGGCAGAAAGCCGAAGCCGTGCTGAAGCAATGGAAGGAAATTGAAAAAACGAAATACGTCTCGAATTACTGGATGGCGATCGTCCATGCCGCGCTTGGCGAAAAAGACGCGGCATTCGCCGAGCTGGAAAAAGCGTATCAGGCACATGATTGGTTTTTTCAGCGACTAAAGGTTGACCCGTTCATGGATCCTCTGCGCGACGACGCGCGCTTCAAGGATCTGGTTCGGCGCCTCGGCCTGCCGGAATGAATTGAGAGTTATCGAACCAGCACACATGAACCGTGACGACAACGCTAAGCCTGTGCCTGAGCTGGAGTGGCCCGACTCGCTGGATGCAATGGTTGCTGCGCCGGAACATCATGAAGTCCTGCTTGAAAACGAGCGAGTGAGGGTCCTGGATTCCCGCATCAAGCCGGGCGAGACCGTTCCGGTTCACACGCATCGCTGGGCGAGTGTGCTCTACGTTCTTGGCACGAGCGATTTCATCCGCTATGACACCGAGGGAAAGGCCGTCTTCGATTCCCGCACGGCAGCGTCGCACGTCGAGACAGGAGCTGTATCGTGGTTGCCTCCTTTGTGCGCACACTCGGTTAAGAATGTGGGAGATACAGAGATTCGTGTCATCAGCGTGGAATTGAAAGATTAACGATGAGAGAACTGTCAGCTAATACCATTCTGTCGCATTACCGCATTGTCTCAAAGATCGGCTACTCATAGAGAAAAACTGCCGGCGCCGTATCATCATTGTTATTCCTCGCCACCGACACCGCCATGATCCGAATCCTGTCATTATTCGGTAGGATCACTGATGTCGAGTCTTTGGGCAGGTCGAGGCGATATTTGAACAGGTAACAGAGGAGATATGGCTCATTTCCTGCCGGCGAGTGCCTGTGCGTGCCGACCCAGGCGATGTCATCGCGCTTGACGAAGGCGGGCCTCAGGTTTTCCATACCTTCAATCTTCCCGTCAGCCGTAAGCTTCAAAACCGACTGGCTCTGGATTACTTCGGGGGCCCAGGAACCGTTGTAGGGAATTGGTGTAATAAAGACTTCTCGGATAAGACGGTCGTCAACCAAGCGGCTGTCCCATTGCCCGATCACTCCATTCCATTCCTGCACCTTCAACTCAGTGGTCCGCGATTTCCCATCTCTGGTTTGGAGCGTAAAAGTACCCGTAGTGTCGCCGCCAAGCGCAGTGGCAAGGATGTACAGGCGATTGTTGTTACCCGCCGGAAGCTTTATCTGCTGCCCCTTGCAGGCAACAACATTTTTCGCGCCGTTTGTGCTCTCACCAAGCTTGAATGTGATCCCCTCCAACTCCAAAGCAGCTGGGAGCAGTTCGCCTGGTATGGTCCTGCCCTTCCCATCAAAGTCACCGTCGCCGCGATCAGAATCGAACGAAACCCCATCTACGTCGAAAGGAAGCGCGACCGGCTTACTCCTCGGAGCGTCGATTCTATTTCTTTGCGGCGCCGCACCAATTTTGAGAGCGAATGAACGCGGTTGATATGCATTCAGGTCAGCGATCAGTTTGCCGCCTTTGATTTCAATAGTGCCCACAGCTTCTTCGGCCGCATTGATCTCTCTAGCTGATAGGATGGGCGCGGTCATGGAAACCCGAATGCCGCGCCTGGGCCTGCCGTAGAGTTCCTGCAAACGCAGCACGATCTCGTTGGAATCCTCGGCTTTTTTGAACGCGCGCACGGCGACCTGGTCCGTACTGACCCGCAGCATCGAGAAAGATTTTCCTAAATTGCCGGCGTGCGCTTTGGTTTGAAAGGCAATTAGCGGTTGATTGAGTCGTGCGGCGCGGATCGGAATCTGCCCTTCGCGCCAATCGTGTTTGTGTCCTGCAATAGCATAGACGAAATGATGATGGCCGATATCATTCGTGCCTTGATGCACAAACGTCTTCCTCGTTGACGTGGCCGGTACGGGCGTCAAGTCGGGAGCTGGTGTGTGTACGAGCGTCAGACGAAGAACGTTGTCCGTCTGTTTGTCCCAGCCATATTTGGAATTGTTCAGGATTGCGGCCCCGAATGCGCCGCTTGCGTCAGTGAGGTCGGCCCACTCGTGTGCCGGTACTTCGTAGAGATTCGGCGTGGCGTTCCCGCGCTCGATAGTGCCCAGGCCAAGATCGAATGTCGCTTTTGAGTTGGACGCGGTCATCGGAAAGGATGCCTTGAGAAGTGTCCCCGGGGTCTTCCAGTCAACGCGCGTATCGAACTCAAGCCGGTCTCCGCCTTCCGTCAAGTTGATACGTTGAACGAAAGTAGAACTTTCGGTTGAACGAGTTACTTCCAAGGCGATGCGCACTGCGCCATTCTCAACTACTCTGACTTGAGGTCCAGTCACATAAGCGCGTGGCGGTTTGCTAACGGCTTCCCATTGAATCTCCCATGCCGGCCAATCCAGCGATCGGTCATCGAGCAGTTCTAATCGGGCGGGAGCCTTCAATAATTCAACTCCGACTTCTTTGTCTACAATGCTGGCGACATCACCGTTTACATCCAGCTTGACGCGATAGCGAGCATTCTCCAGGCTTCTTTCTGTGACCGCCAAACTGCCCTTGATCGCGCTGGGCGCAGCGGCCGGGCGTACATCAAAGACCTTGAATCCAACCGATGGGATCTCAGCCAAAACAAGAATCTTCACCGCGTCACCGTCGGCAGAGATCACTTGTGAGGGAACCTCCCTGTTGTTCGTAGGATCGAACACGCGCACTGCGCTGGGCCTCTGCTTCTCGAAATGGACTGTCGCTTCCACTGCATCTCTACGGTCTATAGCAAGCGGGTTGTAGATCACCAAAGGGACGCCTTTCACCAGTGTGTCCAAGCCAGTCGCAATCGCGCCAGTAGCATCTGACGTAATTTGCGAAAACTGATTCAGAGAGATCAGTTCATCATTCCACGAAAATAGGTACGCCTGCGGGATGCAGGTGCCGGTTACGTCGTCATGGAACTGATGCCAAAGAACGCGCGTCCACGCGTTGCGTAATTTGTCGCCTGGGTACGGCGAGCCACCCAACCACTCCGCAGCGACGCTGGCGCGCTCGGCCGCGTCCGCTAGTTGTTCGTTTCTCCGGTTCCAATTTTTCATGGCAGCTTGCGAGGTGTAACAGCCAACGCCATGGGTCTTCATCACTAACTCGCCTTTATAAACCGGTAGAGCGGCGTAGTCCTCGGCACTTAAATCCTGGGCCAATTGATCGGCCGAAGTATTCAGAACACGGGCGTCGGCGTGAGTGTTGGTCAGAGCTCTCTCAACCCATTGGACCGAAGTCGCGTCGGGAGCACCGCCCATGTCACCAACACCGTAATACCTGAATCCTACTTTCTTGCCGTTGCCAAGATGGGTGAGGTCGCCGTTCCACTTCTGGTCGGTTGAGACATCTGATCTCACCTCTTGCACGTAATTTCCACCTCGCAAGGCCGCAACTACGGACGAGCCGTCTACGCCTTCCCAACGCCCTACCGCAAATGGGGCCGGAATAAAACTTCCCCAACGAAGCTTCTGTGTTGAGAAAGATAATAGACCCGAATGTCTGGCAATTGACGGCAACGAATACGGGAACCCGAAGCTATCGGGAAGGTAAACATCGCGACTCACAGTGCCGAACTCTCTTCGGAAAAACCTTTTGCCATAAAGCGCTTGTCGCATTAGCGATTCCGATGAGGGCACGTTGGGATCAATAGCATTGATCCA
>Ga0137373_10008675_pt1 | contig 10720 bp, 9 predicted proteins | sample SagtaG_5_FD_104912 | JGI IMG/M metagenome (GOLD analysis project Ga0137373, IMG submission 104912) | Vadose zone soil microbial communities from Sagehorn Ranch, Mendocino, California, USA - Sage1_R_80_16 metaG | ecosystem: Environmental > Terrestrial > Soil > Vadose zone | place: USA: California...
ACCCGTCCCGCCGGCCGCGGGGCCGCCGGGCGCGGTGCCGTGCCCGCCCGGGACGGGCGGCAAGGCAGGCCCGGGGCCGTTGTGAGGGTGTGACATGGGCGGCTGGTCCCGCGTGCCGCCGCTTTCTCCGCTGACAATTACAGAAATCGGGTTTTCGGGGCCTTTTTTCACGCCCCGCGCCCGGAAAAATCACCGGGCCGAGGGAAATCGCGGTCATGACGCCCAGATAAATAATTCCGGGGCGGCCAGCGCGGGGGGCGCCCTTTACCAGATGGCATGGACCTGCCATGTACCTCCGGTAGACCCGCGATGTACCTGGCCCGCGATCACGCCGCTGGCGCGGGCCGGCGCGGCCGGAGACGGGGCCGGGGACGCCGGGTACATCGCAGGTCAATGCCAGGTACACGGCAGGCCGGCGCGCGGGATACCGCAGGTCTACGGGAGGTCCATGGGGGCTGGCCGGATGGGGCTCCGTTCCCCGTCGCCTCCCTCACCTGGAGCCCCTGCATGGATCACCACGCCACCCCGCCCGGCGCCGCGACGACTGCCGGCACGGGCGGATACCCGGACGGCCCGCTGGATGCCCTCGACGCCGCCGATGCCGCCTTCCGGCTGCTGGCCGCCGGCCCGCGGCCGCTGGCCGTGCACGCCTCGCATCTGGCCGAGGGCCTGCCGGACCGGCCGGTTCCCCTCGGTGAGCTGCGAGTGCTGCTGCTGCACCCGGCCACCAGCGCCCAGGCCCGCAACAGGGTGTGGGCCGAGCTGGTCCGCCGCGCCCGCACGGGGGACCCGGCCTGGGTCATCGGCCTGACCGGGATCGCGCTGCCCGGCCTGCGCCGCGCGGTCGCCAGCCTGGCCAGTGCTTACCGCGGCGACCCCGCCGACCTGCAGTCCGAAGTGCTCACCGGGTTCCTGGCCGCCATGCGCGGCCTGGACCTCGACGACCTGGAGGTCATCCCGCTGGCCTCCCGGCTGTGCTGGGCGGCCTGGCGGGCCGGGCAGGCCCACGCGTACGCCGACTCCGACTACGCCGCCCGCCGCCGCGTTCTCAGCGTCTGGCGCGACGGCCCGGAGCTGCCCTGGGGGCACCCGGACTTCGTCCTGGCCGCCGCCGTGCGCCGCGGCATCCTGTCGGCCGGGCAGGCCGAGCTGATCGGCCGCAACCGGCTGGAGGGCGTCCCGCTGTCGCAGATCGCGGCCGAGCAGAACATCGGCCACACCGCCCTTTGCATGCGGCGGAAAAGAGCCGAGAAGGCTATCACAGACGCCATCCGGCACGGTTTTCTCGCGGATTTCTGAGCGGCCCGCGTGAAAAAAGGGGCCGGAAACCGGATTTCTGTCAGTGCGGGGGTTTCCCGCCCTCCGGTGCATTCCGGAGGGCGGGCGGCCCGCGGGCGGGGTGCTGCCGCATCCGCTGACATCCCGCCGCCCTCTCGCCCCCGGAAGGAGGTGAGTCCCGCGCCCGCCCCGGGCCGCCCCCGCACCGCACACCCGCTCCCGAAGGAGGCACCCTGCGATGAGACTCATCCCCCCGCTGCCGGCCTGGCGCCGGCGCCCCCGCCGCCCGCCAGCCGGCCGGGCCGCCGGCCTGGCCGTCCCTGGCCTGGCCGCCGGGCACCAGCTCGCGGCGGCGACGGTCAGCCAGGTGATCAGCAACACCACGGTGTGGATCGTCGGGATCCTGGCCGGCCTGGCCACCTTGTTCCTGACCATCGGCGGGGTCCGCTACCTGATGGCCGGCGGCGACCCGGCCGAGGTGGAGAAAGCCAAGACCGGATTCCGGTCGGCGGCGATCGGGTACGGCCTGGCGATCCTCGCCCCGGTCATCGTGACCATCCTGAAGTCCCTGGTCGGCGGATGAGGCTCACCCGCCGGCCCGCTAGCCCGGGACCGCCGCGCCGCAGCCGGGGCCGCCGGGCCGCCGTGCTCGCGCTGGCCATCGCGTGCGCCGCCCTGATCGCAGTCGCGGGAGGCTCGCAGCGGGCGCTGGGGGCCGGCCCGGCGCGGCCAGCGGCCACCGCCACGGTGACCGCCACGGTGACTGCCGCCCTCCTGGCTCCCGCCGCTCCGGCTGCCCCGTCACCATCGCCATCAGCATCGCCCGCGCCCGCTGCCGACACCGGCAGCTGCGGGTTCCTCGACTTCACCTGCTATGTGACCAGCGCGATCACCAGCTGGTTCGCGGGCCTGGTCAAGTCCGCGGTTAACCCGCTGCTCACGCTGATCGGGCAAAGCGCGCTGTCGACCCCGCAGCCCGGGTCGATCCCGGCGGTGCACACCATATGGGCCACCTCGCTGGCGGTCGCCGACGCCTGCTACGTGCTGCTGGTGCTCATCGGCGGGATCCTGGTGATGAGCCACGAGACGCTGCAGACCTCCTACTCGGCCAAGGAGATCGCGCCCCGCCTGGTGATCGGGTTCCTGGCCGCGAACCTGTCGATGGTGGTGATGTCCCAGGCCATCACCATCGCCAACGGGCTGTCCGCCGCCCTGGCCGGGCAGGGTGTCACCCCCGCCACCGCCGCGCAGTCGCTGATGACCACGCTGGGCAACTCGGTCTCCACCGGGGGGATCTTCCTGATCCTGCTGGCCCTGGCCGGGGTCGTGCTCGCCCTGGTCCTGGCCGTCGTCTACGTGATGCGGATGATGGCCGTGGTGCTGCTGGCCGCCGCCGCGCCGCTCGCGCTGGCCCTGTACGCCCTGCCGCAGACCGCGTGGGCAGCCCGCTGGTGGTGGCGGGCGCTGACCGCCGCCCTGGCCATCCAGGTCGCCCAGGGCCTGGTGCTCACCGCCGCCGTGCAGGTGTTCTTCGCCCCCGGCTGGCTGCCCTGGCACATCACCGGCTACCTGGAGCAGGTCCTGATCACCTTGTGCCTGCTGTACGTGCTGATGCGGATCCCGTTCTGGGTCGCCCGGCCCGTGCTGTCCCCGTTCGGCCGCTCCCCGCTGCGCCGCGCCGCCCGGTTCGCCGTCACCGCCGCCGTCTTGTCCCGGGTCGGCCCGCTGCTGCGCGGCGCCGCGGCCGGCAGCGGCAAGAGCGCAGCCTCCGCGAAAGGAAAGAAAGGAAAAGGCCCGTGAGCTATGAGGTCAGCGACCCCGTGCCCATCCCCGCCGACGTCGAGATGCCCGACAAGATCCTGGCCGGGCTGACCGCCCGGCAGATCGCCATCGCCGCGGTGGCGGCCGTGATCATCTGGGCGGCGTTCGAGGCCACCCGCCACGTCATGCCGCTGCCGGCGTTCGCGGCGCTCGCCGCCCCGGTCGCCCTGGCCGCCACTGCCCTGGTGATCGGCGAGCGGGACGGGCTGAGCCTGGACCGGCTGCTGGCCGCCGCGTGGGGCCAAGCCCGCTCCCCGCGCCGCCTGGTCACCGCCCCCGAGGGCATCCCGGCACCGCCGGCCTGGGCCGCGCCGCCCGGCCCGCCGCCCCCACCACTGCCGGCGCCGCTGGCGCCGCTGTGGCGGAACATCTCCGCAGACGGGGTGATCGGCCTGGGCGCCGGCGGCGCCGCAGCCGTGGCGGCGGTGTCGACGGTGAACTTCGCGCTGCGCAGCCCCGCCGAGCAGGACGCCCTGACCGGCGCCTACGGCCGGTGGCTGAACTCCCTCACCGGCCCGGTCCAGGTGGTGATCCGCGCCGGGCGGGCCGACCTGTCCGCCGCGGTCACCGCGCTGCGCGAGGCCGCCCCCGCCCTGCCGCACCAGGCCCTGGAGCACGCCGCGCTGGAGCACGCCTCGTTCCTGGCCGGCCTCGCCGACGAGCGGGACGTGCTCACCCGGCAGGTGCTGCTGGTCATCCGCGAGCCGTCCCACGGCACCGCGCGGCCCGGCGGCGGGACCGCCGCGGTGCGGGCCGCCCAGCGCGCCGGCGAAACAGCCCGGCTGCTCGCCGCAGCCGACCTTCAGGTCAGCGTGCTGGACGGCGGCCAGGTCACCGCCCTGCTCGCCGCCTGCGCCGACCCCGAAGCCCCGGCCGGCGCCGCCCGGCTCGCCGTCCCCGGCCAGCCGGTCACCAGCCCCGGCAGGCCCGCGTGAGGGCCGGCCGCCTGCTGCGCCGCCCTGCCGCGCCCAGGACCGCGGCGGGCGCGGAGGACATGCCCGGCGCACCGGATGTGGAAGTCGCCGCCCGGCACGTGCGCATCGGCGGGGACTACGCCGCCACCCTGGCCGTCACCGGCTACCCAGCCGAGGTCAGCGCGGGCTGGCTGGAGCCGCTGCTGACCTACCCCGGCCGGCTGGACGTGACCTTGCACATCGAGCCGATCCCGGTGGCCGTGGCCGCCGCCCGGCTGCGGCGGCAGCGCGCCCGGCTGGAATCCGGGCGCCGCGCGAGCGCCGACCGCGGCCAGCTCGATGACCCCGGCACCGAGGCCGCCGCCGCTGATGCCCGCGACCTGGCGTACCGGCTCGCCCGCGGCGAGGGCAAGCTGTTCCGCCTCGGCCTGTACCTCACGATCCACGCCGCCACCGAGGACGACCTCGCCGCCGAGACCGCGGCCGTGCGGGCGCTGGCCGCCTCGCTGCTGCTGATCACCGTTCCCGCCACGTTCCGCTCGCTGCAGGGCTGGACCACCACGCTGCCGGCCGGCACCGACGCACTGCTGCTGCACCGGACCATGGACACCGCCGCGCTCGCCGCGTCGTTCCCGTTCACCTCCCCGGACCTGCCCCGGGACCCGGCCAGCCCGCATGCGCTGCCCGGCGTGCTGTACGGCGCCAACACCGCCGGGCCGGGTCTGGTGGCCTGGGACCGGTGGGCGGCTGACAACCACAACTCCGTCACCCTGGCCGCCTCCGGCGCCGGGAAGTCCTACCTGGCCAAGCTGGAGATCCTGCGCAGCCTGTACCAGGGCACCGAGTGCTGGGTGATCGACCCCGAGGACGAGTACGCCCGGCTCGCCGCCGCCGTGGGCGGGGCGTACATGCACCTGGGCGCCCCGGATGTGCACCTGAACCCGTTCGACCTGCCGGCGGCGGGGCGGGCGCGGCCGGACACGCTGACCCGGCGCGCCCTGTTCATCCACACCGTCGTGGCGGTGCTGTGCGGCGGCCAGCCCGCCCCGGCCGAGCGCGCCGCCCTGGACAAGGCGATCATGGCCGCCTACCAGCGGGCCGGGATCACCAGCGACCCGCGCACCTGGGCGCGGCCCGCCCCGCTGCTGCCGGCCCTGGCCGCCGCGCTGCGCGCCGCCAGGACCGCGCCCGCGACCGCCCTGGCGGACCGGCTCGTCCCGTTCACCGAGGGCACCCACGCCGCTCTGTTCTCCGCCCCGACCACCACCCGCCCCGAGGGGCACCTGGTGATCTTCAGCCTCCGCGACGTCCCCGACGAGCTGCGCCCCGCCGCGACCCTGCTCGCCCTGGACGCGACCTGGCGGCAGGTGTCCGACCCGGCGAACCGCAGGCGGCGGCTGATCACCGTCGATGAGGCGTGGCTGCTGATGCGCGACGGCGAGGGTGCGAAGTTCCTGTACCGGCTGGCCAAGTCCGCCCGCAAGGCATGGGCCGGGCTGGCGGCCGTCACCCAGGACGCCGAGGATGTCCTGTCCACCGACCTGGGCCGCGCGGTGATCGCCAACTCCGCCACCCAGATCCTGCTCCGCCAGGCCCCGCAGGCCATCACCAGGGTCGCCGCCGAGTTCCGGCTCTCCGCCGGGGAGCAGGCGCTGCTGCTGTCCGCCCGAAGAGGCGAGGGCCTTCTGGCTGGCGGGCCGTCCGCCCGGGTGTCCTTCCAGGCCCTGGCCTCGTCCGCCGAGCATTTCCTGGCGACCAGCGACCCCGCCGAGATCGCCCGCATCGAAGCCGGCCAGCCGCCGGGGACCACCCCGGCGTGGCCGTCCCCGGCCGGGGGGGCCGGGGAGGAGGACCTCCTGCCATGACACTGTCCCGCATCCTCGCGGCCCTGCCCGGCCGGGCCTGGTCCTCGTCCCCGCCGCCGGGCGGCCCGGCGGGCCGCTACCTGACCAACCCGGGCGCCTACACCGCCCGGCTGGCCCGCCTCCTGCTCGCCATCGGCGAACATCAGGGGCCGACCGCAGGCCCCCTGCTGGCCGCCGCCGTGGCCGCCGCCGTGGCGGGCCGGGCCTGGCTGCGCCGCCGCCAGCACACCGCCTTCACCGCCGATGCCCGCACCGTCACGATCCTTTCCCCGCCGCAAGCCGACCCCGACGGCGCCGCAGCACTGTGGGGGCACCTGACCGGGCTGCTGCGCCCGCCCCGGGCACGCCTGCTGGCGGGCCAGCCGCACCTGGGCTGGGAATATACCTGGAACGACGGCACCACGGCAGGGCTGTCGATCCGGCTGTGGGTACCCGGGACCATCCCGCCCGGCATGATCGAGCGCGCCGTCGAGGCGGCCTGGCCCGGCACGCACACCGTCACCTCGGACGCCAGCCCCCCGCTGCCACCCGGCGCGCTGACGGCCGGTGGGACGCTGCGGCTGGCCCGCCCGGAGATCCTGCCGATCAGCACCGGTCACGACCCTGACGCCCCGCTGCGGGCGCTGGCCGGCGCCGCCGCCGGGCTCGGCGACGGCGAGCACGCCATCGTCCAGGTCCTCGCCCGCCCGGTCACCGGAGCCCGGCTGCGCCGCGCACGCCGCGCCGCCCGCAAGCAGCGCGCCGGGCAGCCCGCCCGGCTGTCCTCCCGGCTGCTGGACCTGGCCAGCCCCGGCGGCCACGCCAGCAGCGGCACCCGCCGGACTGCGTCCCGCACCGATCCCGAGCTGGCCGCCGAGATCCGCGCCGCCACCGAGAAGCTGGCCAGCCCGCAATGGGAAACCCTGATCCGCTACGCCACCGCCACCACCGCCGCGCACGTCCCGGACGGGGCCGGGCGCTGGCAGGCACGCGCCGCCACCGCGCAGGCTGACGCCCGGCTGCGCGGCCTGGCCCACGCCCTGGCATCGGCGACCGCCCTGTACGCCGGGCGGAACTGGCTGGCCCGCCGCCGCCTCCGCCACCCCGCCGAGGCGATCAACACCCGCCGGCTGCCCCGCGGCGACCTGCTGTCGGTGCCCGAACTCGCGGCGATCGCCCGGCTGCCCGCCGACCCGGCGCTGCCCGGGCTGGCCCGCGCCGGGGCACGCGCCGTGGCCCCGCCGCCCGCCATCCCGCTCCCCGGCCCGGATGCCCGGCCGCTGGGTGTCAGCGACACCGGCAAGCCCCGCCCGGTCGGCCTGGCCGTCGCCGACGGCCGTCACCACATGCGGATCTGCGGGCCGACCGGGACCGGCAAGACCACCCTGATCGCCGGGCAGATCCTGTCCGACGCCGCCGCCGGGCGCGGCGTGGTGTTCATCGACCCCAAAGGCGACGCCGTCACCGACATCATCGCCCGGCTCCCCGAAGGTGTGGCGGGGAAGGTGGTGCTGTTCGACCCCGAGGACCGCGGCGCGCCGCCCTGCCTGAACGTCCTGCAAGGCGACGGCTCGGGCACCGACACCGACGTGATCATCGACAACGTCACCGGCATCTTCCGCCGCATCTTCGCCGCCAGCTGGGGACCGCGGACCGATGACATCTTCCGCGCCGCCTGCCTGACCCTGCTCGGGTCGGTGCCGCCCGGCTCCGGGCAGGTCACCCTCGCCGACATCCCCGCCCTGCTCGGCGACGACGCCTACCGCCACCGCCTCACCGCCGGCATCCGCGACCCGGTCCTGCGCGGCTTCTGGGACTGGTACGAGCAGCTGTCGGTGCCGACCCGGGCGCACTCTATCGGCCCGCTGATGAACAAGCTCCGCGCGTTCCTGCTGAGGAAGTTCGCCCGGCAGGCCATCGCCGCCGGGCCGTCCACCTTCGACATGGCAGACGTCCTCGACCGCGGCGGGCTGTGCCTGGCTCGGCTGCCCAAAGGCATCCTCGGGGAGGAAACCGCCCAGCTCGTCGGCTCCTTCATCGTCGCGCGCACCTGGCAGGCCGCCTCCCGCCGCGCCCGCATCCCCGAGACCGCCCGGCCGGACGCCGGCCTGTACATCGACGAGGCGCAGAACTTCCTGAACCTGCCCTACCCGCTCGAAGACATGCTGGCCGAGGCCCGCGCCTACCGGCTGTCGGTGGTCATGGCCCACCAGAACCTCGCCCAGCTCCCGCAGGACCTGCGGCAGGGGATCTCCGCGAACGCCCGCTCCCAGGTCATCTTCTCGGTGTCGCCGGAAGACGCCCGCGACCTGGAACGCCACACCGCCCCCGTGCTGACCGCCCACGACCTGTCCCACCTGGGCGCCTACCAAGCCGCCGCCCGGCTGGTCGCCGGCCGCGCCGAGACCCCCGCCTTCACCCTGCGCACCCAGCCGCTGCCCCCGCCTGTCCCCGGCCGCGCCCGCCTCATCCGCCGCGCCGCCCGCGCCGCCCACGGTGGCGGCACCGCCGTCACAGCCCCGCCGCCCGGCACCGCCGGCACCGACCCCCGGCTGCGCCCCGCCGCCTGACCACCACCTGCGCAAGGAGGACCGCATGCCCTACTCTCCCGCCCTGCCCGGCCGGCCGCGGGCCGCCGGGCGGCTGGCCCGCGGCCCGGAACTGGCCGCCTCCCTCGCCGCCAGGCTCACCGCCCGGGACCGGTGGCTGCTGCGGATGCTGCACGAGCACCGCGTGCTGACCACCACCCAGATCACCGAGCTGGCCTTCGGCACCACCCGCGCGGCCACCGCCCGCCTGCTCACTCTCTACCAGCACCGCGCCGTCGACCGGTTCCGGCCCCTGGCCCCGGCCGGGTCCGCGCCGCTGCACTTCATCCTGGACGAGGCCGGCGCGCAGGTCCTCGCCGCCGAGGACGGCATCACCACCGCCGAGCTCGGCTACCGCCGCGACCGTGCCCTGGCCATCGCCCTGTCCGCCCAGCTCGCCCACACCACCGGCGCCAACGGCTTCTTCACCGCCCTGGCCGCCGCCGCCCGCGCCAGCAGCGGGCAGGCCGCCCTGGGCTGCTGGTGGTCCGAACGGCGCTGCGCCGCGGTCTGGGGCGACCTGGCCCGCCCCGACGGGTACGGCCGCTGGCGCGAGCAGTTCCCCGGCCACGCCGCCGTCACCGCCGACTTCTTCCTCGAGTTCGACAACGGCACCGAGAACCTTCGCCGCCTCATCGCCAAGCTGGCCGGCTACCGGAACCTGGCCGCCCGCACCGGCATCCCCACCCCCGTACTGTTCTGGCTGCCCACCGCGCGCCGGGAAGCGGCGCTGCGCGCCCGCCTCGCCGGCCCGCCCCCGCACGGCACGCCCGGCGCCGCCTCAGCCGCCGCGATCCCCGGCGTCCCGGTCTCCACCGCCGCCCCCGGCACAGCCCCCGGCGGCCCCGGGCCGGCCGGGGCGGCCTGGCTGCCCGCCGCAAGCCCCGGGCCGCGGCTACGGCTCGCCCAGCTCGCCCCGCCCGGCCCCGTCGAGGATCCGCAGACGGCCGGGCCGCCCGGTGGCCTGGCGTGGTATCCCCCCGACCCCATCCCGCCCGCCTGGCACGCCCTCCCCGGCACACCGGGCACCCCGGGGGCCAGTGATGACTGACCACACCGCCCGCGCCATCCGCGCTGCCGGGCTGCTAGCCGCCGCCTGCGCGGCGTGCGCCGGCTGCTCCCTGCTGCAGTCCCCGGCCGCCAGCCCGGCACCGGCCCGGCATCCCGCGCACGCGACCGCCCCGGCCAGCCCGGGGCTGGCCGCGATCCTGCCTTTCAGCCCGTCCCGGCTGCAGGCGGCAGCCGCCGTGGCGGGCCGGTTCGCCGGCCTTTACGGCACCTGGTCCTGGCGGCAGCCGCCGGCCGCCTGGCTGGCCGGGCTGCGCCCCATGGCCAGCAGCGGGCTGTTCGCCGCCCTGGCCCGGGCCGCTGACATCCCCGGCGTCCTCGCCCAGCGCGACCACGCCCGCCAGGCCGCTGCCTGCACCGCCACAGCAGTGCAGATCCGGGACCTGACCACCGGCTCGGTCACCTTCACCGTCGCGGTCCGCCAGGTCATTACCAGCACCAGCGGCACCAGCCAGACGGTAAGCAGCTTCGCGGTCACCCTCACCCCGCAGGCGGCCGGCTGGGCCGTCTACGACATCGAGCCCGCTAGCGCCGGGAACAGCTGACATGCGGGCACCCATGCCGCACCCGGCCGCTGACCGCGGCTCGGCGACCATCGCCCTCGCCGCCGGCGCCGCCGTGGTGATGCTGCTGGCCATCGCAGTCATCGGCGCGGTCGCCGGGATATCCGGCCAGGAAGCCTCCGCCTGCCACGCCCAGCCCGCTGCCAATGGCGCCGCAGGCGCCATCCCCGCTGATTACCTTGCCGACTACCAGAAAGCCGGGGCCGCCTATGGCATCCCGTGGACGGTGCTCGCCGGGATCGGGACCGTGGAAAGCGATAACGGCCAGTCAGGCCTGCCGGGGGTGCATTCCGGCACCAACGCCTTCGGGGCGGCCGGGCCGATGCAGGTCGGAGTCGGCGGCGCGGCCGGCGACACCTGGGGCGGCGCCCCCGTCCACCCCGCTTCCGAGCACACCGGCGGGTACGGCATCGACGGTGACCACGACGGCGTCGTCGACGTCTACGACCCCGGCGACGCCATCCCCTCAGCCGCGAGCTTCCTCCAGGCACACGGCGCCCCCGGGAACATGCAGGCCGCGCGCTGGAGGTCCTGTCCGGGTCGCCGAGTAGCCGACCAGGGTGCCGGTGCAGCAGCTAAACCATGACCAGGCGCCGCGGCGCGGGCCGATGGGCGCTGAATGGGTGCTCCACCTGCGGCCAGGA
>Ga0137373_10008681_pt1 | contig 10717 bp, 4 predicted proteins | sample SagtaG_5_FD_104912 | JGI IMG/M metagenome (GOLD analysis project Ga0137373, IMG submission 104912) | Vadose zone soil microbial communities from Sagehorn Ranch, Mendocino, California, USA - Sage1_R_80_16 metaG | ecosystem: Environmental > Terrestrial > Soil > Vadose zone | place: USA: California...
ATTTGCCGGGTCAGTATCTGATCATTTGAGGTGCGAGATGGGCAAAAGGACGAAAAGTCGTTGGCGTTTCGTGATGTCCGGCACCGTGTGCATCACCTTCGCCGCGGTCCTCGCTGCAAATCCTGTCACTTCCCGAACGGCGGCACCGCTAAAGGCTGCGGCATTCGTCGAACCGGCGCTGCTCCGTGGCAATGGCGAACAGTCGGTGATCGTTACGGCCCGCACGTCGCAGCAGGCCGCGGCGGGCGTCCGCCGTCACGGCGGAGTCGTGACCAGCGAGTTGTGGATCGTGAATGCGGTGGCGGCGCGTCTCATGCCGCACGCCATCGGCGCGGTCGCGCGCGAGAAGGGAATCGTCTCCATCGTCGAGAACAAGCGCGTGCGCGCTTCCGATTGGAACGGATGGGTGAGCGACATTCGCCTCAACAAGGGCGCATACACGACCGTCAATGTGTTTTATGCGCCACCGACCCATCTGCCGAACGGCGGATTTTCGGCGGTGACCTCCGGCGGCGAATTTCTTCTCGTGAATCCGGATGGAACGGAAAAGAAGCGGCTGACGCTGACGCAAGGTGGGCCGTTTTATACGCCCATCGTGGTGAGCCCGAGCGGCACGATGTTCGTGGCCGGCGTCTATGGGGTGATGTACGCCATCAGCGCGGACGGATCGATCCTTTGGATCAATACGCAGAATCTGAATACGAACTTCTACTATGCGCCGGGCGTCATCGGGAAAGACGGCACCCTTTACGTCGTCTCGTACTACGGCGTCGTCTTCGCATTTGATCCTGCCACGGGGATCATCAAGTGGCAGCAGTCGGTCCTTGCCAAGCGCGCCGCCTACAAGACCGCGCCCGTTCTCGGCCCCGACGACACCGTTTATCTGAGCAGCGATCAAGGCGATGTATACGCCGTCACCGCAGCGGGCATTCGCTGGTCGGCGGCGCTGAATTCCGCCGTGACCGGCAACTATCCGGGAGCGACGCCATTCGTAGCCTCCACGGCGATCTACGTTGCGTCCGGCGCGCGACTGGTCGGCTTCGACATCACCAGCGGCGCCATTCGCGTCAACCTCACCGCCGACGGCACGCTCCTCGGCTCGCCGATCATGGCGCCGGACGGCGGCATTCTCGTGGCGTCGGGAACGACGCTTTACTCCGTCGCGCCGACAGGGCAACTGCAATGGTCGGTCGTTTCGCCCTCCGGTTCCTATACTCGCCCGCCGCTGCTTTCCGCCGACGGTGCCACCGTCTTCATTCAAGGCCAGCCGCCGAAAGGAAAGAGGACCGATTATCAACTCGCACTGGCGCGGTCGAACGGCTCGCTCGAGTGGAGCTACGCGTCCGCCAATCCGTTCGTGGCGCAGTCGGCGATCGACCCCGACGGCGGAATCCTCATCGTCGATAGCAGCACGTCGCTCTTCCGCCTCGCCGGAGACTCGGGGCAAGAAACGAATCGCATCAAAATCAAGAGCAGCGTCGTTTCATTCTCCCAAGCTTCGGACACCGGCAACGTCATTCTTCAACTGGGAACCACGCCGCCGGAGATCGACTTCATCGGCCGGTTGCCCAATGGCTGGAATGGACGCAAAGACGTCGAAACGACCGACCGCGGCTACCGGCTGATGTACCCGGTCAGCGTCGATGTCGGCGCGGACACTCTTCATAAGAAGCCCATCCTCGGCAGCAGCGCCTTCATTCGCGGCGGCGACGTCGCCGTGGCCGTCGTCGACAGCGGCGTCTATTGGGACTCGAGCACCAAATCGATTCTCGGCGTGCAACTGCAGCATCAATTCATCGGCCAGGCCGATTACATTCAGGCGGCCTGCCCGGCCGTGGTTACCGGCTGTACGCAATACAGCGGCTACGCGTTCTATGACTACACGTCCAGCCAGGATACCTACGGGCACGGCAGTCATGTCGCGGGCACCATCTCCAACAAGCTGCTCGACGACGGCACCGGCACGTTCATGGGGATCGCCCCCGACGCCCGCATTCTGAGCGTCCGCGTTCTCAATTCCGACGGCAGCGGCACCTACGAAACGGTCATCAACGGGATTCAGTATGTCGTCGCGAACAAAGCGACCTATGGCATTCGCGTTTTGAACCTGAGCCTCAGTGCCTACGCGACGGTTCCGTATTACGTCGATCCGCTCGATCGCGCCGTTGAAAAGGCGTGGCAGAGCGGCATCGTCGTCGTCGCCGCGGCAGGCAATACCGGTCCGTTTGCCCAAAGCATCACCGTGCCGGGAAACGATCCATACGTCATCACGGTCGGCGCGGTGAACTCGGCGCGAACGTCGGGATTCTGGAAGGACGATACGATCTCGTGGTGGTCGGCCACCGGTCCGACCTACGACGGCTTCGCGAAGCCGGAGGTTCTCGCCCCCGGATCGCAGATCGTCTCGTACATGTACAACGATCCGACGGGCCTGAACACGCCGACGCTCGTTCGTCTCCATCCCGACTACTCGACCACGGCAACGCTCTTCCGCATGAACGGAACGAGCATGGCCACGGCGGTGGCGTCGGGAGTGGTCGCGTTGATGATTCAGGTCAATCCGACGCTCACTCCCAATCAGCTCAAGTACCGGCTGATGGCGAGCTCGCGCTGGGGGTTCGATCACCGCTCGCAGCAGCCGGTCTACAACACGTTCCAGCAGGGGCTCGGCCGGGTCTGGGCAGTCGACGCCGTGTTGGCCAACGTCGACTCCGCGGGAGCCTCCAACCTCGGCATGAATCTCGACGCCGATCTCGCGCACGGCTACGCCACGCTCGATGATCTCGGCTACCACTATCAAGGTCCCGTGCGCCGCATGTTGAGCTCCAACAAAAGCGCATACCTCTATTACGCGACCGACAGCTCCGGCACCACATGGGGTCTCGGCGTCTCGACGCTCGACGGCCATTGGCTCGATTTCAACGCCGCAACGCAGATGACCTGGGCCGGCACGCAGATGACGTGGGCCGGCGGCTTGTCGTGGAGCGGCGATCCGAACGCCTTCTCCTCCACGCAGATGACCTGGGCCGGAACCCAGATGACGTGGGCCGGAACCCAGATGACGTGGGCGGGCACGCACCTGAGCTGGGCCGGCACGCAGATGACGTGGGCCGGTGGGCTGACGTGGAGCGGCGGCACGGCCTGGAGCAGTACGCAGATGACATGGGCGGGAAGCAACGACGCCTACGCCGTCACGCGTCTCACATGGGCGCAATCGATTGCGGCGACGTCGAGCAGTGCGAGCAGCGTGCGGTGGATTCCCGATAACTGGATGCCGCCGCTCACCTCGGGATTGCCACCGCCTGCGGGAGCAACGCCCTAGCGACTCGACCCCACAAAACGGACGCAGTTAGGGGTAATCGAAATGAACGGCGAAAGAGATGATCGCGACAGAGCGCCGGTCCTGCAGGAGGCCGCGCGACTCAAGGCAGCCGGCCGGCTGGCCGATGCAGCGCGGCTGCTCGAGGACGAGCTGCAGTCGAGGGAAGCGGCGAACGGGCCGGCCGACATCGATCTCTTTGTTGAACTTGCCGACGTCTTCGCGAAGCAGGGTGCATGGGCGAAGGCCAACGGCGCAATCGATCGAGGTCTCGCTTCGATGCGCGCCGGCGCCGACGATCCGGCAGAGGTGAAACTGCTCGAGCGCCGCGCTTGGATTGCGTTCCGCGAAGGAAAGCTCGGCGACGCGTTTCAGATCGCCGACGCGCTGATCCGGGAGATCGACGAGGGGCGCCATCCGGCGCTTCTGGCAAGCCTCTACAACACACTCGGCGGAGTGACGTGGCAACAAGGCCGGATCGTGGAGGCCATCGCCGCCGTCGGGCGCGCCGCCGAGTTGTACGAGCGGACCGGAGATCATGCCGGCCTCGCCAACGCGCGCACCAACCTCGGCGTTCTCTATTTCAATCAGGGACTCTGGTCGAAGGCCGCACAGAACTTCGCCGACTCCGATCGCGTCCGGCTGGAGATCGGCTGGACGACCGGCCGGGCCTCGAATCTTCTCAACCTCGGATGGCTCGAAGTGTCGTTGGGCAATCACGCCGACGGCCGCAAGCATCTGGAGGAGAGTCTTCGTCTGAGCTTGGAATCGGGCGAGGAATACGACGTCGGGCACGCGGAGATCGCACTCGCGCATCTCGACCTGATCGAGGCGCACATCGACGACGCCGGCCGCCATCTCGACTCCGTCTTGCAGCGTACGCATTGCATCTGCGATGACGACGTCGTTCAAGCGTCGTGGTTGAAGGCGCTCGTCGCCTGCGATCGCGGCGGTGTCGACGAAGCGATCGAGCTCGCGGAACGGGCCCGATCGATCGCACGAAAGTCGCAACTGATCGAATCGGAATCCGATTGCTGCCGTGCACTCGGAATCGCCTATGCGCGAGGACAAAATCACGCCGAGGCCGAGCGCCTGCTGCAGGAAGCGGTCGACCTCTCCGGACGCGCCAGCGATCCATACCGCCGCGCCCTGGCGTTGTTCGAGCTCGGCGTCATCTATCACGACGCGGCCGGCCGCCAGTTACGCAACGACGACGCGCGGCGCGACAGCCGGCAGAAGATCGAGGAAGCCGCGCAGGTCTTCGAGCAGCTCGGTGCACGCCACGATCTGCAGCGCGCGCGCATGGCGCTCGAGCGCGCGATGTGACAGCGACACGTCCGCGGTCTCGATCGTCGCTACAGTGTTGCTCGCCCTTTCACGTCCGGCGGGCCGCTGCGCGCGGCGCGGGAATCCGACTCCGCGGAGAGCGCACGATCGAGGTCGAAGGACGCCCCCAGTTCGGCGAAGTGATTTGCCGCTTCATCGATCAGCGCGCGCCGCTCGCCGACATTCGGCAGCCGTCCCAGCTCCACGAGCGTAAGGGCGCGGCGGTATGGATCGTTCATCTTCCCCGCTAGATCCACAGACGACTGCAGCGTCGCTTTTGCGTCGTCGTATCGTCCGTCGCGGGCGTAGAGAATGCCCAGGACGCGCATGCAGTCGACCTCCACGTCGGCGGCGCCGCTCTCGCGCGCCATCGACACTGCGTCGCAAGCGACGGCGATCCCCTCGGCGGGCGACTGCCGGTGCGCGACGATGAGAGCAGTCAGCCAACCCACCTGCGCGAGATCGATGGGCCGCAGCTTCGACGCATGCTCGGTGGCGATGACATCGAGCAGCTTGGTGGCGTCGCTGAACCTCAACTGCAGAATAGCGACGTGGGCGAGCGCGAGGAGCGAGCGGAGGATATCCAGCGGTTCGCCGAGCTGCCGGCTCACCCGCAGTGCCGTCTCCAGATCGTTTTTCGCCCCGTCGTGGTCGCCGAGAGCCATGCGCAGCATTCCCAAATTGTGGAGATTCCCGGCCCGGCCGATCATGCAACCGGTCTCCCGGCGAATGAAGTCGGATTTCTCAAAGCTCGCCGCCGACTCGCGCCACTGTCCTTGCGCGTAATGGAGGATGCCGAGGTTGGTGTGCGCGTTCGCCTTGCCGAGGAGATAGCCGATCTTATGGTAGGCGCCGAGGCTCTTGCGAACGTACTCGGCTGCAGCTTCTCGCTTTCCGTACTGCCACAGAACGCCGCCGACCGTGTTGTAGAGGCTTGCCAGCGTGACGGGGTCGGGGGTTTGCTCTTCGCTGAGCGCCCGCGCCGTTTCGCCGGCGAGAAGCAGCGCCTCATCGAGTTGTCCTTGCCGGAAGCGCACCCAGGCCATGCGGTCACGCAGCGCGTAACGAAGCCGCTTTCCTTCCTCGTCGTCCCATGTCGCGGCGATGAGAGCGGCTTCATCGAGGTGCATGTAGGCCTCGTCGGGGACGCCCTCGCTCACTTTCACGTCGGCCAACTCGCGGAGAAGATCGACGAACAGCGCGGCGCCCGGCGAATGAACGCCGGCGTCCTGGTCTTTCAATACGTCGTATGCGGAGCCGATGGCCGTCTCGAGAACGCCTCGAGCTTCTGCGTACCTGCCGGTGATTCGGAGCGAGCGGCCCAGAATGAGCTGAGTCCGCAGCGCATCTTCGCTCGCGGAGCCGGGGCCGATCGCCGACAGCGCCGCGCTGCAGCGGTCGATCGCGGCGTCGTGTGCGTATCGCCGCGCGGCGTACTCCGCGGCCGCGATCAGATAGGGGATTGCTTTTTCGGGCGTCGTGCTCCCGGCGTAGTGGTAGGCGAGGAGCTCATCTTTGTCTCCGGCGATGCGGAACATCCCCTGCTCGATGGCCTGAGCGACGAGCAGATGCAACTCCTGACGATCACGTTTGAGCAGCGTGCCGTGGACCGCCTCCTGGACGAGGGCGTGGTGGAATCCGAATCCTTTCTCCAGGCCGCACATCTCATCGCGCAGAAACTCTTTGCTGACGAGGTCCTGAAGCGCCGGCGCGATTTCGCCGGGAGCGGCCTCCGTGATCCGCTGCAGCAGGCGGACGGGGAACACCCGTCCCAGGACGGATGCATTCTGCAGAATGCGCCGCGGCTCGCGGGACAAGCGGTCGAACCGGGCCAGGATGAGCGCTCGCAGCGTCGGCGGAACGTCCTGCAGAACTTGAGAAGCGATGGGCGTCACGTTCCAACTGCTGCCGGGAGATCCTTCCAGCCCGCCCTGGTCGATGAGCGCACGCACCAGCTCTTCGAGATAAAAGGGATTCCCCTCGCACCGCGGGGCGATCTTTTTCCGCAGCTCGCGCAGGGAGGCGGAGTCTCCCGGGATGATCGATTCGACGAGCAGGCGCGTATGCGCCAGATCGAGCGGTTCGAGTTTGAGGTAGACGACCTCCTCGGCAAAGGCGTTGGCAGCTTCGATCAACGACTGCAGAGGCTCGGACGGCTCGTTGTCGCGTGCCGTGAGAACGAAGAAGAGGCGCTCGTCGCCGCATGACTGAATGATGTACTCGAACAGATCGCGCGACGCCGAGTCGATCCAATGCAGGTCATCGAGAATCACGACCATCGGACGGGCCTGGGCCTCGGAAGTGAGAATGCGCCGAACGGCCACGTGCGTCTGCTGCTGCAGCATCTCTTCATCGAGGAGGTCGAGTGCCGACTGAAGCGTGCGATCGATGTCGGTGATGCCGAGAAGGCTGAGCAGATACGGCGCGATCTCATCGGCGGGGATGGCCTTGCGCGCCGCATAGGCGTGCACCGCCTCGACGTGCGCGTGCGGCGGATCCGCGGCGGTCAAGCCTAGGACGGAGCGAATCAAGTCGGCGGCGAGTGACAGCGGATGGGCCCGCCCGAGCGATGAGCAATGACTCTCCAGAACGAGGGCATCGCTGTCGCCGATCCACCGGCTCAGCTCACGCACCAGGCGGGTCTTGCCGACTCCGGCCGCGCCGGTGACGATTGCCACCTGCAGCTTCTCACCCGCGCGCAATGCCTTGAACCCCTGCTGCAGCGCATAGAACTGCTGTTCGCGGCCGATCATCGGCACGTGGAGACCAGGCAGCCCGCGCTGCGGAGCAGGATATGGACGGAGGCCCTGCAGCCGGTAAGCGGTCACCGGCGCGGAGATCCCTTTCAACGTGAGCGCCGGAACGGTTTCGTAGTGGAAGCTCCATGCCGTCCGCTCGTGCGTCATCGCGCTGACCAACACGGTGTCGGGTTCGGTCGCGGCTTGCAACCGGGAGGCGAGATTCACCGTATCGCCGATGACGGTGTACTCCGCATGAAGACTGTTCCCGATACGGCCGGCCACGACTTCGCCGGTATGAACGCCGATGCGAATGCGGAAGTCGAAGCCTCGCTCCGCGCGCAGCCGCTCGCGAAACGGCTGCATGACGCGCTGCATCTCCCACGCCGCGCGCACGGCGCGCTCGGCGTCATTTTCGTGTGCCGCCGGCGCGCCGAAGAGGGCCATGAGGCCGTCGCCGGTGAACTTGTCGATCGTTCCGTCGTACTCCGCGACGACGTCGACGAGCAGTCGCATGGCCTCGTCGATGAAGGTATAAACGTCTTCGCTGTCGAGACGATTGGAGAGCGCGGTGAAGTTGCTGGCATCGACGAAAACGACGGTGACTTCGCGACGCTCGGACGGCACCGGCGTTGCGCTGATGGCGGCCAAACGCGCCGGGATCACCAGGCGGATGGCTGAATCATCGGCCGACGGGCGCTGCGCCGCGCCGCATTGTTCGCAGAAACGGTTGCCGGAGCGGTTCTCGGCGCCGCAGGCGGGGCAGGAGCGCAGCACGGCAGCGCCGCAGCCACCGCAAACGCTGCTGCCGGTCGTGATCGAACGGCCGCAGCTCGCGCAGAATTTCGCGGTTCCCATCTCGCTCCAGGAGAAGCCTGTTTCATGCGAGAAACACGCCGATGGTACATCCTTGGTCTGGAAGCTGCACGTCTCGAGGGGTTCGCCACTCGCTCCAGGTCATCCATTACCGTGCCGGGAGGATCGATGAAGATCACGTCGCTCCTGCTTTCAATCGCTCTGGTCCTCGGATGCCGCGCGCCTGAAACGCCGGCGGCGTCCGGACCACGCACGCCCCGCGAGGGGCCGCACGACGGCGGTACGCTCGTCCGCCGGCTGGAAGCCGACGCCGGCACCTTGAACTACGCATTGCAGACGACCGATTACGAGCGGCAACTGCTCGACTACATCTACGATCCGCTCGTCGCGCTCGATGCGAACCTTCAGCCCATTCCGGCCACGGCGGCGAAGTGGGAAGTGTCGCCCGACGGCCTTACCTACACATTCCACCTCGATCCGCGGTCGACCTTCTCCGACGGCACGAAGGTCAAAGCGAGCGACGTGATCTTCACCATCATGAAGATTGTCGACACTCCCTCGCCGCAGTTCGCCGGCAACTTCGAAGCGCTCGACCGCGACCATACGAAAGCGGCGGATGAAAAGACCGCCGTCGTCGCCTTCCGCGAGCGTCGCGTCGCGCAGATCTATGCGTTCAACATCGGCGTGCTGCCGGAGCACGTTTATGGCAAGGGCGATTTCAAGAAAGACTTCGCCGATGTCGCGGTCGGCAACGGACCGTACCGGTTGGCGGACCGCAAACGCGGGACGACGATTCGTCTCGAGCGCCGCAGCGACTACTGGCGCGAGAAGCCGCATCTCGCCACGATCCTCTTCAAGGTAATCGGGGACCACACAACGGCGTGGAACGCCATTCAGCATGGTGATGTCGACGAGACGCGGGTCAAATCCGACCAGTGGTTCTTTGCGCGCAATGACGCGGCCTTGCAGCGGAAGATCGAGCTCCGCACACTGTATCTGCTTCGCTACAACTGCATCCCCTGGAACCTGCGCGATCCACTCTTCGGCGACAAGCGTGTGCGGAAAGCGCTGGCCATGCTCTTCGACCGCCAGTCGATCATCGACAACATCTACCATGGCCAAGCGCGCCCGATCACCGGTCCCTTCACGCCTGACCAGTGGGCGTACAACCCGAGCGTTCCGGCGATTCCATTCGATCCGCGCGGCGCCGCGGCGTTGCTCGACGATGCCGGATGGCGCGACACAGACGGCGATCACGTCATCGATCGCGGCGGCCGCAAGTTCTCGTTCAGCATGCTCGTGCCGGCCGGCGACACGATCTCGTTCGAGCAGGCCCAGGTCTTCCAAGACGCATTGAAGAATGCCGGCATCGAGATGCGCATCGAGCCGCTCGATGGCGCGACCTTCTTCAAGCACGTGATGAGCGGCGACTTTCAGGCCGCGTCGATGGCTTGGACGCTCGATCCGTTTCCAGACATCTACCCGCTGTTCCACTCGAAGCAGCGTCCGCCGGCGGGGTTGAATGTGGTGTCGTACGCCAATCCCGAGATCGACGGCCTCATCGACCAGAGTCGGACCGAGCTCAATCCGGAGAAGCGCACCGCCATCTACAGGCGAATGCACGAGATCCTCGCGGATGACCAGCCGTATCTCTGGACGGTTCAGGTGGGGACAAAGTGGGCCATCAACCGCCGCGTCCACGACGTCCGCGACTCGAAGGGGTTCGGATTGTTCGAGTGGTATCCCGGCCCGCTTGCCTGGTGGGTGAAGTAGGAGGGAGGAGCCGCCCAACCATTCGTCGTCGTAGCCGTTCCATCGCGAGGAGACAACGAAGCAGAACATCGAGGTGGTCCTGCGCGCGGCCGCGCTGCCGCCGGAGCAGATCCGCGAGCGCGCGGAGCGCTCGATCCGCATGATCGGGCGGCTTCGAAGAGGCCTACCCGCGCGAGCTCTCCGGCGGGATGAAGCAGCGCCTCGGCATGGCGCGCGCGCTGTCGGTCGACCCGGAGATTCTCTTCATGGACGAGCCGTTCAGCCACGTCGACGCGTTGACGGCGGAGGGGCTGCGCGCCGAGGTCATCGACCTGTGGCAGCCAAAGGACGTGAACCCGTCGTCGATCCTCATGGTCAGCCACGACATCAAGGAAGTCGTCTACATGGCCGACCGCATCATCGTCCTCTCCAGCCATCCCGGCCGCGTGCGCACGGTCGTACAGAACCCGCTGCCGCGGCCACGCGACTACCGCGCCCGCGAGTCGGAGGAGCTCGTCGATTACCTGCACGAGATCATCACCGGCGCGGAGATGCCCGACGTCCCGGCAACGGCGGCGCCGGCGCGGAGCCGCGTCGAGCCGCTGCCGCCAGCGACGACGTCGGAGATCGTCGGCCTGCTCGAATACTTCGACGCGTACGACGGCGTCGACGACATCTTCGACCTCGCCGCCGAGACGGACCACGAGTTCGGCCACATGATGGCGATCGTAAAGGCGGCGGAGATGCTGAACTTCGTCGACACGCC
>Ga0137373_10008693_pt1 | contig 10709 bp, 5 predicted proteins | sample SagtaG_5_FD_104912 | JGI IMG/M metagenome (GOLD analysis project Ga0137373, IMG submission 104912) | Vadose zone soil microbial communities from Sagehorn Ranch, Mendocino, California, USA - Sage1_R_80_16 metaG | ecosystem: Environmental > Terrestrial > Soil > Vadose zone | place: USA: California...
GATGGGCCTCCGCGCCGACTGAACACATACGGAGGAGCCCCAATTTGCGGGACTTTTGCAGAGCCCTCTGACGGACTCGAACCGTCGACCCCCTCCTTACCATAAAAGCGCCTGGTTACGCGCTTTCCGTGCAATTCGGCTGGTTTCTCCGCTTGCGGCACCCCTTCCTCGAGGGACCCTGAGCCGCCTCGATGAGCCCCGAACCTGTCCCCAGAACCTAGCCCCAACGGAACCCGTGCGCGTCGTCGATGGTGACAACAAGCGAGCGCCGCTCGGGGCTCCGCTTGGGCATCTGTCGTCCATTCTGCCTGGTGGCGCATCGGGGGAAGCCAGGCTAGCGGTGGGCGCGGATGGCATCGGCGAAGCGCGGGACACCTGCTTGGGTCTAGAAGCTCGTCGAGTGCTCAGGATGGGCTGAGCCCTCGAGCAGGCGACGCGGTTACGCGCCTGAAACTGCGTTGAAACATCGGCTGGTTACACATTCTCGCGAGTCGTCCTATCGTTCCGGCGGGGCCCGAAAGCGAGGATGCGCACGTGCACGTGACGGACGACCCGCGGGTCGGCACCGAGCTCGCCGGTTATCGGATCGAGTCGCTGCTCGGCTTCGGCGGGATGAGCGTCGTCTACCTAGCCGAGGATTTGCGGCTTAAGCGGAGGGTCGCGCTCAAGCTGCTCGCTTCGAGTCTCGCGGAAAACGAGTTGTTCCGCGACCGTTTCCTACGCGAGTCGGAGCTGGCCGCGTCGATCGACCACCCCAACATCGTTCCGATCTACGAGGCCGGGACGGCCGAGGACCTCCTCTTCATCGCGATGCGCTACGTGGAGGGGCGTGACCTGAAAGAGCGCCTGCAGCGCGGCCGTCTCGACCCGGGGGAGGCGATGGGCATCCTGGCGCAGATCGCGAGCGCGCTCGATGCGGCGCACGCGCGCGGTCTCGTGCATCGCGACGTGAAGCCCTCCAACGTGCTCCTCGACAGAGGCGCCCGTCCTGACGGCTCCGACCACGTCTACCTGACGGACTTCGGCCTCACGCGGCAGGTCTCCGAGGGGGCCGGAGTCGGCGACGACGGCCACCTGATGGGCACGATCGACTACGTCGCCCCCGAGCAGATCGCCGGCGGGGAGGTCGACGGGCGGGCGGACGTGTACTCGCTCGGCTGCGTGCTGTACGAGTGCCTTGTCGGCCAGCCGCCCTTCCGGCGTGACTCGGACCTCGCCGTCGTGTTCGCGCACCTCGAGACGGAACCGCCGGCGCTGAGTGCCGCGCGGCTGGAGTTGCCGGCGGCGCTCGATGCCGTGATCGCCCGGGCGCTGGCGAAGGAGCCTGAGGAGCGGTACTCGACCTGCCGCGAGCTCGCGAAGGCGACCCTCGCGGTCGCGGTCGACGAGGCGAGCCGCCGGCTCGTCGACGTCGCCTCCCGCGCTGCCGCCGGCCGGAGCGACCTCCTCGAGGTGGAGTCCGAGCTCACAGGCAAGGTGGTCGACCTCCAGCTCGCGCGCGAGCAAGCCCGGGCTCTCTCTCCGGCCACGCCCGCCCGCGTCGCGGCCGAGGGCATCTGTCCGTTCAAGGGTCTCGCGAGCTTCGAGCCTGTGGATGCCGACTACTTCTTCGGCCGCGAGCGGCTCGTGGCCGAGCTTGTCGCTCGCCTGGTCGGCGACGGCTTCCTCGGCATCGTCGGTCCGTCGGGGAGTGGCAAGTCGTCGATCCTCCGTGCCGGCCTCCTCCCGGCCCTCGCCGCAGGGGTGCTGCCGGGCAGCGCACGCTGGCGCCGTCTGCTGCTGCGACCCGGCGAACACCCGCTGGACGAGCTTCGCCGCGTGCTCGTCTCGGGTGCGACGGATCCGCTCGCCGAGGCGCTCGACGTGCTCCCGGCCGAAGCACGCCTCCTCCTCGCAGTCGACCAGCTCGAGGAACTCTTCACCGCCTGCCGCTCCGACCGAGAGCGCGCCGCCTTCGCCGAAACGCTCGCCCGTGCAGCAACTGACCCTGACGGTCGAGCGGTCGTCGTCGTTGCGCTGCGCGCCGACTTCTACGGGCGCTTCGCCGCCCACCCGGGGCTCGCCGAGCTGCTGGGCGCGAACCAGGTGCTGGTCGGGCCCATGCACGCGTCGGAGCTGCGGCGTGCGGTCGAGCTGCCCGCGAGCCGGGTGGGGCTGCGGGTCGAGCCGGAGTTGGTCGACGCGCTGGTCGACGACGTGGAGGGCGAGCCGGGCGCGCTCCCGCTGCTGTCCACGGCTCTTCTCGAGCTCTGGCAGAAGCGGCAGGGCAACGCGCTTACCCTGGCCGCGTACCGCGAGTCCGGCGGCGTCCACAGCGCCGTCGCGCGGCTGGCCGAGGGCATGTATGCCCGCATCCCCGAAGGACGGAAACAGCTCGTGCGCGCGGTCATGCTGCGTCTGGTCGGCGAGGGCGAAGCCGCGGTGCCGGTGCGCCGCCGCGCGCCCCTGGCCGAGCTCGACGTAGAGCGCAACGAGGACGTGGCCAACGTGGTCGCGACGCTGGCCGACAGCCGCCTCATCACCGTCGGCGAAGGCTCGGTCGAGGTCGCCCACGAGGCACTGCTGCAGGAATGGCCGCGCCTGCGCGACTGGATCGAGGAGGACACCGAAGGACGCCGGCTTCGCCGTCACATCACCGAGGTCGCGACCGAATGGAATGCGGGAGGCCGCGATCAGGGAGAGCTCTACCGCGGCGCTCGCCTTGTCGCCGCGCTCGACTGGAGCACGGATCACGCCTTTGAGCTCAATGAGCTCGAGCGCGAGTTCGTGAGCGAGAGCCGCGAGGCCTCGGAGCGGGAGGCAACACGGGCGCGACGCACGAACCGGCGCCTGCGCGCGCTGCTCGCCGGGGTCGCGATCCTGCTCGCGGCGGCGGTCGCCGGTGGGATCTTCGCCGTCATCCAGCGCGGCGAGGCGCGCGACGCGGAGGCGGCCCAGCTCGCCCAGCGCCTCGGCGCGCAGGCGCTCGTCGAGGACGACCTCGACCTCTCGCTCCTGCTCGCCCGCCAGGCGGTCGCGATCGACGATACAGCGCAAACCCGTGGCTATCTACTCCAAGGCCTGCTGCGCTCACCGGCAGCGATCGGGATCATGCACAGCCAGAGCGACAGCACCCTGCTCAGAGGAATCTCGGCGAGTCCCGACGGCAGGACAGTCGCACTCGCCGACTTCTTCGTCGGAGTCCTCCTCTTCGACGCTCGGACGTTCGAGCAGGTAGGCAAACCGGTCAAGGTGCCAACAATTGCCGAGGAGACCGCGTACAGCCCCGACGGGGATACGCTCGCGTTCGGCGGGCCCGGCTACCTCCGCTTGATCGACACGCACACGCGGAAGCAGCTAGCAGACGCCCGCCTGGGCAAAGCTGCGGTGCAGCGCATCCTGTTCACGAAAGACGGCTCGCGGCTCGTCGTCGTGGAATACCTGCAAGGAGGGGCGGGCTGGATCACGATCCGCGACGCCGCGACTCTGCAGCAGATCGGCTCGCGCATCCGACCCAAAGGCTTCACCGGGTCCTGGATCGCGCAGCAGTGGACGCATCCCGAGGTCAGCCTTGCGCCCGATGGCCGTTCGCTCGTCACGACATCCGTCGATGGAGAGCTTGCCTGGTTGGATCTCGACAGTCGCAAGAAGACGAGGACGATCGACATCCCGCGCGGACATCACGCGCTCGCCCTCAGTGCTGATGGTGGCACGGCGGCGGTCGGCCTCGGCCGCGGCATCCGCCTGATCAACGTCCGGACGGGGATCGCGAAGGACGCAACGGCTGTCCTCGCATCGAGCCCGATCAGCCTCCGGTTCAGCCCTGACGGTAAGACGATTGTGTCGACGAACAACGATGGAACCGTGACGCTGTGGGATGCCAGCACGGCGACGCCCAGGGAAACCCTGCGAGGTCATTCTCGAACTGTCTGGGAGCCGGTCTTCAGCGCCGACGGGCAGACGCTTTACACCGGGAGCGCCGACGGGACGATGATCGCGTGGGACCTCAGCGGGGATCGGAGGCTCGGGCGAGGGTTCACGTTCACGCATGACAGAGGGCTCAGCGATTGGCCGGACCGGCACCCCGGGAAGTTCACCCCGGACGGCCGGCTAATCGCCGTCGGCCTCAAAGCGGACGGAGTCGAGCTCCGGAGTGCGAGCGATCCATCGCGGCCCGGGAAGCGTCTGCAGTCGACGGGCGGTGAGGTTGGGGCGTTCGCGTTCAGCCGGGACGGCCGAACGCTAGTGGCCATCACCAAACGCGACAAGGCGACGGTCTGGGATGTGCAGTCGCTCTCGCTCCGATACGGGCCGTTTCGCGTCGACCGCGGTACCGACGGGGTGAGCATCAGCGCGGACGGGAAGATGCTCGCAACCGCCGCCGACCACGGTGTGAGGCTCTGGGACCTCACGACGGGCGCCCCCCTCGGCCGGATCGGTGGCGCTGCGTCCGTGGGTGACGTCGCCTTCAGCCCGACCCAGCCTCTCGTCGCGTTCGTCTTCGAAGGCTGGGGCGCCGGCGCCCCGGTGGAAGGGGGAGGAAACGCCGAGATCTGGGACGTCAAGCGTCGCGTGCGCATCGCGACGCTGCAGCTCGACAGGAAACCGAGTAGTGGATTTGCCCTCGGATACACCGTCGCCTTCAGCGCTGACGGCCGGACCCTTGCGACCGCCGGAAAGGACCCGCTCGTGCACCTCTGGGACGTCGGCACCGGGAAGCTCATTCGAGAGCTCGAGCAAGACCTCGGCAACGCTGTGTGGGCGCTCGAGTTCAGTCGCGAAGGCAAGATGCTCGCTGTCTCCGGCGGAGACTCGGCCTCGCTATGGGACGTTGCGACGGGGGCGCAGATCGGGCCCAAGCTGCCAGCCGGCAGTCGCGAGTCGACGCTCGACCTCTCACCCGACGGACGCCGTCTACTCATCACAAGTGGCAACGGCCAAGGGGCGATCTGGAACATCGACCCGCAATCGTGGCCCGAGCGCGCCTGCGCGATCGCCAACCGCTCGCTTACCCGCGAGGAGTGGGACGAGTTCCTCCCCGGGCGAACGTACGAGCCAGCCTGCCGCAGCTGACTCAGGCGCGAATCGACCAGGTGAAACGCGTCAGCGCGGCCGGGGGAGCGAGACCGCCGGGGCGGAGACCGCGGCGGATGAGCAATGTGGGAGGGGCGGCCTCTCTGGCAAGTCTGAGGCGGGCCGGGCCGAGCCCCTCGCGGTGCCACCTCGTCGAGAGCCCGACCACGAGCAGGCCGGCGTCGCGGCTCGCCGCCAGCATGCCTTCCTCGCCGGGTGGAGTCAGCAGCGGCTCGGCCGAGATGCCCAGGACGCGTTGGACCGCAAGCGCGCCGTGCGAGAGCAGGCGGCTCGCATCGCGCTTGCCGCGCTCGGGCACCGCCGCGGCACCTGCAAGCCGCAGCGGCGCTTGGTTGGCGTCCGCGAACCACGCGCCGAGCTCGACCGCCGCCCAGTCGTGCTCTGCCCCTCCGAACGGGACGAGCACGGGCCCTGTGGGCGTCGTGTCCCGAGGAACGAGCAGCGCCAGGTCGCAGGGCGTCTCCGCGAGGAGAGCAGCGAGCTGCGCGTCGGGGTCTCCCTCGGCCAGGAGCTCGTCGGGAGCGTCGGCGAGCAGCAGCTCGACGTCGAGCTCGGTCGCGAGTCGGGCCAGCTCCTCGCCCGGCGCCGTCGAGGTGAACGAGGCCGCCCGGGCCACGACACCGCGCGCTGCGAGCGAAGACCGGCGCTCTTCGAGCCACGCTGATGTGGACCGAAGCTGTTCCGCGTCCGGCACCAGCCTGGCCAGGATCATGACCCGAGGCGGGTGCCGCACGAGCGGCTCGGCCACCGCGAGCAGCACCTCGACGCGTGCCTCGTCCGTGATCGCGACGAGAATCGAACGCTCGCCGACCTCCCGCGCGGGTGCCGGCGCTTTGAGATCCAGCGCAGGGTCCTGACGGAGGATCGCCCGCTCCAGCTCCTGCAGCGCCATGCTCGGATCGATCCCGAGTCCGTCGATGAGGGCGCGGCGCGTGTCCTGATAAGCGTCCAGGGCCTCCGCCTGCCGGCCCGACCGGTACAGCGCCGTCATCAGGTATCCCCGCAGGCGCTCGCGCAGCGGGTGATCGGCGACGAGAGCCTCGAGCTCCCCGACCAGCTCGTCGTGGCGCCCGAGCACAAGATCGGCGTCGATCCGGAGGTCGAGCGCTGCGAGCCTGACCTCCTCGAGTCGGGTGATGGCCGCCTGGGCGAAGCTCTCGTAGGCGAAGTCCGCGAGCGCCGGGCCCCTCCACAACGCCAACGCCTCGCGGAGCCGCTCCGACGCCTCGGCTGCCAGGCCGCGAGCGAGCAAGCTCCTTCCCTCGTCGACGAGGCGCTCGAAGCGGTGGAGGTCGAGCGCGCCCGGCTCGAGCCGCACGACGTACCCGGGCGATCTCGTTGCCAACACGTTCTCCGGAAGCGCCTTGCGAAGCCGCGAGACATTGACCCGCAGCGCGGCGGCAGCGTCCTCGGGCGAGTCCTCGCCCCAGAGCTCGTCAATCAGGCGGTCGGCAGGAACGACCTCGTTCGGGTGCAGGAGCAGAACGGCCAGGAGCGCACGCGGCTTGGGTCCGCCCAGCGTTAGCTCGCTGTCCCCATCCCACGCCCCGAGCGGTCCCAGGATCCGGAACTCCATCTGGCAGCCAGGCCTCCCCGGAGGACGCTAACAGCCCTGTTGCGCGCCTGAAACGGCCCTGAAACGGATCCGGTCGACCATCGGCTTCGACCAGAGGCGAACCGAAAGGAGGCAGCCATGAAGGTTCGTCATGCCGTGCTCCTCGCGCTCGCGGCGGCGGTCACTTTGACCACCGTCGCCGCGGCCGGCCCGGAAGCAGCGAAACAGCACGTGGTGATCGACATGAAGATCGCGCCCAAGGAGACCTTCGTGCTCACCCCGCTGCAGTCCGGAGCGCTGAAGCGCGACTCGGGCCGGATCACCACCGTGAGCCAGGTGCTGGCGATGAGCGGACGCACTGTGATGCGCGACGGGCAGAAAGTCACGATCTTCAACGGTGCCCTCTGGACGCTCGAGGGAAAACGGGGAACCCTGACGATTCGAGAGCGGAGCGAGTGGGTTGATGTCGGAAGCGATGTGAACGGCGACGGGCAGCCCGATAGCGTCGCCCTCGGCACCTGGAAGGTCGTTCGCGGGACCGGCCAGTACGCCAAGGTCGCTGGAGTCGGGCGGAGCGGCCACGCGGGACTCGGTCGGATCTGGACCGCGCGCCAAGAGGGCTTCCTCACCGTCCCGTGGGGCGCTGACGAGAAGGAGCGGCGCGCGCGCTCGCGCCGCTCCTTCTCTGTTGCGCGTCTGAAACGGAGTTGAAACGGCCTTCGTCAAGCATCGGGCTCGACAGCCCATCTCCCGAAGGAGGTAGACATGAAAGCCCGACAGGCCGTGGTCGGCGCGCTCGCAGCGGCGGTCACCCTCACGGTGGTTGCTCTGGGCTTCGCCGTTCCGGCGGCGGCGAATCCGCCGACCGAGATCCCGTTCGAATTCACCTTCGATGACGTGAACCCGTGCACCGGCGACATTCACACGGTCACGATCGAGGGAACAACGTCTGTTCACGAGCACGACGGTCGCATCGTCGCCTACAGCGACAGGACGATTACGACGAGTCCGACCGGGTTCGTCGGCCACGGGACGGACACGGAGGTGGACAACGGACAGGTCTTCGTGTTCAGACTCGCGGATATCGCGACGAACCCCTCCGGAGACCGGTTCAGGGCGGAATTCGTGATCGTGGTCGACCTCTCGACCGGGACGACGAGGGTTGAGAGGGGAGAGCTGACCTGCCTCGGACCCTGAGCAGACTTTCGGTGGGGCTGCATGAGACGGAGCGGCGCGCGCAGCGGCGCCGCTCCGTCTCGCTGTGGTGATGCGCGCAGCTGTTGCGCGACTGAAACGAACCTGAAATAGGCCGGCTCGACCATTGGAGTCGACAGCTCAGCGGATCGAGTTTCCCGAAAGGAGGACGCATGAAAGCGCGAAACGCCGTGCTTGCCGCGCTGGCAGCGGCGGTCATGCTGACGTCCCTTGCGGCGGCCGGGCTTGACGGGGCGCGACAGCGTGCAGCGAACACGAGCGCCGAAGGCCCCAACCCGGTGACGACGTGGAACGAGATCGCCGTCACCACTCTCATCAGCCTCCCGGGGCCGGCAGGTGGAGCACCACCGGCTGCCCAGATCAATGTGGGCATGGTTCAGGGTGCCGTCTACGACGCCGTGAACGCGATCACGCCGAAGCATCATCGGCCGTATCTCCTCAACCGTCGTTTCGCCGCGACGGCTTCGGAGGAGGCGGCCGTCGCTACCGCCGCGTACAGGATGCTCGTCAACATCGTCTCCACCGTCCCGGCGGGCATCCCGTTCCCGACCAAGCAGACGGTCTTGGACACACTCGCTTTCCAGTACGCAGACTCCCTCGAAGCCATACCCGACTCGCCGTTCAAGGCCCAGGGAATCGCCGCGGGTGAGGCGGCGGCGGAGGCGATGATCGAGGCGAGGGAGGACGACGGGCGCTTCGGCCCGTCCCAGTGGGTGCCGAACACGGCCCCCGGACACTGGTGGCCGCTCACGAACCCGGCGACGGGGCAGCCGATCCTCGACCCGACTCCCTGGGCTGGTGGCGTCAAGCCCTTCCTCATGCAGAGCCCGTCGCAGTTCCGGACGAAGGGGCCGAACGCGCTCTCGAGCGCCGCCTGTGCTGCGGATTACAACGAGGTGAAGAGGCTCGGATCGGTGAACAGCGCAGACCGTACGCCCGAGCAGACGTACATCGCTCGCTGGTGGCAGAGCACGCCTATCGCGAGCTGGAACGCCGTCGCCCGCGACCTCTTGGCTCGAGGCGACTTCGACGTCGCCGACAGCGCCCGCCTCTTCGCGATGGAGAACCTGAGCGCGGCGGACGCGGGGATCAACTGCTGGAACGACAAGTACTACTGGGACTTCTGGCGGCCCCGGAACGCGATCCCGCGGGGCGCGGAGGACGGCAACCCGGCGACCGAGCCCGACCCGACCTGGGCCGCGCTCATCACGGCGCCATATCCGGAGCACCCGTCGGGCCACCTCTGCTGGGACGGCGCGCACACGAGCGTGCTGCGGATGTTCTTCGGCGACGTGATCGAGGGGGGCTACCAAATCACGAGCATCTCCACCCTCCTCGGCCCGAATGATCCGCGTACGCGCACGTTCGGAAGCTTCTCGGACGCGCTCGACGAGCTCATCGAGGCCCGGATCTGGGCGGGCCTCCACTACCGGACCGCCGACGTCCAAGCCAGGCAACTCGGCGAGAACGTCGCCGAGTACATGGCGGCGCACTACTTCCAGCCCGTGGAATGAGCAACGACTAACGAGGAGGCCGCGTCACTGCGGCCTCCTCGTATGTTTGGTGCGAAGGTTCCGGCGTCTGTTGTCTACGGCCAGAGACCCATCGTCTTGTACGACGAGGGGCCGTTTGGTATGCCCCACAAGTCCGCAGGTGAAGGAGGTGTGTGGCTCCAGGCAGCTCGAAGGCTGTCCGCCCACGTCGCTGCCAAACCGGCGCGGCGTACGGAACGATCGTTACCCGGGGCTCCGAGTAGTTGTCTGAGTTGGCACTGTGACTGGCTCAGTTGTCTTGAAGGAAACACTCCGCACAGGTTGCTCGCAGCTGGCTCGCCAGTCCGCGAGCGCCTTTGATCACTTTTCTGTCCCCAAGACCTGTCCCCAGCCTCGTTCGTCCGCCGACGCGCGTGCCAGAACCTGCCCGCTTCCAGGCACCTTCCGATCGATGGGTCACGACGGCACAGTCGATCCCCTCCCTTCCAAGGAGGTGCTCGATGTCATCGGATAAGACGCGATTTGCAGGGAGTTTTGGGGGCCCTGGCCTGACTAGACCCGCGAGCCCTCCTTGATCACGAGGGACTCGATAGTTGACAAAAAGGGCCGAGTTGCAGGTATTTAAGCCCTCTCCCGGACTCGAACCGGGGACCGCCTCCTTACCATGGAGGATTCGCCTCGCTGCTATGCGACCTGGGGAATGCGCTTGATAGAGCGGTTTCCCTGCAATTCGGGCGTTTTCTCCGGTTGCAGCACCCCTTCCTTGAAAGACCCTGAGCATCCCCGAAAAGCCCCGAACCTGTCCCCAGAACCTAGCCCCAGCGGAGCGCGTCTTGTAGTCGCAGATGGCAACACGCGAGTCGCTCGCGAATCCGCTCGGCTGGTTGTCGTCCCTTCAGGCTGGTGGCGCATCGGGAAAGCCAGGCTAGCGCTGAGCACGGATGGCGTCGGGCCAAACCGGGCAGAGCCGGCGCGGAGAGCCAGTCGTAGCGAGGCTACGGTATCTCGGCGTGAGCGCCTCCAGCGCATCGGCACTGCATCGACACGGACGCCGGACCCACGAGCATCCGTATGGCGGCCCGCACAGGCATCTCCGGCTTCTTCAGCGATCACAGCCTCTCGAGACGGACGAGCACCAGCATGAGCACGCGCCTCACCACCACGGCGAGCACGACCACTCACACGGGCTCGTCGATCGCTCGATCGTGCGCTCGCGCGCGGGCGTCAAGGCCGTCTCACTCAGCCTCACGGTCCTCGCGCTCGCTGCGGGCGCACAGGTGGCGATCTTCGTTCTCTCTGGCTCGGTCGCGCTGCTGGCCGATCTCATCCACAACTTCGGTGACGCCCTCACAGCGGTGCCACTCGGGATCGCC
>Ga0137373_10008697_pt1 | contig 10707 bp, 7 predicted proteins | sample SagtaG_5_FD_104912 | JGI IMG/M metagenome (GOLD analysis project Ga0137373, IMG submission 104912) | Vadose zone soil microbial communities from Sagehorn Ranch, Mendocino, California, USA - Sage1_R_80_16 metaG | ecosystem: Environmental > Terrestrial > Soil > Vadose zone | place: USA: California...
CAGCTCGGCACCGGCGACGAGCGCCCGAGTCAGGTCCCCGTCGCAGTGATCGGCGGCGAGGTGTTCGCGTCGCTCAGCGCGGGCGATGGATTCACCTGCGGCGTCACGACCTCGGGCGTCGGATACTGTTGGGGACGGAGCACCTACGGCCGCTCCGAGCACGGTCAGTCGCCGCGCGCCGACGCCCCCGCTCCGGTCGCGGGTGGCCTGCAGTTCTCTCAGATCAGCGCCGGCGCCAATCACGCGTGCGGTATAACGCCCGATCGCGGGGCGTACTGCTGGGGCTCCAACGAGGACGGTCAGCTGGGAACGGGCGACACCGCCAGCTCGCCCGCGCCCGTTCCGGTCGTGGGGCAATTGGCGTTCGATTCCGTGAGCGCCGGGTGGGCGCACACGTGCGGCGTGACCACGAATCGGCTCGCGTACTGCTGGGGCAACAACAAGGCCGGCCAGCTCGGGGACGGCACCCGGGACGCGACTCGCGCACCGAGGCAAGTCGCGGATGTGCACGACTTCGTGACGGTGAGCGCGGGCGGCCACCACAGCTGCGGCGTCACCGCGCAGGGTGCCGCCTATTGCTGGGGCGACAACCTGCACGGCCAGATCGGACGAACGACGCTCGGAACATCGGGAGGGTGGAGCTCGTTGCCGGTCCTCCTGCCAACCAGAAATCCATTGACCGCGCTGACTGCCGGGGCGTTTCACACCTGCGCTCTCAACCTCCGCAGCTTCGATCGTGTGACCTGCTGGGGGGCCAATCAAGACTATCAGCTCGGCGTGCGAACGGTCCGACGGCCGGATCAGCTGCTCGTGTCGCAGGAGATCTTTCGAGGGATCTCATTCGTCCAGGTCGATGCGGGGGACAACCACACCTGCGGGACGACCGACCGGGGAGAGATCTACTGCTGGGGACGGAACAACGCGGGCGAGCTGGGCGACGGGACCTCGTTCGTGGCGGTGCGCCCGGCGCGCGTGGTGGAGCCGGACTCCACGACCCGCTGAGCCTCACCTCTACCCCTGACCTCGGCGACGGGCCATTTTCCCCTGCATGCCCGACGCGGCCGATCTCGCCCACCAATTCGCCGACGAAGCACGCGCCAAGGAGCGCCAGTACGTGCTGGCCAACACTCGCGCACGCTGGCGCTTCGTCGGCGTGGGCGTGGCGCTGCTCGCGGCCGTTCGGCTCGCGCGCATCGTGCCGGTGCCGTGGCTCTTCATCCTGGTCTTCCCCGTCGTGTTCGCCGGCATCAATTACGCCATGCTGCGGCTGGCGCAGAGTCGCGACTTCCGCACCTGGTACGCGCAGGCCAACATCGCGGTCGGCGGAGCGATGATCTCCGCCATCCTGTACGCCGTGGGGCCGACGGGCCATCTCCTGTACGTCGCCTACGTGATCGCTCCGCTCCAGGCGGCGCTCTACCTCGGTCGCACGGAGGCGTGGCAGGCGCTCCTCTTGAACGTCACAGGCTTCGGGCTGGTCACGGCGCTCCGTGTCGCGCAGGGCACGCCGGGCTGGAGCTGGAGCGTGTTCGTGCAGGAGACCCTCGTGCTGGGGTTCGCGAGCGGAGCGCTGGTGCCGATGCTCACCCGCTACGTGGCGCGCCTCACGGCGGCGCGGGAGACGCTGGCGCGCGTCGAGCTGGGCGACCTCACCGCCGAGGTGCAGGACGACGAGCTCGACGAGCTCGGCTATCTCGGCGTGAGCGTGAACCGCACGACCGCGGCTATCGCGGGCGTCGTGCGGCAGGTGCAGCAGCAGTCCCAGGACCTCGCTGCCATGGCCGAGCAGCTCGCGGCGTCCGCCGAAGAGCTGCACGCGGCGTCACAGCAGATCTCCGCCACCGCGCAGCAGCTGGCGGACGGCACCACGCGCCAACGGCAGCTGATCGGTCACGGGCGCGACGACTCGGAGGCCGCCGCCGGCGTGGCGGCGCAGCTGCACGCCCGGGCGCAGCAAGCGGAGCGCCAGGTCGCCGGCGTGGCCGAGCAAGCGCAGCGCCACGGGGAGGAGATCGCGCGGGCGAGCGAACTGCTCGTGACCCTCGTGGCGCACCTGGATCACGTGTCGCAGGCGGCCGGGACGCTGGAGCAGGGGTCTCGCGAAATCGGCAAACTGGTGGACGCGATCACGCGCATCGCGAGCCAGACCGATCTGCTGGCGTTGAACGCCGCGATCGAAGCGGCCCGCGCGGGGCAGCACGGCCTCGGGTTCCGCGTCGTGGCCGACGAAGTGCGCAAGCTCGCCGAGCAGAGTACGCGCTCCGCGGACGAGGTGCGGGCCCGCGTCCGCCAGACGCAGGATCAGATCGGCCAGGTGATCACCGCGATGGACGAGGGACGCCGGACGGCGCAGGGCGTCGGTACCGTCTCCGCGGCGGCCCGGCAGGCGCTCGACGCCATCTTCGGCGACCTGAACGCCACGGTGCGGTTCGCGAGCGCGTTCGCGGGTGAGACCGAAGGCCAGACCCAGCGGATCCGCGAGGTGGTGCGGCGCATGGACGAGGTGGCGGGGATCGCCGATACCGCCGCGCAGGGGGCGGAGCAGACCTCGGCGGCGACCGAGCAGCAGATCGCCTCGCTCGGCGAGCTCACCACGACCTCCCAGCACCTCTCCGAGGCGGCGGCGAAGCTCAGCGAGACGATTCGCCGCTTCAACGTGAACGGCGGATCGGTACCACCCCCGCAATAGCGGCGCGCCAGCGCCGCCGCCGTCACGCGAGCTTCGCCATCCGGTACAGCTCGGCGGCCGCGCGATCGGCCTCGCGCACGATCTCCTCGACGGGAGCCGTGACGAGCTCGTGCCCGAGCACCACCGGTCGCCCGTCCACGAACACGTCGCGCACGTCGCTCGCGCGCGCCGCATACACGACGAGGGACACGGGATCTCCGAGCACGGGATGGAGGTGGGGCTCGCGCAAGTCAAGGACCACCAGGTCCGCACGCTTGCCGGGAGCGATCGAGCCCAGCTCGGCGTCGAGCCCGAGCGCGCGGGCGCCACCCAGCGTGGCGAGCTCGAGCACCTGGGCCGCGGGGAGGGCGTCCGCGCCGAGCCGCGGCTTCTGGATCAGCGCCGCGAGGCGCATCTCGGCGAACACGTCGAGCCGATTGTTGCAGGGAGCCGCGTCGGCGCCGATGGCCACGCGGCACCCCGCGGCCAGGAGCTCGGGGATCTTCGCCACACCGCTCGCGAGCTTCAGGTTGGACGAGGGACAGTGCACCACGGTCGTGCCCTGGCGCGCGAGGCGGGCCGTCTCGTGCGGGTCCACCCACACGCAATGGGCGAGCGCGGCGCGCGGGCCCGAGATCCCCACCGAATCGAGGTAGGCGATCTCCTCGAGTCCGGTGGTGCGAAGCACCGTCTCGCGCTCGACGATCGTCTCGGCGGCGTGGGTGTGCACCTGGGCGTCGAACCGCTCCGCCAGCTCGCTCGCAGCGCGCAACAGCGGCCCGGAGCAGCTCGGCACGAAGCGTGGGGCGAAGCACACGCGCAGCCGGCCGCCCGCGGCGCCGTGCCATTGCTCAGCCAGCGTCTCGGCGTCGGCCAACGCCCGGTCGGTCGACTCGGCCAGCCCGAGCGGTGCGCCCTCCGGGTGTGCGTCCATGAGGCATTTGCCGGCCGCGGCGCGGATCCCGGCGCGCTCCAGTGCCGTGAACGCCGCGCCCGTGTAGCGCACCGTCTCCATGTCCAGGATCGCCGTCGTGCCCCCGAGCAACAACTCCGCCGCGCCGAGCAGTGCGGACCAGTAGACCGTCTCTTCCGTGTGCGCCACCTCGAGCGGCCAAATGCGGCGCACCAGCCAGTCCTCGAGCCGCAGGTCGTCCGCGAGCCCGCGGAACAGCGTCTGGCAGAGATGCACGTGCGCCTGAATCAGGCCGGGCATGACGAGACAGCCGCTGCAGTCGCGAATCTGCGTATGCGGGCGGGCCCCTTTCCCCTCACCCGCTTCCCGCGTCCCGAGCCCGACATGGGCGATCCGTCCGTCGCGCACGGTCACGTCCGCTCGCTCGACCCGCCACCCGCCCTCGTGCAGCAGCACGTCGCCGCCCGTGAGGACCAGCTCGGAGGAGTCGGGCTGCACAGCGCTCAGGTCGTGATCCGCGGTTGGACGCTGGTGGTATCGTCCGGCAGGTCGAAGTAGGCGCGCAGCTCGTCCATCAGGTCGTCGTCGGCGTACACGCCCGTGAGGATGCGCTCGGGGCCACCGGGGTCGATCAGCAGGTACCCGTAGGGATAATCGAGCCCCGACAGCAGGATGGCACGGCGCGTGTTGTTGGGGAGGGTGACGTACACCGTGTCGGCGTTGGTCGCGAGCAGCTTGATGCCGCTCGCTTCGAGCGCGGTGGCGACCTGTTCGGTGTAGTACTTGAGGTCGTCGAACGTGTCGGCGCGGTCGTCCGCGCCGAGCGTGTCCGCCGCGCGCAGCCAGAACAGCACCACGCTCGGCCCCGTGATCACCCGTGGGATGACGAGGGTGCTGTCGGTCGAATCGCGCGGCACGAGCTGCGCGAAGTCCACCGAGTCGCCTTGCTGCCCCAGTCTGGCGAGCGGCCGGGTGCGGCACGCAGCCACGCACAGGAGCGCTACCAGCGCGCCGATTCGCATGGTCGAAATATATTCCACCGCTTGGAGCAGCGGCGTACGGTGCCCCTGGGGACCACCACGGCCCCTGGCGGGGCCGCGCCGTGTGGCTGCATCTTCCCAGGGTTCCGAGATCACGCAGCGTGAGAACACCCAGACTACTTCACGTGGGGAGCTCGCATGAAGAGAACTCGCGCCCGGCCGGTCCGCCGGCGGGGCATTAGCCGCATCGACCAACCCTCCACCCGCACCTACGGGTGGTTCGCGCGGGCCGGCTTCTACCGGCGGCCAGACGGCAGTTACGGACCACGCCACCGCAAGTTCTTCGGCGACGCGGGCTATGGTGGCAAGCGCCGCGCCCTGCGAGCGGCGCAGGAGTACCTCGCGATCGTCATGCGTGGGCGACGCAAACAGAGGTCCCGCGCGGTGAGGCGCGCCGCCTAACGACTCTCGGCCTTTTTCCTCCGAATGCGCTGGTCTCGCGGTCCCGATATCGATCTCACGGGATTCTTCTGGTTGCTCGCGACTCGTACTGGCTCCGAGGGACGCGGGTGGGTGGGTGAGATCGCCTCGTTATGAGGCGCTTATCTCGGCCCGATCCTGTAGGAACCTTACGCTGCACGCGCACGGAGACCGGGGGAAGGACCGGATTCTTGCAGCGCGTACCGAAGAATTGCGGACCGGGCGGTTGATGCACCGTTGAATCCTGCAGCGAGATTGTCTACGTTCGCAGGATGCCGCCGGCCCTCATGACCGCAGACGACCTGCTCCGAACAAGCATCCCCGACAAGCGCACGGAGCTCGTTCGAGGCGTCCTCGTCGTGCGCGAGCCCGCCGGTTACCGACATGGGCGCGTGTCCATGGAGCTCGCGTTTCTCCTGTCGAGATACGTGAAGAGGACAGGAGCAGGCCAAGTGGTCAGCGGCGACACAGGCTTCAAGCTCGAGAGCGGTCCGGACACGGTTCGCGCTCCCGACGTGGCGTTCATCGGGTGGGAGCGACTCCCGGACCCTCAAACCCGCGGCTTCCCCGCGTTCGGTCCGGACCTGGTGGTCGAAGTTCTCTCGCCGAACGACCGACCTGGCGAAACGCTCGCCAAGGTCGGTGATTGGCTCAAAGGGGGCACGCGTCTCGTTTGGGTCATCGACCCCGAACGGCGTGTGGCTCGCGTGTACAGACAGGATGGAACCGAAACGCACTTCGCGGAGAACGGCACCCTCGACGGCGAGGACGTGCTCCCGGGCTTCTCCTGCAGTCTCAGCTCAATTCTGTAGGACTTAAGCTACCAGACCCACGCGCACCGTAACCCGCGCTTCCCCGGCGCCTATCGGCCAACGCGGCGTGTACGAGTAGCCTTGCACCGTTTCCTCGAACCCGCGCTCGGAGCGGGACACGGTCGCGACGGGAAACTTCCACACCTCGGCGACGGGCGTGAGATCGAGCTCCACCTCGGGCGACACCGAGATCTCAGGAGAGAAGAAGGCGTCGGGCGGGAACGCCGCGGGATCCCAGCGGTAGCGCACCGTCAGCTCCCCGGTCTGGTCGAGCCTGATGCGCTTCTCGAGGGGCCCTCCCGCCGCCGGCGAAGGGGCGGGGTGGAGCGCGACCTCCACCGCATGCGCCGACTGCTCCACGCTCGCATGGAACACGGTGCGTGCCCAGCAGGCGAGCGAGGCGAAGGCTCCGCCCGTATAGCCATCGAGGGTTACGTCACCCGCGAGTACGCGATCCACGAACAGCGCGCGGTCCACGGGGTCGATCGGCGGGAGCCGCTGCAGGCGCGCCATGTGCTCGAGCTCGTGAATGCTGGGCGTGCCGTCTTCGGCGGGGCTCGCCTCCCCGCCCGCGTGACCGGGGCCCGGCTCGTGGTACGATTCGCGTCGCCGGGTCAGCACGTCGGCGTAGTTGATGCCGTGCGCGAACACGCTGTACTCCTCGATCACACCGCCGCGCTGCGGGCTGACGAGTGCCGAGAAGCTCTCCGAGTGGATCCATAGCTCTTCGACGCCGTCCGCGTCGAGATCGAGCCGTTCGACGGCGAGCCCCTCGCCGCGGCGAAGCTCGCCCTCCGCGAGCGCCAGGTTCCGCCAGATCGCGGCCCGCAAATGGGGCAGGTACAGTCCGCCGAACACTCCGTGCCAGTAGGCGTCGTTGCACTGGGCCCGGCCGATGGCACGGCGCGCGCCCGGCGGGTCCCCGCGGTCGCGGCACAACCCCGACAGCGCCAGCATCTTCTTGTGCATGCGGTTCGCCTCGGGGTACTTCACCAGAAAGTTCCGCCAGTGCCCGCCGCGCAGGAGCGCGCCGTCGGGCCCGGATACACGTTCTTGGCCCAAGTCACGCTCCAATGCGACGAGCCGCGCCGCGGCCTTCGGCGGCAGCGCCCAGGTCTCCATTTCGCGATACGACGCGGTGGGGAGATACGCGAGCCCCCCGCTCGCCACCTCGTGCAGCGCCGCTCCCGGCGTGGTGAGGCGGACGTCGCCCGCGGCGACGCACGCCCCGATCGCATCAAGGAACTGTGCCAGCCAGCCGCGCGCGTACACCCAATCCTTTGTTCCGGGCCAGCCGCCGAACTTCTCCCCGTCGTCCACGAACACCGCGAGCGGGCGACCCGCGGTCCGCAGTTCGCCCAGGTACGCGCTGATTTCGGCGGGCGGCCTGAAGGGGATGAGATACCGGAGCCGCTCGTCGATGGGAAACAGCGCGACTCGCTTGCCACCGCTCTCGGTCCAGAAGGGAGCATGCAGCCGGTCGCGCTCGAAGCCGCTCACCAGGAAGTGGCGATCGTCGAGGACGACGTAGCGCACGCCGGCGTCGGCCAAGTGCGCCGCCAGGTCCGGCTCCCACACCCGCTCGGTGAGCCAGAGCCCCGTCGCCGCCACTCCGAACCGGCGCCGAATCGCCTCCCGCATCCACGCCACCTGCTCGACCCGATCGGCGGGGACGAGCGACGCCAGCACCGGCTCGTAGAACCCCGCCAGCAGCAGCTCGACGTGACCCTCCGCCGCCAGGCGACCGATCAGGTCGAGGTAGGCCGCGTCATGGGCTTCGAGCCATTCGAGCAGCGGGCCCGAGATGTGCAGGGTGAAGGGGAAGAAGCGTCGCTCGGCCAGCCGCTCCACGAGCGGCCGGTACACGTCGCGCAGATGCCCCTCGAAGACATGGTCGAAGTTTCCCACCGGCTGATGCAGATGCACGCCGAACACGAAGCCGACCGGGTTCATCGCTTCACCCGTTGCAGATAAAGCTCCCGCCCCGACCCCACGGCGGGATCGTTGCTCGGCGCCAGCGCCAGGCGCTCGAGCAGGCCCGCCTCGAGACGCGGCCTCTCCGGGCCCGCCAGCTCGATAGCGCGCGCGGCCGAACGCAGCACGATCACCGACTCGATCCCGGCGATGTCGTCGAAAAACCAGCCGCAGGAGGTGAACATCCGCAGCAGTTGGCGCTCGAGCTCTGCCGGCAGCCGCCGTCCGTCACGCTCGAACGGGGCGCGTAGCTCCGCGGCGAGCCAGTCGAGCGCGGCCCGCAGCGGCGCGCGCCAGCGCTGATGCAGCCCACGCTCGGGCGCGGCGCGACAGCCGCACTCGGCGCGCCAGCGCTCCACCCCGTGCGGGCAGCTCCACGAGCTGGGCGCCACGAGCCGGACCTCCTCGTCGGGCTGCTGCCGGGCGAGGAAACTGGCAAAGTTCTCGACGCGCACATCATCGCGCCGTCTCAAGACGTCGAGCACGCGGGCGAGGACCACGTCGCCGCCCTTGTGATGGTGACCGTAGGTTTCTCCGTCGGTCGCCACCGCCACCAGCTGATTCGGCCCGGCTGTCAGGCGCGCGACCCAGGCATCGGCATCGCGCACCAGCGGTCCGAACGCGACGTCGTGCGAGATCGCGCCGTCATACGTGAACAGGGCGATGCGGCGCCCGCCGCTGGTCCGATACCAGCCCGGGAGCCCGCCCGCCGGGACGCGCTCCACCTGATGTGGCGCGAGGATCGTGAAGCGAATGCCCTCGGCGGCGAGCACGTCGAGCGTCTCGTCGTCCACGGCCGTCTCGGGCAGCCACATGCCCTCCGGCTCGCGCCCGAAGCGGCGCTTGAAGTCGGCGATGCCCCAGCGCACCTCGGTCACCTTGTCGCGGCGGGGAGCGAGGGGCAGGATGAGGTGATGGTACGGCATGGCCACCGCGCCACCCGAGCGGGCGGCCGCGACTACGCGCGTGTACGTCCCGGCTGCGTGCCGCTCCATCCACTCGAGCAGCGTAGGCCCGAAATCGAAGCTCATCGAGGCGAGCGACGGGGCCACGGGCGCGTAGCATTCCCGCTCGATACGCTCGTTCCAATCGTGGAACGGCGCGGCGTTCGCCTCGACGGGGATGGCTCCGGTCCACGGGTCGTCGCGCGGCGGCTGGTAGAAATGCCCGTGGATGACGACGGATCGCTTCAACCGCCGAGCGCCTCCGCCACCTGGGCCAGCACATCGGGGAACAGGTCGTCGCGGCGGGCGAGCTCATCGGCCAGAGCCTCCACGGACTCCGGCGCGTCGCCCACGAGCGCCTTGATCAGCCGCTCCGCGTCGTCGCAGTGCTGCGTGAAGCGACGCTCGGCGTAGTCCACCACGGCCCCGGTCGAGATGATGAATTGCCAGTCGGACGCTTGCGCCAGCAGCAGCTCGCGCGCCGCCTGCGCCAGCACCGGTCGCGCGGCGGCCGAGGCGAGCGCGGCGGGCGCCGCGTCCCAGAACGCCTGCTCCAGCGGCGCGAGTCGCTTCCAGGTCCACGCCGTCCGGTCGTTCAGCCACATGGAGTGGTCGCCGTTCGCGCCCCAGGACCCTTCGGCCAGCTGCAGCGCGGTGCGAGGCGGATGGGCCTCGAGATGCTGCGACGCCATCACGGCGCGCACACCCTTGCCGCGCAGCGCGCGATAGGTCGCGGCGAGGAAGTCCGCTCCCTCGAACCACCAGTGCCCGAACAGCTCGGTATCGAACGGCGCCACGATAATGTCGCCCCCGTCGGCCTGCTTCTGCGCGAGGCTCTGGAGTAGATGAACGAAGTGGGAGGCATGCCCCTCCGCCCTCTGGTGCGCCACCGGTGGCTCGTAGGCACGCTTCCCGCCCAGGTCCACGTTCGCGCCGCTGACGCGCCAGAGCTTGAGGCCGCCCGGCCAGCGGATCTTGTGGAACTCGAGGTACCATTCGTCGCCGGGGTAGCCCTGGTGCCGGCTCCAGATCTGCATCGAGGAGCGGGGGTCGCGCACCAGCGCGGCGACGGGCGGGCGCACGCCGCGACCGGAGACCCGGTACGCCCGGTATGGCGAGCGCGCGGCCCGCGCCCGACCTCCCGCCGGGGAGGAGGACCCGGGGTCGTGCCGCTCGGCGTCGAACCGCTCCGCGCCCAGCGGGATCTCGCCGTAGGCGCCGAGCGGGCTGCCCGCGTGCGCGAGATGAGAGTCGGTGAAGAAGTAGCGAAACCCGGCGGCTGCCAGGTGCTGCTCGATGCCGCGGCGAACCTTCTTCCCCCGCCACTTGCCGCGCGGGCGATAGGCGCACTCCGGCAGCCAGCAGCCCACCGGCGCGACGCCGAACAGGCGCCGGTGCTCGTGCTGGCCCACGGCGAGCTGTAGCCGGATGCTTTCGTCCCGGCCGAGCAGCGGCAGGTAGCCGTGCGTCGCCGCGGACCCGATGATCTCGAGACGACCCTGCTCCTGGAGCCGGCGAAAGGCGGAGACGAGATTTGCGTCGATGCGCCGGAACAGCGCCCGCAGCCGGGTGAGCCGCGACCGCCAGTAGTCCACGAGCGGCACGAGCGCCCCATCGCCGGACGCCGTGAGTGCCGCCGGGGCCTCGTCACAGGCGGCCAGGCGCTGGGTGAAGAACGACTCCATTTCGCGGGCGAAGACGGGGCTCGCGAGCTGGTTCGCCAGCACCGGCGTGAATCCGATCGTCACGGGGGTCGGGGTCCCCTCGGCGGCCAGCTCCTCGAGCCGTTCCAGGAGCGGGAGATACGTGTCCAACGCCGCCTCGCACAGCCAGTCGCTGCCGTGGGGCCAGCGGCCGTGATTGAGGACGAACGGTAGGTGACTGTGGAGCGCGAGGACGAACTCCACCGCGTTCCCGGTCAAGTGGAGGCCGACCG
>Ga0137373_10008699_pt1 | contig 10706 bp, 10 predicted proteins | sample SagtaG_5_FD_104912 | JGI IMG/M metagenome (GOLD analysis project Ga0137373, IMG submission 104912) | Vadose zone soil microbial communities from Sagehorn Ranch, Mendocino, California, USA - Sage1_R_80_16 metaG | ecosystem: Environmental > Terrestrial > Soil > Vadose zone | place: USA...
CCTGGTGGTGGCGCTGCTGACCTCGTGGGCGATCGGGCGGTCGATGGCCCGAACGCTGCGAACGTTGCGGGTCGAGGCGCTTGACGTGGCCCAGAACCGGTTGCCGGAGGCGATCGAGCGGCTGCGTACGAGCGACCGGGCCGATCCCGGCGAGATGCCCACCACCGCGGTCGGCAGCGAGGACGAGATCGGTGAGGTGGCGCAGGCGTTCGTCGCGGTGCACCACAGCGCCGTACGCCTCGCCGCCGAGCAGGCCCGGATGCGCCGCGCGGTCAACGCGATGTTCGTCAACCTGGCTCGACGCAGCCAGAGCCTGGTCGAGCGGCAGCTCGAGCTGCTCGACGGGCTCGAGGCCGGCGAGACCGACCCCGACCAGCTCGCGGTCCTGTTCAAGCTGGACCACCTGGCGACCCGCATGCGACGTAACGACGAAAACCTGCTGGTCCTCGCCGGCGGGGACGCCAGCCGGCGCTGGCCGGAGCCGGTGCCGCTGTCCCAGGTGGTGCTCGCCGCGATCGCCGAGATCGAGGAGTACCAGCGCATCCAGCAGGACGTGACCCACGAGGTGTACGTGGTCGGCCATGCCGTCTCCGACCTGGTGCACCTGCTGGCCGAGCTGCTGGAAAACGCCACGGCGTTCTCGCCGCCGGACAGCGTGGTGACGGTCAACGGCTGGCGGTCACCGGAGGGTGACGGGGCCGTCGTCACCGTCGAAGACCACGGCATCGGCATGACCGCGGCGAACCTCGCCGAGGCGAACCGGCGGCTGAGCATGCCCGTGGCCATCGACGTCGCCGCATCCGAGCGGATGGGTCTGGTCGTGGTCGGCCACCTGTCGGCGCGGCACCGGATCCGGGTCGATCTTCGGGGTTCGGCCGGCGGCGTGGTCGCCCATGTGATGCTGCCCGGTCAGCTGCTCGCGCCCGTACCGTCGCACCGAGCGGGCCCCCAGCGCACGAGGGCCCTGGAACCTGCCGAGCCATCCCGGCTCAGCCGGCTCTCCCAGGCGGTACGCCGCCCGATAGCCATCACCGCGGGCCCCGCCACTGTCGAGCTGGATGTCACCGAGTCGCCGGGCGAGGTGGCGCCGGTCAGCCCCGCGCCCGCCGAACCAACGCCGGTCGCCGAACCGACACCTGCCGCCGTATCGGCGCCGCCCGCGCCGCCGCGACGCGCGGAAGATGTGCTCGGTGCGGGCCGGGAGCGCGCCAGCGACGGTACACGTTGGTGGTCCCGAACCGGCCCGCCCAACCGCCCGGGTCCCGCGGTCTCCGCGCAGCGCGCCCAGGTCACCGCCGGTACCAGCAACGCCGGCCTGCCGATCCGCGTACCCATGGCGCAGCTGCCTTCCGACTCGTCCGCCACCCAGCGGCGGGAGGAGGTCGCGGTGCCGGCGTACGCCGAGCCGGACCCCACCAGTGTGGGGTCGATGCTCACCCAGTTCTACAGTGGAGTGCACCGTGCCACCGCCGAGGACGGCACACCGAATGAGTAGCCCTCCCCCGCGCGCCGTGCTGGCGCCGATCGATCGAGATGACCAACGGATCGACCGACCTGCCGAGGAGCGTTACGTGAACATCAGCCCCGAAGCGCGAGACCTGAGCTGGTTAGTCAGCGCGTTCACCGAGCGGGTACCCGGAGTGGCCCATGCGGTCGTGGTCTCGTCCGACGGGCTGCTGGTCGCCGTCTCCGACCACCTGCCGCGGGACAGCGCCGACCAGCTCGCCGCTGTCACGTGCGGCCTGATGAGCGTCACCACCGGCGCGGCGCGCATCTTCGACGGCGACGAGGTCCGCCAGACCGTTGTCGAGATGGGCCGCGGATACTTCCTCGTGATGGCCATCCGCGACGGGTCGATCCTGGCGACTCTCGCCGGGCGCGACGCCGACATCGGGGTCGTCGGCTACGAGATGGCGCGCCTGGCCAAGCAAGCCGGCGAGATGCTTACCCCAGCCCTGCGCGCCGAGCTCCAGCAGGCCCTGCCGCGTTAGTTGGCGACCGCCTCCGCGGCCGCGGCTCCCGCGCTCTTCAGTCGCCCTGTAGCCGGCAGTCGCTGCGCTCCCTCCGCTTTGTGCCGGCTGCGGGCGACCGCGCGGGAGCGGGCCACCTCACCGATCGATGACCAGGCCGACCTTCTGGAACTCCTTGAGGTCGCGGTACCCGCACTTCGCCATCGCCCGGCGAAGGCCGCCGAAGAGGTTCAGGACGCCCTCGGGATCGTCGGACGGCCCGAAGAGCACCCGCTCCATGGTGCCGATCAGCTCCTCGGCCACGCCGAGGCTGCCCCGCGGCAGCTTCGGATGGCTCGCGGCGGAGTGCCACCACGCGCCGCCGGCCGGGGCGCCCTCGCACCGCGACAGCGGCTCGCCGAGCATCACCGCGTCAGCCCCGCAGCCCAGCGCTTTGGCGATGTCGCCTGACGTCTCGATGTCGCCGTCGGCGATCAGGTGCACGTACCGGCCGCCCGTCTCGTCGAGGTAGTCGCGCCGGGCGGCGGCGGCCTCCGCGATCGCGGTGGCCATCGGCACCCGGATGCCCAGCACCCGATCCGTGGTCGACCACTCGTCGGCGCCGACGCCGACGATGACACCGGCGGCGCCGGTACGCATCAGGTGTAGCGCCGTCTGGTAGTTCGTGCAGCCACCCACGATGACTGGCAGGTCCAGGTCGGCGATGAACTCCTTGAGGTTCAACGGCTCGTCCACAGTGGACACGTGCTCGGCCGACACCAGGGTGCCCTGGATGACCAGGATGTCCACGCCCGCGTCGAGCACCACCGGGGCGAGCGCGAGCGTGTGCTGGGGCGAGACGCGTACCGCCACCGTCACCCCGCCGTCGCGGATCGCCTTGACCCGCTCCACGATCAGCTCCGGCTTGATCGGCTCGCCGTAGGCGGCCTGCAGCCGGCGGGTCGTCGGCGCGTCCTCGTCGAGCCCGGCCAGGTCGGCCAGCACCTCGGTCGGGTCGCTGTAGCGGCACCACAGTCCCTCGACGTTGAGCACACCGAGGCCGCCAAGGCGGCCCAGTGCCACCGCCGTGGTCGGGCTCATCGTGGCGTCTGACGGATGCGCCACGCAGGGAATCTTGAAGGGGTACGCGTCGAGCTGCCACGCCGTGGACACGTCGTCGACATCGCGCGTGCGCCGGCTCGGCACGATGGCGATGTCGTCGAGGTGGTACCCCCGTTGTGCGGTCTTACCCAGCCCGATCTCGACCACGTCACGCATTGAGCACTCCAGGAATTCGTAGAACAGTTAGCGCGAGTGGTAGTTGGGCGCCTCGATGGTCATCTGGATGTCGTGCGGGTGGCTCTCCTGCAAGCCGGCCGCCGTGATCCGGATCAGCTGACCGCGCTGTTGCAGCTGCGCGATGGTCCACGCGCCGACGAACCCCATGGCCGACCGCAGGCCACCGACGAGCTGGTAGGCCACGGCCGACAGCGGGCCGCGGTAGGGAACCTGCCCCTCGACGCCCTGCGGCACGAGCTTGTCGTCGGAGAGCACGTCGTCCTGGAAGTAACGGTCTCTGCTGTAGGACCGTGCTGAGCCCCTAGTCCCACGTGACTGCATGGCCCCCAGCGAGCCCATCCCCCGGTAGGACTTGTACTGCTTGCCGTTGATGAAGATGAGCTCACCCGGGCTCTCCTCGCACCCGGCGAGGAGGCTGCCGAGCATCACCGCGTCGGCGCCGGCCACGATCGCCTTGGCGATGTCACCGGAGTACTGCATCCCGCCGTCGCCGATGACCGGTACGCCCGCGGGACGGCAGGCCCTGGCCGCCTCCAGGATCGCGGTGATCTGGGGCACGCCCACGCCGGCCACCACACGGGTGGTGCAGATCGAGCCCGGCCCGACCCCCACCTTGACCGCGTCGGCGCCCGCCTCGACCAGCGCCCGGGCACCGTCATACGTGGCGATGTTGCCGCCCACCACGTCGGCCCGGGTGTCCTTCTTCAGGCGGGCGACCATCTCGACCACCTGCCGGTTGTGGCCGTGCGCGGTGTCGACCATCAACACGTCGACCCCCACGTCGACCAGGGTCCGCGCCCGCTTGTAGGCGTCCTCGCCGACGCCGACGGCCGCGGCGACCCGCAGCCGGCCCGCGTCGTCCTTGGTGGCGTGCGGGTACTGCTCGCTCTTGGCGAAGTCCTTCACGGTGATGAGACCCCGCAGCTTGCCGGCCTCGTCGACGATCGGCAGCTTCTCCACCTTGTGCTGGCGCAGCAGGGCGAGCGCCTCCGCGTTGGCCACCCCCACCGGCGCGGTGATCAGGGGCATCGGGGTCATGATCTGGCGGACCAGGGTCGACGGGTCGCTCACGAAGCGCATGTCGCGGTTGGTCACGATGCCCACCAGGGTGCCGGTGGCGTCGGTCACCGGCAGGCCGGAGATCCGGTACCGCCCGCACATGGCGTCGACGTCGCCCAGGGTGTCATCCGGCGAGCAGGTGACCGGGTTGCTGACCATGCCGGCCTCGGAGCGCTTGACGAGGTCGACCTGCACCGCCTGCTCCTCGATGGACAGGTTGCGATGCAGCACTCCGAGGCCGCCCTGGCGCGCCATGGCGATGGCCATCCGGGCCTCGGTCACGGTGTCCATGGCGCTGGAGACCAGCGGTACCCGCAGCCCGACGTTGCGGGTCAGCCGGGTCGAGGTGTCGACCTCGCTCGGGATCACGTCGGACTCGGCCGGCAGGAGCAGCACATCGTCGAAGGTCAGGCCGAGCGGCAGCGCGTCGCCCTCGGTGTGCAGGTCAGCTCCCGGCGTTAGATCCATGTGGTTTCCCCAGCCCTCACTCGCCCGGCGGTGGCGTTCATCCTACCGAGTTGGCCCGGCCGGACAGTGGTAGGTGCCGCGCGCCGCCCGTCACAGGACTACGGTGGAAGCGTGCACGACGAGCCCATCGACCCTTTCGCCGGCGAGCCTGGCGACCCGTCCGCCGACCTGACCGACAGCGGCGACGAAATGGGTGACTCCCTGACCGAAGGCGAGCGTCAGGACGTCCTGGAGGATCTTGCTGACCTGGAAATCTACCAGGCGTTGCTGACGCCGGTCGGCGTGCGCGGGCTCGTGATCGAATGTGAGGACTGCAACGAGCCGCACTATTTTGACTGGGACCTGCTGCGTGGCAACCTGCGACACTTGCTCACGTCCGGCCGGCCCCGGGTGCACGAGCCTGCCTACGATCCCGACCCTGACCACTACGTGACCTGGGAGTACGCCCGGGGATACGCCGACGGCGTCCACGACGCGCTGGCTGACGCCACCGACGACGCCGAGCGCTGAGGCGCCCGCCGCCGAGCGCTGTGGCAGACCTCGCTGAGCGCTAAGATCATGCCCGTTTAGCGAGACGATCAGCGGGGTATCGGACCCCGCATGGTCAGCTCACCAGGCCGGCCCGGAAGGTCGACGCGACGGCGTGTAGCCGGTCGCGGGCTCCGAGCCTGCGAACCAACCTCTGGGCATGGATCTTGACCGTGTCCTCGTCAGGCGAAGCGTTCCCCACCAGTCTCGGCGTTGCCCTTTTCGCCGGCCATGCCGGGTATCTCCGCGCTGACCATGCATGTTCCCCAGCATCGACCGCACCGGACCTGTCGTGCGTACGCCTGTCCGGTACTTACGCCCCGGTTTAGCCGGATGGAGGGCGCAGATGACGAACGTGGCCCGATTGCCCGGTCCCATCGCTGACGTATGGGACTGGCAGCTCCTGGGCTCCTGCCGAGGCCAGGACAGCGCTCGGTTCTTCCACCCGGACGGTGAGCGGGGCGCCTCCCGCGGCCGCCGGGAGAGCGCGGCCAAGGCCATCTGCCAGACCTGTCCGGTACGGGCGGAGTGCGCCGCCCACGCCCTGGCCACCCGCGAACCGTACGGCGTGTGGGGCGGCTTCACCGAGGCCGAGCGCCTGCGCCTGCTCGCCTGCGGCTGGGAGGACGCCGCGGACCGGCGGCGGACCCGCGTGGACGTCGTCCGCCTGGAGCGGCGCCTCGGCATCCATCCGGCGCCGGCCCAGCACCGGGTCGGGTCGGTGCCGCACGGTGGACCTCGTGCCATTCCCGGCCAGCGCATGAACGGCGTCAACGGCCAGCGCGTCAACGGCGTGAACGGCCAGCACGTCAACGGCGGCCGGCGCCTGGACACCCAGCGGATCAACGGCCAGCGGGTCAACGGCCAGCGGTCCGGCCGCGAGGTCACGGTCGCCTGAAGCTCAGCTGACCGTCACGTCGATGGCGTGCCAGCCGGTCGCGCCGTTGGGGAAGACGTCTGACGGCTCCTCTGGCTGCGTCTGGCCGCCGTTGTCGGTCGCGCGTACCTGCAGCCGATGGCGTCCCGGCGTGGCGTCCCACACCCACATCCATTGCCGCCAGGTGTCGATCGACGGTACCGCCGCCAGGCGAGCCGCCTGCCACGGGCCGTCGTCGACGCGTACCTCCACCTTGGAGATGCCTCGGTGCTGTGCCCAGGCGACGCCGCCCACCGTGATCCGGCCCGCCCGCTGCGCACCCGGCTGCGGCGTGTCGATGCGCGACTGGGTCTTGATGGGCGCCCGCTCGTCCCAGCCCCGCCTGACCCAGTACGCATCGAACGCGTCGAACGTGCTCAGCTCCAGGCCGGCGAGCCACTTGGTCGCCGAGACGTACCCGTACAGCCCCGGCACCACCATGCGCACCGGGAAGCCGTGGTTGACCGGTAACGGTGCCCCGTTCATGGCGACGGCCAGCATCGCGTCGCGACCGTCGCGCAGCACCGCGGTGGGCGTGCCGGCCGTGAAGCCGTCGACCGACCGGCTCACGACCTGGTCCGCACCGTCCTCCGGCTCGACCTCGTCGAGCAGGTCCTTGATCGGTACGCCCAACCAGCGCGCGTTGCCGATCAGCCCGCCGCCGACCTCGTTGGACACGCACGCCAGCGTGATGTACCGCTCGATCATCGGTCGCGCCACGAGCTGCTCGTAGGTCAGCGTGAGCGGCTTGCGTACCCGGCCGTAAATCCGCAGGGTCCAGTCGTCCGGGGCGACCTGGGGCACCACGAACGCGGTGTCGATGCGGTAGAAGTCCTCGTTCGGGGTCACGTACGGCGCGAGCTTAGGCACGCGGAAGTCCACCTCGGCTGGGAGCGGCGCGGCCGGGCTCGCCGGCTGCGGCAGCTGGACCTTCGCCCGGGCCGCAGTCACACTGTGCCGGGTGGACCACCACCGCCCGGCCAGACCGGTGAGCGCGGCCACCCCGAGCGCACCGCCGGCCAGGCCGAGAAACTGGCGGCGCTGCGCGCCGGCCTGCGCCTCTTCGGCGGGTGGTCGCAGCAACAGGGCCATGACGCCGGCCCCGGCGAGCGCACCGACCAGTGACGGCAGCGCGTACAGCCAGGTGGCGCCGTGGCGGGACAGTGCGGCGGCGACCCCGATGGCGCCGAAGACGCCGATCCCAGCCAGCCCGTACCACAGGCGGCGCACCGCGAGCACACCGACGACGGCGGCGAAGGCGAGCAACAGGACCGCGGTGCCGATCAGCAGGGCGAGCTTGTCGTAGGTACCGAAGACGCGGATCGCGGCGTCCTTCACCGCCTCGGGCACCTTGTCGACCACCACTCCGTCGACCGCGATCAGCGGCGAGGAGCGGGCCCCGGTCACGACCGCCACCGGTTCGGCGATGCCCAATGCAACAGCGGCCGCCGTAACCCCGGCGATCGCCCCGACAGCGCGTACCCCTAACCTCACCGCTCAAGTGTGGTCCCGCCGCGGCGCCGGCCCAAGGGGCGTAACCGGTCGGTAAGCGGCCGGCGGCCGGCTGGGAGGCTCCCAGCCGGCCGCCGTCGTCAGCGGGCCTAGAAGCCCGGGCCGTGCGGGTGGCCGTGGCCGTGCGGCGGGGCGGGCGGCTCCGGCGGCTTCGGCTTCTCCACGATCAGGCTCTCCGTGGTGAGCAGCAGACCGGCGATCGAGGCGGCGTTGGCCAGCGCGCTGCGCGTCACCTTCACCGGGTCGACGATGCCGTCCTTGACCAGGTCCACGAACTGCCCGGTCTCGGCGTTCAGGCCGTGGCCCCACTCCAGCTCGCGCACCTTGGCCACGATGACACGCCCGTCGTGGCCGGCGTTCTGCGCGATCCAGCGCAACGGCTCGTCCAGCGCCTTGCGGACCAGCCGTACGCCGACCGCCTCGTCACCGGTCTTGCCCAGCTCGCCGTCGAGCACGCTGGCGATGTGCACCAGCGCCGCGCCGCCACCCGGGATGATGCCCTCCTCGACGGCCGCCTTGGTGGCGGAGATGGCGTCTTCGATGCGGTGCTTGCGCTCGCGCAGCTCGATGTCGGTCGCGCCGCCGACCTTGATCACCGCGACGCCGCCGGACAGCTTGGCGAGCCGCTCGGCGAGCTTCTCGCGGTCCCAGTCCGACTCGGTGGCCTCGATCTCCTTGCGGATCTGCTCGACGCGCGCCGCGACGTCGGACTCGTTGCCGGCGCCGCCGATGACGGTCGTGGTGTCCTTGGTGACCACCACGCGCCGGGCCCGGCCGAGCATGTCCAGCGTGGTGGACTCCAGCTTGTACCCCAGCTCCGGCGCGATCAGCTCGCCACCGGTGAGGACCGCCAGGTCCTGCAGCATGGCCTTGCGGCGGTCGCCGAACGCGGGAGCCTTGACCGCGCAAACCTTGAAGGTCTTGCGGATGGCGTTGACCACGAGCGTGGACAGGGCCTGCCCCTCAACGTCCTCGGCCACGATGAGCAGCGGGCGGCCGGCTTGGACCACCTTCTCCAGCACCGCCAGCAGCTCCTCGACCGAGGCGATCTTCTGCGTGGTGACCAGGATGTACGCGTCTTCGAGCACCGCCTCGGTGGCCTCGGCGTCGGTCGCGAAGTAGGGCGAGATGAAGCCCTTGTCGAACTGCATGCCTTCGGTGACCTCGACCTCGGTGTTGATCGTCGAGCTCTCCTCGACGGTGATCACACCGTCGCGGCCGACCTTCTCCATGGCATCGGCGACCCACTCGCCGATGCGAGCCTCCTGGCCGGAGACGGTGGCCACCTGGGCGACCTCGGTGCGGCTGGCAACCTCGATCGCCTTGCCGGCCAGCGCGTCGGAGACCGCGGTGACCGCCGCGTCGATGCCGCGCTTGAGCGCGGTCGGGTTGGCGCCCGCGCTCAGGTTGAGCAGTCCTTGGTGGACCATCGCCTGGGCCAGCACCGTCGCCGTGGTGGTACCGTCGCCGGCCACGTCGTTGGTCTTGGTCGCCACCTCCTTGACCAGCTGCGCGCCAAGGTTGTGGTACGGGTTGGCGACCTCGATCTCCTTGGCGATCGTCACGCCGTCGTTGGTGATTACGGGTGGACCGAACTTCGCGGCCAGGACGACGTTGCGACCGCGAGGGCCGAGTGTCACCCGCACCGTGTCGGCGAGCGCGTCGACACCGTGCTCCAGCTGATGTCGCGCCTTGTCCGAGAAGCTCAGGATCTTTGACATATGTTGCGGTGTCCCTTCAGATGCTGACGCACCAGCCGCGGGCGGCCGGCGCGAGACACGGCACCGCCCCGGGTCGGGGCGCGAACGCGCCACGGCCCGGGGCGGTGTCCAGTCACTTCTCGATGACTGCGAGCACGTCCCGGGCAGAAAGTACGAGGTACTCCTCACCGGCCCACTTGATCTCGGTGCCGCCGTACTTCGAGTAGATCACCGTGTCGCCGACCTTCACGTCCAGCGGGACGCGGTTTCCCTTGTCGTCGAAGCGACCCGGGCCAACGGCGAGGACCGTGCCCTCCTGCGGCTTCTCCTTCGCGGTGTCGGGAATGACGATGCCCGACGCCGTGGTGGTCTCGGCCTCGTTCGCCTGGACCAGAATCCGGTCCTCAAGCGGCCTGATCGCAACCTTGGTCGCGGTAGTCACGGGCATACCCTCCTGGGGTATCTGGATTGCGAATCTCTGTGATGGCATGCCGGCCGGGCGGTTCCGTCGTCGCGGGTGCCGGCTCCGCCTGGCTTGACGCCTGTGTTGGCACCCTCGATACGAGAGTGCTAACCGCAGGTTATGTCGCCGGCTAGCACTCCGTCAAGGAGAGTGCCAGCGCGCCGCGGCCGGACACGCGGCGCGAACCGAACATGCGGCGAGGACTGGCGCGAACCGCCCGCCTGCGGCAAAGTCAGAAGCGACAGGCACGCACCATGTGGGAGGCGAGGAAGTATGCAGGCCACGGTCGGCGATCGGGTCCGCTTGCACGGGCGCACCGTGGGCACCCGCGACCGCTACGGAGAGATCGTAGAGGTACGCGGAGACAACGGCGCGCCGCCGTATCTGGTCCGCTTTCCCGATGGCCACGAGAGCCTCATGTACCCGGGTCCGGACTGCGTGATCGAGCCCTCGGCGCAATCCCGCTAGTCCATAACACGACCGATCGAAGCCGTGCCCGGCGCTCGGTCGTAGGCTCGCGGGCACCCTGGGAGGAGGTGCCTCATGCGTTCCTTCGGCCGCCGCGTCGGGATCGGCTGCCGCGTCGGGCTCGGCGTCTTGGTCGCAACCGTGGTCGTGGCCGGCTGCAGCGGAGCCGGTCGAGGCTTCCCCGACCGCGGACGCCAACCCGACGGGCGTACCCGTCCCGACGGGGTACCCCGATGAGGCGCGGGCGTATGCCGAGGCCGCCATCACCGCGTGGGTCAACGGCCAGAAGGGCCGGCTAGAGCAGCTCAGCGGCCCGGGCGTCGCGGTCACCTTCCTGAACATCG
>Ga0137373_10008700_pt1 | contig 10705 bp, 9 predicted proteins | sample SagtaG_5_FD_104912 | JGI IMG/M metagenome (GOLD analysis project Ga0137373, IMG submission 104912) | Vadose zone soil microbial communities from Sagehorn Ranch, Mendocino, California, USA - Sage1_R_80_16 metaG | ecosystem: Environmental > Terrestrial > Soil > Vadose zone | place: USA: California...
ATGATCGTCTTCGACGCGGAGCTCTCCCCGTCGCAGGCCCGCCACATCGCGGAGGCGACGAGCCTCAAGATCCTCGACCGCACCCAGCTCATCCTCGACATCTTCGCGCAGCGGGCGCAGTCGTCCGACGGCAAGCTCCAGGTCGAGCTCGCGCAGCTCAAGTACCTCTACCCCCGCCTCGTCGGGCGAGACGACTCGCTCTCCCGCCTCGCGGGGGGCATCGGGGGACGCGGGCCCGGCGAGACGAAGCTCGAGATCGACCGCCGGCGGGTGCGCGACCGGATCACCGCGCTCGAGCGCCGCATCGAGGCGCTCGGGGAGAGCCGCCACCTGCGCCGCAAGCAGCGCAACGCCCGCGGCCTGCCGGTCCTCTCGATCGTCGGCTACACGAACGCGGGGAAGTCGACGCTCCTCAACGCGCTCACCGACTCCGACGTGCTCGCCGAGGACAAGCTCTTCGCGACGCTCGACCCGACGAGCCGGCGGCTGCGCTTCCCGCGCGATCGCGAGGTCATCATCACCGACACGGTCGGCTTCATCCGCGACCTGCCGCCGGACCTCGTGAACGCCTTCCGCGCGACGCTCGAGGAGCTCGGCGACGCGGACCTCCTCCTGCACGTCGTCGACGCGTCCGACCCGCGCCACGAGGAGCAGGTGCGCGCGGTGGATCAGATCCTGGGCGGCCTCGGGCTCGCCGAGAAGCGCCGCGTGCTCGTCATGAACAAGATCGACCGGCTCCCGCCCGGAGAGGGCGCCGCGCTCGCCCACCGGTCGGGGGCGATCGCGATCTCGGCCGCGTCTCGCGAGGGGATCGCGGACCTGCTCCACGCGTGCGACCGCCACCTGTGGGCCGACGGGCGCGTCCCCTTCGCCGAGGTCGAGGCGGGTGCGCCGCTCCCCGGAGCAGCCGGCGCCGAGCCGCCGGCGGCCCCCCCGCCGCGCCCGGCTCCGGCTCTCGGCCCGGACGGGCCCGCCGATTCTCCTCCCGCGCGGCTCCTCCCCGCGACGCTGCGGCGGGTATCGTAGCGCCCCCCCGCCCGGAGGCGCTTTCCCGCGGGCCCCGACCGGTCTAGATTCGCGGCTCCCGTGCGCGCCCGCCCCCTCCTCGCCGCCCTCGCCGCCCTCGCCGTCGCGTGCTCGCGCGGGCAGGGGGCCGATCGCGCCGCCGGACCGACCGCCTCGACGCCGCGAGCCGCCGCGGGGTTCGACTGGGAGCACCCCGCGGCCGCCCTCGACCTCGGCGCCGAGGACGTCGCGGCACGGCTCGGGTCCTTCGACTGGAGCGCGGCGATCGAGTGGACCGTCTCGCGCGAGGGCGACGAGGCGCGGCGGGTCCGCGCGGTCGAGCACCATCGCGTGAAGCAGTCCGCGACGGGCGAGTTCGAGGTGAAGGCGGAGATCGACCCGGGGCTCGGGGCCGGCTCCGAGACCGGCAAGGAGCTCGTGTACGCGGGCGGGATGACGTACGCGCGCGCGAGGTACGCCCCGTTCCGCGAGCGTCCGACGGATCACGGCCGCGACGCCCGCCGCTACCGCGACGAGAGCTTCCTCTCCGCCCGCGCGCTCGCGCGGCTCCTCGGCCCCGCGCTCGAGCTGCGCCCGGCGGGCGATGCCGAGGTGCTCCGCCGTCCCGCGAAGAAGCTCGCCATCGTCCTCGCGAAGGGCGCCGCGCCTGCGTCACCGGTGACGCGTCCCGCCGACCCTGCGCCCGACGAGGACACGAAGCGGCGGCGCGCGTTCGTCGACGGGCTGCGCCCGCAGGCTGCGACGGGCGAGGTGGTGCTCGACGCCGCGACGGGCGCGCCGCTCCGCTTCCGCCTGACCGCGACGTTCGGGGTCGACGGCGACCCGACGGTGCACGCGACGGTCGAGCTCCTCGCGCAGGTGAAGGCGCTCGGCGCCGAGGTGGCCGCAGTGGCGCCGCCGAAGGCGCTGCCGGACGAGCGCAAGGCCGCCGGCGTCGCGAACGCGCTCGAGGCAGCGGGGCTGAAGAAGCACGGCGAGGAGAAGGGCGGGCGCGAGCCCGCGGAGGACGCGGGCGAGGACTAGGTTTCCTTCGAGGAGACCTTCGCATGCGCACCGCCGCCTTCGCCGCGCTCCTCGCGGCGACCACCGTCGCCTGCCGTTCCGCGCCCCGTGCACCCGCGGCGCCTCCGCCGGTCCCGACCGTCTCCGACGCCGACCTCGGCCGGCTCGCCCCGGAGCAGATGGCGCCGCTCCAGGCCGCGCGCGCCGCGCTCGACGAGGCGCGCGACGCCGTCGCGCGGGCGCGGCTCCGGCTCCAGGACTCGCGACACGAGGAGGGCTGGGGAAACGCCGAGCGCGCCCAGGCCGAGGGCGACCGGCTCCGCGCCGCCTCCGAGCTCTCGGCGGCGCGGGAGGCGGGGGACGCGCGGCAGGGAGCTCGCGCGGCGGAGCGCGCCGAGGCGGCGGCGCTCCGCGCGCAGGCCGCGGACGCGCGGCTCGAGTACGGGCGCCGGCTCGTCGCGGCGCGCGACGCGGAGGTCCGCACCGCGGAGGCGCGGGTGCGCCGCGCCGAGTGGGAGGTCGAACGGTCGAAGCTCCTCGCGCTGCGCCAGGCGGGGCTCCCGGCCGCGTCGAAGTACGACCCCGCGCCCATCGAGCGCCGGATCGCCGAGGCAGCGCAGGCCGAGGATGCGGCGCGGGTCCGCTCCCGCGAGCTCGGGGGCGCCGCCCGCGCCTCGTACGATCGCTGGCGCGCAACCGAGGACCGGTACGAGGCGCGCGCCAGATCCATTCCTACGGGCTGATTACCGTTCCCTACCTGCCAACCGGCCCGAGCCGCCGCCACTCGACCATGAGGCAGCGGTCCTGCACGACGAGGATCCCGGCCTTCGCGAGCGTCTCCGCGGCAGCGTCGTTGCGGATGCCGAGCTGCAGCCAGACCGCGCGCGGGTTCTTCGCGACGAGGTCCGGGACGTGGGCAGCGACGTCGGCCGGGCGCCGGAACACGTCCACGAGGTCCACCGGCCCGGGGACGTCGGCGACCTTCCGGAACACCGGGCGGCCGAGGATCTGCTTCACGTCGGGGTAGTAGACGGGCACCGGCACGACGTCGACGCCGTGGTCCGCGAGGAACTTCGGCACGTAGAACGCAGGCTGGTCCGCCTGCGCCTCCGTCTTCATGCCGAGCACCGCGACCCGCCGGGTCGTGGCGAGGAGCTCGCGGATCTTCGCGTCGTCGGTGAGGATGTTCTCGCGCCAGTCGGCCATGTGGGATCTCCCGTGCCTGTTAGAGCCACGGAGCGCACGCGGCGCAACGCCCGGCGGTGCGCCGCGCGGGGGCTCGCGAAATCGCCTGGAAGCGCGGGCGGTTCTCCGGCCAGCTGGCGGCCGGCCGGACGAACTTCGAAAAATGGACAGCGGGGCCGCGGCGCCTACGATGGCCTCATGGTGACGAAGAAGAACGCCGGCGTCGGAGTCGTGACCGAGGCGGGGGCACACGCCTCCCTCCGCCGCGCCCCGGCGAAGGAGCTCTCTCCCGAGGAGGAGAAGGTGATGCGGATGCGGCTCGGCGCGGCGCCACCGCGGACCGTGCCGCTCGAGCGGAGCTTCGAGGCGTCCTCCGACCTCGAGATCGAGGTCCGCGCCGCGGAGATCGAGGCGTGGATGAAGTGGAAGGCGCGCGTCGCTGAGCGCGTCGCTCCCGCCCGCGCCGCCCCGGCCCCGTCTCGCGCCAAGGAGAAGATCATCCGCGCGCTGCGCCGGAAGGGCTAGCGCCGGGCGGGGCCCCGACCCCCCTCTTTGCGGCCATACGCGGAGTTCAGCGACAATGGCGCGCCCGGGCCGTCCGGAGCAGGGGGCGAGCTTGGATCGCCGTTCGCGTTGGCCACCACACGTCCTGTCGATCGCCGGGTTCGCGCTCGTCGCGGCGGCGCTCCTCGCCGCCGTGCCTTTGCTCAGCCGATCGCTCCGAGCCGACGCGCGGCGCCGCGCGGGCAACGAGCTCGGCGCGATCGCGCAGCTCAAGGCCGACCAGATCGTCGAGTGGCGGCGCGACCAGCTCCGGAACGCGAGCTACGCGGCGACCTACCCTTCCGCGCGGAGCGCGATCGAGGCGGCGCGCGCCGGCCGGCTGACCCCGCACCTCGCGACGCACATCTCCGAGGTCCTCGCGCACCTCGCCGAGCTGCAGGGATACCTCCGGATCGGCCTGCTCGGCCCCGGTGGAGTGGAGATCGCAGGTTGGGCCCCGCCCGACGTCCGCGACGCCCATCCCTCACCCGAGGTGCTGCGGCGGGCGATCGCGTCCGCGGACGGCGCCGCCTCCGAGCTGCGGCTCGATTCCCGCGACCGGCCGTATCTCGACGTCGTGGTCACGGTCGGCCCGGCGGGCGCCGCGACGTACGTGCTCTTCCTCCGCGCGGACGCCGCGCCGGTGTTCGAGGACGTCCTCGAGCGCTGGCCGGTGCCGAGCGAGACCGCCGCCGGATCGCTGGCGCTGCTCGAAGGCAACCTCGTCCGGCTGCTCGTCCCCAGGCGTTCGGTCGCGGAGGGGTTCCCGGGGATCGAGCGCATCCCGCTCTCCGACACGCACCGCCCGGTCGTGCGCGCGTTCCGCGGCGCGACGGGGCTCATCGAGGGGCTCGACTACCGGGGCGATTCGGCGCTCGTCGCGAGCCGCGAGGTCCCCGGGACCGCCTGGCGCGTGCAGGCGAAGATCTCGGCGTCGGAGGTGGAGGCGCCGCTCCGGCGGCCGCTCGGGATCATCTTCGCGCTCGGCACCGCGCTGCTCGGCGCCTCGGGAGTGATGCTCGCGCTCTCGTGGCGGCAGAACGCGGCGCGCATCGCCCTCGACGCACGGCTCGCCGAGGCGCAGGAGCGCCTCGCGCTCGCCGTCTCCGGCACGCACGCGATCTGGGATTGGGACCTCGCCGCCGGCGCGCTCCACTTCGTCCCGGAGTGGTCGCTCGGCGGCGCCCCGCCGGTCGGCGCGATCGAGGGTCCGCTCGAGGAGGTCCTCGCGCGGATCGCGCACGCGGACGACGCGCCCGCGGTCGGCGCCCGGTTCGAGGCGCACCTCCGCGGCGAGACCGCGCTGTTCGAGTCCGAGCACCGGGTCCCCGCCGGGCCCGACGGGCCGGAATGGATCCGGGTGCGCGGGCGCGTGAGCCGGCGCGCCCCGGACGGCCGGCCGCTCCGCTTCGCGGCGGTCGTGTCGGACGTGACCGAGCGGCGCGCGATGCAGGCGCAGCTCGAGCTCTCGCAGCGGATGGCCGGGCTCGGAACGCTCGCCGCGGGCGTCGCCCACGAGATCAACAACCCGCTCGCATCGGTCTCGGCGAACCTCGACTTCCTCGGCCGCGAGCTCGAGACGAGGCTGGACCTCGCGGGCGCGGTCGCGGACGCCCGCGACGCCGCGGACCGGGTCCGGGACGTCGTCCGCGCGCTGCGCGCGTTCTCGAGCCCCGGCGAGGGCGGCCGGGCGGCGGCGGACGTCCGCACGGAGCTCGAGGCGGCGATCCGGATCGCGCGGAACGAGATCCGGCACCGCGCGCGCCTCGAGGTGCGGATCGGGGACCTGCCGATGGTCGAGGCGGGCGCGCACGAGCTCGGCCAGGTGTTCCTGAACCTGCTCGTCAACGCGGCGCAGGCGATCCCGGAGGGGCGCGCGGACGAGCACCTCATCAGCGTCGAGGCCGCGCGCGCGCCCGACGGCGCCGCCTCGATCCTCGTGCGCGACACGGGCGTCGGGATCCCGCCGAACGTGCTCGAGCGCATCTTCGAGCCCTTCTTCACGACGAAGGCGCTCGGGGTTGGCACCGGGCTCGGCCTCGCGATCGCGCACCGGATCGTGAGCGACGCCGGCGGCCGCATCGACGTCGAGACGCAAGTCGGACGGGGCAGCGCGTTCCGCGTGACGCTCCCGCCGGCGTCGCTCACGCTCACGCTCGCGCCGCGTGCCGCTGCGCCCGAGGCGGCGCCGCTCCCGTGCGAGCCGGTCGTTCGGCCACGCCGCGTCCTCGTGGTGGACGACGACGCGCTCGTCGCCCGCGCGGTCGTGCGGACGCTCGGGAAGAGCTACGCCGTGACGACCGCCGCCTCGGCCGCCGAGGCGCTCGCGCGCATCGACCGCGGCGAGCAGTTCGACGCGGTGCTCTGCGATCTCATGATGCCCGAGATGAGCGGGATGGAGCTGCACGCCCGCCTCGCGGCGTGCGATCCCGGGCTCGCGCGCCGGATGGTGTTCATCACCGGGGGCGCCTTCACCGACGCGGCGGCGCGCTTCCTCGCCGACGGGCCGGCCGCGATCCTCGAGAAGCCCTTCGAGGCGGGGCAGCTGCGCGAGGCCGTCCATCGCGCCGCGGCCGCGTATGGTCCTACCCGCCGCCCTCGAGCCTCGAGACGAGGTGTCGCGCGGCGAGGCCGCCCGGCGGCGGCGCCTCCGCGCGGGGGAGCCGCCCGGCTGCGAGGAGCCCGGCGAGGTGCGCCGCGGTCCGCGGGTTCCGCCACCAGTCCTCGTCGAACCGTTCGACGAGCTCGCGCCGGAGCTCCTCGCCCGCCTCCGCGCCGCACAGCCGCGCCGCGAGCGCAGCCGCGTCGCCGTCCCGCGCGGCACGCACCCCTTCCCAGGTCGCCGAGGTCGCCGCGTGGAGCGCCGCGCGGTGCGCCTCGCGCCAGGCGGCGCCCGAGAGGCCGCGCTCGACCTCGACGGCGACGCGCAGCGCGGCGCCGTCCGCGCGGAGCGCGAGGAGGCGCCGCAGCGCGAGGTCGCGCACGACGTCCTTCGCATGGCGCCGGTCGACGTCGGCGCGCTCGGCGAGCCAGCGCGGCTCGAGGAGCAGCGCGCCCAGGATCCACGCGAGCGCCTCGCCGAAGTCCGGGGCCCGCGCCGAGGGAGGGTGCGCGCCCGCGGCGAGCGCGCGCCCCACGGCGGCGAGGAGGTCTTGCCAGTCGGCGCCGCCGCCGCGCGCGCGAAAGGAGATCCGCGCGCCGACCGCGTGCGCGCCGGGCCACTTCCCCGGCCGCTCCGCGTCGTCGATCCGCACGCGCCCGAGGTCGACGCCGAGCGGCTCGAGCGTGAGCTTCGCCGCGACGGGGAGCATCCCGGACCTGAAGAGCCCGTCCCATCGTGTGAGCGCGAGCGCGTGGAGGAGGTCCGCGCGCGAGAGCCCCTCCGGCGGCACGCCGCCGAGCTCGCGGCGCGCCGTGAACGGGAGCACGTCCCTCCACGCGTCGTCGGAGGCGGCGAGCGCGACGTCGCCGAGCACCACCGCGCGCCAGTCGGGCGCGAGCCCGACCTCGGCCCGCGCGCGCGCCCGCACCTCGACCGCCTCCTCCCGCGCACTCGCTGCGCGCGCGAGCGCCTCGGCCGCCGCGGCCGCGAGCGCCCGCCGGCGCGAGGGGTCTCGCTCGCGCGGCACGGCGGCCTCGAGCGCCGCGAGCGCCGCTCGTCCGTCCGGCCCCACGCCGGCAGCCGCCGCCTCGGCGCTGCGCCATCGCTCCTCGAGCTCCGCCTGCGCCCGCTCGGCCCGGAGCGCGGCGACCCGATCCGCGAGCGGAGCGTCTCCCGACTCGCGGAGCGTCCGGACCGTCTCCCGGTGGGCGGCCCGCGCGCGGACTGCGAAGGGGCGGGCGAGCGCCGGCTCGCCCTCGATACCCGCAACGTGCCGGAACCGCTCCTCGTCGAGCGCGGCCACGAGCGCGTCCACCTCACGGGCCACCTCGTCCATCTCCCCGCGATCCATGATAGAAAGCTCCCTTCCCCGACCGGGATGTCCACCGCCGAATGCCGCTCCGGGCCGAGGCCGGCGACGGGCCGGGCCACCTCTCGCTTGACACCGGCCCACCGGACTTTAGCTTTCCGAGCGGAGAAGCGCGCGCATGCCCATCTACGAGTACGAGTGCCCGAAGTGCGGGCGGTTCGACGCCCTCCAGAAGATGTCCGCCCCGGCGCTGCGGAAGCACGACGTCTGCGGCTCGAAGGTCCGCAAGCTCATGTCGGCGAGCGCCTTCGCGTTCAAGGGCTCGGGGTTCTACATCACCGACTACAAGGGAAAGAGCTCCGCGGCCGGGAAGGGCGAGAAGGCGGAGGGCAAGGGCGAGAAGTCCCCGGCGAAGGCCGAGGGCAAGGGCGAGAAGTCCCAGCCCGAGTGCAAGACGGCCTCGCCGAAGTCGGAAGCCTGCGCGAGCTGCCCCGCCGGCAAGTCGGCGGCGTAGCGCCTTGAAGCGGCTCGACCTTCCGGTACTCCCCGCGGACGCGGGTGAGCGGATCGACCGGTTCATCGCCGCGCGCGGAGGGATCTCCCGCGGCGAGGCGCGCCGCGCGCTCGACGCCGGCGGCGTCTTCCTCGACGGGCGGCGCTGCAAGGTCTCCGGCAAGATCGTCCGAGCGGGCCAGCGGATCGTCGTGAACCTCGCGGAGGGCGGTCGCGCCGCCGCCCCGGTCGGCGCACTCGACCGCACGCGCCTCCTCTACGCCGACGACGACCTCGCCGCGGTGGACAAGCCCGCCGGCGTCCCCGCCCAGGCGACGCTCACGAGCGACGCGGGCACCTTGCCGGACCTCGTCGCGGCGCTCCTCGGCACCCCCGTGACCCTCGTCCACCGGCTCGACCGCGAGACCTCCGGCGTCACCGTGCTCGCCCGCACCAGGCGGGCGGCGGCGGCGCTCGCCGAGGCGTTCCGGATCGGCACGCCCGAGAAGACCTACCTCGCCCTCTGCGCCCGCGCGCCCGCGCCGCCGGAGGGCCGGCTCGAGGCGCCGCTCGGAAGGGACCCCGCGCGCGCGGGGCTCCGGCGCGTAGACCCGCGCGGCGACGCGGCCGCGACCCGGTACCGGACGCTCCGCGCCGGGCCCGGGGCCGCCCTCGTCGAGGCGCGGCCCGAGACCGGCCGCACGCACCAGATCCGCGTCCACCTCGCGAGCCTCGGCGCGCCGCTCCTCGGCGACGCCCGCTACGGCGGGCCGCGCCGCGTCGGAGAGGTCGCGATCGCGCGCGTGATGCTCCACGCGCGCCGGCTCGCGCTCCCGCACCCCGCGAGCGGCTCGACGATCGTCTTCGAGGCGCCGGTGCCGGAGGACTTCCTCGCGGCCGAGCGGGCGCTCGTCCCCGAAAGCTGACGCGCCTCAGCCCGCGCGCGCGCGGCCCGACGCCCGCAGCAGGTAGGGCTCGGGGTTGAGCAGCTTGTAGGTGAGCGGATCCATCACGGTCGGGGGGAAGCGCCGCGGGCGGAGCGCGTGCAGCACGCGCGCGGTGTTCTCGGCGAGCGTGGACGCGACGCGGAGCCGGCGATCGCGCTCGACGAACTCGCCCACGAGCCGCTGCAGGCGGTGGATCTCCTTGTCGGCGACGAGGCCCACCCGGCGCACGAGGAAGAGCGCGCTCCCAGCGAGCCAGACCTCCCGCGTCTCGAGCCCGCGGTTGTGATCGAAGGCGGACGCGAACCCGTAGTGGGCGACGAGGTCGACGAGCTTCGGCACGAGCTTCGGCCCGAACCGCACGAGCTCCTCCTCCACCTCCCACGGCGAGAACCCGCGCGCCCGCGCCTCCTCGGCGATCGCGGTCCTCCACTCCATGTACAGGTCCTCGTACAGCGCGAGCCAGATGCGCATCCGCTCCCGGCGGGGCGCGCGGTTCACGCAGCGGATGAACGGCGCGGGCGCGGTCTCGTGCCGGTGGCGCTCGACCGTGGGGATGGGGTTCAGTCGGACGAGCCCGGTCCGGAAGAACGCCGGCGACGGGTGGTCGCAGAGGACGTTCACGGTGAGGAACGCCCGCTCGGCGCCGCGCCCGAAGAGGCCGGCGCGATCGACCGCCCGGAGCGCGCCGACGAAGGCCTCGTAGATCGCCGGGTCGAGCGTCGGCCGGCGCGTCGCCGGATCGGGCACGGCGAGCGCGCGGACCCCCTCCGAGCAGTCGTGGTAGGCCCACTCGGGCGCGGCCCAGCGGAGCAGGCGCCGCCCGCTCTCGCCGCGAAACCGGGTGTCGGCCCCGGCGCGCTCGTCCGCGCGGCGCGCGAGCCCCTCCTCGGTGTTGGCCGAGACGCGCACCCAGGCGAACGCGGCGTCGCCGCTCGTGAAGAGCGCGAACCCGTAGAACGTCTCCGAGCCGATCCGGCGGCGGAGGTCCTGCACCGCCTCGGCGGTCCGCCGCGCGAGGTCGCGGCGGAAGGCGGAGAGGTCGAAGGCGGCGGACACCGAGAGACGATAGCTGCTCATGCCACGCAGCGGAACTCGTCCGGCTCGCGGAACCCGGCGCGGGCGAGCTCCGCGCGGATGAGGTCGCGTGCCCCCGGCGCGCCGACCGCGACGAGGAGCGGGAGCCCCCGCGCGCGGTGGACCTGCTCGTACGAGACGACCGGGGCGCCGGCGACGGTCCGGCCGATCTTCCTGCGGTCCACCTCGACGAAGAGCGCGACGCGGACCCCCTCGGCGGCGAGGGCGCGCGCGAACGCGCGCCCGGTGACGCCCGCTCCCCACAGGGCGACCTCGGTCCGGCCCGCGAGCGTGGTCCGGGCGAGGAACGCGCACTTCAGCGCGACGTGCCGCTCGAGCGCGTAGCGCGGGTCCGTCCGCGTGAGCCGCCCCGCCGACTCGCGCCAGGAGAGGAGGACCCGCGGCAGGTTCGTGAGCCGGCCCCCCGCGGCGGAGAGCCGGAGCCACAGGTCGTAGTACTCCGGAAACGGCCCGTCGCGCCAGCCGCCCAGCGCCTCGAGCGCGCGCCGGGAGATCGTCGCGGCG
>Ga0137373_10008707_pt1 | contig 10697 bp, 10 predicted proteins | sample SagtaG_5_FD_104912 | JGI IMG/M metagenome (GOLD analysis project Ga0137373, IMG submission 104912) | Vadose zone soil microbial communities from Sagehorn Ranch, Mendocino, California, USA - Sage1_R_80_16 metaG | ecosystem: Environmental > Terrestrial > Soil > Vadose zone | place: USA...
CCTCCCGCGCGAGAGAGGAGTGCCGCGAGATCGCGCTCAGCCTCGCTCCGGCTCTTCACCTGAAGGCGGCCAACCACGTCGACTGCCCCCCTCCTGCTCACCGCGGCTGCGGCCACGACGTCGGTGTCCGCACCGGTCGCCTTGATCGGAGCCGTGCGCGCCGTTGTGAGACTTTCTTTGCGAACTGTCTCGGTGGGCTGCCCGGGCGATGCCTTCGCCGGGGTCGTCTTGGAAGATGTGGCCGACTCCGTTCGTTCTTTCTTGACGCTGCTTTCCGTTTGCGAGCTCCACGGCGGGGTCTGCCTTTCGATGGCCTTCGTCTCAGTCACCTTGGGGGACGGCGTGACTTTCGGTGGCTGCGCCTGGGCCCGCGCTGCCGGTGCCCGGGAAGGTGTCGACGGCGCGGGAAGAGCGGGAGCCGGCGCCGTCGGAGCTGGAATGGCCAGATCCGTCGAGCCTGGTGGCGGACCGGCCCTCATGGCTATGGGAGGCGATGAGGGGCGCTGACGTATCGAGGTGCCCACGGCGAACCCACGCTCGAAGACAAAGATGCCCAAAGTAATCACGAGGGGCACGGCGGCGGCCACGGCAAGATGCCGGGGGGGAAATTTTTCGAATCGCTCGATCACGAAACGGCGCAGTCGGGTGGCTGCATCATCAGTCCGAATGTTGCCAAGCACCTTGCCGACGACACCGGCGGCAAGAGTTGGCCGCCAATGGCCAAGAGTAGGCCGCGAATGACCAAGGGTAGGTCGCCGCCAATGGCCTAGAGTAGAGCGCCAATGATTGAGAGTAGGCCGCCAATGACCAAGAGTAGGCCGCCAATGACCAAGCGTAGGTCGCCAATGACCAAGAGTAGGTCGCCAATGACCAAGAGTAGGTCGCCGCCAGTGGCCAAGACTAGGGCGCCAATGACTGAGAGTAGGCCGCCAATGACTGAGAGTGGGGCGCCAATGACCAAGACTAGGGCGCCACTGACTGAGGGTAGGGCGCCAGTGAGCAAGTAGTTGTCGCCAGCGGGCAAAGGTAGGCCGCCAGTCGCGGGGAGGCCGGGGCTCGGCCCTCTCCACCACCACCTTGCTGATCTGAAGATCCGCGAGCTTCTGCCGGCACTCTCCGCACGTGTTCACGTGCAGCTCCAGCGGAACCCGCTCGGTGAGGCTGAGATCCCCGCCGAGGAGCATTGAGAGTGACTCGCGAGCGTCCTGACAATTCATGGCAAAGGCTACCCCCAGAGTCTTGCCGAGCATGATACTCCAGAGGGCGCCCCGGAAACGCAAACTGAGAAGAGGGACCCATACACGGTGCATCACGCCCTCCGCCGGCCGCGTTTGACCCACACGGCACGATCTGGCAGGATCGGCGCCACGTCGCGGACATGAGCCTACGCCGGGGAGGACCAATGAAGACTGAAGAATTCGAAGGCTACGATGGGCTCGGACTCGCGGGCCTGGTGCGCTCCGGCGATGCGAGCGCGGCCGAGCTTCTCGACGCGGCCATCGCTCGCGTGGAGGCCCGCAATCCCGAGCTCAACGCCGTGGTGTCCCGATTGTACGATCAGGCCCGCGCCGCCATTGGCGCGGGTTTGCCCGATGGCCCATTTACCGGCGTGCCCTACCTGCTCAAAGATCTGGGCGCTCACTATACCGGGGCGGTGACCAGCTACGGCAGCACGCTCTACAAGGACTTCGTGCCGGATCATGACAGCGAGATCACGATCCGGCTCAAGCGGGCCGGTCTCGTCATCTTCGGCAAGACCAATACGCCGGAGATGGGACTGGCCCCCTCCACCGAGCCCCGCCTGTTCGGACCGACGCGCAATCCCTGGAATACGGCCTACAGCGCGGGCGGCTCCAGTGGCGGCGCCGCGGCGGCGGTGGCCGCGGGCCTGATCCCGATGGCTCACGCCAGCGACGGAGGCGGATCGATCCGGATCCCCGCCTCCTGCTGCGGCCTCTTCGGTCTCAAGCCGACGCGTGCGCGCAATCCCATGGGGCCCGACGCGGGTGAAGGGTGGGGCAGCGCGTCCACCGCCCATGCGGTGACCCGCACGGTGCGGGACAGCGCGGCGCTTCTCGACGCCACCTCGGGGCCGGACATCGGCGATCCATACTGGGCGCCGCCTCCGGCACGCCCGTTCCTCGACGAGGTCGGGCGCGACCCGGGTCGGCGGCGCGTTGCCATCACCACCACGCCGTGGAATCGTCAGCCTGTAGACGCGGAATGCGCGGAGGCGACGCGGGCGGCGGGCCGCCTGTGCGAGCGCCTCGGCCATCACGTGGAGGAGGCGAGTCCCGATATCGACGCGAAGGCGCTCAGCTCAGCGAGCTTCATCGTGGTGTGCGCGAATATCCGCGCCGCGCTCGAAGCCCGCGCGGCCACCCTCGGCCGGGAGCCCATGGCCGGGGACGTCGAGCGCGTGACCTGGGCGCGCGCCACCGACGGCTACCGGGCGCGGGCGTCCGACTATGCGCGCTCGATCGGCGTCATGCACCGGGCGGGCCGCCAGGTCGCGCGCTTCTTCACTCGCTACGATGTGCTGCTCACGCCCACGATGTGCCAGCCCCCGCGTCCCCTCGGCGTGCTCGACCTCATGACCGAGGACGAGGAGGCCTATACCCAGGCGGTCCTCGGCTGCATCGCCTTCACGTCGCTCTTCAACTCCGCGGGCAATCCAGCCATGTCGGTTCCCCTCGGCTGGTCACGGGCCGGCCTTCCGCTCGGCGTGCAGTTCGTGGCGCCCTTCGGAGATGAGGCGACACTGTTCCGGCTGGGCGCCCAGCTCGAGGCGGAGCAGCCATGGTTCGGCCGGCGGCCTCCGGCCGGGAGCCTCAGATGAGCGAGGACGAAGTCCGCGGACTTCTCGATGACGTGCGAGCCGGGCGCCTGTCCCGGCGCGAGTTCGTCCAGACCATGGTTGCCTTGGGCCTTACCGCGCCGCTCGCGAGCCAGCTGCTCGCGGGCGCGGGCATGGCCCAGACGCCGGCGCGCCCCGCCTCGGCGCCAACGAAGCGGGGCGGGGGCGGCGCGCTCAGGGCCCTCTCGTGGGACGCGCCGAGCCTTCTCAATCCCATCCTCGCTTTGGGCCTCAAGGACTGGAACGCCTGCGCCATCTTCTATGAGCCGCTGGTGTATTTCGACCCGTCGGGCAACCTGGCGCCCGTGCTCGCACAGGAAGTGCCGAGTCTCCAGAACGGAGGCCTCGCCAAAGACGGAATGTCGGTGACGTGGAAGCTCAAGCACGGCGTGTCCTGGCACGACGGCAAGCCCTTCACCGCCCACGACGTGGTGTTCACCTGGGAGTACACGGCAGATCCCGCCACCGGATCGCCCGCGGTAGGCGTCTACAAGAACGTCAAGCAGGTCGAGGCGCTCGATCCGCACACCGTCAAGGTCTCCTTCACCCAGCCCACCCCGTTCTGGACGGTCACCGGCTTCATCATGCCGCGGCATATCTTCGAGCCGTACAAGGGCGCCAAGTCGCGGGAGGCGCCGAACAACCTCAAGCCCGTGGGCACCGGTCCCTACCGCTTCGTCGACTTCAAGCCCGGAGACCTGGTCAAGGGGGAGTTGAATCCCAACTATCACGTGACCAATCGGCCGTTCTTCGACAGCGTGGAGGTGAAGGGCGGCGGCGACGCGGTGTCCGCCGCACGCGCCGTGCTGCAGACGGGCGAGTACGACTACGCGTCGGAAGTGGGCGGCGTCGAGGACGACGTGCTGCAGCGGCTCGAGCAGGGCGGCAAGGGGCGCGTGGCCATCGGCTTCGGAGGGCGCATCACACACGTCCAGCTCAACCAGACCGATCCGTGGACGGAGGTCGACGGCGAGCGATCGAGCGTCAAGACCGTGCATCCCTTCCTCACCGATCCGGCCGTGCGGGGGGCCCTCGCCGTTCTCGTGGATCGCGCATCCATTCAGGAGCAGATCCTCGGCCGCCTGGGACAGTCCACGGGGAACTTTCTCAATGCCCCCGAGCGATTCCGTTCCAGGAACATCCGCTGGGAGTTCAGCATCGACAAGGCCAATCAGCTTCTCGACGCGGGAGGGTGGAAGCGGGGAGCCGACGGTGTGCGGGTCCGTGACGGCAAGCGCCTCAAGATGCTGTTCACCACCGCCACCAATGCCCTGTCGCAGAAGATGCAGGCCGTCATCAAGCAGGCCGCGGCGAAGGCGGGCATCGAGATGGAGCTCAAGACGGTGGCGGTAACCTCGTTCTACTCGTCGGACCCGGCCAATCCAGACACCTATACCCACTTCTACTCCGATCTCCAGCTCGCCACCTACGTCATGGGTCCGCCCGATCCCGCTCTCCTCATGCGCGTCTTCATCTCCGATGCGGTGGCGACCAGGGAGAACAAGTGGCAGCGCTTCAACGTGTGGCGCTGGCGCAACGAGGAGTACGACCGGCTCTACAAGGCAGCGGAGGCGGAGATGGACCCGGTCAAGCGCGCCGCCCTGTTCATCCGGATGAACGACCTGGTCGTGCAGAGTGGCATCGTGGTTCCTATCGTGCTCCGCGCCAAGGCGGCGGCCATGTCCACGCGGCTGCGCGGCATCGAGCACAACGTCTACGAGGTCGACTTCTGGAACCTCGCCTTCTGGTCCCGGGAGGCGTAGGGGCTAGTAGCCCCGCTTGCGGTCGACCTGGAAGCGCAAGGGGCGGCGGGCGAGATAGCGGCGGAGATTGTCGTCGAAGATCGGGCCGATCTCTTCGGGCGTGCTCGGCCCCGAGATATGCGGGGTGATGACGACGTTCTCGAGCTCCCAGAGCGGGTGGCCCGCGGGCAGCGGCTCTTCGTTGAAGACGTCCAGGACGGCCCCTCCGATCCGCTTGCTCGAGAGGGCGTCGAGCAGCGCCGCCTCGTCGACGACGGGCCCGCGGCCGATGTTGACGAGCCACGCCGAGGACTTCATGGTCGCGAGCTCCCGCGCTCCCATGAGGCCTCGCGTGGCCGGGGTGAGGGGGACGGTGAGGACGACGAAGTCGGCGGAAGGGAGCGGCTTGCCGAGATCACGCGCACGATAGACTCGCTCGACGCTCGGCGTCTTCCTCCCGCTCTGGCTCACGCCCGTGACCCGCAGGCCGAGGCCGCGGGCAGCCCGCGCGATGGTGCGGCCGATATCGCCGAGCCCGACGATGCAGAGCTCGGCGCCGTTGAGGCGTCGCGGGTCCACCTGCCGCCACCGGCGCTCGCGCTGCTGGGCCCGGAAGAGCTCCGTCCGCTGCGTGTGCCACAGGCACCATCCCATCACGTACTCGGCCATCCACGGGCCGAAGATGCCGGCGATACGCGTCAGCATCACGCCCTTCGGCAGCTCGGGCACCAGGAAGCGCTCGACGCCGGCGCCCATGTTCTGTACCCAGCGAAGCCGCTTGGCCCGGGGGAGGAGGTGGCGAGGGAAGTTCCACGCATAGAGGATCTCGGCGTCAGCCACGTGGAGCTCGGCTTCGGCCGGCGTGGAGCATGCATTGATGGAAAACAGGGGCCGGGGCTGCCTGATGGGCCGGGCATAGGTCTGCGCCTCGCCGGGCCCAGGGTGATACACGAGGATGGAGCGGGCGGTCACGCGCCGATCTTGGCGAGGATGCTGTCTTCGAACGCGAAGTCCACCGGGCGGTCCGCCAGGCCCTCGCGCTTGTACCACTCCCAGGTGTGGGCGAGGGCCGACGCCAGGGTGTAGCGAGGGCGGATCCCCAACTCCTGGCGGATCTTGGTGGTGGTGTGCACGGCATGGCAGTCGTACACGAGGTTCTGGCCGAAGACCGGCCCGGGCTTGTCGAAGCTCTTCAAGAGCGCGGGGTCAAAGTGCCGGAAAGTCACCGGTGTTTTCATTGCCTCCGCGATCAGCTCCACGAAGCCGACCTGGGTCACCGTGTCCTCGCCCATGACGTTGTAGGCCTGGCCGTAGCTCGTCGGATTGCCGAGCATGGCCGCCATGGCAATGGCCAGGTCCTCGACATGGCCGAATTGGCGTAACCAGCCGCCATGCCCGGGGACGAGCACGGGCCGGCCGCGCGAGATCCGGTCCATGAAGAACGTCTCGTTGTTCCGCGTGTTGAGGGGACCCATCACGTGAGTAGGTCTCACGATGGTGATCGGCCCCTCCCCCATCCGGTGACGCGCGAAGAGGAGGTCTTCCGACGTGATCTTGTGCCGGGCGTACTCGCCCCAATACAGGCTGCGCGGCGTCTCTTCGGAGTAGGGAATGGGCAAACTGTGGTCGTACACTCGCCCCGTGGAGATGAAGACGATGTGCGGCTGGCCTTCGAGAGCCGCCACCAGCGCCGCGACATCGTCGTGGAGGGTCGGTGCATAGGTGATGTCGAAGACGCCGTCGAAGCGGTGGCCCGTCAAGCGCGCGGCCAGCCCCGCGTGGTCCTTGCGGTCGCCCGCGACGGCTCTGACGCCGGCGGGGAGACGCTCGGCGCGCCGGCCGCGGTTGAAGACGGTAACCTCGTGGCCGTGCGAGAGGAGCTCGCGCACGAGATGGAGGCTGATGAATTCAGTGCCGCCCATGACGAGGGTACGCATGACCGGCGAATTCTAGCACAGGGGGAGAACATGGCACGACCGGTGGAGGTCTCCTGGCTCGGCAATCTGAAAACGGAAGCGCGCGTCGGGCCGCATCGCCTGCTCGTGGACGAGCCCGTGGACAAGGGCGGCGAGGACACCGGTCCCACGCCGTCGGAAACGTTGCTGGCCGCCCTCGGCGCCTGAACGGTGCTCACGGTTCGGCTGTATGCCGAACGCAAGGGCTGGCCGCTGGATCGGATCGAGACGCGTATCACCCGCGATCCCGGGGAAGGCAAGATCAACAGCATCGAGCTGGAGCTGCTACTCGGGGGCGATCTCACCGACGAGCAGCGGCAACGACTGGCCGAAATCGCGGCTCGGTGTCCGATCCATCGCACGCTGACGGAGGGCGTGACGATCACGCAGCGCTAAGAGAAATCCGTAGCCTCGGGTCCGCGAGCCCCGCCGCGCGGCTGCTCTATCCCACGGTCACGGCCACGCAGGTCGTAGTACGCGTGACGCCGTCGATGATGCCGATGGCGTCGGTGACGAGACTGCCGATGGCGTCGAGGGTCTGGCCCTCGACCACGGCGATGAAGTCGTAGGGACCGGTGACGGCGTCCATCGCGGAGACGCTGGCGCGCACGCTCTTCACCTTGGAGAGCGTCTTCTTGACCTGCTTGGTCTTGCCGGCCGCGGTCTCGATCAGCACGTAGGCTTTCATGTCTCGCCTCCTTGGGTTTTCCTTCTCGAGAGCAGGAACGCGACGGCGACGGCCCCGAGGCCCGCGGCGGCCGGCCAGAAATTGGTGCGGAAGATCGGCAGGGAGAAGAAGGGCGAGCGGCCCCGCGAGGCGGGCAGGCGGCCGTCGAGCAGACCCTCCACGAGCTCCATCGCTTCGTCCATGAGCACGGTGAGGGTCGCCTTGGCGAAGGCGGGGTCGGCCAGCGAGGGATGGCCGACGTAGCCCTGGCCGCCGTTCCTCAAAGGATAGTTGGGGATGAGCCGGTGCGGCGTGGAGTAGCGCGCCGGGGGAAGATCGCGCCAGCCTTCGCCGACCAGATCGGGCCGCAGGAGCAGCATCACCGACGTCTCCCACCAGCCGCCGTGCGCGTCCTCCGAGAGGGCCACGCGCTCCTCCTCGGTGAGGGCCCGCCCCAGCGCGGCTTCGAACTTCGGCAAGTAGCGCCCCGACATGAGCCCCCAGGCGAGATAGCCCGTGAGCGATGCCATGGTCACGCCGCGGCGCCTCGACACCCTGGCCGCGGCTTCCTCGAGCGCGACGAGGTGGCCGGGGCCACCGTGGCCGTTCGAAACGAGGATGTGGCGGAAGCCCGCGCGCGCCAGGGCATCACCATAGTCCACGAGGAGATCACGCACCACGCGCTGGCGCATGGTGACGGTGCCCGCCGCCTCGAAGGCGAAGGAGCCGAGGTGGAGCGTCGGCGCGAGCACGACATGCCAGCCGTGGCGCTCGGCCACGATGCGCTCGGCGATGGCCTGGGCGAAATAGCGACCGGTAAAGGCGTCCACCCCGACGGGCAGATGAGGACCGTGCGTCTCGAGGGGGCTGGCGGTGAGGATGACCACGGTCCGCTCGCGCGGCAGGGCGTCGACGGCCGGGCTCGAGAGCTCTTCGAGAAGGTGGATGCTCAAAAGCTCGATCCTTTCGTGGCCGCGAGATAATCGTCCTTCGCGCGCTCGAGTAAATCGATGAGCCGCTGACGCTCGCCAAGGACGCGCGTGGCCGTCTGATGCCGTGTCATGGCGAGAAGGCCGAAGCCGATCTGCGCCCTGAAGCGGCCGAGGCCCCGCAGGTAATGGTACGCGAGGATGCTGGCCACGGGCAGGGAGAGGAAAAAAGCGAGTGCCCACATCCAGCCCGCCAGTCGCCAGACGAGCCAGGTCTCCGCCCCCCAGAAGAGTGGAAAGGCGACGGTGCTGGCGAGGAGGCGTGTGGTGGCGTAGTTGGTTTCTTTGGTCGCCGTGCGCCGCGCGATCCACCGCGGCACGAGATAGGGGAGGCCGCTCGTGATCAGACCATAGGCGAAGACGGGCAACCCGACCGCGGCTTTCCAGCCCCGCCGTAGTCGCATACGCACCGGCCGATGGGCGAGCCGCTCCCGCACCGCCTGATCTTTGATCGCGTAGGCGGCGAGGGTGGCGCGGTAGCGGTCGATGTGATCGCGCAGCTCCGCGAGCCGCTCTGGCGCGTGCGCTTCGAACCAGGCGGCGGCGTCGGCGATGGAGCGTGACAGACGGACCGTGTCGATCCTGCCCGTGGAAAGCCCGCGCTCCTCCTGGAGCTCTCGCACGAGCTGGTCACGGTAGAGGCCCTCGATCTCGTGAACGAGGGCGGCCCGATCGAGGCGGTCCACGTGAACGACCTGGCTCTCCATGCCCCACTGGATCGCCGTGGTCAGCTCGTCCACGGCCTTGGCCTGGTCCTCGGCGTGGAGGTCGAGGAAGGGCCGAAGCGACAAGGGCTCGCCGAAGGCCACGCGCACGCGGCCGCCGAACGACTTTCGCGCGTCGAAGGTGAGCCCGACGGGAATCGCGGCCAGGGGCTTGCCGGGGCCGCCCTGTCGGCGCCGCGACTCGTAGTCGAGGGCGATGCGCGCGGCGCCCGTCTTGATGCGCTGGACGCGGGATTCGGCGTGAGTCGTCCCCTCCGGGTAGATGCCGACGAGACCTCCGGCGACCAGCGTGGTCACGCAGGCCTCGAAGGCGCCCGCGTTCTTGTCCATCTTGTCGGGGTCGTCCTGGCGGCGGTAGACCGGAATGGCTCCGCAGGACTTGAGGAATCTCCCCACCAGGGGGTTGCGGAACAGGGCGGCCGTGGCGAGATAGTGCACCTTGCGGTCTACCACGGCGCCGACGAGGAGTGAGTCGATGAGATTGTTCGGGTGATTGATGCAGAGGAGGACGGGGCCGTGTCGCGGCACCCGTTCCGCATGCTGCACGTCCACGGACCGGAAGAAGAACCAGACCCAGAAGCGCCCGATCGGCCTTACCAGAGCGTAGAAGGGATCGACCCTCGCCATCACTTGCCGAGGAATCGCTTCAGGGTGGCCGCGAAGAGCTCCGGCCGCTCGGTGGCGCGGCTGCCCGTGAAGTCGACCTGGGTGCCGCGCTCGGTGTCATGGTCCCCCGGCTCGAAGCGGGCGGCGATCATGAGGCTGGCCGGCCCCGCTCGCACGAGGAGGCGGTCGCTCCGGTTCTCGTCGGCGAGGCGGGTGACGATGACGTAGAGGCCCGACGCGTCCGTCTCGCCGACATAGGCGAAGCCCGTCCTCTGACGGATCACCTCGAGGCCGACGCCCTGGCGTGGCTTGCCCGCCGCGTCCTTGACATACCCGAGCACGGTGTAGCGGTACTGCGGCTCGTGTTCGGCCAGCGCGGGCACGGTGACGAGGCCGACCACCAGCGCCACGGCGAGCGCGATGCCGGCCAGGCCGCGCGGCCATCGGCGCATCACGAGCACGCGCGTCCCGTCGGGTTTTCCGGCGGTGTGGGACACGCGCGTGGTCCGCAGCATCTAGCGCGGGGGCGGGTCGAGGACGACCGCGGTGCCGTAGGCGAGCACTTCGGTCACGCCGGGCGCCACGTCATTGGCGTCATAGCGCATGCCGATGATGGCATTGGCGCCGGCGGCGGCGGCGTGCTCGAGCATGAGCTGGAAGGCCTCCTCTCGAGCGTGCTCGCAGAGCTCCGTGTAGAGCGTGATGTTGCCGCCGAAGAGCGTCTGGATCGAGGCGCCGATGCTGGCCACGACGTTCCGTGAGCGCACGGTGATCCCCCGCACGACCCCGCGGTTGGCGGCGACCCGATGCCCATCGAAGGTGAAAGCGGTGGTGACCCACTGGCGGGGGATGGGCATGGTGGCCTCTTCAGTCCACCAGCTGCACGGTCTTGGCCATCAACTCTCCTCGGGAGCTTGTGGGAGACGGCGCGCCACGGCTCATCTTGCGCTGCACCAAGGCGCGATTATACTACCCGCGCGCCTCATGTCCCGCCCGTTCGAGAAGGCAACGCTGGCCGATGCCGTGGGGCGCCTCCGCCCCGGCATGAAGGTGCTCCTGCCCGCCGGCTGCGGAGATCCGACGGCGCTCGTAGCCGAGGTCCTGCGCCAGGCCGACAGGCTGGCCCCGCTCACCCTCATGGGTGGCCTCCGCCTCG
>Ga0137373_10008708_pt1 | contig 10697 bp, 10 predicted proteins | sample SagtaG_5_FD_104912 | JGI IMG/M metagenome (GOLD analysis project Ga0137373, IMG submission 104912) | Vadose zone soil microbial communities from Sagehorn Ranch, Mendocino, California, USA - Sage1_R_80_16 metaG | ecosystem: Environmental > Terrestrial > Soil > Vadose zone | place: USA...
GAGCTGATCGTTCGTCAGGAGGCCGCTCTTGATCAAGACGCTGCCGAGGCGGTTCTCGAGGCGGTGGCTGAGCGAGTCGGCGCCGACGACCTTGCCGTCGAGGAACGTCACCGTCACCGTGTCATCCTTCGAGCGCAGCGTGAGCACGCCGGTCTTCCGCTGCAGCCCGATGAGCTGGAAGATGTCGGCCAGGCTGAAGTCTTTCAGCGTTCCTTCGAGTGCCATCTCACGCCGTCACTTTCCGCCGGAGCACCGGCGGGGCCATGAAGATCCAGACGATCAGGGCCAGGGCGATTGCGATCGCGCGCACGACCATCTGCGCCGTGCTCCCCGGCACCAGCACCGGCGCGAGGCGCCCGGTGAGCACCGCTAACGCGACGAAGAAGATGAAGAGGAAGACGCCGACGACGCCGGCGAAGGTCCTCCCCTCCAAGAGCTGCCCCGAGCCGGGGACGAACGCGCCGAAGAGCTTGTTCCGCGTCAGCGTGCCGCTCTGGAACTCGACGACTTGGTCGAGCTTCTCGCGCTTCGTCGCCAGCGAGACGCCGTCGCGCTTCAGATAGATGTGGATGCACTGCGTGCAGTACGTGGCGCTCTCGCGCGACGACTTGCAGCGGTGGCAGAACGTGCGGCCGCACTTGATGCACGCGCCGGCGAAGCCCGCGCGGCGGCGCTTGAGGAAGAGCAGCGGCGCGGCCACCGCGGCCAGAAGGCAGCCGAGCGTCAGCGGGTTCTTGGCGCTGGCGATCGGATCGAAGTACGCGTAGTTGCCGAAGAGCGTGCGCGCCGCGCCGAGGCGCGCGATCGCCTCCGATTCCCGCCAGGCCACGGAGATCTGCGGCCGGTACATGACGATCTTCTGGTTCGGCGAGGAGAGCTTCTCGACGTTGCCGTCGATGCGCTTGGCCTGGTCGAGCATCCGGGCCTGCTCGTCGAAGCGGAAGGCCTCGCCGCTGGCGACGGAGTGGTTGTAGAAGGCGATGGCCAGGTTCGAATCGAGCCTCTCCGCCCGCTGATACTCGCTGATCGCCGCCGGCACGTCGTTGTCGAGGAAATGGAGGTTGCCGATGTTGACGTGCGCGCCGGCGCCGTCCCGCAGCTCCAGCGAGCGGCGATAGCTGTTCGCGGCCTGCTGCTCGTTCCCCTCCATGCTCTGGAGATTGCCGAGGAGGAGGTGGAGGAGCGGGCGGTCGGGGACGACGTTGACGAGCTCCTGCAGCCGCCTCAGCGCGTCTGGCTGGTAGCTGCGCTCGTGGCCGGCGATGGCGGCGACGAGCACCGGGCTCTCCACGCCGGCGACGCGGTTCGCCACCAGGTCGAGGACGACCGGCGCCGCGGCGACGAGGAGCGCCAGCACGACGATCAGCGTCCGCTCCGTCCGGTTCGCGTAGCCGAAGAAGATGATCAGCCAGTACAGCAGGAGCCACAACGGCCCGAGCCAGAGGAAGATCGGGAGGAAGAGGAGCGCCGCGGCGAGCACGGTCACGGAGCCGCCGGTGATCCACGTGCCGAGGATCTCGCGGAAGTCGTGCGCGGCGGCGCGGCCGTGGCGGATGAAGAGCGCCACCGCGAAGACCGCCGCGGTGACGAAGAGCGCCAGCAGCAGCACCACGAGCATGTCGCCGCGGCTGACCAGGCGCGAGCGGTAGTCGGTGAAGATGTTGATGTAGCCGCGCGCCGACTTGCGCAGCGCGGTCGTCCACTGCTTCGCGTCGGCGGCGGCGTCGGCTTTCGTGAAGGCGACCGTGGGCGAGGTCGGATCGAGCTGCTCGGCGGCTTTGCCGGCCCAGTTGGCCGCGGCCTGGTTCTTCTGCGCCGCGGCCTGACGCGCGAACGCGGCCGCCGCGGACGCGTAGAGCGGGAAGGCGCGGATGCCGTTCGTCTTGCCGAGGTCGATCAGCTCGCTGGTCCTCTTCGCCGCGGTCGCGGCGTCGCCCGAGTCCATCGCGCCGGTCGCCTGCGGCCAGACGTCGCGCGGCGCGATCTGCTCCGCCTGTGTTGCCAGGGGCGTCAGGCAGACGCACGCGAGCAGCAGCGTACCGAGGCGTTTCATTCAGAGGCTTTTCGTTCGCTGGACGAAGGCGAGCTTCAACTCTCCGAGGTGCGTGGAGAGGAAGTCGTCCTCGTCCGCGGTGAGGTTGCCCTCGGTCTTTTCTTTGAGCATGGTGATGATCTCGATCATCTGCCGCGCCGCGGCCGCGTCGATCTGCGGCTTCGGCTGATTCGGGTTCCGCAGCATGCCGAGCGACATGTACGCCTGCACGATGAGCGGCTCGACGAAGTCGGTGAAGGCGGTGCCGGGGTTCTGCGCTTTGTCGGCGATGGTGCGGCGGCGCTCCTCGCGCGGCGGCTCTTTCTTCTCCGCTCGTCGCTCCACCGGTTTCTCCGGCGGCTTCTCAGCCTCCGGCGCCGCGGGCCTCGCGGCCATCGGATCGCTGGCCGGCTTGATCTCGTTGCGGAACTCTTCGCGAAGATCTCCCTCGGGCGTGAAGATGCGCTTGTCGGTGACCTTCAACTCCTTCGGCTTGTCGTTTTTCGTCATCTCACGAGAGTTTAAGCGTCTTGGCCAAAAAGGCGTCGATGCGTTTCCAGGCGTCTTCCGCGGCCGCCTTCACGTAGCCCGTCGTGTTGTTCGGGTTCATGAAGGCGTGCCCCGCGCCGGGGTAGATCTTGATGTCGGAGCTCTTGCCGGCGGCCTTGAGCGCCTTCTCGAATGCTTCGACGTCCTTCGGCGGAATGCCTTGATCCTTCTCGCCGAAGTTGCCGAGGATCGGGGACGCCAGCGGCTTGACGGCCGCGGGATCGGCCACGAGATGGCCGTAGTTGATGACCGTCGCGGCCAGGCGCGGCTCGGCGAGCGCGAGGTCGAGCGCGAAGCCGCCGCCCATGCACCAGCCAATGACGCCGATGCGGCTGGCGTCGACGTCCTTCCGCGTCGCCAGGTACTTGAAGGCGTTCGTGAGATCGGCCATGGCCCGATCGTGCGGCAGCCCGCGCGAGAGCTCGTGCGCCTCGCCCATCTCCTTCGCCACTTTGCCGCGATAGAGGTCAGGCGCGAGGGCGACGTAGCCCTTCGCCGCGAAGCGGTCAGCCTGCTCTTTCACCCAGTCGTTGAGGCCCCACCACTCCTGGATGACGATGATGGCCGGGTGGTTGCCGTGCGAGGCGGGCAGCGAGAGATAGCCGCTCGCTTCGCCGCCGAGGGACGGGTAGTGGACCGTCTCTTTCCGCTCGTGCGCGGCGGCGACGGTGGCGATGAAGAGAGAAAGGCTGAAGAGGAGAAAAATTGTGCGCCGCATTCGTTGACGATACTGCAACTGCGCGGCGGCGCGCTACGGGCCGGACCAAAGGGGTCAAAAGGGGTCAGACCCCTGCGGCCAGCGGCCCGGAATGCGCGGTGGCAACGGCCCGGAACAGCGGCAATGAACGTGCGTGTGGGAGGGAGGGGTCTGACCCCTCTCCGGCGGCGCGCTATGGCGGGCTCTCACGGAGGATGCGGATGATGGCGCGCTGCACGGTCGGATCTTGGGCGATGCCCTGGTGGCCGTCGCAGACGATGAGCGCCTCGCCGCCGGCCGTGGCGCTGCCGATCGGGACGGTGCCGTCGCCGGGCTCGAAGAGGATTCCGGCGAGCGCGGTCTCGTTCGGGCGGAGCTCCGAGGGATAGAACGCATACGTGCCGTCGCGGCGGGCCAGGACGCGGCGCGCGGTCGGGACGCAGTCGCCTGCGATGACGTGCGCGTCGACGTCGAGCTTCGCGGCGCCGAGTTGGTCGCGAAACGCGCGCGCCTGGCGTACCAGCGGCGCGTCCGATTTCCATAGATCGCGGTCGAGCGGGTTTCCCTCCTCATCGACGAACACTTTCCCGTCCTCGGGAAAGACCTCCGGCACCGACGGCCACGTCGCCACCATCTCGGGCGCGAAGGTGCGGCGAATGAAGCGCTCTGGATGGACGAAGATCCGAAAGGCGTCGACGACGCCCTTCTGCGTCGGCGCCACCATGACGAGATGGGCGACGTTCGGGCCGCCCCCCTCGAGCTTCACGTAGGCGAGGGCGATGAGCGCGCCGGCTGAGTGCGTGAGGAGGTCGACCTTGCCGCCGTTGCGCACGCGCTCGACGAGCGCCCCCAGGATGCGCGCGTTCTCGCGCGCGGAGAGGCGCCAGTCGTATTCGAACGCGATGGCGTCGCGTCCCGGCGTGTAGCCGCCGTAGCGGCGCAGCGCCTCCTGAAAATGCCAGGCGATGTTGATCGGACCGCGCGAGCCGGCGAAGCCGCGCGGCACGAGGCGGTCATGGCCGCCCGGCGGCAGGTCGAGGTCATCCTCGTACTTCGTGTGTACGGCGCCGCCGGGCGTTCCCCACACGAAGCGCTTCGCCACCGGGTCGTAGAGCCGCGTCACGCCGAAGCCGGGGATGATGATCACCGGGCGCGGCGGCGGCGCGGCGTACGACGCGGCCATCGTCTCGAGGTAGCCGCGGCGCGTACGGTCGTTCGTGCACGCCGCCAGGGCGAGGAGCAAAACGTACAATGCGCGCGCCGTGCGCGTCTTCCAGATCCTGGAGTTCAATCAGTTCGACACCGGCTCGGTGCATCAGATGTTCCAGGCCGCCGCGGGGCTGCGCGAGCGGGGGCACGACGTCACGATCGTCAGCCGTCCCGGCGCGGCGATGGCAGGGCGGGCGGCGGAGGCGGACGTCAAGTTCGTGGCCATGCCGCTGCGCAACGAGTTCGATCCGATCAGCCTGGCGAAGATGATCCGGCTCTTTCGCCGCGAGCGGCCCGACGTCGTGCACGTGCACAAGGGCGTCGCGCACTCGCTGGCGCTGGCGGCGGCGTACGTCGCGCCGGTCGGCGCGCTCGTGGTGAACCGCGGCGTCTCGTTTCCGCTCGACCGCTGGAACGGCGCGAAGTTCCGGGCGCGCCGCGTCGACCGCGTCGTCACGGTGTGCGAGGCCATCAAGCGCGTGATCGTCGAGAGCGGGCGGCTGCCGCTGGAGAAGGTCGCGGTGGTCTACGCCGGCACGGACGTCGCGCTCTTCGATCCCTCGAAGTGGGACCGGCGAACGTTTCGCGCGGAGAAGGCGATCGGCGACGACCGCTTCCTCGTCGCGCAGGTCGGCGTGCGCGACTGGAAGGGATGGATGGAGCTCGTCGACGCGGTGATGGCGCTCGCGCCGGCGCACCCTCGTATCCACCTCGCCCTGATCGGCTGCCGCCACGAGCGCGAGCGCGCCGAGGTCCTCGGGTTCGTGCGCGCCCGCGGCGCGGCCGAGCGCGTGACCCTCGTCGAGGTCCGCACCGACATGCCGAACGTCCTCGCCGCGGCCGACCTCGTCGTCGACGCGTCGTGGGCCGGCACCGGGATCACCGGGACGATCCGCGAGGCCATGGCGATGCGCAAGCCGATCGTGGCCACCGACTGCGGCGGCAACCGCGAGCTCGTGTCGTCGCCGGGCGTCGGATGGCTGATCGCGCCGCGCGACGTCGCCGCGCTGACGAGCGCGATCGCCGAGATCATCGACCGGCCGGAACGCGCCGCCGAGGTCGCCCGCAACGCCCGTGCGCACGTGGAGCGCGGCTTCTCGAAGGAGCTGCGGATCGCGCGGCTGGAGACGTTGTACGAGGAGGTTCTTCGTGGATCGCGATGAATTCCGCGCGGCGTTGATGCACGGCGATTTCTCGCGCCTCGAGCCGCACCTTGACCGCGAGTCGATCGAGCCGCTCGATGCTCCGGCTCTCGCCGAGGTGCTGACCTGCGCCGCGTTCCTCGGCCGCATCGATCTCGCTGAATCGCTGCTGCGCAACGGCGTCGATCCCGCCGGCGGAAACGTCACCGGCCTCAACGCGCTGCACTGGGCTGCGAACCGCGGTCAGCTCGACGCCGTGCGCCTGCTGCTGAAGCATGGCGCGCCGCTCGAGGCGCGGAACATGTACGGCGGCACGGTCCTCGGCACCGCGGTGTGGTCGGCGAGGAACGAGCCGCGGCCGCGGCATCTCGAGATCGTCAAGGCGCTGCTCGGCGCCGGCGCGGATGCCGGCGCCGTCGAGCTTCCGACCGGCGACGATCGGATCGACGCGCTGCTACGGTGACGCGTTTAAGTCGATCGGCGCGCCTCCCTCCGGCGTCGCCGTCAGCGTCTCGTACTTCCACTTTCCGTCCTCGAGCGTGGCGGAGGCGTGCACCTTCGCCTTCGCCTTCGGGCCGGAGACGGGGAAGTTGATCTCGGCGTTGCCGCCGTTCGTGTCGACGTGCACGTTGCCGCTCACGAGGAAGCCCGGTTCGATCGGCGAGCCGAGTGCGGTGATGACGCGCGGGTCGTTCTGCACGCGTGCCAGCGCGCCCTTGTAGACGTCGCTGTGCTTGATCGCCCCGAAGACGAAAATCACCAGCGCGGCGCAGAACGCCGCGAACAGCACGACCACGATGCCGCATCCGATGAGGCTCCACTTCAGGCAGCCGCTGCTCTTCTGCGGAGCGGCGGCCGGCGGCGGCGTAGCGACCGGCGGAACGTACGGTGTCGTCGTCATGGCGATATCGTACTCTCGTGCCGTTCGCAGAGCGCGGCCACGTGCTCCGCGACGCTCGCGCTCAGCCCCTCGGGGTCATACCCCCCTTCGAGCAGCGAGAGCACGCGCCCGCCGCACCAGCGCTCGGCTGCTTCGACGACGCGCCGCGTGATCTCGCCGTACGCCTCCTCGCTCACGCGCATGCCGCCGAGGGGATCGCGGCGGTGCGCGTCGAAGCCGGCGGAGAGGAGGATTGCCTGCGGGCGGTAGTCGTCGACGATGCGCACGATCGTCTCCTCCACCGCGTCGAGATACGTCGCGTCGCCGGAGTCCTCGGGCAGCGGCAGGTTCTTCGTGAAGCCGCGGCCGGCGCCGGTGCCGATCTCGTCGGCCGCGCCGGTGCCGGGATAGAACGGATAGCGGTGCATCGACGCGTAGTAGACGTCGTCGCGCGTCTCGAAGAGATGCTGCGTGCCGTTGCCGTGGTGGACGTCGAAGTCGAAGATGAAGACGCGCTCGATGCCGGGCTGCTCGCGCAGCCACTCAGCGGCGCAGGCGATGGTGTTGAAGAAGCAGAAGCCCATCGCCTCGACGCGCTCGGCGTGGTGGCCGGGAGGGCGGGCGATGACGAAGGCGCGCTCGTTGTTCGCCAGCATGTCCGCCGCCGCAGTGAGCGTCGTGCCGACCGCCGCGCGCGCCGCGGCGAAGCTGTCCGCCGAAATGGGATTGTCGAGCGAGTGGAAGAAGCGCATCCCCATGCGGCACGCCTCGGCGACCTCGTCCTCGTACAGCTCGGCGTGGGTCTTGGCGATGATGCGGCTCGTCTCAGCGTGGACGGCGGGCTCTCTGACGATCGATTGCGCCAGCCCCGCGCGCGCTACGCCGTGCAGCGCGTAGTCGATGCGCGACGCCGACTCGGGGTGCCCTTCGCCGGTGTCGTGGCGGTAGAAGATCGGGTGGGTATAGATCCTCATGCGCAGTTCCTTCTCCCCGCGTTGCGGGGCGAGGGACCTCCGCCGCCGGGCATGTACACTGCGCCCGCTTTGCGCCGCGCTCTCCAAATCATCTCGATCACTCTGCTGACCATTCTCCTTCTGGCCGTCTTCCTCTGGAACAGCAATCTCCGCGACGTCTGGCGGATCCTGAAATCGACGAGCATGGCCTGGTTCGCGATCGGGCTCCTCACGAACTTCTCCGCGCTGATCTTCCGCACCATCCGCTGGCGCGCCCTCCTCGACATCGACCGCCCGCCGCCGTTCTATCCGACCTTCTTCGCCCTCACCACAGGGTACATGCTCTCGACCGTCCTGCCGATCCGCGCCGGCGACGTGGCCCGTCCCGCCCTCCTGGCGCGCCGCACGAACGTCCGCTTCGCCGTCGCCCTCGGCACTGTGTTGACCGAGCGCATCGTCGACCTCGTGGCCATCATCCTCGTCTACGTCTACTACTGCGTGAAGCACTGGAACGATTTCACGAATGGCCGCGCGGTCGTGCAGGACGGCGCCATCGGCGCGAGCGCGGTCCTCGTGGCGCTCCTCCTCGTCACCGTCGGCATCTTCTTCTTCCGCGAGCGCGTGCGGCGCCTGCACGAATGGATCGGCGGCATCGTGCCGCAGCGCTTCCGCGAGCCGTGGATGAAGTTCTTCGACTCCTTCACGCGCTCGCTCGACATCGCCCGCCATCCGCTGGCGCTGCTGAAAGTCCTCCTCTGCACGGCGGCGATCTGGTTCTGTCTCACCGCGCAGTTCTGGCTGGTGATGATCGCCGCGCACCGCCCGCTCGCCTTCGACACGAGCTTCTTCATCTGCGGCGTGACCACGATCGGCCTGGCCATCCCGACGCCCGGCGGCGTCGGCGGATTCCACAAGATCTGCCAGTACGTCCTGACCACGTTCTACAAATTCGACATCGACAGCTCCGTTGCCGTGACGGTTCTGTTGCACATCGTCGGCACGCTTCCGGTCGTCCTCACCGGTCTCCTGCTTTTCTTCCGCGAAGGCTTGAATTGGAAGCAGTTGAAGGAACAGACCCGCGCCGCAGAACCGTAGGGCGCGGGGCGCAGAGGGCGGGGCGCAGATGATTGTGCCGCGGACGTTCATGGCGTGCAGCGATCGAACCGTTCGCGACGACCACCACCTGCGCCCTGCCCCCTGCGTCCTGCTACCTCGTTCGTGATATACGGGCGCCCCATGCGGTGCCCGTATTGCGGTGGCGTTGAAGACCGCGTCGTCGACTCTCGCGAGAGCCGCGAGCGCGACGTGATCCGGCGCCGCCGCCAATGCGTCCACTGCGAGCGACGTTTCACCAGCTACGAGCGCGTGGAGCGCATGCCGTTCCAGATCGTGAAACGCGATCAGCGCCGCGAGGAATACGATCGCGTTAAGTTAATGCGGGGGCTGCAGGTGGCGTGTCGCAAGCGTCCCGTGCCGCAAGCCGAATTGGAGCGCGTGGCCGACTCGATCGAGGCGGCCATGCAGGACTCGGGCGAGCGCGAGCTCTCCAGCAACCGGATCGGGACGATGGTCATGGAGCGCCTGCGCGCGCTTGACCCGGTCGCGTACGTCCGATTCGCTTCCGTTTATCGCCGATTCGAAGATGTGGATGCCTTCGTAAAGGAGCTGCACCAACTGAAATAGCGGGAACAGCCATTGCACCCCCGCAAGAGGCCGACATGACTGACGCGAGCGAAACCGCGAAAGAAGAAGCGATCAAAATCCCCGACGTCCTGCCGGTGCTTCCGCTCAAGGACCTGGTGATCTTCCCGTTCATCATCGTTCCGCTTTCCGTGTCGCGGGAGAAGTCGATCAACGCCGTCGACCAGGCCCTGGCCGAGAACCGCGTGATCATGCTGACGGCGCAGCGCGATTTCCAGACCGAGGACCCCGGCGAGGACGACCTCTATCGCGTCGGCACGGTCGCGATCATCATGCGCATGCTCAAGCTCCCGGACGGGCGCATCCGCATCCTGGTGCAGGGGCTGTCGCGCGCGCGCATCGACTACTTCATCCAGACCGCGCCGTTCTTCAAGGCCAAGATCACGCGCATTGACGAACCAATGCCGAAGGAGCGCGGCCTCGAGACGGAGGCGCTGATCCGCGCCGTCAAGCAGAACCTCGACCGCGCCGTGAGCCTCGGCAAGAACATCTCCCCCGAGGTCATGGTCATCGCCGCCAACCTCGACGACCCGGCGCGCCTCACCGATCTGGCCGCGTCGAACCTCGACCTCAAGCTCGAGGAGGCGCAGCAGATCCTCGAGACCATCGATCCCGTCGAGCGGCTCAAGCGGGTCAACGAGCTCCTCACGCGCGAGATCAATCTCCTGACCATGCAGCAGGAGATCTCCTCCGCCGCGCAGGGCGAGATGAACAAATCGCAGCGCGAGTATTTTCTTCGCCAACAGCTCAAGGCCATCCAATCGGAGCTCGGCGAAGGCGAAGAGGTGCAGGAGGAGATCGAGAATTACCGGAAGAAGATCGAAGAGAAGGCCATCCCCTCGGAGGCGCGCGAGGAAGTGGAGAAGCAGATCAAGCGCCTGGAGCGCTCGCATCCCGACTCCGCGGAGACGTCGATCATCCGCACGTACCTCGACTGGATGACCGGGCTGCCGTGGGCGGTGGTGTCGCAGGACAACCACGACCTGCAGCGCGCCCGCGTCGTGCTCGACGAGGACCACTACGACCTCGAGAAGATCAAGGAGCGCATCCTCGAGTACCTGGCCGTGCGCAAGCTGAAGGGGACGAAGATGAAGGGGCCGATCCTCTGCTTCGTCGGCCCTCCCGGCGTCGGCAAGACGTCGCTGGGCCGCTCCATCGCCCGCGCGCTCGACCGCAAGTTCGTCCGCATCTCCCTCGGCGGCGTGCGCGACGAGGCCGAGATCCGCGGCCATCGCCGCACCTACGTCGGCGCGCTCCCCGGCCGCATCATCCAGGGGATCAACCAGGCCCAGACGTCGAACCCGGTGTTCATGCTCGACGAGGTCGACAAGATCGGCGCCGACTACCGCGGCGATCCGTCATCGGCGCTGCTCGAGGTGCTCGACCCCGAGCAGAATTTCTCGTTCCGCGACCACTACCTCGGCGTGCCGTACGACCTGTCGAACGTGATGTTCATCGTCACGGCGAACGTGCTCGACACCATCCAGCCGGCCTTCCTCGACCGCATGGAAGTCATCCGCCTCTCCGGCTACAC
>Ga0137373_10008719_pt1 | contig 10691 bp, 12 predicted proteins | sample SagtaG_5_FD_104912 | JGI IMG/M metagenome (GOLD analysis project Ga0137373, IMG submission 104912) | Vadose zone soil microbial communities from Sagehorn Ranch, Mendocino, California, USA - Sage1_R_80_16 metaG | ecosystem: Environmental > Terrestrial > Soil > Vadose zone | place: USA...
GCGGGAGGGTTTGAAACGCGGTCGGCGACACGTACGCGTTGGGCGCTTGCGCCGGCATCCGATATGACAAAGCAGTGAATCGCCGAATCGCGACCCGCGAGTTGCGAAAGTTATGCGACGGTCGTGAGCGGCGCAGCGGTGACGGCAGGCATCGGCATGCCCTGTCCGGCGATCACGATGCCGTAGAGCACGATGCCGTTGATGCTCTGCACCGGCGAGATGTCGAACGCGATCCGCGCGCCGGCGTGCTCGCAGGAGAAGTGGGTGTGCTCGCCGCGAAGCGCCAGGCGGCAGCGCATCTCGAGCTCGGGTCGAATGGGTGCGGGGAACTGCGAGAGAAGCGACGCGCCGGTCGCGGGGCCGGTGACGACGTGCAGCATGCGATCGAACACGACCACGGTGTCGGCCCCCGGAACCGAGAGCTGCGGCGTCGCACCGCCGAACCAGACGCCGCCCGCGTACAGAAGCGCCGCGATGGCCGCCACGCTGGCGAGCATCCCGGCGGGCGTCAACCCGAGCGCGGTGCTCAGCCCGGCGAACACCAGGACAATTCCGCACGCGAGCAGCACCGACGAGAGGGCCCGCTTCACCAGTGGCATCGTGTTCCGGCCGTCATCATACGCGAAATCAGCTCGCCGGGAGCTCAGCCATCAGATGTTTGGCGCGACACGGTTGGGGTTGTGTTATCGTGTCCGCGGCTCCCTCCACTACCACCTGATGGCCACCTGTCCCCGATGCAAGGGGCATCTGACCGACTCGCATCGCTGTCCGCGGCGCTCCATCTTCGTCGCGGCGGAGATCGTTGTCGCCGCTTTTGCGGGAGGCGCCGCCGGCCTCCTGCTCGTGATCATGTTCGATCCCACCGGACGGCAGATTACCGACTTGGAATCCGCGATCTCCGTCGTCGTCGGCGCCTGCCTGGCGGTCGGGATCAACCGCGCGCTCCGCAGCTGACGCGTTCTTAATTCTCACCTTTTTCCTTTTTCCTTGTCAGCGAAAGGCGTCCGTGCGGCCCTGTTCTTGCTCACAGCGCCGCCGATACGCGGAAAGGCGGCGCTGATGTCTGATTCGCGAACGGACCCGGAGTCAATTCTTCACACAGTGTCGGCGCCGCTGACACCCGTTCGCGCTCCGCACGTCCTTATTGCCGACGCGAACCCGACCTCGCGTGAAATCCGCGAGGCGCAGCTCCGCACCGCCGGCTTCCGTGTGTCGGTCGCGCGCACGGGATTCGAGGCGATCGTCAAGGCGACCTGCCAGATGCCCGACGTGATTCTGCTCGACGATTCGCTCGGTGATCTGCTGGCCGCGGAGACCGGACAGCTGCTGACGACGTGCCCGGTCACCTCGCACATTCCGGTGGTCTGCCTGGCGCGCGGGCGGCGGCTGCCGCAGCGGATGCTGACGCGACTGCGGAAAACCGCAGCGTGAGAAGGTCCGCCGGAAGGCGGACACTACCGGGATCGCTACTTCGGTCGCGCGAGCTCGAAGATCGTCGACACCAGCCGCTGATAGTCCGCCGGCTTTCCCAGGTGACAGGCGAATCCCGCCTGTTTCGTCCGTTCGATTTCCTCTTCCCCGACGTACGCCGACATCGCGATCACAGGCGGCGGCGGTCCGTCGATCGTCCCGCCGATCTTCTGAATCAACGCGTAACCGTCCATTCCGGGCATCGCGAGATCCGCGACGATCACGTGCGGCCGGAAGGTGGGCATCGCGTCGAGCGCGCTCGCGGCGGAGCTCACGACCATCACCTCCGCGTGCGCCGCGCGAGCCGTCAGCAGCACCAGCTCCCGCGAATCCTCATCGTCATCGACAGCGAGCACGCGAATGCCTTTCAGGTTCGGCATGTCATGCGCCGCGCGCGTGTCCGGCGCCGGCACGACCTCGGATCGCCGCGTGGGCAGCGTCACCGTGAACGTCGCCCCTCTCCCGAGCCCCGCGCTGTGGACCGTGACGGTGCCACCGTGCAGATCCACGAGGTGCCGGACGATCGCAAGCCCGAGGCCGAGCCCCGTCTGCGGACGCGTCGAGCTGCTGTCCGCCTGCCGGAAGCGCTCGAAGACGTGCGGCAGGAACGCCGCGTCGATACCGACGCCGGTGTCGCTCACCGATATCTGGACGGCGCCTCCTGTTTCCTGCACGGCGAGCTCGATGCGTCCGTGGGGCGGCGTGAACTTGACGGCGTTGGAGAGCAGGTTCCAGATGATCTGCTGGAGGCGATCGGAATCGCCCCACACGTCGCGAGTGATCGATTCGAGCGACACGTTCAGCTCGATGTCTCTCGCCCGCGCCGCCGGCCGGACAGCGTCGATTGCCGCAAGCGCCGCCGCGGAGAGGTCAACCGGCTTTTGGTCCAGCCGCAGCTTGCCGCTGACGACGCGCGAGACGTCGAGGAGATCGTTGATGAGTACCGCCTGGGCACGGGCGTTTCGCTCGATGCTTTCGAGCGCGCGTTTCTTCGTCGCGTCATCGGCGCTCGGCATCTTCAGCATGTGCATCCAGCCGAGGAGCGCGTTGAGCGGCGTTCGAAGCTCGTGGGAGAGCGTGGCGAGAAAATCTTCCTTGAGCCGGTTCGCGTCCTGCGCGTCGCGGTACAACAGCGCGTTGTCGAGCGCGAGTGCGGCGCGCGCGGCGACGTCCTGCGCGAGCGTCAAATCGCCCTGGCGGTAGTGCCGGCCGCTGAACGACCCCACGGTGAACAGGCCGAGGCTCCGGCCGCGCGCGCGCAGCGGCACCATCACGAACGAGCGGGTGCCCCACTGCTTGATCAGGTCCAGGTGTTCCGGCGATTGCGCCGAACGCCCGGCCTTCTCCGGCGGGATGTCGTTTTCCACCACCGGTTCGCCCGACTGGATCGCCTGCATCGCCGGGCCCTGCACCGAGCGCGTCGGCGCGAATCTCCGGAGACGCTCCGAGAGCTCCGCGCGGGAGGGATCGTCGACGACCAGGTCCACGCGTTCGAACGTCGCGTCGTCCCTGACGACGTCGACGGCGCAGTAGTCGCCGAACATCGGGACCGCAAGGCGCGCGAGCGCGCGCATGGTCTTCTGGTAATCGAGTGACGAGGAGAGAATCGCGCTGGCGTCGGACAGGAACCGCTGCTCTTCTTCGACGCGCCGGCGCTCCGAGATATCGACGAAGATGCCGATGGCGCCGCGCACGTGCCCTTCGGCATCGAACAGCGGCGCCGCATATTCCATCAACGACACGCGCGTGCCGTCGGCGCGCTGCACGTCGAGCGAGACGCCCGCGACTTCCGCGGCCCGCTGCGCGGCGTCGTACATCGGCCGATCGGGGCGCCGCAGCGCCTGGCCGTCCCTGAAGGAATCAGCAGGCGCCTGCGTGAGGACCGGTTCCCGCAGCGAGTGGCCGGGACCGAGGCCCACCTGCTGCGCGAGCCAGCGGTTCATCCGCGTCGTGCGGCATTCCCGGTCGTCGGCAATCGCAATGCCGATCGGCAGCAGGTCGAGGATGCCTTCGATCTCCTCGGCCCGATGCTGCAGATCGGTACTGAGCCTGCGGACGAGGTCGAGCGGGTCGAAGGACACGGGACATTATGTGCCGAAGCTCCACACGGCCCCACCCTTCGTCTTGTTCGCCATCGTCTTGCTGACGATGCGCCAGTAGTACGTGCGGCCGGGCGTCAGCGTCGGCAGCGCGTAGTACGCCGTGGTCTTCGGCGTCACCGCGAAATCGCGCGCGACAAGCGGTGGGTCCGGCGAGGTGCCGAAGTAGACGTCCGCCTTGTGCGCCCAGTATCCCGGCTTCCATGCGAGCTTCACGCCGCTCGTTGACTGCGTCGCGCCATTCGCGGGTCCGACGTACACCGGCGCATCGGGCGGTAGCGGCACGAACGCGGTCGTCTCGGTATTGCCCGTCTTGTTGTTCCACTTCCGCACGAACTGCTGGCGGAAGTAGGTGAACGCCGTGGAATCGATCAGGAAGTAGTTGTGCTCGTGCTGCGAGCTCGTCGACGCCGTCGTCCAGTTCGAGGATCCGAAGATCGACATCATCTGGCTGTAGAGCAGCACCAGCTTGCCGTGGTTCAGCCCCTGGTGCGCCCGCATCTTGACCTCGATACCTGCCATGTACATCCGATCGACGTTCCAGGAGTCCCACAGGTAGTGCGAATCCCGATACTCGGCGGGTTCGGTCAGCAGGCGGACGATCAGCCCGCGCTGCCGTGCCGCGATCATCGCGTCCGCATGCTGCCGGTCGGTGATGCGATACATGATCACGTCGATGCGGTTCGTCTCCGCGTTGTACAACTTCACCGCGCGCGAGACGTAGCTTTCCGTGGGCGGGAAGTTCAGCGCGGGGTCCTTGGGGAACACCGGGTACACGCGGGCGGGCGGGTTCAGCATGTTCGCGTAATCCGCGAATGCGCTGCTCGTCCACAAATCGTCGAACTTCGTCATGAAGCTCCGGACGATCGACGATCGATCCGTGAATCAGAACCTCCGACGACCTTCGCAGGGTCTTCAGTTTCCGGCAATCGCAAACGCGGTGCCCGACAGGACGGGCCTGAATGGCACCTGAAGTGGAATGTGTTTACCGTTAGTAGGTCGCTCTTCCGCCGCTGATGTCGAACACGGCGCCCGTCGAGAACGAGCAGTCCTCCGACGCGAGCCAGCACACGAGCGCGGCAATCTCGTCAACCTCGACAAAGCGCCCCATGGGAATGCGCGAGCGCATGTAGTCGATGTGCTCCTGGTTCATCTGCGAGAGAATCTCCGTCTTTGCCGCCGAGGGGGTCACGCAGGTCACGAGCACGTGCTTCGCCGCCAGTTCCTTCGCCAGCGATTTCGTGAACCCGATCAGTCCCGCCTTCGAGGCGCTGTAGTGAGAGGCGTTCGGGTTGCCTTCCTTCCCCGCGATTGAGGCAACGTTGACGATGCGGCCGTAGCCGCCGGCGAGCATGTGTGGGATGAGCGCCCGACACACGAGAAACGGGCCGGTCAGGTTGACGTCGAGCACGCGGCGCCACACGTGCGGATCGAGCTCCCAGACCGGCGCATTGCCGCCGGCGATGCCCGCGTTGTTCACCAGGATCTCGACGCGGCGATGCTTCGCGATTGTCGATGCGGCGGCGGCGGCGATCGATGCGCTATCGGTGAGCTCGACGTTTTCGGTCGACACGGTCCCGAGCGCCGACAGCGCGACGTGCGCGGCTTGCAGTTTTTCCGCATCGACATCCCAGAGAGCGACAGCGGCTCCCGATCGCAGCGCGCGTGCGGCGATCGCGTAACCGATGCCGCGCGCGGCGCCGGTGATCACCGCGACGCGCCCGCGAAGATCCAGTTGGTTCATGCGGCTCTCATCCTGATACTGACGGCGCGCGACTCTGCCGTAGGGAAATGTTTCCCTTCTTATATCTGGAGCCACAGCCCGTTCCTGTCGTCACAGGCGCAGCCGGCGCTGCCCGAACCGGCCGCTCCTGCCGTCGAATCGGCGTGAAGCGATCTCAGGGCGCGGGTGGAGCGCCTGGAGCGCGTGCCCTGACGTCCAGCCGTTCTACTTCGCCGCGTACTCCGCGGGAATCGCTGTAATTGGGCGGATCTCGACGTCGCGGTAAAACACCTCCGCCCCTTCGGACTGGAGAATGATTGGTCCGGAGGTCACGAGCTGCGGCACGTCGGTGTCGATGCGCGTGGGCCCGTGCAGGCGCATGACGACTTTTCCATTCACGATGTGGATGGAGTCCTCTCCGAACGCGATCAACTCGACCGTGTTCCACTCCCCCGAGGGCTTCTCGTTGTCCGGCATCTTGACGCAGCGTCCCGACTGTCCAGGGCTCTGCGAGAAGTACGTCCACACGCCGTTCGCGTCATATTCATAAACGGCCGGCTGCGTGCCCGGGCGCGGCTTCGCCTTCACCGCAATCACGGATCCGATTGCGTAGAGATCGCCCACGTCGCGTTCCTGGATCTGCAGCTCGATCGATCGCGCCCACGTGCGTCCCTCTGCGCCCGGCTCGGCGTGCACGTGATACAGCAGCCCGCTGTCGCGCTGCGTCGTGGCGCCGTCGCGCGGCGGCCACTTCTTCTCGCCCCACTTGAACTGCAGCCGCAGGTGATAGTTCTGGAATGACGCCTTCGTCCGGAGCTCGCCGAACACCTCGCCGGAAATGTGAATCGCCGCGCGTCCATCCACGTCAGGGTTGACCGTGAAGACATTCAGCGGATCGCGCCCGGAGCCAATCGGCTCGGTGTAGCGCCCCTGCGCGTCTTTCGGCAGTCCGGGAACATCAGATGCCGGCGACGGCTTCTGCATCCACGTCGTCCACCCGTCGAGATCCTTCCCGTTCCAGAGCGGCTTCCAGTCGTTCTGCGCCCGCGTCTGCGGGCCGCTGACCGACACGCACGCGAGCGTCGCGGCAACCATGCATAATCTATGGAGCTTCATTTCGCGAAAGCGTTGCCCGTGACGCGCTGCCGTGTCAAGTCGCTCGTGTCCCAACGCGCGCGACAGCCACCCCACTCAATCATTTTGGTCTGCTTTTTGTGCGTGAATGCAGCGTGACAGTGAACGTCCTTGATAAGCAGGCGTGGCTGCGAAGTCGCGTCTAGCCTTAATCAAAGCCACAGTGTTTACACAGCGGCGCCATCATGCCGACGAGGATGCGCGTGTCGCCGCGCGACAGCGAGTTGAAGGGAAAGCGGTGCTGGACCTCGATGATCGGACCATCGGCGAACTTCAGGATCTGATTGTCCGACATGAAGGCGATCATCGCCTTCGCGCTGAAATATGCGAACGATCCTCCGCCGACGCGGACCCCGCCGGGCTCAGCGTAGACGCGTACGAATCTGCGCGACTGATTCAGGATCGGCTTTGGAAAGCGGACGACGGCGATCATCATGGACATCTCGGCGGAAGCGGCGCTGCGCGATCGCAGGCGATCCCAGCCGACGTCGAGCGTGACGGTGTTTCCGCGCTCGTTCGGATGCGTGCCGCGAAGACAGCATCCCATGCCCACCTTGAGGCCGCCAGACTGGGTGGCACCACGCGGGGATCGCGAGTCAACGCCTCCTCCGGCGGTCCAGCCCAGGACCATGTCGAAGGACTGCGATTCATCGAGATGCCCCACGTATGGTGGCGGGACGCTCACAGGCGGCCGCGCCGGCCGCGCCGCGCAGAGAAGCGTCGCGAGGAAGTATGTGAAGAACATGATCCGACGGTAAGCTGGGACCGCGTCTCATGTCGTGAGTGGGATGTGAAAAAACGCTGAAGGATTTCGAAATCGTAATCGCCGTCGGCCGAAACCGCGCACCGGTACAACCCGTGTGCGGGTGCGCTTACGGCGTCATATTTGAAACGGACTTGCTTCATGCGCCACGTGTTTGCCCTCGGACTGCTCGTCATCGGCCTCCCTGTTGGCGCGTTCGCGCAGCCGCAGCCGGTGCTCCACTGCTACGGGACCGAAACGCAAATCGGGGTCGTCGCGCGGCGCGACTATTTCGACGATCGCGGGTTCGTGGTGAAAGAGATCTATTACAGGTCCAGCGATTGGGCGGGCAGGCGCGCGTGCACGGAAGACACGCTGCGGGTGTACAGCATCAAGAACATCACCCGCGACACGCTCGGCCGCAGCCTCGTCGAGACTGAGCGGTCACCCAACGGCGAAGTGGATCGCATCATCCGGCACGAATACCGGGGAGACTCGAAAGTGGCGTCGCGCGACACGACGTCCGCGCCGGACGGCATGCGGCGATATGAGCTGCGATGCGAAACATCCGGGAACGCGACGCAGTTGTACTACGACAATCGCGGACTGGTCGTCGGTGTGATGGGCCCGATACCGACCGACGTCAGCTACGCCGTGCGCTGGGGTACGGAGGTCGACGGCTGGAGCTGCGGAATCGCGGTCGCGAACGGCTCGGTGTACGTGCACCTGAAGAACGGCACGGAAAAGGAAACGTCGGCGGACTTCGTCGACTGGTTCGCGACTGAATTGCACGACGCGAGGAGGGCGCTCGTTCCACTGCTCCCCGCGTTCGCCACGATGCGGGAAGCGAAGGCACGCTCGCGCGGGACCGGCAGGCTGGTTCGGCCTCACGAGGCGGCCAACTACGCCTACAATCTCGAGGCGCGCTATGGGCGGCTCTCCCCCGGCCACTACTCGCTCGTGGTCTGGCACCCGCATCCGATCAGCGGCGTGATGCTTCGCTCGAACGCCTACGAGTTCGACGTTCCCGGAAATCGGTAAGCCACGTTGGACGCGAAGCGGCTCACCCGGCGAGTCGCTTCGCGTGTCTCGGCTACGCGCGCGACTTCAGCGGACCACGAGCGGGCGGAGCGGGCGTATATAGATGTTGCGGAACGCGACCGGGCCGTGGTCGCCTTGCAGCATCAGCGGGTTCTGAGGGGCTTCGGGAATCGACAGGTGCGCGCGCGTGGGGCCGGCGGCATCGACGTCCCGTTGCACGAGCTGGCCGTTGAACAGCACCCGCAGAAAACGCGCGGGCTCCAGCTTCTTGCCGGCCGTGTCGAATCGCGGAGCGCGGTACCAAATCTGATACGACTGCCACAGCCCCGGTGCGCGCGACGCGTTGACGCGCGGGGCCGAGCCACCGACACCGCGCTCGTCGATCCACTCGTGGTAGATGGCGCCGCCGTCAGACGTCGTCATCGGCCCGTTTGCGCCCGAGCTGTCGAAGATCTGCACCTCGTAGAGTGAGTGCAGATAGACGCCGGAGTTCGATCCTTTTGCCAGCATGAACTCCAGGTAGAGCTCCACGTCGCCGAACGGCCGGTCGGTGCACAGGTTCGCGGTCCGCCCTGTGGGGCCATTCAGGATCGCGCCGCTCGGCGCAGCGTGGCCGTGAAGCTGCGTGGGACTCAGGTGCGGCTCGAACCGCACGAGGCTGGTGGTGAACCACTCGTTCTTCGCGACTGGATCGCAGGCCTTCCATCCAGACAAATCCCTGCCGTTCAGCAGCGGCTGCCACCCCTCCTCGAGCAGGTACGGCGGATCACCGTGCGCTTCGCCATCCTGCACAACCGAGTAGCCCGGTGGTTGCTGGAGCAACGCGGCCGCGGCGAGCAACACAAGCAGGGTTCGCATGGCGCTCACTATACGCGAGTGATTTCAGAACCGCAGCTGAACGCGGAGCGCCATTCCCGGTGAGTGCGGCGCCGCCTGTCCGGGGCCGTTGTAGATAGTGACGCGCCGCTCGAACATCGAGTCCCACCAGGCGCCGACGCCTGCCCCGACCGCGGCGCCGAGCAGGACGTCGCTCGTGGTCGCATGGTCGTGGCCACTGGCGCCCTGGCCGCACCACCACTTCGCACACGCGGCCACGTACAGCATTCCCAAGATCGCGCCGTTCAGCAGCGAATCGTGCACCTTCTTGTCGACGCGCAGCACGCGCGTCAACGGCACGTCCATCCTGCCGTCCCTGCTGTCGATCGACAGCGTCTCGGCGGTGAGGCTGACCAGGCGTCCCGGGATCTCGTGCTTCGAATCCGTCAACTTGACGAAGACACGTTGACCCGTGCTGATCGACATATCCTGCGCGAGGCACGGTGTGCTGTTCAGCACGCCAGCCGTCACAGCCGCGGCGAGGCATAACACTTCCCACTTCATCGCCGCCTCCTCTCTTTGTTACATCGCGACGATAGATCCAGACGCCCGCGTAGTCGTGAGGAAGATCTGAAAAATGATGAAACCGTGCGGACCGATCCAGAACGACTGACGCGGCGAATTCAATTTCCTGCGCAGAGGCGAACCGCGTGACGAGCGGCGCGCAGCGATGAACGCACCCTTCTACTTTTTACCTTTTCACCGCAGCGCGCGGGTCTCTCGCCGCCCCGTCGTCTGCGGCAATCATTTCGGCGCTCCCGCTCGAAGTTCGTACATGAACGAATCGACAGTCGTTCCGATGTAGCGCGAGAACGCCGTCGGCGCGTCGACAATCTGTCCGTCGCGGACGAGAAAAACCAATGCGTACTTCTCGTTGCCAATGACGAGTCCCGGGTCACCATTTATGATCGTGTATCCCTTTCCGGGGACAGATCGCAGGAAGGCCACGAGCTCCTGATCGGCGTCGTACGGCAGCGAGGCGCCGCTTCGCTGGTTCTGCAGCAACGCGACGGTGGTGCCCGAGTCGGACGCGGCTTTGATCGCGTGCAAGACGGTCGCTGAGTGGCGGTAATAAATCGACGCCGATGTCCCCCTCCCGGTCGGTGCGGCGATACGCAGATGCAGCACCGCATCCGCCTCCTTCAACGCCTGCGCAAGGCTGCCGGTGACACGAACGCATTCGCAGATCGGGCTGATGCTCATGGTCAGGTCGAGCGATGTTGGGGATCCGCCCGCAACTGCCACGTTATCGCGCGTGACATTGTTGAAGCCGACCAGGCGTGCCGTGACGCGATACGGGCCTGGCGTCACCGCTTTTATTTCATAACACCCGGTCGTGTTCGCCTCAGTCGTGTGTCGAGCCGATTCGCCCGTTGCGACGACCGTCACGCCCGGAAGACGCCGGCCCGTGGCGTCCATAATGCAGCCGGCAATTGAGCCAGTCGCCTGGCCGGGTGCTTGAGCGTATGTGACGACGGCCGTCACAAGGACCACAATCGTCGCCGGTGCAGCGATGAAACGCATCCAGGGTCTCCATTCGGAAAGCATGCCTCGCAATGATGAAGCCGCGCCATGATACTCCGCGGCAGGGTCTCTTTCTCGGGCA
>Ga0137373_10008726_pt1 | contig 10686 bp, 9 predicted proteins | sample SagtaG_5_FD_104912 | JGI IMG/M metagenome (GOLD analysis project Ga0137373, IMG submission 104912) | Vadose zone soil microbial communities from Sagehorn Ranch, Mendocino, California, USA - Sage1_R_80_16 metaG | ecosystem: Environmental > Terrestrial > Soil > Vadose zone | place: USA: California...
CACGGGTACGCGCCAGGCTTGATGGTGATGAACTGGTAGCGGCCCTGCTCATCGGTGAGGCAGCGCCCGGCACCGGTAAAGCCGGGGTCGAGCGGCGCTGGATGTTGATCGCCCAGATGAGCGTAACGGCCTGCCGCGTTCGCCTGCCAGATCTCCAGCAGGGCCCCGGGCACCGGGCGGCCGGCCGAGTCCATGACATGTCCTGTCACGATGATTCGCTCGCCGAGCGGCTCGACCTTGTGCTGTCTGGTCAGGTCGTTGTCGAGCGGGCCAAGTTCATGGTTGCCGAAGACTGGGCCGTATGCTTCGACCGCCTCCGGGCCGAGCTTGGCGGCCACCAGCGGTTGGGCAGGGGCCCGCAGGAGCGTGCTCGTGTAAGCGGGTGCCCGATAGGGCGGGTCGGGGTCGGCAATCATGGCTCCAGGATGTCACCGTCACCTGACCCCGGTGATCGCGGGCCCACCGCCCGCCGGGCGGCGCACCCGTCCACGGGGCGGCGCACCGGCCCACAGGGCGGCGCACCGGCCCACAGGGCGAACCCCCTCGGGGGACCTAGGCCGGGTCGCCGAAGCGTGGCGTGCCGGTCCCGAGCGCTGTCGCCAATATGGTGACGGCGGCGTCGACGGCGGCTCGCGCCGTGATCGCGTTCGTGTGCGCGCGGTCAAACTCGTCGAGCGCGATGCAATCAAATGCGACCCGTGCGTCGTGCGCGGCCTGGTCGAGCTGTCGTGCCGCCTCGCTGGTGTCTATACCGGGGCGTACCAAGTCCGAATCGCTCACTGTGAACTCCCGAATTAAGCCCCTGCCCCTCGGGGAAGACACCACAGGTTACAGGCTGGCGGTGGGTGGCGGTGACACGATTGCGCCAGTCGTTGTGTAGTCGGTTCCATAACGCCGCCCGCCCCATGGTGTGCTCCGCGGGCTCGCCCAATGAGCGCCCGTACCCGCTCGCCACGCCGCTCGCACGAGACCGGGCTCGGCCTATCGCCGAGCCCGCTTCCTTACCTCGCCAGCTATCCTGGTAAAACCTGGGCATGACCCACGACGAACCTGGTTTCCGCATCGAACACGACTCAATGGGCGAGGTGCGCGTCCCAGCGGACGCTCTCTGGGGAGCGCAAACTCAGCGCGCGGTGCAGAACCTCCCGGTCTCTGGCGACCGGATAGACCGCGGGCTCATCGCCGCCCTTGGCCATATCAAAGCCGCCGGGGCCGTGGTCAATGCCGAACTCGGGGTGCTGGACAGCGACATGGCCGCTGCCATCGCCGCCGCGGCAAGCGAGGTCGCCGCGGGCGAGCATGACGATCAGTTCCCGATCGATGTGTTCCAGACCGGGTCGGGCACGTCGAGCAACATGAACGCGAACGAGGTGATCGCCGCGATCGCGGCGAAGCGCCTCGACCGCCCGGTCCATCCAAACGATCATGTCAACGCCTCACAGTCCTCCAACGACGTCTTCCCCTCCGCTATCCACATCGCCGCTGCGCAGGCCATGAGCCGACTGGCCACGAACCTGCGCCACCTCGCCGACGTGCTCGAGGCCAAAGCGGCTGAGTTCGCTGACGTGGTGAAGTCGGGGCGGACGCACCTCATGGATGCCACCCCGGTGACCCTTGGCCAGGAGTTCGGCGGTTACGCGGCCGCGGCCCGGCTCGGGGCGCAGCGGGTGACCGCGGCGCTTGCGCAGGTCGGCGAACTGCCCCTGGGCGGCACCGCGGTCGGCACCGGGATCAACGCGCCGCACGGCTTCGCCTCCTCTGTGATAGCGATGCTCGCCGACCGGCTTGACCTGCCGTTGACTGAGGCCGCCAACCACTTCGAGGCGGCCGGCGGGCGTGACGCGCTGGTCGCAGCCTCGGGCACGTTGCGCGTGGTTGCAATCAGTCTGTACAAGATCGCCAACGATCTCCGCTGGATGGCCTCTGGCCCCCGGGCTGGGCTCGCCGAGATCTCGCTACCGGAGCTTCAGCCGGGCTCATCGATCATGCCAGGCAAAGTGAACCCGGTTGTGTGCGAGGCGGTCTGCCAGGTGACGGCGCAGGTCATCGGCAACGACGCGGCGATTGCGTTCGGCGGCGCGGCCGGTAACTTTGAGTTGAATGTCATGATGCCGATGATCGCGCGGAACCTGCTTGAATCCGCACGGCTGCTCACAAACGTGACACCGTTGCTCGCGGACCGGTGCGTGGCGGGAATTCGGGCACATGTGCAGCGGCTGCGCCAGTACGCGGAATCCTCCACCTCGATCGTCACCGCGCTGAACCGGTTCATCGGATACGAGGCCGCGGCGCAGGTTGCCAAGCAGTCGCTGGAGACCGGCCGAACCATCCGCGAGGTGGTGATCGACCGCGGGCATGTCGAGCTGGGTGAGATTAGCCTTGATCAGCTGGACACGGCGCTCGATGTGCTCGCGATGACCCGTCCCTGAGAATTGGCCGAGCGAAACCTGGGGATCTGCTCGTTCCGCGACACGGCTGCCTCACATATCCCGCATGGCACGTCCTATGACACCTCTTACCAGTATCGTCCCGCTATGCATTGTCTGGCTGCTGCAGGGTGATGACGGACCCGACATCACACAGCGGCCCGGCGGACACGGCGCACCCGGGCGGCCGGACGGCGCCGCAACCCCGGCAGGTCGGCGGACGCTACCGGCTGGCCGCACCGATCGGCCATGGTGCCATGGGCGTGGTCTGGCGTGCCAGGGACGAGCTTCTTGACCGGGACGTGGCGATCAAGGAAGTCCGGTTGCCGCCGCGCTTGAGCGAGGCCGAGCGGGACAACGGCTACCAGCGCACGCTCCGCGAAGCCCGCACCGCGGCCAGGCTCAGTCACCCGGCTGTGGCCGCCGTGTACGACGTGGTCGAGGAAGTCGGCCGTCCGTGGATTGTGATGGAACTGGTCGCGGGGCGTTCACTTGATCGGGTCATCGCGGAAGACGGCCCGCTGCCGCCGACGCTTGCGGCCGAGGTCGGGCGTCAGCTGCTTGCCGCGCTGGCCGCCGCACACGCCGTCGGCGTGCTGCATCGAGACGTGAAGCCGAGCAATGTGGTGCTCGCTCCCGATGGCCGCGCCGTGCTGACCGACTTCGGCATCGCGACCATCGAGGGAGATCCCGCACTGACCCAGGCCGGAATCGTGATGGGCTCTCCGGGTTTCCTCGCGCCGGAACGAATTCGCGGTGGCGCCGCCACGCCCGCCTCCGATCTCTGGTCGCTTGGCGCCACCCTGTACGCCGCGGTGGAGGGGGAGGGTCCGTACGACCGCCGGGGCGGGGCGATGACCACGATGGCGGCCGTGGTCGCCGAAGATCCGCTGCCGCCCAGAGCGGCGGGCCCGCTCACCGCTGTGATCGGCGCGCTGCTCAGCAAGGATCCTGCGAGCCGCCCGAGCCTAACGACGGCGGCGCAGATGCTCAAAGCCGGTGCCATGCCCGTGCGGCAGGCCGGCGCCATGCCCGTGCGGCGCGCCACGCCGGCACAGCGCGGCATGCCAGCACAGGCGGTGGCGGCGGGCGGCGGTCCGCCCGCTCCGCCGACGTCGGTTTCGCCTCGCCCGGACCGGCGGCGCCAGGCGAACCAATCTCCCCGGGCGAACCAATCTCGCCGGGCGAACCGGTCACGCCGGGCGAACCGGTCACGCGGTCATCACCGGATCGGCACGGTCCTGATCATCGGCGCCGCGATCTTCATCGCGTCCGCCCTCGCCGCCATCCATATCCACGGGGCCAGGTCGGTCACCTCGCCACGCCTCCCGGCCAGCTTTCGCTGGTACTCCCAGCCGGCGGGCACCGCGGGCAGCGGCACGTCCGGGTTCCGCGTGGCCGTTCCTGCCCGCTGGCGAGCCGCACGCGAGGGCATGAAGACCGTCATTTCCGAGCCCGGCCGATCGCGCTTCCTGGAACTGGACCTGACACCCCATCGGTACGCGGGCATGGCGGGCGAGGTGCTCTGGCTGCAACGCCAGACTCTTCGCAGCGCGACGTTCCCCGGGTATCACCGCTACTACATCCGCCCGGTCCGCTACCTCGGCACCATCGCCGCGGACTGGGCCTTCAGCTGGCGCAGCCGGTCCGGCGGCCAGGTCGACGCGCTCGACCGCGTGCTGATAGCACGGGGTCCAGGGACAAGCCAGTCGTTCGCCCTGTACTGGTCCACCCCAGCGCGGCAATGGCGCGCGAGCATGCCCACACTTCGTGAGGTGCTCGCCACCTTCCAACCGGTCTGGTAGCCAACGGGCCCACCGCGCGTTTGACACCGCGCGCGGGGCACCCCGCGACGCTCGCGCGGCCTGTGCCGCGCCGATTCGGCGTGAGAGCACTTGCCGCAACAACTGTTGCGTGCCAGATTATGAGAGTGCAAAGGGGTCGGCCGGACCAGGCAGATGAGGTTGTCACCTGCCTGATAGAACTTGTCGCGGCCACGGACGAGCTGCGTAGAAGGCTCGGCGCCGTGTTCGACGGGGGCCTGCTGACCCACCTGCGCACCGCGAACGGGGTCTCGTATGAGCAAGTGGTGCCGCTTGGCAGGCGCTTGCAGGCGGTCGAGCTGATCTCGGAGGCGTTCAAGGCGCTCAGCGACGCGGGCGGTCGGTACCGGCATGTAGAGGCCAAAGCTCTCTATCACGAGGGCATGACCATGGACGAGATCGCCCGGGTCCTTGGCGTGACCAGGCAGCGCGTGTCGGCACTGTTGCGGCAGCGGACGCTGCGGAAAGGCGCGCCGCACAAGCGGCGACCCCGTCCGCACGCGAGCGACCAGAGACCCGGCGCAATGTGACGTACCGTGGCCGAGCGGGACTCCCGCACTCTGCTCAGCGCTCCGCCGCGGGGCGGCCGGGTGACGCCCACGCAGCCGGCGATCCGGTCAATGCCTGGCCGGGCGTATTTTCCGTGGACGCCAAGAGCCAGATAACGCAGCTACTCGACGACGTGGTCAATCATCTGCTCAGCGCCGGTTTCGAGCTGGCAAGCGTGCGCGCGCGCCTGCCCGCCATGGACGAACAGGGTCTGCTCGAGCACGCCTGCGACAACGTTGATGCTGCCCTGATCGACATTCGCCGGATCGCGGTTAGCATCACCCGCGCCAAGCAGGCATCTGGTTAACGGGCGCCAGGCACGCTCCTGCGGGAGCGTGCCTGGCGCTTCCCGTGGGGCGGTGCCTGGCGCTTCCCCACGGGAAGCGCCAGGCGCCAAGGGACCACCCATCGCTTTAGTACCAGCCGGTGGCCTGCTCGTGCGACCACGCGGCGCATGGCGAGCCGTACAAGCCTTGGATGTAGCCGAGCCCCCAGCGGATCTGGGTGGCCGCGCTGGTTTGCCAGTCAGACCCGGCACTCGCCATCTTCGAGCCAGGCAGCGCCTGCGGGATGCCATACGCGCCCGTGCTCGGATTGGACGCCGTGGCGCTCCAGCCGCTCTCATGGCCCCAGAGCGCGTCCAGGCAGCCGAACTGGTCCTGGCCCCACCCATAGCCGCCCAGCATGGCGCTCGCGATCTGCTGCGCCGATCCGGCCGGCACAGATGACGGCGGGCTTGACGCGCTCGGCTGAGCGGCCGCTTCCCGCTGTTGCGCGGCAAGTGCGGCCGCTCTGGCCGCGGCGCGCATTTCTGCCGCCCTGCGCGCTTGCTCGGCGACGAACCGGAGCCTCTTCGCGTGAACCGAGGACTCCAGCGCCCCGGGCCGCTGCCGCCGCGCGTCGAAGGTTATGACATCCGGGGGAGTGAACACATCCGCGGCCTGCGCCCTCATGATCTGTGCCGCGGACGCCCCCACGTGCGGGGCGCCGCCCGCGGGCCACAGCGACGCGGCCGCCAAGCCCGTCGCCGCGCCGACGGCGGCCACGGCCGTGAGGACCGCCACGCGGGAACGCTTGCGGTGGATAATTTTCTCGCCATGCGAACTGAGCCGCGAACTGGGGGCCGAACTGAGCCTTCGGGCCCGAGGCTCAGTCATTCGGCCTGGTTTGGGCAACTTGATGCTGTGCCGAGACAAGATGAACCCTCTGTCGGTCGCGCGGTGCGCGAACGGCCTCCACCCGGGGACAGCAAGCCTCGGCTGTCGTCACAGACAGTGAGGCGCTGGCGCACGGGTCTGACGCAGGATCAAGGCGGCAGATCACTCTAAGTAATCACCACGCACGCCGGGTGCCAACGGCCAACAAGACTGCACAAGTCTGACCAGCCGTGTTAGCAGAATCGGCTGTGACCTACGTCACATGCCTCCCACGGGAAGCAGGCCGCACAGGACTAAAGTCCCGTCGCTAGCAGGGTTTCCTCCCCTTAACAGCTAACTTGGCCCAAGGAGTGAGCCGCGTCACATTTTGACGGAATTCATTCAGGCGACCACCCTACGCAACGAGCAGCGCCGACTCGACCGAACTCGCTGTGTAAGGGATGTGTCACTTCGTCATCAACATTTGACCGGGACACCGTTACGCAGCGCAGGCTCAACGGCGACGATCAGATCTAGTACGACCCGTGCGCCTGCCAGTAGGACCAGGCGGCGCACGGGTTGCCATATCTGCCTTTTATGTACCCGAACCCCCACTTGATCTGGGTGACCGGATTGGTCTGCCAGTCAGCGCCGGCGGTGGCCATTTTGGAGCCGGGCAGCGCCTGCGGAATCCCGTAGGCGCCGCTCGGGTTCTCCGCGTTGTACCGCCAACCGCTCTCCCTGGACCAAAGATTGTCCAGACAGCCGAAGTACGCCGCTGGGCTCCAGCCGTAGCTCGGCATCATGTTCTGCGCGTCGGCGCGCGCGCTGCCCGGATCCACGGGCCCGAGCGGCGGGACGGGACCGGCAGAGACCGAGCGTGCCGCCGCCCGAGGCGGCGCGGGCACGGCGGTCGTCGCAAGCTTCGGCGCGGCCAGAACCCTCGTCGAGCGCGACGCGTCGGCTATGGCGATCATTTGCTGCCGCTCCTGCTCGAGCAGGGCGACGGCACGTCGCGCGGCAACCGTCACCGTGGCTGCCTGCGCCGAGCGATCCGAGGGTCCCGTGGCCGCCATGAGGACGTAACCGCCGAGCACGACGGCCATGACTGCGCCAACCGCGGCCATCGGCACCAGAACAGCTCCGGCGCCCGAGCCCTTGCGCCGGTGCGCGTGCCTCCTCCCCCTGACCCGTTCCGGGCGTGGTGACAAGGCAGTCCCTTCTGTCGGCCAAACGCGCCCGCGAGACGACCGGCCGGGACCGCCGCCGCGCGGGGCGGCGGTCTGGACGACTGCGGGCCGGGCTCCGATGACAGCGCGCCGTAGCTAAACCTCGACGCGCGCTGTCCCTGACCAGTACGTGCCGTCGGCACCCAACCGTGCCGGGGCGCCGGATGGCTCGCAACCGATTCGGCTGGGAAAGCTGTGTCACCACTGACACCAGTTATGTGAAATAGATCACAAAATTACCCAGCGATCACAACGCGATCCGCCCGAACTACTAACCGCGATCCGGCCGATCTGCCACTAGCCAGCCTCAGTCCGTGAGCGCCTGGTAGACAAGCTGACGCAGGATCGTGCGCAGCGGGTAGGTGCTCGACGGCAGCAGCTGAGTCAAGAACACCACGATGAGATCTTCCACCGGGTCGACAAGGAACACCGTGCTCGCGGCGCCACCCCAGAAGAATTCGCCCGCGCTGCACAGCGTCCCGTAGGCGACCGGGTCCTGCACAACGGCCAAGCCGAGCCCGAAACCGACCCCGGGGTACGACGTCTCCGCATACAGCGGGCGGCCGAAAGACTCCAGGTCGGCGCCGCCAGGTAGGTGGTTGCGCGTCATCCGGTCCACCGTCCGGCTGCCGAGCAAGCGGACGCCATCGAGCTGCCCTCGGCCGGCCAGCATGCGGGCGAATCGGTGATAGTCCGCGGCTGAGGACACCAGCCCTCCACCGCCGGACAGCGCCGCGGGCCGGCTCAGGGCCGCGACACCCATCTGGTCATGGCGGGCGGCGCGGCCATCGGGTCCAGGGGTATACAGCGCCGCGAGCCGGTGGACGTCGTCGCCCTGGACGAAGAACCAGGTGTCGGCCATGCCGAGCGGGGCGAAGATCCGTTCGGAGAAAAACGCGTCAAGCGGCTGGCCTGACAGCACCTCGACGACGCGGCCGACCACGTCGGTGGCGACCGAGTAGTTCCATTCCGCGCCGGGCTCGAAAAGCAGCGGCAGCGATGCCCAGGTGTCGCAGCACGCGGCGAGGCCGCGGCCGGCCGGGGTGCCCCACTCAAACCCGGCCCTCCGGTACAGCTGGTCCACCACGTGGACGTGGTGGAAGCCGTAGGTTAGCCCGGCCGTGTGGGTGAGCAGGTGCCGCATCCGCACCGGCTCCTTGGCCGGGACGGTGAGCGGCTTGGCCGCCGAGCCGCGCGCGTACACGGCCATGTCGGCGAAGGCGGGGATGAACCGGCTGACCGGGTCGGACAGCTCGAACGCGCCCTCCTCGTACAGCATCATGGCCGCGACCGAGGTGACCGGCTTGGTCATCGAGTAGATGCGGAAGAGCGTGTCCATCTCGACGGGCAGCCGGGCCTCCAGATCTCGCCAGCCGTAGGTCGAGGCGTGCACGACACGCCCGTGGCGGCTGACAAGGACGAGCCAACCCGGCAGGCGGCCGTCATCGACATAACGCCTGAAATGCCCGTCGATCCTGGCCAGCCTGACCGGGTCGAACCCGGCGGCGCGCGCCTCGATCTCGGTCTCGATTGCGGTCAATGCGCGCCTCCCCCACCGCGGCGCCCCGAGCCACCGGCCGCACTGACGCGCGCCGCGGCAGCCGTTGTGGATAAATTTTTCTTAACGGCTGCCGCTGGTGCGTCACAGGCGCTACCGGCACTTGCTCCGAGCCAGCCATCATCTCGTAGGCGCGGACACAAGCCCGCTTGACAGGGCGGGCCAGGCTTACCGCGCTGGATGGCGTCCGTGACCTTGCATTGGAGTACCGGCCAGAGGGCTTCGGCGAGCGGTACTTTGTCGAGCCTCGAACCGCGCCAGAAGACCTTCTCAACGTTGGGTTCAGGATCGTACCTGCGCTGCATGTTCAGGTTCGTCACCAACCGGTCGCGTCCTTGCGGATGATGGGCCTTGCTGATCCGCATCATCGCGTCGGCTGGTTTCCGGTCGGTGAAGTGCGCGAACTCGAACGGCAGCTTGCCCCAAGTCACGATGTCAACGATCCGGCCTCGCCGCGTGTTGATGTAGTAATCGGAACGGAGATCTTTCCGCACATTCTTCGTTAGTGAGTCAAGCAGAAGTTTGCGGGGTGTCAATCGCGGGGCTTGCTGCGCTGGCCTCGTTGGTTCTGGTGCCGTTGGGAAACAGCGGTCGCCCGGGTTGCTGTCGTCCGGTGCCGCGGTTGCCGGGTGGTTCAGGCCGCGCGGCGGCGGACCAGCCAGACGGTCACGGCGATGAGCAGCACTGACAGCGCGAGCAGCCAGCCGCCCTCGATCCACTGGAATGGCCAGAACCGGCTGGCCGGCTGGTAGCTGTGCCACTGGGTGTAGCCGTGCTGGGAGAGACACTGCAAGAGGGATCCCGGCGACGGCTTGGAGTTGCCAGACCCCAGCACAGAGGGAGGGCAGATCTGCAGGACGAGGCTGTCGGGGGGCCAGGGGGCGAACGCGAACTTGCCGCCCTTGGTGTACCACTGGCTCAGGATCCACGCGGAACCGGGCAGGTTCAGGTTGCTGGTGACCAGCGGCGTCAGGTAGTGCTGGCGCAGAAACATGCCGGCTGCGAGGGCGAGGCCGGCGTAGGCGGCCAGGGTGGCGGCAATCGCGGGGACGACGCGGCGGATGAGCATGCCGGCCAGGGCACCGATCGCCAAGACGGCCAGCGTCCAGGCGGCGAACGCGACCCCGCGCAGGTCGAACACGGTGGGAGCGAGCGGGGCCTGGTTGCCATCGGCGAAGAACGGCCGGTAGTACCAGGACAACAGCAGGCTGAACACCCCGGCGGCGGCCGCCACCGCTACCGCAAGCGGCACCAGCTTGGCGAGCGTCCAGCGCCACCGGCCGAAGCCCTGGGTCCAGGCGTACCGGAAGGTACCGGTCTCCAGCTCACGGGCCAGCACCGGCGCCCCGACGAACGCCCCGATCAGCGCGGGCACTACCTGCAGCAGGGCCGCGATTCCCGCCGCCCTTGAGCCGTAGGTGTCATTGAAGTCGGCGATCATATTCCCGCAGGCAATTGAGCTTGCCGGCCGGCAGGCGGTCGCGGCGGCGTAGGCGTGGTGCAGCTGAAGGCCGGTGAGCCACAGGTACACAGCCCACGCGCCCAGCAGCGCGGCCACTCCGGTCAGCGCGAAGCGGTGCTGCCGCCAGGTGACCCAGGCCATCCGCCGCCACGGCACTGGCCGCAGGCTCGCGTCCTCCTCCGGACGGGCGGGCACGGTCAGCGCGGTCATTTCGCCACCTCCGACGGTTCGGCGTGCCGGCCGCGGGCCGGGCCGGGCAGCGCCGCGGCGCCGGGCTCGCGCAGGTAGGCCAGGGCGAGTTCTTCCAGGCCGACCGGGTGCGCCTCCCAGCCGGGCGGGACCGGGTCGTCCGCGGTGGCGCGGACCAGCAGGTGGGCCTGTGCCTCGGCGCGGCGGACATGCACCACCGGCCGTTCGGCATACCTGTCGGCCTCGGCGGCGGGGCCGGTCAGCACGCGGTGGCTGGCGAGCAGGTCGTCGACCTCGCCGGACACCTGCACCTG
>Ga0137373_10008734_pt1 | contig 10680 bp, 12 predicted proteins | sample SagtaG_5_FD_104912 | JGI IMG/M metagenome (GOLD analysis project Ga0137373, IMG submission 104912) | Vadose zone soil microbial communities from Sagehorn Ranch, Mendocino, California, USA - Sage1_R_80_16 metaG | ecosystem: Environmental > Terrestrial > Soil > Vadose zone | place: USA...
ATTCAGCATCACGGAGCGGTACGTGCATGCGGCTCAGGTCGCGTTCCCTGGTGCCGCCGAGCTTGCCGAGAGGCGTATCTTCCAGGAGGTGAACGAGCCGTGACGGACTCAGACTCACCGGCGGCGCGAATCCGCCAGCGGATGAACGAGCTACGTGTCGGGCATCTGTCCGAATTCCCGCAAGGCCCCGTGGCCGACCACCTGCCAGACGCCATCGGGGCAAATGACCTCGGAGGCGGTGAAGTCCAGATCAGCGATCGCAGCGGCCACTCGTGGACCGGCGACGCCGACGTGGCGCTTGCCGCGCTGGCCGACCTTGTCCCACCCGACATCGGCGACCCGGACGCAGTCTGGGAGCGGCTGGGGACCGTCTAAACACGCGGCCGAGGTAGCAACTCCGGTAGCAAGAAGGGCGCCCGGGGTCGGGCGCCCTTCGCGTTTCTGCCCCTGAGCAGGCCGTTTGCAGCTCCCCAGGTTGGACTCGAACCAACAACCCTCCGGTTAACAGCCGGATGCTCTGCCAATTGAGCTACTGGGGAAGGCAGCGCGCGTCAGTGTACCCGGTCAAGCGCGCTTTCGACCTCGGCGAGAAGGGACGGATCTCGGCCCAGCTTCCGCAGCCGGAGTGTCTCGCCGAACCCTGCACGAAGCTCCTCGAGGACGACGTCGACGGGAAGCTCGGGATCGCGATCGTCGACGAGAAAGATCTTGCGGGGCTCAGGCGGCACGCCCCACGCGGCGTGGAAGGCAACGACCTGGCGCCAGGCGTAACCAGGCCAGACCGGCACTACGCAAACATCCGGATGCGACTCCTGGAGCCGAGAGGCGACCCTCGTCGCCAGCTCGCGCAACTCGAAGAGCGGCTGTGTGTCTCCGGCCGGAACGAGCTCGAGCGACCCGGACTCCATTGTCGCCACCGCGTAGACCGGGTCTCCCGTCGCCGGCCTCGGCCCGAGCGCGAGCGCCCGCTCGAGATCTGCCTCGCGCGCCCCGGCGCTACGCCGGCCGGTCAGGAGTCGGTGAGCGTGCTGGCGCGTCATTCCGAGCTCGGCTGCCAGCTCGGCAACGGAGCGGCCCTGCGCGTGCAGAAGCGCATGGAGCAGCTCGGCGTCGGTCGCCATGGCGACAAGTGTAACCAGAGAGTGTCAGGCTTGTGCGGTCGCGAGCTGCTCGACGGCGCTGTGAATCTTGGCAAGGGCGCCCTGCAGCTCGAGCGTCCGCTCGGGATCGGCGTCGATCAGCTCACGCCGGATCCGCCGCTCGCGGAGACGAAGGAGGAGCTCCTCCGCTGTCCGCTCGTCGATTCCCTCCGCAGCGGCACGAGCGTCGAGCTCGGCGAGCAGGCCGACGAGCTCCGCGTCGTCGGCCGTGTCGCCCTCGACGAGATGACGGCACAGACGGCGGTGGAGGTCCGAGTCGAAGTGTTCGGGACCGAGCTCGGCGAGCACCGCGACGAGCGACCGGTGCGCGGCGACGCCGGCGAGGGCGTTGCGCTCCAGGCGGTCGCCCGCGTCGAGGAGACGGGGCGAGATCCTGCCGGTGGCGTTCGCACCCGCCTTCGGGGCGAGCCCTGCCTGCGTCTCCTTCGGTAGGTCGAGCCGGTCCGCGACATAGCGGAGGGCCGCCTGTCGCTCCGGCGAGTCCTCGGAGCGCTCGAGCACCTCGCGGACCCGGACGAAGGCCGCCTGCCGGTCCGGCGCGCGGTCGATCTCGAGGCGCACGCGATATGCGAGGTAGCTCTCGGAGGCGCTAAGCCGCTGCTCGAAGCCCTCCGCGAGGTCGGCCGGATCCAGACCGGAGGGCAGCGCGACGATGCGGACGTCGAACCCCTGGCCGGCCGCTAGCTCCATTCCGCGCAGCGTCGCCGCCTCGCCGGCGGCATCGCCGTCGAAGCAGAGAACGACCTTCTTCGCCAGTCGACCGAGCTCCTTGAGCTGACGCTCGGTCAGCGCCGTGCCCATCGAGGCGACGACCGGCTCGAGCCCGGCCTGCCGCAACGCGAGCACGTCCGGGTTGCCCTCGACGAGGACGGCGCGTTCCTGTTTCGCGATCGCGGCGCGCGCGCGGTCGAGCCCGTACAGAAGGTCGCCCTTCCGGAACAGCTCCCCTTCCGGCGAGTTCACGTACTTCGCGCGGAGCGGATCGTCGTCGCGAAGCTTCCGTGCCTGAAAGCCGAGCACACGGCCGCGAGCGTCGCCGAGCGGGAACAGCAGCCGGCCGATGAAGTAGTCGTTCCGCCTTCTGTTGACGAGGCCGGCGGCGAGCAGCTCCTCGCGCGTGAACCCTTTCTCGAGTGCCTTGCGGGTCAGCGTCGTTCCCCCGAGCGCGAGCCCGAGCCGGTATTCGCGGCAGATCTCCTCGCCGAGCCCGCGACCGGCGAGATAGTCGCGCGCGAGCGACCCGGCCTGCGACTCCCAGAGGTATCGCTCGTAGAAGCTCGCGGCCGCGTCGAGCAGCGAGAACAGCCGCTCGCGCAGTCGCCGGCGCGCGTCCTGCTGCGGCGACGTCTCCTCGTACTCCAGCCGGACGTTGAAGCGGTCCGCGAGCCACTCGATCGCGGCGGCGAAGTCGAGCTGCTCGGTCTCGCGCACGAAGGTGATCAGGTCTCCCTTCGCGCCGCAGCCGAAGCAGTAGTAGAGCTTGTCCGTCGCGTTGACCGAGAAGCTCGGCGTCCGTTCTTCGTGAAACGGGCAGCGGCCCGTGAAGCGGCCGCCCACCTTCCGGAGCTGCGTCCGGCCGGAAACCACCGCGACCATGTCGGCCACCGCCTTGACCTCCTCGACGGACGCGTCCTTGATTCGGGCCATCAGAGACTCGCCGCGTATTCGAGCGCGAAGCGGTCGGTCATCCCCGAGACGAAGTCGACGATCGCGTCGGCTTTCTCGCCGCGCTCGACGAGGGAGTCGAAGATCCTGCGCACCGTCGTGTAGGCGCGCTCGTGCTCGCCCAGCGCGTGCGGACCCAGGTAGACGTGCTCGAACATGAACGTCCGGAGCGCGAGCATCGCGCCGCCGATCTCCTCGCTCTGGACGACGTCGCCCGCCGCTTGCGAGCTCTCGACCAGATCGTGCACGAGCGTGTCGATCCGGCTCGACCCACGCTCGCCGAGCAGCGCAACCTCGTCCTGGGGGAGCTCTTCCGGCGCGAGGATCCCGAACCGGACAGCGTCGTCGATGTCGTGGTTGATGTAGGCGACGCGGTCGACGATCCGCACGATCTTCCCCTCGAGCGTCGCCGGCTCGCGCTCGCCGGTGTGCGTGAGGATCCCATCGCGGACCTCCTCGGTGAGGTTCAACGACTCGGCGATCAGGAGGGACTGCTCGTTGTGGCGGAACCGTCGCCCGAACCGCTGCTGCAGGGCCGCGTCGAGCGCCTCCTCGCCGGCATGCCCGAACGGCGGATGGCCCATGTCGTGCCCGAGTCCGATTGCCTCGACGAGGTCCTCGTTCAGCCGCAGCGCACGCGCGACACCACGTGCGATCCCGGTGGTCTCGAGCGTGTGGGTCATCCGCGTGCGATAGTGGTCGCCGGCGGGGTCGATGAAGACCTGCGTCTTCCCCTTCAGCCGGCGGAACGGCTTCGAGTGGAGGATCCGGTCGCGGTCGCGCTGGAACGGCGTCCGCAGCCGGCACTCGTCCTCCTCACGCAGCCGGCCGCGCGTCTCGTACGACCGCACCGCGAGTGGCGAGAGGCACTGGTCCTCGCGCTCGCGCATCACCGACTCGAACGCGTCGGCAACCCTTCCCGCCGTTTCAGGCATCCTCCCCCAGCCTACTGGCGGCCACGGTTGGCGTCGCCGGCCGAAACGAGCAACGCGGAATTGGCCGGAGCCCTAGTGCAGCGCAGGATTCCAGACGCGCGCGCCGAGCTCACCGCGAGGGCGAACGAGAGTTCGTCGGCCACTGCCGTCAGGCCTGATGACGTCCAACCCCTTCCCCGAGAACAGGACCAACCGTCCATCCGGTGACCACACGGGTACGTTCCCATCCGCAACGAGCTTTCGGACCTTGGCTCCGTCTGCGTCCGCGAGCCAGATGCCGTTCTCGGCGCATGGGTAACAGTCACGTCGCGATTCACGGACGGAAGGCGAATCGCCTTGCGTTCGGCGCCCAAGACACGCAGCAGTCGTCGACGCGACCACGCGTGATCTTGCGGTCGCGCTGGCCGTTGAAGTCCATTACGTGGAGCTCGTTTCGGGCGGGCGTGTCGTGGTAGCGAACGAACGCGACCTTCCGCCAGTCGGGAGAGAGTGCGAAGTCGGAGTCCCTCTTCGTCGTGTGGATCCGCCGGTCCCGCGACCCGTCGCTGTTCACGACGTGCAGCTCCGACCTGACCTCGCCTGCAAAGACCCTCTCGATGTGCACGACTCGCTCGAGCGCAATCCGGCGGCCGTCGGGCGACCACCCGATGAGGTGGTCGTCCTTCGTGGTGAGCCTGCGCTTGTGCTTGCCGTCGGTGTTCATGGCGTAGAGCCCTTTGTGAGCCCCGTCGGCCCGGCGGTCGCGGATCGCGTAGACGATCGTGCGGCCATCGGGGGACCACGCCGCCCCCGCCCAGTTGCCGCGCGGGGTCAGCTTCCGTCGCCCGCCGCCGTTCCGGTTCATGACCAGAATCACGTTGCCCCCGCTCCGGTACCTGTTCGTGGTCACGACGAACTTTCGACCGTCGGGAGACCAATCCAGCCAGACGGCATCGATCTGGTCGCGCGTCACGCGGCGGCTCCCCGAGCCGTCGGCGTTGACGACGAAAATGTCCGTAATCGGCTCGGGCGTCTCGCCCGCAACGGACTGCACGTATGCGACCGTCCCGTTCGCGCGGACACCGACGCCGGCGACGTCCTCAGGCGAACGCGACCCGATCAGCGTGAACGTCAGCCAGGCAACCAGAAGCGGGATCTGCAGTGCCTTGGTCCGCATCGGCTCAGATGATGATCGGGACGGTCCCGCCGTCGGCGCTCCAGGCGGCTCCCGTGACGTAGGAAGCCCTATCGGAACAGAGAAAGACGATCACTGAGGCGATCTCGTCCGGCTCGGCGAGGCGGCCGAGCGGCCGGCCGGCGCCAACCGCCTGCAGTACTTGTTCACGCGTCTTACCGGTACGCGAAGCCTGTTGGTCTGCGAGACCTCCGTTCGCCAACCAGGCGTCAGTCGCAGTCGGCCCCGGCGTCACGGCGTTGCAGCGGATCCCGGCCCCGGCGTAGAGGTCGGCGACGAGCCGTGAGAGCGACAGGATCGCGGCCTTCGTGACGGAGTAGTTCGGCATTGCCGTCGACGGCCGCTTCCCCGCGGAGGACGACACGTTGACGATCACGCCGCCGCCGCGATCGCGCATCGACGGGAGAACGGCGCGGATCGAGCGCACGTAGCTCATGACGTTCAGCCGCCACAGGTCGTCCCAGTGCCGGTCCGAAAGCTCGTCGAAGCCGATCTGGTAGGCCTCCCCCACGTTGTTGACGAGGCACTCGACCGGCCCGAGCGCCTCGGCCGTGGCGGCGACCAGCCGCTCCGGCGCCACGTGCTCCGCGAGGTCGGCGGTGAGACCCAGCTCGGCGCCGCTCGCTTGGCGCGCCGCCTCGACGCGTCCGGAATCGCGGCCGCACACAGCCACGCGCGCACCCTCGCCGGCAAGCAGCCGTGCGGCCTCGAGCCCGATTCCGGACGTCGACCCCGTGACGAGGCAGACCCTCCCGCCGAGCCCCAAGTCCACGCGACTACCTTACTGACCGTGACCACGCTCATCCTCGTTCGCCACGGCGAGACCGAGTGGAACCGCAGCGGTCGCTGGCAGGGCCAGGCCGACGCGCCGCTCAACGAGCGCGGACGCGAGCAGGCGCGCGCGCTCGCCGACGAGCTCGCGGGCGAGCAGGTGGCGGCCGTCTACGCCAGCGACCTCAGCCGGGCACAGGAAACGGCTGAGCTCATCGCCGCGCGGCTCGGCCGTCCGGTCGAGGTGGATCCTCGCCTCCGAGAAGTGCACGTCGGCGGTTGGTCGGGACTGACAACGGCAGAGATCGAGGCGCGCTTCCCGGACGACGTGGTTCGCTGGTACGAGGGCGATCCGAGCCACAATTTTGACGGCGGCGAGACGTATGCCGCGATGGGCAAGCGGGTTGTCGCGGCGCTGGAGGAGATCGCGGCGCGCCATCCCGGCGAGCAGATCCTGGTCGTTCTGCACGGCGGGCCGATCAGGGCCCTGCTGGCGCACGCCGCCGGGATCACGTACGCGGAGCAACGCCACCGCCGCGCACACCTGGACAACTGCGGCTACGTCCGCATCGCCGTCCGGGACGGCGCCTTCGCGGGGATAGACTGAGGCCGCCCGGTGGAGGACTACACCAACAAGTACAAGGGCGAGCAGGTCGAGGTCGCGCTCTTCGGCGGGGAGTACCAGGAGGGCGTGCTGACCGCGTACTGCTACGTCGAGGACGTCGCCCATATCGAGCTGAACGGGCACATCCTCGTGCCGCTCCAGAACATCGCCTCGCTGCACTGCTCGAGCCGTTGCGACGCGCCCGAGGACGACTGGCCCCCGCGCGGCCTTCGCGACGACGAGCACGACGACGGCACCTAGGCCGTAGGCGGAGTCGGCGTGTTCCTCGCCGTTCGCAACATCCTCAAGGCGCTCGTCCTCCTCGTCGGCTTCTGCGCGGTGCTCGGCCTGCTCGGCTGGGCGCTCGGCGGCTACCGGCTCCTCTCGATCTTCGTCTTCAGCGGCGCGTTGCTCGCCGCTGCGCTCTACTGGACGTCGGACCGCGTCGCGCTCGGTCTCGTCGGCGCACGCGAGCTGCCGCTGGCCGAGGCACCGGGGCTGCACTCGACGGTCGAGCGACTCGCCGTCCTCGCCGGCGTCACCAAGCCTCGTCTCTACCTGATTCCGGACGGGCTGCCGCGCGCGCTCGCGGCGGGACGCGGACCCCGTGGGTCTGCGGTCGCCGTCTCGACGGGGTTGCTCTCCGCGGCGACGCCGGCGGAGCTCGAGGCGGTGCTGGCGCACGAGTTGGCACACGTGCGGCATCGCGACGTCGTCGTCCAGACATCGGTCGTGGTCGTCGCCGCGACCTTCCTCGAGCTCAGCAGAATCGGCGGCTGGCTCCAGCGCGCGCTGCTCTTCATCCTCGGTCCGATCGCGGCAGCCTTCGTGCACCTCCTGCTCTCGCCGAAGCGCGAGTTCCTCGCCGATCAGGCGGCCGCGGCGATCTGCGGGTCGCCCCATCCCATGGCCGACGCCCTTGTCCGCCTCGATGCGGCCGCGGAGCTCGTGTCGTTCGCCGGCAGCCCGGCGACGGAGCCCCTCTACACGGTCAATCCATTCGCGGAGGAGGGACTCGCAGCTCTGTTCGTGACGCATCCGCCGCTCGGCGAGCGTGTACGCCGCTTGCGCGAGCTCGATCCGGATTGGCGTGAGAAGCTGCGCGCGGCGTGAAGATCCAGGACGCCGAGTTCGAGCAGCGGGGCGCCGCACTCGCGGAGCACGTTCGCGATCGCGGGCTCTCGGGCGCCGTTCTCTTCGACAACGCCTACGTTCTCTATTACACGGGGTTCGCATTCATCCCGACCGAGCGACCGGCGGCGCTCGTCGTCAATGCTGACGGCGAGCGCGGTCTGTTCGTGCCTCGCCTCGAGCGCGAACACGCCCAGGCCAATGCGACGGTTCAGCACGTCTCGGACTATCCCGAGTACCCGTCGGAGCGCCATCCGATGGAGGCGCTGCGGGAGCTGCTGGAACGAATGGCGGTACACGACGGGTTCGGCGCCGACCAGGACGGCTATCCGTGGATCCTCGGCTACCGCGGGCCGACGCTGACCGAGCTGACGGGATCCGGACCCGAGAAGATCACGGGCTTCGTCGAGGACCAGATGGCGATCAAGAGCCGGGCCGAGATCGAGCTCATTCGCGAGAGCGCGAAGTGGGGCAACCTCGCCCACGTGCTCCTCCAGCGCTACACCCGACCGGGTTTGACCGAGACGGAGGTCACGCAGCGCGCGACGAACGAAGCGACGCTCGCCATGCTCGACGCGATCGGGCCGATCTATCGGGCGCAGAACGGGTTCTTCGACGGCGCGTCGGCCGGCTACCGCGGGCAGATCGGACGGAACGCCGCAATTCCGCACGCGCTGGCGAACAACATCACGTTTCGCACTGGAGACGTGCTCGTGACGGGAGCGGGCGCACCCGTCTGGGGTTACCTGTCCGAGCTCGAGCGGACGATGGTGATCGGCGAGCCGTCGGACGAGCAGCGGCGGCTCTTCGACCACATGATCGCCCTCCAGGACATCGCTTTCGGCGCGATCAAGCCCGGCGCTCGCTGCTCCGACGTCGACCGCGCGGTCCGCGCCTACTACCACGAGCACGCGCTCTGGGACTACTGGAAGCATCACGTCGGTCACGCGATCGGCCTCCGCTACCACGAGGGGCCGTTCCTGGACATCGGCGACGACACGGAGATCCGGCCGGGGATGGTGTTCACCGTCGAGCCGGGGTTGTACTCGGCCGACGTGGGCGGGTTCCGGCACTCGGACACGGTCGCCGTCACCGGCGACGGCATCGAGTTCCTCACCTACTATCCGCGCGATCTCGAGAGCCTGACCATCTCCGCGTGACGGGCGACCGGTTCCGCTGGGTCGGCGGCGGCGCGTACGAGTCGTTTGTCGGGCGGTGGAGCCGGCTCGTGGCACAGACGTTCGTCCGCTGGCTCGAGCTCGAGGCCGGGGCGCGGATCGTCGACGTCGGCTGCGGGACGGGGGCACTTACCACCGCCGTGCTCGAACTTGCAGATCCGGAGGCGGTCGTCGGCGTCGATCCGTCGGCCGGGTTCATCGAACACGCTCGCGAGCAGACGACGGATCCGCGGGCGACCTTCGCCGTCGCGGGCGCCGAGAACCTCCCGTTCGAGGACGGTGCTTTCGACGTGGCCGTCTCCGGGCTCGTGCTCAACTTCGTTCCGGAACCGGCGCGAGGAGTGGCGGAAAGCGCGCGGGTCGTCCGCCCCGGCGGTCGCGTCGCGGCCTACGTCTGGGATTACGCGGGCCGGATGGAGCTCCTCCGCCACTTCTGGGACGCGGCCGTGGAGCTCGATCCCGCCGCGGACGGCCTCGACGAGGGCAAACGTTTTCCGATCTGCGAGCCGGCCGCCCTCCGGAAGCTGTTCGCCGGCGCAGGGCTGCTCCAGGTCGAGACGCACGAGATCGTCGCGCCGACCGTCTTCGCCGACTTCGACGACTACTGGCAGCCGTTCCTGTCCGGCGAAGCCCCGGCGCCCGGTTACGCGATGTCGCTCACCAAGGAGCGGCGGGGCGCTCTCCGCGGGCGCATCCGCCAGCGACTGCCGACCGCGTCCGACGGCTCGATTGCGCTCGTCGCGCGTGCCTGGGCGGTCCGAGGCAGGAAGGAAGGCCCGTAGCCCGCGTCGGGGGACTGTCCCGCGACGCCGTTACCGTCCCGTCTGTGACGCAGGCACCGGCTCGGAGACTCGGGAACCGCCCTGGCCTGACCGGGTTGCGTGCCGTCGCGATCGCGATCGTCGTCGCGCGTCACGCGGGCGAGGCTTCCGCGCCGGCGGTCACGGCCTTCGCGTTCGGCTTCGCAGGTGTGGACATCTTCTTCGTCCTCAGCGGGTTCCTGCGCCTCTCGTTTCTTCGTCATGGGAGTTGCTCTCGGTGGGGCGATCGCCGTCCTCACGTCACGGGTCGTGCTCCCCGCGCTCGGTTCTGCGTCCACGCCGACGCTCTTCTACAGCCCGCTGCATTCGGACGGCCTCCTCGTCGGCTGCGCGCTCGGTCTCGCCTACGCGTGGCGATGGCTTCCGTCCCCCGAGGCACTTCGCCGCGTGTTGGGCCCGGCCGTCCTGGTTGCTGCCGCAGTCTTTCTCGTGGTTCCGTCCGAGGTGCGCCGTATGTGACCTGGGGCACCACGGTCGGTCTGGGTGTGATCGCGCTGGCGGCCGGCCGCCGTCTTCGTCTACGCGGCGATCGACGAACGGCCGGTTCTACCGCTGCGCTTCCTCGTCTGGCGCCCGCTGACATATCTCGGCGAGATCTCGTACGCGCTCTATCTGTGGCACTTTCCGGTCATCTACCTCTGGCCGACGAACAACCTCTCGGTGGCCGGCCGTGTTGCAGTGTCGCTCCTCTGCGCTTCCGCGTCCTATCACCTGGTCGAGAAGCCCTTCCTCCGTCGAAAGCCGCGGCACACGCCCGATCCCGGCGAGCGTGATACGGCGCTCGGCCCGATCGTGATGTCGCGGTCGCCGGAGCCGACCCCGACGACCCGATAGCGCGGGAACGAACGGCATGCGGCTGCCGGCCACGAGGCCGGCAACTGCGTTGGAAGAAAATGGGCGGCGACCTACTCTCCCGGGAGGTTGCCCTCCGAGTACCATCGGCCCTGGCGGGCTTAACTGCTCTGTTCGGAATGGGAAGAGGTGTTTCCCCGCCGGTATGACCGCCCAAATTGTCGAGGCGGAGCGCTCCGCGCTCACCCTCAAAACTCCATAGCGGCGTTACGTGTTCTAAATCAAGACCTCGAGCAATTAGTACGGGTCCGCTGAACGCATTGCTGCGCTTGCACGTCCCGCCTATCAACGTGGTGGTCTCCCACGGCTCTTACTCCCTCAAGGGGATGGGAAGCCTCATCTCGAGGTGGGCTTCCCGCTTAGATGCTTTCAGCGGTTATCCCATCCAG
>Ga0137373_10008749_pt1 | contig 10673 bp, 10 predicted proteins | sample SagtaG_5_FD_104912 | JGI IMG/M metagenome (GOLD analysis project Ga0137373, IMG submission 104912) | Vadose zone soil microbial communities from Sagehorn Ranch, Mendocino, California, USA - Sage1_R_80_16 metaG | ecosystem: Environmental > Terrestrial > Soil > Vadose zone | place: USA...
CATCGGTATTTCCGGTGCGGTGCAGCATCTTTCCGGCATGAAGACTTCCAAGTACATCATCACCATCAACAAAGATCCCGAGGCGCCGATCTTTCAATACTCGGACTTCGGCGTCGTCGGCGACCTCTTTAAAGTCGTCCCGCAGTTGATCGAAGAGCTGAAGAAGCGCAAAGGCGCGTAGCGTTGGGTCCCAACCCGAAGAACACGAGAGTCACGTAGGGGCGAGTTTGAAACCCGCCCTTTTTCTATCTCCGCGAGTCAACTCATCGCGGCCACTTCAATCGACCACCAATCCTGCCACCCGCGTGAGCGTCAATGCTGGTGCAATTTCAGCGCTACCGCGACGATTGGCTTAGCCCAGTCGGGTGTATCTTTGAGGTCGCGCGGATTGCGTATGTTTCCACGCACCATATGGAGCACGAGTTTGGGTTTGGGTATTTTGCCGGTCGTGGGGTCGGCATCCGCGCTGTTGTCATAAACGCGAAGCGCTGTGAGGCGGGGCATCAGTTCGATAAGGTTAAGCCGGCTGTGCTCGAAGCGCCGGTGGATATGCTCGGCAGCGATGTCGTGGCCACCGCGGTGAACGCGGGCTTGCACGCGTTCGATGTGAAGCTCAGGACTGGAAAGACCGACGTACCAGATATAGATCTCGATGCCTTGAGGCGCGGCCTGGGCGAGCAGGCGTGGAATCGTGTTGGCGCCCAGCGTGGTTTCAAAGGCGAAGTCTTTGTGTTCGGCAATCGCCTGCCTCAACAGCTTCACACCTTCGTGCCATGCCGCGCTGTTGGCGTCGGCTTGAGTCAGGGTAGGATTAACGGCCATCAAGGCGCGTGCGGCTTCGTCCGGATCGTAGTAATCGGCGCCGGATGCTCGGAAGGCCGCACCGCCTATGCTGCTTTTGCCCGCGCCATTCACGCCTGCAAGAACGTAGATGCGCGACTGCCTGGGAGAAGCCATGTTAAGGATGAGTTCGCGGCCCGGGTCGGGGAGGTGTAACCCTCTGCGGTTACGCTGCTTCTAGGTTGTTGCGACGCCTGCGATGTCTATGGCTTAACGAGGATCAGCGACCCTTGCGAGCAGCCTTGACAGCGGCACGCCCGAGCTTAGCGGGCGAGGCATTAAACGCGGCGTCCATGGCCTTCTTCGCCTTCGGGTTCTGCATTCGGTCCAGCAGGTCGTCGAACTCGGCGCCGAGATTATCGAGAGTACGGGAGCGCGCCTGCACCAGCGACTCGAACTCCTCGTAAGAGACGAGTACGGCCCTGGGCGTGTCGTGGCGCGTGATCGCCACGGCGCCGCCTCGGGTGGCTTTGTCGAGTATCGCGCCAAATTCGTTTTTGACTTGGGTTGCCGCGACGGTGGGGATATCGACGAACACCCCCTGACTATTTCTAAACGTCAGCGTAGACATAACGGAACCTCCATAACGATAGTAAACATTATAGCTAAATTAGCTAATATGTCTAGATCAGTCATTTTTTTTGGGTTGGGGTTCATTTTTGAGGATATGTCCAAAAAATCCGGTGCGATATACAATGGGCTAGAGCCCCGGGCGACCGCTTCTCCAGTTGATAAGTCGCATGAACGACTGGAACGGGTCCCTCCAGCGTGAACTGCGAACTCAGCCATGACCTCTGCCTGTTGCCGGCCGTTCCAGTGGAGCCCCGATTGACCGTTACTCATTACCATGGTAATGACCACCTATGGCACTCGCACAATCAAAAGTTACAGCCCAGGGTCAAATTTCCGTTCCAGCTGAGGTGCGACGAAAACTCGGCATCGGCCCCGGATCGGTTCTAGAGTGGGATGAGGAAGGCGATGCGGTGATCGTTCGCAAAGCCGGTCGGTACTCGTCAGAGGATATTCACCGAGCGATCTTTCCCAAAGGCACCTCCACCCCGAAGAAGCTAGAAGAGTTCGATAAAGGCCTGCGGCGCTACATGAAGAACAAGCATGCGCGCCGTTGACACGAACGTATTGGTTCGTTTGGTCACGCGCGACGACCGGAAGCAGGTCGCTGCTGCTGAATCTTTCATTAGTAAAGGTGCGTGGGTATCGACGCTGGTCCTCATTGAGGCAACGTGGGTTTTTGCGGCCGTATACGAACTCACTCACCTAGAAGTAGCGACTGCTGTCGATATGCTCTTGCATCACAGAGATCTCACAATCCAAGACTCCGATACCGTCGCCGCCGCACTGGAGCATTACCGTCGCCGTCCGGCGCTGCGGTTCTCCGATTGTTTGATTCTCGAAGTAGCTCGGAAGGCCGGTCACGTGCCTTTGGGTACCTTTGACCGAGATCTTGGAAAACTCGATGGAGCGGAAAAATTGTAAGAAGATCACACGGCGCGTTGAATCTCTACAAAAACGCCGGATCGGGCCCGGCGGGATCACGCTTTGATAAATCAACAAAGATAGTCGACGTTCTCGGCGACCTCTTCATAGTCGTCCTGCGTTGATCGAAAAGCTGAAGAAGTGCAAAGGCGCGTAATTCACCTCAAAGAGCACAAGGTCAAGCGTAGGGGCGCGATTCATCGCGCCCTTCTTTGTTGTCTGGGCAGTAAATTCAGCGCAATATCGGATTTCTGTCCGTCATTCCCGCATGCTTTCAGCGGGAATCCAGGCGAAACTCTTTGATTGACAGTCAACTAAATCTTCGGGACCTCACCCTTTACCGGCTCCGAGCGGCTCCAACTGAAGCACCATGTGCTGCAGATGACGTGTGTCCATTACGGAAGAGTACTGTGTTTGTGCGCTTCTGTTATGGTTTAATGGTGAGGCAATTGGAGTTTATAGGGTCATGGTAAGATAACCCCCGATTTCAGTGGAATCACATTTTGCCGAGCTCGATTTTGATTCTCCGGGCCAATGCTTCCGGCAACTCGTCGCGGTTGTGGCGCATGACTTCGATCAGCTCAACGTCGGTTCGACTCTTGATCTGTTCTATAAACCCGCTGCCTCTTTTGGCGATAGTCGCGAGCAGATTTGTCGGTTGCGCGAGCAGTTCGATGATCCTGCTTCTGAACGGACGAGATAGGAGCTCCATTTTTCCAATCTCGTCGATAACGTAGAGGTCCGCCGGGGTCGTATCGGTATCGAGAATCGGTAGGACGATCTTCTCGAATTCTTGAACATGGATTGAATATTTGCCAACCGTCGGCTTTTCCCTTCCTAACGACGCAAGGCTTCCCTGCTGGCCATCGAGGCTAATGACTCTAAAGCCGATTCTTTGTCCTCTTTGCCTTCTTTCCTCAGTATAAAAGCCCGCGCATGTAACTTCTTCCAGCCGCTCTGCAATGGCGTGAACCAGAGTGGTCTTCCCCACGCCCGGATTTCCAGTCAGGAACAATCTCATCATTCGCTTTTGTCGGTCTCCGTGGCGACATCCTACGATTTGATTAACACACGGTTAAAATAAAATCCTGGGATGGATTCTGACTCCTGCGCTGGCCTCGCGCCTCAAAATGCCTTGTCACAAAGCCATTTGATCGCTAGAATCGCCCGAAACAACGGCTCATTATGCAATGGATCGCACCGTCTGAGAAAGACACTGCCACCAACACTCTCGAAAAGCGTCTCTGGGAAGCGGCGGATCAGCTGCGCGCTAACTCCGGATTGACGGCAGCGCAGTATTCGACGCCGGTTCTCGGGCTGATCTTTCTTCGCTTCGCCGAAGCGCGGTTCGCCAAGCGCCGCCACGCGCTTGAGAATCCTCCCTCGCCCGCGAGAGCGGGAGAGGGCTGGGGTGAGGGTAAATCGCGTCGAGGTTCATCTCGAATTGACGAGCCGAGCGCCTATCACGCTGAGGGCGTCGTCTACCTGGCGCCGAACGTGCGCTATGATCATCTGCTCAACCTGCCGGAAGGCGGCAATATCGGCAAGGAGATCAACGATGCGATAGCGGATATCGAAAAGCACAATCCGCATCTCGCGGGCGTGTTGCCGCGCACTTATCAGATTTTTAACAGCACGTTGCTCAAGCAACTGCTGAAGAAAGTTTCCGAGATTCCCCAGACTCTCGAATACGACGCCTTCGGCAGGATCTACGAATATTTCCTCGGCGAGTTTGCGCGCACGGAAGGGCAGAAGGGCGGTGAGTTCTTCACACCGAGCAGCATCGTTCGCCTGATCGTCGAGATCATCGAACCTTTCCACGGGCGCCTGCTTGATCTAGCCTCCGGCTCCGGCGGCATGTTCGTCCAGAGCGCGCGCTTCGTACAGGCGCACCAGAAAAATCCATCCTCCGAGCTAGCCATCCACGGTCAGGAGAAGGTCGGTGCCACCGTGGCTCTGTCTCGCATGAACCTCGCCGTCCACGGACTCGAAGGCGATATCCGCGAGGCGAACTCGTACTACGAAGACGAGCACGACAGCACGGGAAACTTCGACTTCGTCCTCGCCAATCCGCCGTTCAACGTCAACGCGGTTGATAGGGATCGGCTCAAAGACGCCGTAGGCAAAAACCGCCGCTATCCATTCGGCCTGCCGCGCACCGATAATGCCAATTATCTTTGGATTCAGCTTTTCTATTCGGCGCTCAACAAAAACGGCCGCGCCGGTTTCATCATGGCCAACTCCGCCTCCGACGCGCGCGCCTCTGAGCAAGAACTACGGAAGCAACTCATCGACGCTCACGCCGTAGATGCAATGGTCGCCGTCGGGCCTAATGTGTTTTACACCGTCACACTTCCTTGCACCCTCTGGTTTCTAGACAAAGGTAAAACCGGCACGTCGCGCGCCGACAAAGTGCTCTTCATCGACGCTCGCCACATCTACCGCCAGATCGACAGAGCTCATCGCGACTGGACCGACGCTCAAATCGGCTTCCTCGCCAACATCGTCCGCCTCTACCGTGGCGAGGATCTTGACTTCACCCTAGGCGGCGACGAAGCGAAAGCCAAAATCAGAGAAATGTTTTCCCTCGCCCGCGAAAGCGGGAGAGGGCAGGGTGAGGGCAAACCCAAGTATCGCGATGTTCCCGGCCTCTGCAAAGTTGCCACGATCAAAGATATCGAAAAGCAAGGCTGGTCGCTCAACCCAGGTCGCTACGTCGGCGTCGCACCAGGCGAAGTAGTCAGCGACGAAGACTTCAAAGAACAGCTGGAAGAGTTGAATGAAGAACTCGAAATACTCAATGCGCAGGCTCGCGAACTTGAAGAAGTTATAGCGCGAAACGTCGCGGAGATTCTGGAGACGTGACGATGGCAGCATGGCCCGCAAGGCGAATCGACGAGCTTTGCGAGATAACCTCAAGCAAGCGAATCTTCGCTGCCGATTACGTATTGGAGGGTGTGCCTTTCTACCGTGGAAAGGAAATAAGTGAGAAGCACCACGGCAGCTTAAGCGTCTCGACAGAACTTTTCATCGCCCGCACAAAGTTTGACGAAATACGGTCTAAGTTTGGAGCGCCTAAAGCTGGCGACCTACTTTTGACTTCCATCGGTGCTCTCCTCGGTTCGCCATACGTCGTGAAACAAGGCGAGGAGTTCTACTTCAAAGATGGGAACTTGACCTGGTTCAGAAGCCTCAACGGGCTTGATAGCCAGTTTCTCTATTACTGGATTCTGTCTCCACAAGGTAAGGGTCAACTTCAGAAATCCAAGATAGGGTCAGCCCAACCTGCGTTCACAATAAATCTGCTGAAGCAGATGGAGATCGAACTCCCCCCGCTTCCGGTGCAACAGCGGATAGCGGGCATTCTCTCAGGCTACGACGATCTGATCGAAAACAACCGGCGGCGCATCAAGATTTTAGAAGAGATGGCCCGCTCGCTCTACCGCGAGTGGTTCGTCAAATTCCGCTTCCCCGGACACGAAAAAGTCTCGCGCGTCGATTCCCCGCTCGGCCCGATTCCGAGAGGATGGGAGGTGAAGGAGCTCGGCGACATCCTTGAGCTCAATTACGGCAAAGCACTGAAAAAGGTTGAACGCCGCGACGGCGAGTTTCCGGTGTTCGGTTCGAGTGGCATCGTCGGCTACCACGACGCGTACCTCGTCAACGGACCGGGCATTATCGTCGGACGCAAAGGAAACGTTGGCAGTGTTTTTTGGAGCGACGAAGCTTTCTTTGTGATCGACACCGCTTACTTCGTGACGTCGTCGCTGCCGCTGCGTTACTTGTTCTACGCTCTGCCAAGCCTGAATTTCATCAACGGTGACGCTGCCGTTCCGGGATTGAGCCGCAGACAAGCGTACACTCTGGAAATTGTTGTCCCCCCGACCAACGTACTAAGCACGTTCTGCGAACTAGCTGACACGTTTGAAAGACAGGCATCAACCTTTCAACGTAAAATCCAAAACCTCCGCCGGACGCGAGATCTGCTGCTCCCGCGCTTGCTTTCAGGCGGAACGGGTATCGCGACTCTCATGCAAGGGGGAGACTGAAGTGCCAAGCCATTTGGGTGCGGCCCCGGCTTTACGCATGGATCGGGGCGCCCGCTTCTATAAGTGCGATTTACAAGTTCATACGCCAAGAGATTCGGAATGGACCGGTCTGTTTTCCACAGTTACCTTGGATGTGGATCGAGGAGCGTACGCGAAAGCACTTATAGACTACTGTCGCAGAAGAGCGATTGGGGCTATCGCTGTAACGGATCATAATGACCTGTGCCTTTTCCCATTCGTTCGCGGTGCTGCAAAGAGTGAAAGAAAACCTGACGGTACTGAATATGCGAGTCATGAACAGTTGGTTGTCTTCCCGGGCCTCGAACTGACCTTGTCTACACCACCCTGTCAGGCTCTCCTGCTGTTTGATCCAGATTTATCCGACGGAGCCCTGAATCATGTTTGGGGTGCATTAGGGATTGCTCCTTATCCTTGCACTGAGGCTAAAATCCGAGAAGTGCAAAGGCTTGGCACGGATAAGGACCTCAAGCGTATTGTCGATCTGCTGAACAACCTTTGTGCGAATCCCGAAGAAACAGACCCGAGGCAGCGCGTCCTGTTTAGAAGCCACTTCATTTTATTGCCACACGTCAGGAGGCACGGACACCAAACTCTTATCCGACCGGGTCTTCACAGCTCATATGCGGAGATGCCTTGCGTAGGTGGGTATATTGAAGGGCGTCTTTACAAAGAGCTCGACGATGGCAACCGTGAAATTCTTGAAGGTAAACAACGAGAATGGGGATCAAAACGCATCGGGGTCTTTCAGACGTCAGATTGCCGGGAGGCACGATCAGAGCCCGGAGCTGGCGAAAATTGCGTTGAGTTCGTGAATCTTGGAAACTGGCCCACATGGATAAAATGGACCAATCCTTCGGCGGAGGCCTTAAGGCAAGCCTGTCTAGCGTCCGCTTCGCGAATCTCTCACGTTGAACCGCAACTGCCATCTCACCAGATAGTCAGCGTTCGCGTAAGCAACAGCAAGTTCCTTGGGCAAGCACAGCTGGAGCTCAATCCGCAGTTCAATGCATTCATCGGTGGACGTGGCACTGGGAAATCGACTCTTCTCGAATATATCAGATGGGCTCTATGCGATGACCCGCGTCCTTTTGATCCTTCGATAGCTTCAGCAGAAGAACTACCAGATTTTCAAAAACGCAGGCGTTCCTTGATCGAAAAAACACTGAAATTTCTCAACGCTACAATTACTGTACAATTCCAAAAATTTGGAGCTACCTACCAAATTATTCGCTCGTCGTTAGAGCCCCAAGAAAAAGTAAAAATAGTTTCTTCCGATGGCACGGTCAACGAAATGCTCGGTGAGCAAGTTCGGCGGGAATTTCCAATTGTTTCTTACGCTCAGAAGCAACTGAGTTGCGTCGGTACACTACCGGATGAAATTCTACGTATAGTAACCGACCCCATACGTTCGGAAGTGTCTAGGATTGACGAAGATATTCAGGACGTTGTCTTGCCCCGATTGAAAGAAGCGAGGCAACGCCAGTTACGTCTTGAGGAACTTAGGCTGCAGGAACATGAGTCCGAACAGCAAATAGCTTTGCTTAGAGAACAAATCCAGAGCTTACAGAGTCAGTTGGGCAGCTTGAGTGAGTCGCAAAAGCAGGTGATCTCTGATCATACGATCCTGACGGACGAAAAACAGTGGCTGGATGATGCGGTTACAAAGGTCTCGGACTTTAAAGCAGTTCTCAGTACGGCTCGCGAAAGCCTTACAGCAATTCCAGAGCTGACATTCCCGACAGACAAACCGAACGCCGATAAACTAACGATTGTGGCAACGGCACTCAATCGACTCAAAACCCAGCTGGTAGAAGAATTAATAAGGCTGGAAGATATGGTTTCCGGTGTGCGCGGTTTAGACGACCGGACCCGAAGCGCGATCCAAGACCTTCAGCAACAATATGCATCGCATCAAACCGAGTATAACCAATATGTAGAGATCGCGGCAAAAAGTGCAAAGCAACTAGAGGACATACAAAATCTCAATCACGAAATGGCAGTTTTTGGGCAGAAGCAATCGTCTTTGAGATCCCAGATTCAGAGTCTTTCAAGTGCCGTCTCAAACGCCACCGAATCGCCGTGGGACATTTGGATCCAGAAACATCGACAGCGCGCCGATTTGCTGCGTCAGCAATGCGACAACATCAGCACGTTGGCTCAACACGCTTTTAGAGCCACTCTCAAGCCGTGCGCAGACCAGAAAGTTATGTTTGAATCACTAGACCAAGTAGTGTCTCGCGGCCGGGACATTAGAAGGCGCGAAGAAAAAGTACGTAATCTCTCGACGATTATTGGCGAAGCACACGATCCAATAGTTAAGTGGGCGGAGGTAGTCTCTGAACTTGAAGGTTTGGTGCGCTCAAAAGAAGGGGGCGCGTTGCCGCCTGCGCCACTTCTCGTCCAGGCGGACTTTACGGATGCCAATCTGAGAGCACTGCAAGGCGGATTGGAACTTCAGACACTTGAGGAGATTCGATATGTCCCATTGCAAGACAAAATTATGTTCGAGTTCGCGTTCGGGACGAGAGGGGACGGAACCACTGAGTTCATACCGTTTCACGAGGCTTCGCCTGGTCAACAAGCGACTGCTCTAATGAGAACGCTTCTCTCGAAGGAAGGACCACCTCTTTTGATAGATCAGCCTGAAGAGGATCTAGATAATGAGCAGATCAGAGCTATTGCGGACCGGATTTCCGAAACCAAACATAACAGACAACTAATCTTCGTAAGTCATAACGCAAATATCGTTGTGAACGGTGATGCGGAATTGGTTGTGCATTTCGATTATGCCCCGTCGACCGCGACTCAGGGAGTAATTGAGCGGACGGGCTCCATCGATTACGAACCAATTAAGGAAATCATTACGTCGGTAATCGAAGGTGGGCGTGAGGCCTTCGAGTTACGTCGAGAGAAATACGGTTTCTAGTTTCGCATTATTGGCCAAGCTATCCGGAGCAGTATTTGGTTGGAATGGCCCTCGGTTAAGTCGAGGCAGATTGATTTTATTGGAATTCACCATGATCCAAATCGCTAAAGGAAACCTGCTCGTAGCCCCGGTTGACGCCCTTGTAAACACCGTGAATACCAAGGGGATCATGGGGAAGGGTATCGCTCTGCAATTTAAGCAGGCGTTCCCGGCAATGTTCGGGGATTACGAACGGGCTTGCAAAGCGGGTGAGGTGCGACTTGGGAAAATGTATGTTTATGATCTCGGTGGCTTAGCTGGTCCGCCGCATTGGATCGTCAACTTTCCAACCAAGGGGCATTGGCGTGAACGCAGCCGGCTGACTGATATCGAAACCGGTCTGGAAGATCTAGTTACTACTATTCGACGATTGGGAATTCGGTCAATCGCGATACCACCGTTGGGTTGCGGCAACGGAGGTTTGAATTGGACCGATGTGCGTCCGCGCATTGAGGCAGCCTTTACCAACCTACCTGACGTTAACGTACTTTTGTTCGAACCGGAAAGTGGAACCCAACGCTCAGCTCCCTTACCAACAAGCGTGTAAACGAAAGGGTCCATTCGTCGCTCTCATCCATGAGCCCCATTGACTACACAGAAGAGCTTCTTGTCGAGCAGCCCGCGATTGACCTCTTCGCGGAACTTGGTTGGGCGATTGTCTCAGCAACGGAAGAATCCTTTGGTGCGACTGGCACGCTTGGACGCGAAACCAAGTCGGAAGTCGTCCTCATCCCGAAACTTCGTGAGGCGCTGGAGCGGATCAATCCATCGCTGCCTTCTGACGCAATCAACTCGGCAATCGATGAGCTTGCACGCGACCGGTCGGCGATGAGTCTGGCGGCTGCGAACCGGGAAGTTTGGGATTTGTTGCGAGATGGTGTCGCAGCGTCCGTTGCAGATAAAGAGCGCGGCGGGCTGAAGACCGAGCGGGTTCGGCTCGTCGATTGGGACAATCCGCAGGCCAACGACTTTTTGCTCGTGAGCCAGATGACGATCACGGGCGAGCTTTATACCTGCCGGCCTGACCTGATCGGTTTCGTCAACGGGCTGCCGTTTGTCGTGATTGAGCTTAAGAAACCCGGTGTCCCTGCTCGGCAAGCATTCGATGAAAACTTGACGAGCTACAAGCATCTCCAAAACGGAATCCCCGCGCTCTTTTGGTACAACGCGTTCTTGATCGCTTCGAACGGCGCCGACAGCCGGGTGGGTTCGCTGACGGCGGAGTGGGATCGATTCACGGAGTGGAAGCGGATCGAACGCGAGGACGAGCCGCGGCGGGTGTCGTTGGAAGTGATGCTTCGCGG